>Ga0209816_1000013_pt1 | contig 164321 bp, 132 predicted proteins | sample CoawatmetaG01DNA_FD_187509 | JGI IMG/M metagenome (GOLD analysis project Ga0209816, IMG submission 187509) | Marine microbial communities from the West Antarctic Peninsula - Coastal water metaG017-DNA (SPAdes) (version 2) | ecosystem: Environmental > Aquatic > Marine > Coastal ...
GCGATAATAGGTCTGCTCGCTGACCGCGATCCGCCGGCACGCCTCGGCGGTCGTGCCGCCTTGGCCCAGCACGATCTCAACCTCACGCAGCTTGCCGATGATCTCCTCGGGCTTGTGCTTCTTCGAAGGCATTCGTTGTCCCTTCCTTGGTCCAGACTGTCATAGTCGATGGACCACTCAGAAGGGGGCAGCTCAGGCTGGTGCTGATCTTTCCGCCCAGATTGATCGTCGTCGATGGCGACGGCGTGATCTCGACGTTCAGATAGCCCTGCAGAAAGCGACGCGAGGCATCGTCGTAGAAATAATCGTTGCGCGCGGCAGTCAGCACCAGGCGCGCCTTGAGCAGGCCGTCCAGCCAGACCGGCGAGGAAGCATCCACGACGCTGCGCACCTGGTTGTACGAACCCGCCTGAACCGTCACGTCCACCATCTGGTGGTCCAGCGGTCGCTTCCGTTCCAGGCTGATCGAACCGCCGGGCGACCCCGCGCCGGTGAAGGTGCCCGCCGCCCCGCGCTGGATGGTCACGCTGTCGTAGATCGACAGGTCGTCGAGCACCGAATAGTTGGACGTGAAGTTACCATTGCCGGTAGAGCCGATGAAGATCGGCGATCCCCCGTCGATCTGGACATTGTTGATCTGGAAGCCGCGTGAGAAGAAGTTCGGTCCCTGCGCGGTCTGGACGGAGGAAACGCCAGGCAAGGCGTCGAGGCTGTCGGTAAAGCTGGTGATGACGCGGTCGTCGAGTTGCTGCCGGGTCAGCAGCGACACGGCCTGTGGCGTTTCCTTGAGCGACAGAGGCTGCTTGGACGCGATCGTCGTCGCGTTGGTCGTGTAGCTCCGCGTCCCCTCGGTCGCGATCGGATCGCTGCTGCCATTGGCCCCGGCCGGCGTGCCGCCCGACGACGAACCCGCGCCTGCCGCCGTGACCCGCACCGTCGACAGCATCGTACCGCCGGCCGGACCGGGGATCGGCACGACCAACCACTCGCCCCCGGACGCCACCTTCAGCATCAATCCGGTTCCGTCCAGCGCGATACGGATCGCGGTCTCCGGATCCATCGCGCCGCTGACGGCGGGCGCGGTCTTGCCGCGCACGGACGTCGGATCGAATGTGATGCGCCGCCCGGATTGCGCCGCGATATTGGTCAGCACGCTCTCGAGCGATCCCGACGGCACCCGGAACACGACCCGCGCCGGCGCGGCGATGGCCGGCGCCCCCGCAACAAGCGCCGAGGTCGCGAGACCGAAGACCATTACACGTCGTCTGACATTCCATCTGTCCTGCATCTTGCCCCCCAAGCCGGGGCAGCCGCTCTGACGTTCCGCCCCATATAATCCTTGACGGGCGTCGCCACAAAAGTGTCACCGGTCGGCTAGAATTTATCGGAACGAGCGATGCCATCGCGTTAGGGGCGGGACCCATTGATGTGAGCGTCGCGATCTGATTCAGGCTCCGCAAGGAAACCGTGAATGAGCGACCTGTACGGGTTGACGGATAACCAGATGGCACGTCAGCAGCCGTACTTCCCCAAGAGCCAAGCGCCTATTGGAATGCCCTGATGAACGGGAAGTCTCTGTAGAGCTTCCCGTCCCATGGAGTGCTACAGCAACGTCTGAGGCTATGCCGCATCCAGGTCCACGTTCAGCTCGCGCGACCAGACGCGCAGCGCGCGGCATTGACTGACGAAGGTCTTGGCATCCTTGGCCTTGGCGAGGCCGACAAACCCCTCGTCCCGTTCCGTCACCCCGGCAGCATCGAACAGGCTGTTGGCGGCGTCACTGTGACCGATGAATTTGCAATGGGCGAAGGCATCGGCGACGAAGTCCTTGGCCGTTGCATCCTTGGCCAGCAGGGCTGCGCCAGCCTCGGACGACAGGACCGCAACCGCATCGTACAGCACCGAGGGGCCGCCATCGATCTTCTGCTTGGCGGCGATCTTCGTGCCGTCGTCGAGCGTCACGCCGCCGATCTTGGGCGCGACGACCTCCCACAAGGCACCTTCTGCCTCCAGCGCCTTGGTCAAGGCGGCAAACAGATCGGCGCTGCTGCCGTCCGTCAGCAGGATGCCCATCTTGCGCCCTTTGAAGTCTTTGGGGCCGTTGGACAGGATGCTCAGCTTGGCCGAAGGCGGGAGGTCGAGCGTCGGCTTTGCGGCCTTTGCCGGTTCCGGCAGGTCGAGACCCAGCCCATCTGCGACCGTCGCGGCGAGCCCTTCGTCGATCAGGCGCAGATGGGACACGGCGCGCGCGCGGATGTCCACCCGTTCGACCTTGGACAGCTCGAACACCAGCGCATCGCCGATATGCTTCTGCTCGATGGGCTGCTGGCTAATGAAGAACTGCCGCGCCTGGCTGTAATGATCGGCGAAGGTTTCCGCGCGGATTCGCTGCTTGATGCCCTGCACCTCGGCGGGGAAGCTGCGATAGCCGATGGTCGGGTTCTCGCGCGGGCCGCCATCGGGACCCCAGCTGTTCGGCTCGTAATTGGCGCGCCCCTTGGGATTGCGCATCGCCATATGGCCGTCCTGCTGGAAATTCATCACCGGGCAGCGCGGCGCGTTGACCGGGATATGGGTGAAGTTCGGCCCGCCCAGCCGCTTCAACTGCGTATCCAGATACGAGAAGTTGCGCCCGTGCAGCAGCGGGTCGTCGGAGAAGTCGATGCCGGGCACGACATTCTGGGTGCAGAAGGCGACCTGTTCGGTGGCGGCGAAGAAATTGTCGACATTGCGGTTCAGGGTCAGCGTACCGATGATGCGGACCGGCACCTCTTCCTCGGGGATCAGCTTGGTCGAATCGAGATGGTCGAAGGGCAGGCGGTCGGCGGTTTCCTGATCGAACAGCTGGACGCCCAGATCCCATTGCGGAAAGTCGCCGCCTTCGATCGCAGTCCACAGGTCGCGGCGATGGAAATCGGGATCGGCGCCGTTGATCTTGACCGCTTCGTTCCACAGCACCGATTGCAGACCCTGGCGCGGCTTCCAGTGGAACTTGACGAAGGTCGACTTGCCCTCGGCATTCACCAGCCGGAAGCTGTGGACGCCGAAGCCCTCCATGGTGCGGAAGGAACGCGGGATCGTCCGGTCGGACATCTGCCACATGACCATGTGCCATGCCTCGGGGCTCAGGGACGCGAAGTCCCAGTAATTGTCGTGCGCCGACTGGGCCTGCGGAAAGGCGCGGTCGGGTTCCTGCTTTACGGCATGAACCAGATCGGGGAACTTGATCGGGTCTTGGATGAAGAAGACGGGAATGTTGTTGCCGACAATGTCCCAATTGCCCTGTTTGGTATAGAATTTGACCGCGAAACCGCGCACGTCGCGCGCCAGGTCCATCGACCCCTTGTTGCCCGCGACCGTGGAGAAGCGGACGAACACCTCGGTCTGTTGGCCGACCGTGCTCAGCACGTCGGCGCGGGTGTAATCGGCCAGGCTGTCGGTCAGCTCGAACACGCCGTGCGCGCCATAGCCGCGCGCATGGACCACCCGCTCGGGGATGCGTTCATGGTCGAAATGGAAGATCTTCTCGCGCAGGATGAAGTCTTCGAGCAGTGTCGGTCCGCGCTCGCCTGCGCGCAGGCTGTTCTGGTCATCCGCAATCGGGACGCCCTGTTGGGTCGTCATCGTGCGGTCGGCATCCTGGGTGGTCTGGTGGGTTTCGCCGCCATGGCCCTGGGGCTCGGCATAATGGGTCGGCGTGTCCGATCCGGCAGGAAGAGCAGAGGCGCTGGCAGGCGTCTCTCCCTTTGTCTGCCCCGCGCGGGATTTGGTCTTGTCGGCCATGATGCTGCCTTCCGTCGTTGAGGGATATCAGCCCTCCCAACGCACGGCTCACGCAATCGTCCGCCTGCTAAATGGTTGATATTGATTAAGGCTTATCGGGTGCGCCTGTCGTACGCATGCGGAATTGATCTGGATCGGTCGTGCCAGGTCGCCAAGCATGGGAGAATGATTCTGGACGAGGACATCCCCGTGATCATCTGTGTTCCGGCACGAAACGAGGCCGCCTTGCTCCCCGCGTTGCTGTCGGCGATCGCTGGACAGTCGGTCGACGGAAACGGTCTGCACCTGTGTCTCTATCTAGATGACTGTCGGGACGGCAGCATGGCCATGGTCGACGGGATGCGCGCCGCTTTGCCGTTCGGACTGACCCTGTCGCAGGGCCCCATGGATACCGAGCCTAATGCAGGCGCGGCCCGCCGCACGGCGCTGGCCATGGGCCTGGAGCGTCTGGCGGGCGGCGAGGGGCTGTTGTTCACGACCGACGCCGACAGCATCCCGCATCGGGATTGGATCGCCGCGGGCCGCCGGGCCCTGCAGGAGGCGGATGTGGTGGCGGGGCGTGTCCTTCGCCTCGATGCCGCCCGCGATCCCCGGCAGTGCCGCATCGAGCGCTATTATGATCGGCTCCACCAATATCGGCGCCTTGTCGACCCGGTGCCATGGGAGGCGCGGGATACCCATCATTTCGGTGGTGGCGCCAACATAGCGGCCCATGCCTCTGCCTATCGCGCGATCGGCGGGTTCCTGCCGCTGTCGTCCGGCGAAGATGCCCGGTTTCTCGATGACTCGGCGCGGGCCGGTTTTCGCGTCCGCCGCGACGGGGCGATGGCGGTCGACACATCCTCCCGGCGCGACGGACGGGCCGGCGGGGGCCTTGCCGACATGTTGCGGGCGCTGGATCATGGCGAATTGCCCTGCATGCCCGACCCGCGCGGATCGGCATGGCAATGGCACGCACAGGCGGCCGCGCGACGCAGCTTCATGATGATAGATCAGCGCGATGTCCGCATGACGCTGGGACGAAGTCTGGGGTTGACGGCGGACCATGTGCTGGGCGTTGCGCGCGATTGTCCCAATGGCGAGGCGTTCGCCATGCGTATCGTCCCCGCACCCATGGCCTATGATGCCATGGTGTCGCTGGCGACAGCGGAAGATATTCTGCGTGAACTGGAAAGCCGGTGGTGCGAGGTCGCGGCATGACGACGATGGCCGATCAACTGCGAAGCGCGATCGCTACTTCCGGCTGGGCCGAAAATCCGCCAGGCCATCCGCAGACGGGGGACGAGCTGATCGCGCTGTTGGCGGGTCTATACGCGATCGGCCGCCGCGACCTGCCGCTTGCCCGCCTGGTCGAGGGGCATGTCGATGCCGTGCAGATCGTCCGGCGCTATGGCTCGGCCGCGCAGGTCGACCGGCTGGGTCATGGCTTGGCACGCGGCGCGACGTTGGGGGTGTGGAATGCCGGACTGCCTGGGGACGCGCTGCGGTTGGATGACGGGCGGCTGAGCGGCGGCAAAAGCTATGCCTCGGGGGCGGGCGTGCTGAGCCATGCGCTGGTCACGGCGGATACGTCCAGCGGGGTGCAATTGCTTCTCCTCGACCTTGCCCGCGTGCCACCGGCGATCGACACCGATTGGTGGCGAGTGATCGGGATGCAGCGATCCGAAACGCACCAGGTGCTCTGGAATGATGCCCCCGTTACCGACGCGGATCGGATCGGCCAGCCCGACAGCTATGCGCGTGAGCCCTATTTCAGCGGCGGCGCGCTGCGTTTCGTGGCGGTTCACGCAGGCGGCGTGGCGGGCATCTGCGACCTCAGCCGCGATCATCTGGTGAAGACGGGGCGGGCCGACGATCCCTTCCAGGCCGCCCGAATGGCCGAATTGTTCGCACTGGCCGATGGCGCGGCCGCCATCGTACGGCGGACGGCGCGGCTGTGGTTCGAGGATGCCGAAGGAGGGGACGAGCCGCGCCTGTCACGGGTGGCGGCGGCCCGACTGGCGGTGGCCGATGCGGCCGAACGCGCGATGGTCGTCGCGCGCGAGGCGGTGGGGCTGGCTGGCCAGTTCCACAGCCATCCACTCTCGGCCATGCTCAGCGATCTGGCGGTCTATCTCCGCCAGCCGGCCCCGGACGCCCAAAGGCTCCGTGTCGGTCATGCGGTTCGACAGGGTCTGTTGGTGCCCGGCTTGTGACGTTGGATCTCAAAGCCGTTCGCCGCGCGGTCGTCGTTGCGCCCCATCCCGATGACGAGATCATCGGCGCCGCTGGTCTGATACAGGCCCTACGAAGGCAGGGCAGTATGGTCCGGGTCATCGTGGTCAGCAACGGCGCTGCCTCGCATCCGAATAGTGGGGCATGGCCCCCCGAACGACTGATCGCGGCGCGTCGGCAGGAAAGTCTGTCGGCGCTCCGCCGTCTGGGTGTGACGCGTCAGCATGTGACCTTCCTGGGGCTGCCCGATGGCAATCTTTCCGCCGAAACGCTGCTATGCCGTCGGCGGCTAAGCCAGGCGATCCGTCGGGGCCGTGGTTTGGACATGGTCGTCGGCCCCGCCATGACCGACGCCCATCCCGATCACCGGGCCGTCGCGGCGGCGCTTCGGGATACTCGGTTCGCCGGACGACGCATGACCTATCAGGTCTGGCCGCCACATCGTGCGAGGATTGCCCGATGCCGAACCGTTTCGCTGGCGGGCGGGGTGGCGGCGAAGCGATCGCTGATCCGGATGCATCGCACCCAATTGGGCGCGATCACCGATGATCCTCAGGGCTTTGCGATCGCACGCCATGAACTCGCGGTCTTCGCGCACCCGGTCGAACAGTTCGCCCAGGACGCGCGATGAGGCCTATCGACCTCACCGATTTTGCCGAGAAATTCGCGGCCAACGACGACCCCTGGCGGACCTATTCCGACCGGGACGAGGCCGTGAAGCGTACGGCGATCCTGCACGCGCTTGGCCCAGGCCCCCTCGGCCGGGTTCTGGAATTGGGAAGCGGCAACGGATCGAACAGTCGCGCGATCGCCGCGCGTGCCCTGCGGCTCGATGCGACGGAGGGAACGGCCGAGGGGACGATACTCACGGCCGATGCCATCGCAGGGCGGCGTCGCGCGAGGGCGATCCAACTGGCCCTGCCGGCGCGGCTCCCCCGGAGGGAGTATGACGCGATCGTGATCGCCGAACTCCTCTACTATCTCCCGCCGCAAGCCATGAAGTCCGTCGCCCTGCGTGTTGCCCAGGCGCTGCGATCGGGCGGGCGGCTGGTGCTCGCGCATCACCGCATCGACTATTATGACTTCGTGCAGCATGCCGAGACTATACAGCAACGCTTTCTTGATCTGACCGGCCTGTCCTGGCGGACAGATACGATGCGGCGCAAAAGACGATGGCATGTGATTGTCGCACGTCTGGTTTGCCAGTCCCACCCCGGCGGCTAGCACACCTGTGGCCATCATTATCCTGCATCCGAGCGGTAGAAATTTAAGGGATGCGTCCGATAGCTCCCCTGACCGAGTGGCAGGAATCCGGCATCTATAATTACAGTGTCGAACGGCCGCATATGTTTCAAGTGGAATGTGATTGGACTGATCGTACTTGTTTTCCGGTAATCGCGAGTTCTGTTAAAACATAACGGTGATCAACCTCACATAATCGAGAAGGTTGATGGTCCCGAGGTATGCAGGCATTATTCGGTAGAGTAATGATAAATTCCGACTGCTTAGGCCAGATCGCATATGCGTTCCAAGTGCCATCAGTTAAGGGTCGACAAGGCCTTAGCCAAATAGTCGACGTCGCTCGCCGAGTTGAACAAGGACGGCGTTACCCGGACACATGCTCCGTTGGCTGCCCCTGTTCGATGAACGGTGAAGATGCGATGCTGTTCAAGCAGTCGCTGGGAAATGGCGGCGTTCGCCTGCGAGCTGGTTATCCCCTGGACCCGGAACGACGTGATCGCGCCATGCAAGGTCGGGTCGTCCGGCGTCAGTATCTCGATGCCGGGGATCGCCCGCACCTGTCGGACCCAGCGGTCGCGAAGCGCGCGCAGCCGTGCGGCGCGAGCGGCACGGTCGATCCGATGCTGAAAGGCGAGCGCGGCGGGGACGGTGAGCCAGGAGGCGTAATCGAGCGTGCCGGTATGGATGCGGGCCATGACGGTGTCGGGGCCGCTCGCGTCTTCGGCGGGATCGCGGTCGATGCGGGACAGGGCGCCTTTGCGGATATGGAGGATGCCGATGCCGAGCGGCGCGCCGAGCCATTTGTGGCCGTTCAACCCGACGAAATCGCAATCGAGGTCGGGCAGCGCGAAGTCGAGCTGCTGCCAACTGTGCGCTGCGTCGACGATGACGTCTATGCCGCGGGCGCGGGCCATCGCCGCGATCTCGCGGACCGGGATCACCAGGCCGGTCCGGTGGCTTAGATGGGTAAGAAGGATGAGCTTCAGCCGTGGTTCGTCGGCCATCGCCTGCGCATAGGCGTCGATCAGGCTGGCGCATGTTGCGGGTTCGGGCAGCGCGATGCGGCGAACGCGGACGCCACGCCGCGGCCCCAGGCTCTCCATGCACGCCTGCATGCTGTCATAGTCGAGGTCGGCGTACAGGATCGCATCGCCTGCGGTCAGACGATTGTAGCCGAGGATCAGCGCCTTCAGCGCCTCGGTCGCGTTGCGCGTGAAGGTGATCTCATCCGCTGGCACGCCCAGTTCCGCCGCGACGGCGATACGGGCGGTAGCGAGATCGGCGAGCATGCCGCGGCGCGCATAATAGCTGGTATCGCGGTTCACGCGCGCGACGGCCTGTTCGTATGCGCTGCGGACGGGACGGGGCATCGCGCCCCAATTGCCGTTTTCGAGTTGGATGACGTCCTGTGGCACGTCATACTCCGCCGCGACCGTCGCCCAGAACGCCTCGTCGTCCGGGGCGGGATGCGCGGGCGCGCCGGCGCGCGCAGGCAGGGGGAGGGTAGCGGCCATCCCGCCAGCCAGAAGCGCGCGCCGGTCGATCATCAGAAGCTCAACCCAAGCCGGACATAGTACCGGCCACCGTCGGTGTCATAGGGTGCGTTTCGCGAATAGATCAGGCCACGGTTCGCCTGATTGGTCGCTTTCGCCGGATAGGTATTGAAGACGTTTTCGGTGCCGCCACGGATCGAGATGTTCGGCGTCACGCGATAGGTGAGCGAGGCGTCGAACAGCGCGAGGCCGCCGAAGCGCTGGAACAACTCGCCGGTCGCATTGCCCGTCACGTCGGTCCAGGGCCCGTAATAACGACCGCGCAGCATCACACCGACCCGACCGATATCGTAGCCGAGCGTGCCGGTCGCATTGTGCTGGGGCAGCCGTTCCTGGAAGATGCGGCGTTGCGTGTCGTTGGCGATCGCCGCGCTCGTTCCGCTACGGACGGTGGTGCGGTTGTAGTTATAGGCCAGCGTCGCGCTGGCCCGACCGCCGCCCAGGGTACGGGCATAGCTGACGACGACATCGACACCCCGTGTCCGGGTGTTGAAGTCGTTGGTAAAGTAGCTGATCGAGGTGAAGCGGTTGGGATTGGCGAAGCCCGCCGGGATGGGAATCGTCGCCGACTGGCTGAAGCGGTCGTCAACGTCGATCTGATAGAGATCGACCGTCGCCCCCAGCCCGATATTCGTCTGCGCGACGAGCCCGGCGCTGATGTTGCGCGACGTTTCGGGCCGCAGCGGCTTGGCACCCAGCGCGACCGCGAGCGGGTCGGTGGGCGCCAGGCGGCCCTGGTTGAAGACCTGCAGGGTCCGGGTGTCGAGGCCCTGGCTCACCACCCGCGTGTTGAGCTGGGCCGGGGTCGGCGCCCGGAAGCCGGTGGAATAGGTGCCGCGCAGCGCGAGCCATTCGACCGGCTCGACCCGCCCGGAGAATTTATAGGTGAACTTGTCGCCGAAGCTCGAAAAATCCTCGTAGCGACCTGCCGCGCCGAGGGCGAGCATCGTAACCGGACGCCATGTGAGATCGACATAACCCGCGTTGCTCGTCTGCTTGAAGTTGCCTGCCTGTTGCGGCCCGAAGCCAGGGAATCCGTTGGCGTTCGGGGCAAGACCGGTGGCCGCGCCCGCCCCGATCGCATAGGAGGCCGGATCGCCAACGCCGACCGCGTAGCGCTCGATCCGCCGTTCGCCGCCGAACGCGATGTTGAGCGGTTCGATACCACCGATGGGCAAACGATAGACGAAGTCGGCGTTGAGGTTCGTCTCACGCTGCGTCAGGCGACCGAGGTAGAAGCTGGTCGGGCTGGTCGGCCCCAGGGATGCGTTGAGCGTTTCGGCGATCGTATAGTCGATGCGGCTGCGGCCGGCGGAGGCGCTAAGGTCGTAGCTTAGCGCCTCCGACAGATCGCCGCGCAGGCCGCTGACGAGTTGCAGGTCGGCGAACTGCGTGCCGAAGCGCGGCGTGAAGCCGGCCGGATAGATGCTGCGGAAGCTGAAACCAGGGAAGGCGCTGCTGGCGTTGTAGACGCTGCCGGTATTGCTGGGGTTTCGCCAGTTGAAATCGGTGATCCCTTCGCCCTGCTGCACCGTGCCGAAGGCGTAGATGGTCGCGGTCTCGGCGAGGTCGTAATGCATGTCGACGGCGCCGCGGACGCGCTCTTCGTCGGGTTGTCCCCAGCGCTGCACCGGGTTTCGGACCGCGAGCGTCGGGTTCGCGGCCTGGAACGCGGCGGCGTCGGGACGCTGGCGGGTGCGCGAGGTAGCCTCTCCGTGCTCGAACTGACCGGTGAAGACGATCGCGCCCTTGTCTCCGAGCGCGACGCCACCGCGTGCGCCGGACTGGTAGTTGTTGCCGTCACCGGCATAATATTGGCTGAACTGACCAAATGCCTCCATCCCCGGCTGGTCGTCGAGGATGATGTTGATGACGCCGGCGATCGCGTCCGAGCCATATTGGGCCGACGCGCCGTCGCGAAGCACCTCGATGCGCTTGATCGCGAGGGTGGGGATGCTGGCGAGATCGGGGGCCTGTGCGCCGCGCGTTCCCAGCAGTGCCGAGCGGTGATAGCGCTTGCCGTTGACGAGGACGAGCGTCTGGTCGGCGGACAGGCCGCGCAGCGTCGCCGGACGCACGAACGCTTGTCCGTCGGCGGCGGGCAGGCGCTGGACGTTGAACGACGGCAGGAGCTGCGCCAGCGCGTTGTTGAGATCGCCCGATACGGCAGAGCGCACCAGGGCTTCTGGCAGCACGTCGACTGGGGCCAGCGTATCGAACTGGGTGCGCCCACGTTCCCGCGTGCCGGTCACGACGACATCGTCTCCACCGGCGGCATCCGGTGTCACCTGGCTGACCGGCGAATTGGCTTGGGGCGCGACGGCCTGCGCCGAAACGGCAGGCGCGAACAGAACGTGCAGCGCCGCAACGGCGCTGGCGGTAGCGAATTTCATGATGACACATTCCCTGAAGGGCCGCTCTCTCGGCGCCTGTTGGCCGCGCTAGAGCAGCTTTGTTGCAGTGCCGTTGAGTTTCGAATGCAAGGGCGAGTCAGGTCGATGACCGTTTTGTGTCACCTCCAAACGGTAGCCTAAGTGGCGATGCGAAGATTGGTGACCTTTGGGCCAGCAAATACAGCCAGTCGCTATGGGCCGCCTCATTACTCCCCTTATTGGAAGCGGGCCGTGCGTCCGGCTCCATCGGGACATGAACCAACGTCGGATGTGGTACTGCGGAAAATCGTCTCGAATGACCGCATCTCGGTCGTTCGCGACGGCTTGGACACCTGATGCGTGGCGCTTGAGCAGTTGTCCGCCTGTACCCCTTGCTGCGCAACTTGCCGACAGACGGGTTGCGAAGTGGATCAAGATCAATGGTTTGGAGCGACGAGGAAATAGGTCGGAAATCCTGTCTTCCTGATGCCGACCCTAAAATCTGCAACACTGAAGGTGAAGTGGTCGTAATCTTCCGAGATTGGACGTCATACACAGGAAAGGGTGGCCGTGTCGTCCGGTTCGACATGATTTCAACCGGACTGAAGCTCGAAGCCGTATGAATCAGCCGCTCTGGGCAATTTGCCGTAACGTGCGCCGGTCGCAGGCGCACAACTGTTCGCAAAGCGTCGATCGGACATTGCACTCTTCGACATGATGATCGCCAGCTACGGCGCCATCGGGCCATACCGGCTTGACCGCTGCCGATTAATTGCTGGCGGGCGACGCGTGACAGGCGTGAGGCCGGAAACGGGGTTTGTGCCTGCACGGATTTGGTGTGCTAGAGGCCCGGCTATGTCGAAATCCCACACGAACGCCGGTACCGTCACGATCGATGGCGTTGCCTATGATTGGCACCTGCACAGCGAACCCCACCAGTCGGATGACGAGGGGTGGAAGGGCATGACGATTGCGCTGCTCCAGCAGGACGCCAAGCGCGAAGCCTTGGTCGAATTTCCCCCGCCCAAGCGGCTGTTGAAGGGATTGCCGCGTGGTCGGCTCCAGCTCGATGACGCGACGATCGCGCGCTGCGTGCGCTCCGCGCTGTCGGCGGGATGGGAACCCATGTCGCGCGGCAGGCCGGTCGTGGTCATGGTCGACGCCCAGGGCAACTGATCCGTGCGGCGGCTGTCGGCCCGACAACCGCATTGGCGATTTGCCTTGTCAGAGACGGTGGTGCGGTCCAATTTCGTCTTCAGATGAAGACGTCACCCATTTCCGACGAATATGCCCGCGGACGACGCGATGGATTGCGTCTCGCCCTGTCGATCCTCGAAGCGGAGGAAGCCAAGTGGGAAGCGCTGCTCGGCGAGAGCCCCTCGTGGCGGACGAATGCGATGCGTGTCATCCGCCACAAGGCGTATCAGGTCGCGCGCAAACGCGTGCAGACGGCACTTCATCGCTTGCGGCCGAAATCGGAGTCCGCATTGCCGAGCGAAGTCGCACAGAGGATCGACCAAGCCGGCTTGTAGGCCAATCCGTCATGTTCCTGCGCCGAGACAGGGAAACGACATGAAATTGTACGGCGTACCGGCTTGGGGCTCGGCGATCGTCGAGGCGATGCTGGCGTTGGTCGGTCAGTCCTATCACTTCGTCGATGTCGAAGGCTTTGATCGGCCGGGCGAAGCGCAGGACAGGCTGGCAAGGGTCAATCCGCTGCGGCAGGTTCCGGCGCTGGTGCTGGACGATGGCGACGTGCTGACCGAGACCGCCGCGATCGCCCTGTGGCTGGCGGATCGTCATGCGGGGTTGGCGCCTTCGCCAGGGAGGGTCGAACATCGCCGGTTCCTGCGCCTGCTGATCTGGATCGTGGCGAACGTCTATCCGACCTTCACCTATGGCGATTACCCCGAGCGTTGGGCACCTTCGGCACAGGACGAACTAACCGGTGCCACAAATGTCCATCGCGAGCGCCTCTATCGCTGGCTCGAGGAGCAAATTGTCGGCCCCTATGTGCTGGGGGAGCAGGCGTCCGTCCTGGATTGCTATGCTGCGGTGATGATCGACTGGCGTCCGGGCCGCGAGTGGTTCGCTGGCAACACGCCGAGATTGTTCGCTGCGGCCAGGCTGATGCGGCGGGATCCCAGGCTGGCGGCGGTCATGGCGCGCAACAGGCTGACGGTCGATTGATGGTCGCTTGTCGCCACCCGCTTCGACCGACGCCCTACCGCCCTTCTTTCCGTCTTCGCCCTCGCCGGAACCGGCATCTTCCGGCTGTTTTCGACGAGCCCCGAACCTAGAACACCACCACCGAGCGGATGCTTTCACCGGCATGCATCAGGTCGAAGCCCTTGTTGATATCCTCCAGGTCGAGGACATGGGTGATCATCGGGTCAATCTCGATCTTGTTGTTCATGTACCAGTCGACGATCTTGGGCACGTCGGTCCGGCCCTTGGCGCCGCCAAAGGCCGATCCCCTCCAGACGCGGCCGGTGACCAGCTGGAACGGCCGGGTGCTGACTTCCTTGCCCGCCTCGGCCACGCCGATGACGATCGATTCGCCCCAGCCGCGATGGCACGCCTCCAGGGCGGTGCGCATCACCTGCGTGTTGCCGGTGCAGTCGAAGGTGTAGTCCGCACCGCCATCGGTCAGCGCCACCAGATGCTGGACGAGGTCGCCCTCGACCTTGGACGGATTGACGAAATGGGTCATGCCGAAGCGGCGACCCCATTCCTCCTTGGCGTCGTTCAGGTCGACGCCGACGATCATGTCCGCGCCCACCATCCGCGCGCCCTGGATGACGTTCAGGCCGATGCCGCCAAGGCCGAAGACGATCACGTTCGATCCCGGGGTCACCTTCGCCGTCTTCACCACCGCGCCGACACCCGTCGTCACGCCGCAGCCGATATAGCAGCTCGACTGGAAAGGCGCGTCCTCGCGGATCTTGGCGACCGCGATTTCGGGCAGGACGGTGAAGTTCGAGAAGGTCGAGCAGCCCATATAATGGAAGATCGGCTGGCCCTTATAGCTGAACCGCGTCGTGCCGTCGGGCATCAGCCCTTTCCCTTGCGTCGCGCGGATCGCGGTGCATAGGTTCGTCTTGCCCGACAGGCACGACTTACACTGGCGGCATTCGGGCGTGTAGAGCGGGATGACGTGATCGCCGGGCTTCACGCTCGTCACGCCCGCGCCCACCTCACGCACGATGCCGGCGCCCTCATGGCCGAGCACGCTGGGAAAGATCCCCTCGCTGTCCAGACCGTCGAGCGTATAGGCGTCGGTGTGGCAGATGCCGGTCGCCATGATCTCGACCAGGACCTCGCCCGCCTTTGGGCCTTCCAGATCGAGTTCGACGATTTCGAGCGGCTTCTTCGCTTCGAAGGCGACGGCGGCGCGGGTCTTCACGACAGCAAATACTCCAGTGGTAAAAAATTGGGTCGGCGGGGAAGGGAAGGGACCGCAGTGCGATCCCTTGCCCGGGGTCAGAAGCGAACAGTGCCTTCCACGCCGAACGTCCTGGGCAGGGCCCGGACCAGATAGCCCGCGCCGGTGATCCCTTCATTGGGATAGCCGCCCGGAAAATAGAGCTTGTTCGACAGGTTCTTGCCCCACACCGAAAGGGTGTAGCGATCCGTCACATAGCTGATGCGGCTGTTGAAGACCCAGTAATCGCCTTCGCCGTTGGTGTATTGGCCGGTGCCGAGGTTCTTCAGGACACCGCGGCTATAGTCCTTGAAGGAGTCATAATAGAAGCGTCCCGAATAGGCGGTGTCGCCATGGACCTTGATCTTGCCGTCCCCGAGATCCGCCGCATCCCAGTCGAAGCCCAGATTGATCGAGGATGTCGGTGCGTAGGGGAAGGGGTTGCCGCCCACGCTGACGCTGCCCGCGCCCGACTGGACGCACGACCCTTTCTGTGCCGGATACAAACCGCTGAGGTTCAGGGCCGCGCAGGTCGCCTGATCGAAGTCCGCATATTTGCTGTCCAGCAGGCCGAGCGACGCGCTCAGCGTCAGGCGGTCGGTGGCAGCGAATTCGACAGCCAGTTCCAGGCCCTTCATCGTGCCGTCCAGCGTGATGATATTTGCGGTCACGCTCTGATCGACGACCTGGCTCTGCTGGTTCTTATAGTCGTAATAGAAGAAGCTGCCATTGACCTGTAGCCGGTTGTCGAGGAAGCGGGTCTTGAACCCGACCTCATAGGCGTTCACCTCCTCCGGCTTGACGAAATAGACCTGCGGCGAACTGATATAGGCCAGGCCGTTGAACGTCCCGGCGCGATAGCCGCGACTATAGCTGGCATAGAGCATGACGCCGTCCACCGGCTTCCAGTCCAGGATGGCGCGTCCCGATAGGCGGCTGGTCTTGCCGTCCTTGTTGATGCCGCCGGGCATGGTTCCCCCGGTTGCCGGGATCACCACCGCACCGGCCTCGTTATAGACCGGCGCCAGGAAATAGGGCGCGCCATAGGCCGATACGGGGAGCATCCGTGCATTGCCCGCATCGTCATAATAGGTGGTGATGCCATCGCGATATTTGGTGGTATCGGTGGTGTAGCGCAGGCCTGCGGTGAATTTCACCGTCGGCGTGATTTCATAGCTGCCTTCGCCATAGACCGCCCAGCTTTCGCGTTCCTGCCGGAAATGCTGCTTCCCGAAAATGCCGGTCGGCACCGAACCGGCGGACAGCGCCGTTCCGTTAAAACCGCCCGCCGGGTTGAACCATGTCGCGGGCAGGCCGACGGCCGCACGCACGTCGCTCAGCAGGTTGAAAATGTCGATCGCGTTGTTCGACGTCACCGAATCCCAGCCAAAATAGGCACCGCCGATCATCTTGAACGGGCCGCTGCTATAGTCGAGCCGCAGATCCTGATTGAAGGCCTTGAAATCCGACCGATAGCCATTGGAACAGAGGCGAAGCGGGCTGCTGTCGCAATCGGTCTGCGTCTGGAGATAGAGGCCGGAATCATAGCCGGTGATCGAGGTGAGGTTGAGCCTGCTGGCGAGGTCGGCCTTCACCGTCAACACGGCGCCTTCGGTGCGGGTGACGGCGCGGCCGACAGTATCCTGTTCGATCTCGGTATCCGACAGGCCCGCCCGGCTGTAGCTGCTCGGCAGCAGACCCGCACCCTTGGAACCCAGCGCCCGGAACAGCGGCGATAGGATGAAATTGGGGTTTTCATAGTCGAACAGGCCCGGGTTGGACTTGTAGGGACCAGCGCCGATCGAGGCCGCCGCGCCCCCGGTCGATTTGGACGCATAGCCCTTCAGCGTGATGTCGATCGTGTCGACCGGCTTGAAGCGCATCGTGCCCCGAAACGCATAGCTCTCATCGCCGCCAGGATCGCGACCCGTCGCGAAATTGCGACCGGATGCGCCTCCCGCCGCCGTCTTGTTCAGGCCGGCGGGCATTAGATTATGAATATAGGGATCCATTTTGACATAGGTGCCCGCAATGCGGATACCGAACCGGTCTTCGACGGGCGTCAGTTCGATCGCACCTTCGAAATTGCGGCGGTTGTAATTGGCGTAGCCAGCCGTCAGATAGCCATTGTCGCCCTTCAGGGCGGGCTTGCGGGTGATGAAGTTGATCGCACCGCCCGTCGTGTTGCGACCATAAAGCGTACCCTGGGGCCCGCGCACCACTTCGACCTGGTTCAGGTCATAGAGCTGCTGTCCCTGGCTCGCCCGGAAAGTCTGGTAGACCTCGTCGACATAGACGCCGACCGGCGATGCCGCGCTCGCGCTGAGTTCGGTGCCGACACCGATACCGCGCAGGGTAAAATTGGGCTGCTGTGAACCATAAGCCGACGACACCTGGAGATTGGGCATCGAGCCGTTCAGGTCCGATGTGTCGAACACGCCCTGGTTGGCGAGTTCCGACGAGGAAATGGCCGACACGGCAACGGGAACGTCCTGGAGGTTCTCCGCGCGCTTGGTGGCGGTCACGACGATCTCTTCCAGTCCCCCGGCCTGCGTCTGTGTCTTGCTCGCATCCTGTGCGAATGCCGGCATCGCGATGCTTGTCGCGATGGCGAGAATGCTGATGCCCCCGACCCTTTTCATGTGAAGCTCCCTGATACGGTCACTGCATCTGAGTGCATTGGTGACCCGTTGCGCCTGGGCATCAGCAGTCTGGGGTAACGGGGTGCGTGTATCCTGTCGCCAAAGCCCCGAACGCTGGTGCCAGGGCTCAAGGTGCCAGATATCTGCCCCTCTTCTTAGGACCTGTTCGCCGCTTTTTTATGGAGCCAGTTCAGCTTTGCCCCTGTTCCATCGCGCGTAGCATGAAGCGTTGTATCTTGCCGCTGGGGGTTTTCGGCAGTTGCGGCAGGAACGCGATCAGCCGGGGATAGGCGTGGGCGGACAGCCGCGTTTTGACATGCGCTTTCAGGGCGTCGGCCAGCGCTGGCGTCGGCGCAAATCCCGCATTCAGGACGATGAACGCCTTGACCAGTTCGGTGCGTTCCGGGTCGGGTACGCCGATGACGGCGGCCTCCATCACGGCGGGATGTTCGATCAGTGCACTTTCCACATCGAAGGGGCCGATGCGATAGCCCGATGAGGTGATCACATCGTCGGCGCGTGCGATGAAACTGACGCTGCCGTCCGGCCCGAGTTCCACCGTATCCCCCGTCCGGTAATAGCCGTCACGGATGGCGGGGGTGGGTTGTTGCCAATATCCCTCGAACCACGAGAGGGGGGACCGGGTGATGTCGATGGCCAGTTCGCCCGGCTCGTCGACGCCCCGTTCGCGGCCGTCCTCATCCAGCACGGCGACCCGGTAGCCAGGCATCGCGACACCGGCCGAACCGATACGGACGGCGTGCGATAGGCCATGATGGTTGTTCACCACCATGCCCGTTTCTGTCTGGCCGTAATGATCGTGCACCGGCACGGCGAGTTGGGCGTCGAACCACCGGATGACTTCGGGGTTCAGCGGTTCGCCCGCGCTGCTGACGACGCGCAGCATGCCCCTTGCCTTCGCGGCCGCCGCGCCGCCTTCCGCCATCAACAGGCGATACGCGGTGGGCGAGCCAGCGAGGTTCGTGACGCCGAGCCGGGCGATGAGATCGAAGGCGGTCTCGGCGGAGAAGACGCCATCATGCAGGATCGTCGCCCGGCCCAGCAGCAGCGGCCCGGTGATCCCGTAATAGAGTCCATAGGCCCAGCCCGGATCCGCGATATTCCAGAAACGGTCCTCCGCTCGCAGGTCTATCGCCCAGCGCATATAGGCACCGATCGCGATCAGCGCCTTCAGCGGGACGCCCACGCCTTTGGGAAGGCCAGTGGACCCCGATGTGGACATCATGAGGAAGAGGTCGTCGCCCGTTCGCATGACCGGCACGAAATCGGTCGACATCGCGGCGACCTCCGCCCGGAAATCGATGTCGCCAGCCATGAGCGCATCTTCCGGCGTTCGGACGACCGCGATCGGTGGACATTGTGCGATGTCGGTCAGCTTGGCGCGATTAACGCTGTCCGTCACGACCAGCGCGGCGCGGCTGAGACCCAGCCGATGCGCGATCGCCTTGGGCCCGAAGGCGGTGAACAGGGGCTGATAGGTCGCTCCGATCCGCCAGACGCCCAGGATCGTCGCGACCAGCTCGAGCCTTCGCGGCAACAGACCCGCTACGACGTCGCCGGGCTGGACGCCGTGCGCCGCCAGCATATGCGCCACCCGCGCCGACAGGTCGCGCAACGCGGCGAAGCCATGGTCATGGCGTGTGCCATCCGCCGCGATCGTGACAAGCGCCACATCGTCGCTATCGGCATAGCGGTCGCAGCATTCGACACAGGCGTTGATACCGCCCGAAAGACATCCCAAAAGCCGCGCTCGCTCGCGTTCGATGCAAAATTCCTTGACCGCCTTCCCGTAGTCGGGGACGGCGGCCGATGCCGGTATGCCGGTCATGCGTTCGATCCTCTCCACGATCACGCCGCATTGATGCGGTCTATCGTACGTCCCACCCTTATTGTTGAATCTCCGCTGCGCCCGGCGGGTGGAGGCGGCGGTTTGTATCAGGTCCCTGCGGACGGAGTTAGCCGGACCGGAGTGGCGGCCCCCGGAAGATACCGCCACCCGTCACTGCGGTTTCGGCGTTATTCGGGCAGCACGTCCTTCGTGATGACCCACAGCTTTTTCGAGAAGGGGCCTTTGGACGTCCATGTGATGTGCATGCCGGCAGACAGGCCGATCGTATCGCCAGCCTTGAAATTATGCACCTTGCCGGTGTCGGTTTCGACCACCTCGACCTCGCCTTCGAGAAGCAGGATCGTCTCGTCACCCAGCACGCCGGTATAGGGTGTTTTGAGCGCGCCCTTTTCGTCGACATCGCTGCCGGCGATGCCCTTTCCCGAGCGCCACACGCCGCTCATCATCGTGCCGGTCGAACCGCTGGAGCGCAGGAAATAGAGCTCGCCCGCGACCAGGGGGCCTTCGGCGGGTTCGACGAAATGATATTCCAGCCAGTCGGCGGGATTGTCGCTGGTATGCGCGATCAGCAGATCCTGGGGCGGGTTGCCCGTCGGTTCGCTGCCGTTCCAGATGCACCACCATTTCTTGAACGACGGCCCCTCGATCTCCCACTGCACCTCCAGCCCCTTGGGCGCGTTGATGATCGACCCGGGACCGACCTTGTAGCGCTTGCCGGTGGAAAGGACGGTGAGCACGGCAGTGCCGTCGATCACGCAGGCGACCTCGTCGCCCAGGGGCGAGGAATAGACGAGGGTATGCGACCCGTCCGCCGTCGCGCCCGGCGCGGTGGGGCCGGTGCGCCAGAAGCCGGCCGAGAGCGATCCCGCCATACCCTCGGGCCGGGTCACCACATATTCGCCGTGCACCTGTGTACCGAAGCGGGGCTCGACCCATTCGAACGGCTGCCATTTCTCATTGGGTTCGTTCTGCACGCCGCCATGAACCGCGTAACGCGGCAATTCCTGCACCTGCGCCGCCAACTGCGTTGCCATGCCACATCTCCCTTGAACGAGATTGAACCGTAACCGGCCGATCGCGAAAACCATTCGGTTCCCCCCGAACGTCGACCAGGCTTCACTATCAGAGCATCACGACCGACGGCCTAGCGCCATCCCTGGTCTTTTTGATGGGTCCAGATAACCGCACTTCACCGTCTTTCCCCCGATCACGCTTCCAGGGACGGGGTGGTCAGCGAAATGGTTTCCGCGAGCAGCGGCACGTCCTTGAACACGGCAAAGCTGCTGGGCGTGTTCGGCATGACGGGGAAGTTGAAATCGCACTGGGGGCAGGGTTCGGCGAGAACCTTCTGCTCTTCCTGCAGCTCGAACGCCTTGTCCTCGACCAGCCCGCAATTGGGGCATACGCGAAGAAGGCGCGTGTTGGTCAGCTCGAAATTGGTGATGATGTCTTCCATGATCGCACCACGCGCCGCCCAGGCCTTGGCGTGCTTGTGGTAGGTCGCCTGGTGCCAGTCCTTGAGCGCCGCGCGGTTCACCCAAAAGCTGACCTCGTTGAACCAGGTCGGGTCTTCCGGATGAACCCACCAGGTCAGGTGAAGGAAGCCGGGCAGCTTCATGAGGTGATTGCGCGTGTCGGCGAAAATGACCTTGAACTTCTCGTATCCGTCCGGGCTGGAAAAGCGCACGCGCTGCATACTGAGATAGATGGACATGGGATTCTCCGCTGAATGAGTCCAGCCCGATAAGCTGTGCGGTCAGGATGAAGAGCGACTTGGTCAGTCGGTAGGGCCAGCATGGCGGAAGATGATGGTGCCAGATGCCGATGGCTCTATCATTGGCGCGACCGTGCGATAGGATCGGGGCGGATAGGGTAGCGAAGGCACGCCTGACGATGACGATGAACCTGATCATTCGTATCGACCGCGAAGACGAGCGATCGCTGCAGGTGCAGATTTACGAGGCGGTGCGCGATCAGATCCTGCAAGGCACGTTGGCCGCGGGCAAGCGGCTACCCTCGACGCGCAGCATGTCGGACCAACTGGGCATCGCCCGCAACACGGTGACGCTGGCCTATGAACGCCTCGCCGCGGAGGATTATATCACCTCGCGGGCCAAGGCGGGCATCTTCGTCAATGATCGCTTGCCCGACGCGACCGTCCTGCTGCGCAACGGCCATTCCTCCGTTCAGCCGAGCCGCAAGCGACTGCGTTTGGGAAAGAATCCCAGCTTTTCCGGGCGGGCGCCCAGGCTGTGGCACGAAAAGCGCTCGCGGCCGCAGTTCGATTTCTTTGTCGGACGACCGCGCCCCGACAGTTTCCCGACCAGTTTCTGGCAACGCACGATCGCGCGGCACCTCGCTTATGCGCATGGCATCCAGACCGAATATGGCGATCCGCGCGGACTGGCGGCATTGCGCGAGGCGATTGCGGCGCATCTGGGCGAGACGCGCGGGATAGAGGCCAGCCCCGATCAGATCATGGTCACGTCCGGTATCCAGGGCGCGCTCAACCTGCTCGCCCGGATTTTCATCACCGACCGTTCGGGGGCCAGCGTAGCGGTCGAGAATCCCTGCTATCAGGGGGCGGCGTTCGTCTTGGGCAGCTATGGTGCCAGCATCCGACCCATTGATGTCGACGAACAGGGGATCGTCGTCTCGCAACTCGAAAGCTTCATGGGCAATCTCGTCTATGTGACGCCGTCCCACCAGTTTCCGACCGGCTGCACGCTCAGCCTCGACCGCCGCCTGCACCTTCTCGACTGGGCCTATCAGACGGGCAGCTATGTCATCGAGGATGATTATGACAGCGACTTCCGTTACGATGGACCGCCGCTGACCGCGCTCGCCGGATTGGATCGCAGGGGCCACGTCATCTATCTCGGCACCTTCTCCAAGTCGATCGGCGCGGGGTTGAGGGTGGGCTATGCGGTCATGCCGCGCCATCTTCTCGATCAGGCGCGACTGGTGAAGACATTGACCGATCATGGCGCGCCATGGCTGGAACAGGCGGTGATCGCGGACTTCCTGAAGGAAGGCGCCTTTCTCCGCCACCTGCGCCGCATCCGCCGGTCCTATATGGGCGCGCGAGATCAGGTGATCCGGTCGATCGAAGAGCATTTTCCCGGCGGCGCGCTGATGGGGCGCGAATGCGGTATGCATATGATGTGGACGCTACCGCCTGATCTGCCGTCCGCGAACGACATGCAGCGCATCGCGCTGAATTGCGGCGTCGGTCTTTATCCATTCGCGGGCGCGGCGACGCAGGAATATGGCAATCCCGGCCGTTTTCGCGAACGCTCGCTGGTGCTCGGTTATACCGGGCTGACGGAAGAGGCGATCCGCGAAGCCTTTACCCGGGTCGCCACCGTGGTCGGTCAGCGCCGTTAGGCCGCTCGAACTGGTACCAACATTAAGGCCGGATTTGGCTCTAGGGGATGGGCCGAAGGGTTCTTAGCCTTCCTGAAAATCATCGACGTTCCTTTCGCCAAGTTGGCCGACGTCTACGACAATGCAGGAGGATGGGATATGCCTGGTTACCGGCTTCTGATCGACGGTCGATTGGTCGATGGCGCGGATGGGATGGAGGTCATCAACCCCGCGACCGAGGAGGTGCTGGCCCGATGCCCGCGCGCCTCGGCAGGGCAGCTGGACGAAGCGGTCGGGGCGGCGAAGCGGGCCTTTCCGGCTTGGGCGAAGACCCCGATCGCGGAACGACGCGCGCTGATCCTCGACCTTGCCGATTGCATGGATGTTCATGCCGAGAGCCTGGCGCGTCTGCTGACGCAGGAGCAGGGCAAGCCTTTGAGCGAGGCCACGGCCGAGATCGCCTATAGCATCGCTTTCATCCGCCAACTCGCGACCCATGACCTGCCGGTCGGGCTACTGGAGGACAGTGACAGCCGCCGGGTCGAACGGCATCGTCGCCCGCTGGGGGTGGTCGGCGCGATCATTCCCTGGAACTTCCCGGTGCTGATCGTCGCCTTCAAACTGCCTTTGGCGCTGCTGGCGGGGAATACTTTGGTCATCAAGCCGGCACCGACCACGCCCTTGTCGACGCTGCGCCTGGGCGAGATGATGGCCGGGATCTTCCCGCCGGGCGTGGTCAACATCATCACCGATCAGAACGATCTGGGCACCCGTCTGACGACGCATCCCGATATCGCGAAGATCAGCTTCACCGGATCGACCGCCACCGGTCGCAAGGTGATGGAGAGCGCGGCGGCGTCGATCAAGCGCCTGACCCTGGAACTGGGCGGCAACGATGCGGCGATCGTCCTGCCCGATGCCGACCCGGTGGAGGCGGCGACGGGCATCTTCGGCGGCGCGTTCCTGAACGCCGGACAGGTCTGCATCGCCATCAAGCGCGTCTATGCCCATGCCGACATCTACGATGCGCTCTGCGCGGAACTGGCCAGGCTCGCGGAAGAAGCCATTGTCGACGACGGGCTGAAGCAGGGCGCCCAGATCGGGCCGCTCCAGAACCGGGCGCAATATGACAAGGTGAAGGCCATCATCGAAGCGGCGCGATCAGACGGCACGATCATCGCCGGGGGCGAAGTGCTGGACCGGCCGGGCTATTTCATCCGGCCGACCATCGTGCGCGACATCAGCGACGGGGCGCGCCTGGTGGACGAGGAACAGTTCGGCCCCGTGCTTCCCGTCATCCGCTATGACGATCCCGAAGAGGCGCTGGCCCGCGCCAATGCATCCGAGATGGGCTTAGGCGGCTCGATCTGGTCGTCCGACCGCGATGCGGCGCATGATCTGGCCATGCGCATGGAGGCGGGCACGGTCTGGATCAACAAACATCTCGATTTCGGCCCCACCATGCCGTTCGGCGGCGCGAAACAATCGGGACTGGGTGTCGAGTTCGCGGAAGAGGGCTTCCACGAGTTCACCCAGATTCATGTCATTAATGAAGCCAAGGACTGACCGGCCGCCGCAACTATGATCCCGGCGAATGAATACCTTTTGAATGGAACGATCCTGTATTCGGCAAGCCGCGCATGGCTGATCGCCGGGCGTCGAGCAGGATCGTGTTCGTGAACCGTAACGGGCTGCGCCGTGGCCGACGCAGCCCATTGCACTACGCGATTTGCGGACCGGGCCGCGGGTCGATCGCCAGCACGAGACGGCGTTGGCCGGTCGCACTGATCGGCGGCGAGCGGTGGAGAATGGTGGGCGGGTCGAGCAGCAATCGACCCTTGAACACGCCTACCGCGCCGGTCGGGACTTCGCACACCGCATCGGCGGCATCGGCGCGGCACCACTGGGTGCCGGGTCCGACATAGCTGCACAGCAGCCGCAGCGTGACAAAGTCGGCATGGAAACGGCGGCAGGCATCGGTTTCGACCACCTCCAGCCGCAGCCGCAACCGATCCTCGCCGGTCAGGGCGGCATGGCGCCGCACCAGCAGCCCGATATCCGCGGCGAGCAGCGTGGCGACCGGATCGGTATAGCCGGCTTCGGCAAGTGCGACCTCAATCGCATCGTCGACGACGAGGTCGAGCGATACATCGTCGACCGTGTCCAGGTCGAGCGATGCCAGTGCGATGCGCAACGCATCGGGCAGCGATCGCCACCATATGGCCAAGGCGGCGTCGGGTCGGGCAATGGCGTCGAGCGAACCGCGATCCTCGCCGAACGCGACGACATCATCGAGCATGGCGAGGCTCATTCCGCCGCCTCCAATCGGCGCTCGCCCCAGGCCGGGAACGGATCGCGCAGGCCCGTCCAGAGCGCCGGGGTAAAGGCTGTGGCGGGTACGAGGCAGCCGTCCAGCCGCGCGCGTATGCGCGCCTCGTCCATGCCGATGCCGATGAACACCAGCTCCTGCCGCCGGTCGCCCCAGATCATGTCCCAGTGCCTGGCCACGAATTCCTCGAACCGGCCATCGTCGGGCCATTGATGCTTGGGGATGGAGGCCCACCAACGGCCCATGCGTGCGGTTTCGGTCTGGCTGCCCGCCACCGCCAGCTCGCCCACCCAATCGGGCCTGGTGGCGAGCCAGAAATGCCCCTTGGCACGCACCACATGGTCGAGCCCGCCGTCGGTCAGAAAGGCATGGAATTTCGCCGGATCGAACGGTGCCCGTGCGCGATAGACAAAGCTCTCGATACCATATTCGTCGGTCTCGGGCTGGTGATGGGCATAGCCGTACAATTCCTTGGCCCAGAGCGGATGGCGCGACGCCTTCTCCTCGTCGAACAGCCCGGTGGCGAGCACCAGGTCGAGATCGACGCGGGAATGGTCGGCCGCCACGATGACCGCATCGGCGTTGAGGCTGGCGACCAGCTTCTTCACGACGGCCAGCTGGTCGGCCGACACCGACGATGCCTTGTTGACGATCACCACATCGGCGAACTCGATCTGCTCGACCAGCAGGCCGACCAGGCTGCGCGTATCGTCCTCGCCCATGGTTTCGCCGCGATCGGCCAGGAAGTCCTGGCTGGAATAATCGGCGAGCAGGTTCACCGCATCGACCACCGTGACCATCGTGTCGAGCCGCGCCACATCGCCGAGCGACGCGCCGGCCTCGTCGCGGAACGAGAAGGTCGTGGCGACGGGCAGCGGTTCGGAAATGCCGGTGCTCTCGATGACCAGATAATCGAACCGCCCAGCCTCGGCGAGCGTCCGCACCTCCGCCAGCAGGTCGTCGCGCAGCGTGCAGCAGATGCAGCCATTGGTCATCTCGACCAGCGCCTCCTCCGAGCGCGACAGGGCCGCCTCTCCGCCGCGCACCAAGTCGGCGTCGATATTGACCTCGGACATGTCGTTGACGATCACCGCCACCCGTCGCCCTTCGCGATTGGCCAGGATGTGATTGAGCAGCGTCGTCTTTCCGGCCCCCAGGAAACCGGACAGCACCGTCACCGGCAAACGAGAGTCGTGCAGGGAATGGCTTGCCATGTCTGTCATCCAATGAGATACGTTACAACATAACATAACCATGAGTTTCAGCCGATGTCCAGTAGCTCCCCGATCATGGGCGATCGCCCGTCCCGCTGGCTCGACGGGGTCGCGGTGACCGCCTCGGTCCTGTGTCTGATCCATTGCCTTGTCCTGCCCGCGATCCTGGTGGCGCTGCCGGTGCTGGCGACCATGTTGGCGGTGCCCGAAAGTTTTCACGCGCTGGCCTTTGCGCTCGCGCTGCCGACCAGCGTGCTGGCGATGACGCTTGGCCATCGGCGGCACGGGTTGCCATGGCCTTTGGTTGCCGCCGGGATCGGGCTGACGCTACTCGGCATCGGCGCGTTCGTGATCGACTCGGAAACGGTGGAACGCGCGATCAGCAGCATGGGCGCGGTCCTGCTGGCGGTGGCCCATGTCGGCAACTGGCAGGCCCTGTCGCACCGGGCACCCTGGCGCCCCGTCTGTCCGATGGAGGAGCACCCATGAGCGGCATTCTGGCGGAAGCGGACGCGCGCATTCCCGTATCGGTGCTGACCGGCTTCCTGGGCAGCGGCAAGACGACCGTCCTCAACCATCTCGTTCGCTCGCCGGGCATGGCGCGGGCGCTGGTGATCATCAACGAATTCGGGGCGGTCGGACTCGATCATGATCTGGTCGCCCGCTCGAACGAGGATATGGTGGTCGAGATGATGGGCGGATGCCTGTGCTGCACCATCCGCGGCGACCTGTCGCGCACGCTGCGCGACGCGCCGTGGCGGTTCGCGCGGGATGGGCAGTGCTGGTTCGATCGGGTGGTGATCGAGACGACCGGGCTGGCCGATCCGGCCCCGATCCTCCACACCCTCATGACCGATCCGCGTTTGGCGGCGCTCTACCGGCTCGACGCGGTGATCGCGACGGTGGACGCCGCGACCGGCATGGCGACGTTCGATGCGCAGCCCGAAGCGCTGAAGCAGGCGGCGGTCGCCGACCGGCTGCTCCTGACCAAGACCGATCTGGTCGACGCGGCAGGGCAGGGCGCGATCCTCGGCCGGTTGGCGGCGCTCAACCCCGCCACGCCGGTCATCGCCGTGACCGACGGCGCGGTCGATCCGGCGCTGCTGTTCGATGTCGGATTATGGGATCCCGCGAGCAAGAACGAGGATGTGCGCCGCTGGTTGGCGGAGGAAGCCCATTACGCAGGGCATCATCACCACCATCATCACGACGTGAATCGGCATGACGACGGCATCCGCGCGACCTGTCTGACCTTCGACACGCCGCTGGACCCACTGGCTTTCGAGCGGTGGCTGGGGCTGCTCACGATGTTCAGGGGCGCCGATGTGCTGCGGATAAAGGGGATCGTGAACCTGGCGGGGCATGACGCACCCGTGATCGTCCACGGCGTGCAGCATGTCTTCCATCCGCCGATCGAGCTGGAGCGGTGGCCATCGGAGGACCGGCGCACGCGGATGGTGTTCATCACCCGCCGGATCGACCCCGAAGAACTGCGCGGCACGCTGGCGCTGATGACGATGGGGCTGAGCGACGTGCAGCTGGAGGGCCTGATCGAGCGCGTCGCTGCCGACCTTCCGGCCTGATCCGCCACGCCGCTGCCTTTTCCCGTCGTCGCACTGGTGAATGGATCTGCACCATTCGCGCCGGGAACGCTCGCCGGGGTTCGCCTCACAAGACCTCTTTGTCCCGCTAGTCGGGAGGAAGCCTCAAAAACAAGGATCAATAGACATGTTCACCGAAGACATGGTCCACAAAGCCTTGCAGACCTGGTGCGACAATGTGGTCGCCGTCGGCAAGGCCCATTCCGCGGGCGGCGATCCGCGTGCCGTCGCGGCGCAGGTGCTGGACGACCATTATGATTATGACGCTGGCAAGGTGCTGTTCAAGCCGACCCTGACCTTCGGCACCCGAACCTTCCGACCGACGAAGGACGGCGCGCTGGCCTATTTCGTGGGGGGGAGCGACGAATTTCCCGATGACAAGGGCTTCAAGCTGAAGCCCTGGGTGAAGGTATGGTACAGCAAGGAGGATTTCATCCTGCACGGTGATCTGGCGATCGTGCAGTGCAACGTGCATTTCATCGGTCAGGACGACAGTCATATCTTCGTGAACAAGAGCTTTGTGTTCAAGGAATGCGAGGATGGCAAGGTGCGCATCATCCTTCATCAGTCGTCATTGCCCTATCAGCCCTGATCGGCAGGAGGCGGGCTGTCGGGGCCGGAGTTCAGACAGCTGTATGTTTGGCTGACCTGTCCTCTCACCGCTTTCCCCATCGCTATGCGGCGTGGACAAGTGCCAAATATCTGTTCCTGACCGGAGCTGGCACTTGACCTGCGGCATGGGAATGACGGCCCCCCTCCCAAGCGACGCCGTTGTCGGCCGCCATAGTCGCTCAATGTGCCACTTCTGCTCGAAGCGTGATGGATCGTCGCTTTGCCGGCCATGACGGAACAGGCCGCGATCAATAAAATGCTGTCGACTCGCAATAGCATTTTATGTACTGGGCCTGGCTATGACGGGGCAGGAGATAGACCAAGCTGCTGCTGATATGGCCAAGCGCAGCGCGGCCCGTACATCACGCATGACCCTCATGCGGCGTTCGTGATGGACCGAATCGGGCGCATTCTCGCACTCTTCGCCAGTCAGCGTCGTCGGCTGATCGCCGAGGCGACGCGGCTGACGGGCGATAAGGCATCGGCGGAGGATGTCGTTCAGGAGGCCTGGATCCGCATGTCGCAAAGGGCCACGGAAATGACCAGCGACGCGCCGGCCGGCTATGTGCGCCAGGTCGTGCGTAACCTGGCGTTGGACGAGTATCGACAACGGCGGCGGCGGGAGCAGTTGATGACGCTGGACCCCGGCGACGATCCCGAGGTGCCGGACGGCGAGGCTGTCGGTGTCGACCGGGTGCTGATGGCGCGGCAGGAACTGACGCTGGTGACGGCCGAACTGGCGCGGATGCCGTCCCGGATGCGTCGTGCGGTCGAGCTTCATCGGGTATCCGGCGCCCCACTGCGGGAGATTGCCGCCGAACTGGGCGTGTCGGTCACCACCGCCCATGGGCTGGTGACACAAGGTGTGGAGCGGTGCCGCAAATGCCTGGAACCGAGGCGGCATTGATCGACAATCTGAAAAATGGGTCGCGCCGTTCGTCATGTCTCCATGAAGCGCTGAGGTGGGGGACGGGATGATCGCGGACGCAGATTGTCGGCGCGAGGCGCTGGACTGGATGATCCTTTTGCAGGAGCGGCCGGACGATGCCGAAATGCGGGCGCGCTTCTGGCAGTGGCGGCAGGCGGCGGCGTGCGAGGCGGCATGGCGGGAGCTGGATCATGTCGGCGATGTGCTCCGCCAGGCCTGTGAGGTTTGCCCTGCGTCGCCCCCCTATGCGCTGCGCCGCTGGAAGAGCGCACTGCCTGTCGCGATGGCGACCTGTGTCGCGGCGATCTTCGTTGCGCAGGCCGTGCTGCCGATTGCCCGGGCTGATTTCGCGACCGGGACGGCCGATATACGCAGGGTCAGACTGGCCGATGGCAGTCGCGTTACGCTGGCGCCCGACAGCGCGATCGCGCTCGATGGGGCGCGGCAGGTCAGGGTGTTGCGTGGCACCGGCTTTTTCGAGGTCCGGCACGATGCCGCTCACCCGTTCCGCGTCACTGCGGGGGAGGCGGTGGCGACCGACCTGGGCACCGCCTTCGAGGTTCGGCGCGATGGTGAAAGCGCACACATCGCGGTGCGGGAAGGACGCGTGCGCGCTTCCTGTGAGCATGGCGCGGTTGATCCGAGCGATATGCAGCAGGGCGACATAGCGGAACTGGACTGCGCGACGCGCCGTGTCCGGAAATCGTCCGCTCCGCTATCGATGATAGCAAGCTGGACGCAAGGCCAGCTCATCATGGTCGATCGCCCCTTGGGTGAGGTGGTGGCGGCGCTGCGACCATGGCATCGCGGGCTGCTTCTGGCGCGCGGGAGCGGCATGGCGCGCCACGTCACAGGCGTGTACGACCTCCGTCATCCCGACCGGGCCTTGGCCGCTATTCGCCGGGCGCATGGCGCGGCGGTATGGCAGGTCACGCCCTGGATTACCGTCGTCACGGCTGATTGAGCGGTCTTTTTCGCCATCCGATAAAAAATCCCGAAAAATCCCATGCGGCGTTCGTCTACCCAGTGAATGAGAATGATGCGCAATAGCATAAATGTCATTCTGACGATCGGGGGACGACGTGACGAACGGTTATCCGGAATTTCGGGGGCACAGGCTTCGGTGTAAGGGCATGGCGCTGGCGACGCTGCTGACGGCCTCGTCGCTTGCGGGGCTGATGGCGCCGCTGACGGCACAGGCCCAGCAGACAAGTGTCAGCTTCGGCATCGCGGCGCAGCCGCTGGGCGATGCGCTGGCCCAGTTCGCGCAGCAGGCCCATCTGCAACTGAGCGTCGACGCGACGCTGGTGGCGGGGAAGCGCTCGCCGGGCGTGACGGGGCGGATGGACCGGGCGCGGGCGCTCGACCGGCTGCTGGCGGGAAGCGGCCTCGACTGGCGGGTCGCGGACGGCGTGCTGACGGTCCGGCGGGCGCCGGTGCAGGCCCCGGCCGGAGCGCAGAAGGGGCCGCTTGTCACCGACGCCTTGCAGGTGGAGGGCGAGGCCGCCCCGCGCGACCTGGCCGAAGCCCGCGCCCAGCGTGGCCATGACACGGTCTTCGATGCCGATTTTTCCAGCGGTTACAAGGACCGGGCCGAGATCGAGCGCTACAAGGGCGTCACCACTTCCGACCTGCTGACCGGCATGGTCAATGTGCTGAGCGGCGACGCGCGCAACAGCGGCGCGCTCGACCCCAGCATTCGGGGTATCCAGGGGCCGGGGCGCGTGCCCGTCGTGATCGACGGCACCGAACAGGCGCTGACCGTGTGGCGCGGCTATAACGGCGCGAGCAACCGCTCCTATGTCGACCCCAATCTGATCTCGGGCCTTCAGGTGCTGCGGGGGCCGAGCGACCGGGGCAACATCCGCAGTTCGACCGGCGGCACGGTCGTCATCAATACGCTGGACGCGGACGATGTGCTGCGTCCCGGCCGGACGTTCGGGCTGGACCTGCGGCTGGAGGGCGGCAACAACTCCACCGATCCGCGCCTGCCGACACTGCTGACCGGCCGCGACTATCGCACCGTGCCGGGCTTTCCGCAAAGCTCGCCCAGCTTCGCGCTGCGCGATCCCTCGCTGGTGATCGTCCCCCGTACCCGTGAGGACAACCAGTTCTTCTCGCTGGGCGACCGTGCGGTGCGGGTCGCGGGGGCGCTGCGGATCGCGGGGCTCGATCTGTTCGGCGCCTATGCGTATCGCGAACGCGGCAATTATTTCTCCGGCACAAGCGAGCCGGAATATTATGAGCAGAGCCAGCTCCCCTCGAACACCCTCAACCGTATTCGTCGCATGGCCCTGGCCTTCGCGCCGGGCAGCGAGGTGCCCAACACCTCCAGCGATCTGGAATCCGTTCTTCTGAAGGCGACCTGGCACATCGCCGACGACCAATATCTGCTGGTCAGCCTGCGCGACAGCGTGACGCGCTATGGCGAGATCATGCCGTCGCGCATCCTGATCGATAAAGGCAATGTCCAATGGCCGCTCAGCAAGGTCCACGCCCGCGCCTATAATGCCGAGTATAAGTGGCAGCCGGACAGCCGCTGGATCGACCTGAAGGCCAATCTCTGGGCCACCGACACACGGAGCGACACCTATAATTCGGGCGGCATGCCCAATTTCGCGACCTTCGCCGATCCGATCATCATCGACAATGCCCGCGCCAATGCGATGAACGATCGCTATGGCATCAACGCCAGCAATACCCTGCGCCTCGGCTCGACTTTCGACCTGATGCTGAGCGGCAATTGGCAGCATGAAAAGCTGGCGTCGCAGGACATCTACAATCCTGCGAATTTCCAGGGCTGGCGGCAATTCCCGCGCGCCGGACGGCGCGAGGAATTCCTGGTCCGGCTGGACGGCGAGTGGCGGCCGACCAGCTTCCTGAAGCTGAACGCGGGGGTCAGCTATGCCGGTTACTGGGCGGTCGACGATTTCGCGCGGAGCCAGATCGCCAAGGGAAATGCGAACCTGAATTCGACCGTCTATCGCGGTTATGAATCCTACTTCAATGTCTCGGGCACGGGCGAGGCGTTCTTCGACCGATATTGGCGCGCGGCTCTGACCGGGTTACCGACCGAGGACGTCACTCAGTTCATCGCGATGATGCTGCCCGACTATCTCGCAAGCCCCTATGAACTCTCCTGGGAGGAAGCCGGGCCGGTCTGGCGACCCGATGCGCAGGGGCGCTACTCCCGCGCCGGCAATCCCTGCCTGAACGGGTCGCTCAACAGTGTCGCCGGCAATGACGGAACCTGCCGTCTGCAGAGTATCGTCGAGGTCGTTCCGATCACCGCGCTGCGCCGGTCGGATCACCGCTGGGCCCCCAGCCTGTCCGCCACCGTCTATGCCGACGAACACATGCGAGCCTATGCCCGCTATATCGAGACGTGGCGCTTCCCGAGCATGTTTGAGAGCACGCTGGGCTTCTCCGCATCGTTCAACCCTCTGGTGCAACTTCAGCCGGAGCACGCCAAATTATACGAGGTCGGGCTCGTCCGCGACCTGCGCAGCCTGTTGCATCTGAACCGAGAGGATCAGCGCGCCGACATCAAGCTGACCTTCTATCGCAACCACATCGCCAATGTGGTCGAACGGTCGACCAACCTGCAGTTCAGCAATATCCGGGCGCAGACGATCGCCGGGATCGAGGCGGAGGCGCGGGTCGATACCGGCGGCTTCTATACGCAACTCGGCGCCGCGTTCATGACCACCAACCGGGTCTGCGACGAAAGCGCCGCCGCGCTCGCCGACACGAAGAACGGCAGTGTCCCGGATTGCGTCAAATATGGCTTTCCGGACGGCTTCCTGCTGACCCAGGCGACGCCCGAACAGACCGTCAACTGGACGGTGGGTGGCCGCTTCTTCGAGAGGAGATTGGAGCTGGGCGGGCGGCTGACCTATTATAGCCGTTACAACAATCCCTTCTTCGAAAAGATCGCGAGCCTGCCGCGCGAGCAGCAGCTCGACGTCTATTCGCTCAACATACCGTTCAGTTGGGGCGCGATCGTCACCGCAGACGCCTATGTCCGCTACCGGCTGAACGACCGCTTCTCGGCCGAGCTGGTCGGGACCAACCTGAACGATCGTTATTATGCGGACCCGCTCACCCGTTCGATGATGCCTGCCCCAGGGCGCACGGTTCGGCTGAGCCTGACGGGCCGCTTCTGATGACCCCGAAATTCGACCCCGTCGCCAATGTCCTTCCTGAAAGCCGGACCTGGGCGGCGGGGCCGGATCGATGCGCCCGAAGCAATCGGGCGCACACCACCGCAGGAGTAATAGCATGACCTCCATCAAGATGAAGACCATCCTTCTCGCCGGCCTCGCCATGGTCCTGACGTCCGGGACGGCGCAGGCCCAGTTTGCGGGCGGGTCGAGCGACACGAGCAAGGTGACCGTGGGTGCCAGCGACGTGAATGGCGGCCCCCATGTGGCGGGCCGCGCCGGCATCGGTGTGCCGGGCACCAACGTGCGGCGCGTCGACTTCCAGGGGCTCAGCCTCTACGCGCTTCCCGACCTGAACGGCGTGCGCCACCTCAACATGGCGACCAGCGATACCGCCGATCACAGCAGCTATGGCGATTTCCGCTTCGCCCAGGTCGGCTCGGCCGATCTATGGATCGGCGAATGGTCGCAGACGGGCAACGCCTCGGCGGGCGATCATACCGTCTATTATGTCGGCAATACCAGCGGCACGACCGTCCCGACCAGCGGCACCGCGACCTATGCGGTCAAGGGCATCAGCGATTATGCAAACAAGGGCGTGCTGACCGGCACGCTGACCGCCAATTTCGGTTCCGGCACCTCGGGCACGCTGAGCGGTAGCCTGGCCAATGCCTCGACCGGCGCGGGCGTTAACATCGGTACGGCGCGGATCATCGGGGCCAGCTTCTCGGGCAATGGCGCCGTCGCCACCCAGTCGGGCGGCACGGTCGCGTCAGGTGGCGCGGTGAGCGGTCGCTTCTTCGGCGCTGATGCGGCGGCGCTGGCCGGCACCGTCAGGTTCGACGGTGCCCGTCAGCACGACACCGCCTTCGGCGGCACGAAGAACTGACGAGAAGGGCCGGGCTCCCGTCTCTCCCTTGCGGGAGCCCGGTTCCGCCACGATCATGATGCGCCATACGCCTATCCTCCCTTTGTCGACGCTCGCCATGCTGGTGCTGGCCGCACCCGCCGCGTCGCAGAGCGCGCGCAACGACGATAATCGCCTGCGGCTCGACCCCGGCATAGACCGTCGGGTCACCACGCAGGAGCGCGAGGCGATCGACGGTGCCGAGCCGCCCGACCGCATCACCCTCGACGGACAGGTCTATTCGGTCGGCAACACTCCCGACGATCTCGGCCGCGCGCTGTACCAGTCGGTCGCGCGCAAGAACTGGGTCGATGTCCGCCGCTTCCTGCCGCGCTACCGGGCGCTGCCCCGGCCGGACCCGATGCTGGTCGCCTGGGCCTTGGGCGGCCTCGCGCGCAGCGAGGGCCGGTTGGGCGAGGCCGAACGCCACTATCTCGACCTGCTCGCGATCCAGCCCGACTTCCTCCCCGGCCGCTTGGAACTCGGTCGCGTGTTGTTCGAGGATCGCAAGGACCGCGAGGCGACGCGCCTGTTTCGCGCCATTCGCGACGAACTGGCGGGGCAAGGCGCCCAGGCCGCCGGGGTCCGCGGGACCGTCGCCACCTTCCTCTCCGTGCTCCATCGGCGGAACGGTTGGCAGGGCATGATCGCGATCGGACCCGGCTATGGCAGCAATCTCAACCAAAGCTCGGCCAGTCGGACCTGCCTGTTGACCGGCGAGAACGGCCTATGCCTGATCGACCGCACGCTGCCGCCCGCCATCGCTTCGATCGGCCTGAATATAGAGGGCAATGTCAGCCGCCGGATCGCGCTCAGAGGGCATGGCGGCGTGCTGGCGCGCGCCTTTGTCTATGGCGATCTCTGGCCGGGCCATGGGGCCTTCAACCAGGCGACGCTGAGCGCGCAGATCGGCTTTGACCATCAGACCGCGCGGCACAGCCTGACCCTGTCGCCGACCTTCGACCTGTCGAGCTTCGGCGACCGGCTGCTCTTCACCGCGCCGGGGCTGCGTGCCGAGGCGATGGTCACGCCGTCACCCGCCACCGCGCTGCGTCTGGAGGTGGCGCGCCGCGTCTTCGATTATCGCCGCGACTTCGCCGATCTGGACGGCCCGCTGACCGAAGCGAGCCTGACCGGCTGGCTCTCGCAGCCCGGCGGCTGGACGCTGTTCGCCGGCCTGGAGGTCGGAGACAAGGGGGCAGGGGCGCTCGCCAATGCCTATCGCCATATGGGGGCGCGGCTGGGCGTGGTGCACGGTTTTGGCGACTGGGGCGAGTTGTCCCTGATCGGCTCGGTCCGGCAACGCGATTATCGTGCCTATAGCGAACTATTGGCGGCCAGACGCCATGACGGCGAGACGAACCTGACCGCCGTGCTGCGCCTGCCCAGGCTGCGCCTCGCCGGGCTGACCCCCAACATCCTCCTTCAGCATAATCGGGTGAAGAGCAATGTCGACTGGCTCTATTCCTTCCGTCGAAACGCGGCGAGCTTTCGGCTGGAACATGCATTCTGACGACCTGCGATCCGGCTATCGCCAGCCGGCACAGGCGCGGGCGTTCGGAACGGCGGCGCTGGCCGCTGGCGGGGCGCTGGCGGCGCTGTTGCTGAGCATCCGGCTATTCTCCCCGCCGGTCCCGGCCATGGATGCGGGGCGGACGGTGGTGTTCGTCGTGGAGTCCATCCCGCTCACCCGGTCGAATCCGCGGCCGCCCGATCCGGTCGTTGAGCCCCAGCCGCCTGCACCAAAGCCGCCGATGGCCGTGGCGATGACATCCGCTCCGACCATGGCCGCGCCGGTCGCCGTCAACAGCCCCCCAGCGTCGATTGCGTCGCCCTCCGCCGCTGCGTCGGCGCCGGTGCTGGCCCACTCCGTCGCCGCGCAGCCGGTGGAAAGCCCGACAAGACCCGCCCCCGTCGCCTCCGAAGCGGCCGCAGCGGACTGGCGGGCGCGGCTGCTAGGGCATCTCAAACGCTATCGTCGCTATCCGCGCCAGGCGGAGGCGGCGCGGCAACAAGGCATCGCGCGGGTGGCCATCACCCTGCGCCGCTCGGGCGAGGTGATCGCGGTCGAGCTGGTCCATGGCAGCGGCTATCCGCTGCTCGACATGGAGGCGCGGACGACGGTGCGTCGGGCCTCTCCGCTGCCGACCGTCGATGACGCCGTTCCCGGCGATCCGGTGACCATAGAGGTGCCGATCGACTTCGCCTTGCGCCGCTGAACCGTCTGCTCACCAAAGGGATTTCGCCATGACCTCCATCGCCTCTCACACGGCTTCCGGTTCTGCTGCGGTCGCTTCCACCCGAGCCCTCTCGCGCTCCCAGCGGCTGATGCAGGCGACCCGCAGCGCGCATGACCGGCTGGACGACCGGATCATCTCTGCCGGGCCGTTTCAGACACGCGATCACTATGTCCGGTTGCTGACGATGCAATATCGTTTCCATCGAGCGATCGACGGACTCTATATCCGCGCTCTTCCCCTTCCTGCCTCGCTGGACCTGCCCGCCCGGCGGCGGTTGGAGCGGGTACGGCAGGACCTTTGCGATCTGGGTAGATCGCCACCCGTGGATGAAGACCGGGCGCCGTTCGACGCCAGCCGGATCGACTCGGCCGCCGCCATCGGATGGTTGTGGGTCGCGGAGGGATCGACGCTCGGCGCGGCATCGCTCCTGAAACGGGCGGCGGCGCTGGGGCTTGGCGAGGGGTTCGGCGCGCGCCATCTCGCCGGTCATCCCGAAGGGCGCGGCCGCTATTGGAAGGATTTTACCCGCGCGGTCGATGCGCTGAACCTGGATCAGACGGACGACGCCTTGATGCTCAATGGTGCGCGAGACGCCTTCGCGCATGTCCGGCGACTGGCTGATGCCAGCTTTGCGTAACGCCGGTGGGAATGGGCGGCTGAAGCGGTTTGCGCGGGTCGGCTGGTTGTCGCTGGGGATCTTCTGCGTCGCGCTGGGGATCGTCGGCGCGCTGTTGCCGCTGATGCCGACGACCATCTTCCTGATCCTGGCGGCGGCGTGTTTCGCCCGTTCCTCGCCGCGCCTGGAGCGATGGTTGCTGGACCATCCGCGCTGCGGCCCCACCCTTCGCGCGTGGCGACGCGATGGGGCGATGAGCCGCCGCGCCAAGGCGATGGCTGTCGGCGGTATGGCGACGGGCTATGCCATCTTCTTCACGGTCGCGGATCCGCCCGTCGGCGTATTTGTCGTCGCAGCGCTCATCATGTCGGCCTGCGCCGTTTACATTTATACCCGCCCGGTGACCGGTAACAAAGCTGCGGCCGGACGTGGTGCATGACCTGGAACGCTGCGGGCCCAAAGTCGCATTGTTCGGTGACGTCCTTTCCCATGGGCCGCATGGTACCGCCGAAGTCTGGGCAGACGCACGGTTTGTCATGCACAAATAATCGGACAGCGGTTTACGGCATGGCCTTGCCGCATCCCGTACCCGGGTAGCGGTCGGCATCGCCGCAGTCGCGGCGTCCACCTCGTGCTCTTCAGGACCGCGTTCCAGTTGGTCGGCCTGGTGCGTCAGTTTCTCCGACGACCCGATTGGATGCTGGTAGCCACCCTCTCGAGCAGCCCGCCAAGGACGCCGACATCGCCGCCGCACCACATGAAGACGGAGCTGGCCGGGTCTGTCATAGCCGATCGAATTTGTCCGGTGCATCGGCGATGCCTGACCAGGGTATGTTTCAACGATGCGGATGGCCTGGAACGGTGCCGTGGCTACGATGGCGCCGGATCCTGCAAGAGGTGTTTGGTTCAAGAGCCGCGACATGCGTCAGCGATATTCGGTAGTCACGCGCAGCCAGCTGCGACGGGTATGGCTGGCTGAAGCGCGAACGCCGATTTCGGTCTACATACAGGTGGCTAGCGCTGAGATGGCATCCGCGGTCGTCGTCGTGACGTTGAACCGCATATGGGTGTTGGCGCGTTTGGGCGCGAAGAAATGCGAGCCGGGTGCGGTCAGGAAACCCTGCTGGAGCATGCCCTTTGCTATGTCGGTCCCGTCCTTGAGGGTGCCGAGGTCGGCCCACAGGAACATCCCGCCAGAGGTCGGCGCGACCGTACAGGATATCGCCGCCAGAGCGTGACGGACCGTCGTGGTGTGTCGGGCCAGGCCCGTACGAATACGCTCGCATCGCCGGCGATAGGACCCGTCGCTGAGAAAACGATAAAGGGTGCGTTCCTGGATCAGCATGTTGTTGAGACCCTGAACCGGACGGAACAGTCGCAACATCCCCATTCTGGCTTCGTTCGCGACGATATAGCCGGGGCCGACTTCGGGCGCCAGGATATGGGACGATCCGCCGACATGGATCACATGCTCCAACTGGTCGAGCACGATCAACGGCACACCCGACCGGCCACCCGGCGCCGCCAGATCGGCATAGCTCGCGTCGTCGACCAATGTCATCTCGAACTCGGCGGCGATCTCGAGCAGCTTGCGAGCCTTGTGCAGGGAAATCGAACTGCCCGTCGGATTCTGCAGCACCGATGTCATGATGAACATGGTCGGGCGATACCGCTCACACAGCAGTCGCAGGACGTCCAGGTCGGGGCCATCGGCCGCGCGGGGAATACGCATGATTTCCGCCCCCTGGGCCAGCAGGACCGATGTGTGGATGAACGAGGCCGGATCCTCGATCAGCACCATCGAACGCTGCCGGATGAAGGCCCGGACGATAAGGCTCAATCCCGCGACGCAGCCGGGAACCGTCATGATCGACGGAAGCGGCGCGTCGACCCCGTCGATCCGCAGCTTGTTCTGCAACTCCTGACGCAGGGGCATATACCCGGCCGGATCGCCGTAACTGCCCAAGCGATAGCCGCTGGATGCCACCCCCCGGACGACCCGGTGCAGTTCGTCGATCGAACCGTCGTCATGCAGCAGCACGCCGCTGCCTGGACAGCGCTCGGGCGGCAGGCTCGAGTGGATGAGCTGGAACGGCTCGAGGTTCACGGCCGGCCGGGGCACCGCTTCGCGAAACGGCGCGACAGGCGGGGCCGCGACGTAGAAGCCGGCCCCACGACGGGCATAGATATGGCCGCCCGCAATCAGCTTGTCATAACCGCGCTGTACGGTGTCCCGACTGACGCCATGCTGTGCGGCCATCGCCCGGATCGAGGGCAGCCGCTGATCGGCGATCAGTTCCCCGTCGTTGATCCGACGGGCGACGGCACGCACGATGCGTTCCACCTGGCCGCCCTCGGCCTCCGTCGGCTCGGGGGCGGGCGGTTCATCGAAATTGTCCTTGTCATTCCGGTAGGACAGGCTGCTCATAATTTCTGACTTTGGCCTGAAGTCAAATCGTCGGCAATCGGTAATGTCGACGCATGGGTACATCCTTTCCATTTATTGCGCTTATCGCCGCTTCGATGGGTGGTTTGATAACGTCGCCGGCCCAACGCGTTGCGGTCACGCAGCCCCCGGCCAAGCCATCCGCTGCCCAGCGGCCGGCCATTACGGACCCGATCACGCGATTTACGCTGCCCAACGGCCTGAAGGTCGTCGTCCAGACCAACAAGCGCGTACCGCTCGTCACGGCGGCACTGGTGTACAATGTCGGATCGAAGGACGAAAAGTCGGGCCAGCACGGCTACGCCCATCTGTTCGAGCATCTGATGCTCGACGGCAGCGAGCATTGGAACCAGAATGCGCTGAAGTCCCTGCGGGATCTTGGGGCATCGGATTACAACGCGGCCACCAACCAGGATACGACCCGCTTCTACGAGACGTTCCCGACCGCCGCGCTGGAGCGCGTGCTGTTTCTCGAAGCGGACCGCATGGGCTTTATCGGCGCGGCGCTGACGCCCGAGCGCATCAAGCGTGAGGTCGGCGTCGTGCTGAACGAAAAGCGGCTGCGCGCCGCTCAGCCGGACGGCACCACGGACGCCATCACCTTTGCCGACCTTTATCCCGCCGACCATCCCTATCACCACAGCACCATCGGGGAAGAGGCCGACCTGAACGCCGTGACCGTCGATACGGCCCGGCAGTGGTTCGACACCTATTACGGCCCGTCGAACGTCACGCTCATCCTGGCGGGCGACGTGACCGGCGAACAGGCGCGGCCGCTGGTCGAGAAATATTTCGGTGGCCTCGCCCCGCGCCTGCCGCTCGATCGGCTGTTGACGCGCAGCGTGCCGCTCGCCGGTCCGGTCCGGCGCGAAGTCTATCGGACGGTGCCGAAGGGGCGGATCTATGCGACCTATATCGCGCCGCCCCAGGGATCGCCGGACATCGCGTCCTTCGACCTGACCGCGCAGATCGTTGCGGCGGGCACGCGGTCGCGGCTCAATCGGCGGCTGGTCGAGGAACTGGGCATCGCGACCTCCGCTTTCGTGACCTTCGACGAGGGGCGATTGTCGAGCCGGATGGGTTTCGTGGTCGACGGGATTCCCGCCGATCAGATGGCACGGGCGGAAGCGGAGATCGACGCGGTCATCGCGCGCTACGCGGCGGAAGGGCCTACGCCCGACGAGGTGGAGGCGGCGCGGGCGTCACGCATCCAATATCTGATGGGATTGCAGGCAACGACGGCGGGCAAGGCCTTCCTGCTGGCACGCGCCGCCGGACAGACGACCGATCCCGATTATGCCGAGACGTATCTGCGCGAGTTGCGCAATGCCACGCCCGAGAGCGTCCGCGAGGCGGTCGCGCCGGTCTATGGCAGCCCGGGCTATCGGCTGATCGCGCGGCCGAAACCGAAATTGCAGTCGATGTCGGGCGGCTACAATCTGACGCAGGGGCCACCGCCCATGGGGACGATGGCGCCGATCGCCTTTCCGGCGGTGGAGCAGACGCAGCTTTCCAACGGGCTGAAGGTCGTCCTGGTACCGCGCGCCGAGGCCATGACCGATGTCGTGCGCCTGCGCTTCGACGATGCCGGTCTTGCCGGCGTGTCACGCGATGTCGCGCCGGTCGCGTTCGACCTGCTGACCGCAAAGGGCGCCACGCCGGACCAGCGTGCCCGCGCCGAACGGGCGGAGCGGCTGAACGGCTGGATCGGCAGTGCGCTCGACCTCGACCATTCCGATGTGACGATGGGTTGGAACGCGGCGGATCTGGCGGGCGGCGTGGCGCTGCTCGGCGACCTGCTGACGAAGCCCGACCTGACGCCGGAGACGGTCGCCGCGCTGAAAAAGGCCCGGATCGACCAGCTGAGCGCGGCACAGTCCAATGGCAATGCCATGGCCGATAGGGCGCTCTATTCGGCGCTCTATGGCGACGGCCACCCTTATGCCCGCCCGCTGTCGTCGGCGACGGACATCGCGGCGGTGCAGGCGATCGATCCCGCTGCCCTTCGCGAATGGTATCGGGGCCATGTGCGCCCCGACCATGCAACGCTGTACGTCGCGGCGCGCACCGATATGGCGACCCTGCGACCGTTGCTGGAAAAGGCGCTGGCATCGTGGGTCGCGCGCGGACCGGCGGTGCCCGCACCGATCATCCCGCCCGCACGGGGCACGCCGACGCCGTCGATCACGATCATCGACAAGCCGGGTGCATCACAGACCTATATCCTTGCCGGCCGCATCCTGCCGCGGGCGGATCGTCCCGACAGCTTCGAAGCGACGGCCGCCATGGCGGCGAACGAAGTCTATGGCGGCAACTCGTCTGCGCGGATCGCGAGCAACCTGCGGGTCGACAAGGGCTGGACCTATGGCATCGGGTCGGGGCTCTACAATACCCGTGGGGAGAGGCGCTGGATCCTGGCCGGTACGGTCGACCGCGATCACAGCGGCGATTCGGTGGCGGAACTCATCCGGGAGATGCGGAGCCTCAACAGCGACCGTCCGCCCGAGCAGGCGGAGCTCGACCGGATCGTGTCCGCCGCCGCGAACCAGAACGCCGCCAAGCTGGAGGGGGACGGCGATCTTCTGGCGGCCATGGCCGACGCGCAGTCGGCAAAGCTGCCATATGACGATGTCGTGCGGCAGCCGGACCGGTTGCGCGCGCTCAAACTGGACCAACTCGACGCCGGCGCGGGGCCGTTGGCCAATCCGGACGACGTGCACTGGGTCCTGGTCGGCGACTGGCAGCGCATTCGCGACCAGTTCGCGAAGCTGAAGCTGGGAACGCCGGTCGTCGTCCCGCTGGGGCGATGACACCGATGCCGCCCGGCATGCCGGGCGACCGAATTTCTATCAGAAGGGGGATGGAATCATGAGGAAACACCATATCGCGACCGCCAGCCTGCTGGCACTGACCACCATCATCGCGCCGGGGACGGCATTCGCGCAGGCGAAAACCCATTCGCAGCCGGCGTTGCCGCTGAGCGAGGCCTTGCAGCGGATTGCGGCGGAATGGGGCAAGCCGCTCAATATCGATCCGGATGCTGTAAAGGGCATTATCGCGCGACCGGTCAAGAACGCACAGTCGGAACGCGATGCGGTCGCTCAGGCGACCCGGGGGTTGCCGGTCGCCGTCGCCGTCGACGATGCAGGCATCATCACGATCATGAACGACGTGATCGTAACCGCCCGCCCCAATGAGGCGGAAACCAGCGTGATCGTGCGCGGCGCCACCAGCTCGTCGCGCCTCGGCCAGTCGCTGCGCGACCAGGCGCGCAACACCCAGGTCATTTCGGCCAAGCTGATGGAACAGCAACAGGTGCAGACGATCGCCGAAGCGCTGGCCAATGCGGGCGGCGTCGTCGTCAACACCGCCACGGTCCAGGGCGGCGTCGGCTATTCGGTGCGCGGCTTTTCGTCGCAGGGCGCAGTCAACGGCCTGCCCTCGGCATCGAACTCCAGCTTCGCCGCCGGCACTACCCAGTCGCTCGCGAATGTCGAACGGATCGAGGTGCTGAAGGGCCCTGACGGCATCCTGCTGGGAGGCGACAATCTGGGCGGCACGATCAACATCGTGACGAAGAAGCCGAACGCCGAGGAACGCCTGTACGTGTCGATGGATACCGGATCGTTCGGCCTGATCCGCGGCACCCTCGACGCCAATCGCCCGCTCTCCGACGACAAGCGCTTCAGCGCCCGCATCATCGCCACGGCCGCGACCGCCGACCATAATTTCGGTGGCTATCGCGGTGACCAGGACTATCTGTTCGCGCCCTCTCTGCGCTTCAAGAACGCGACGACCGACATCATCGTCTCGGCGACGCTGGGCACGCAGTTGTTCGGCATGGTGCCCTATACGCTCTACAACATCACGACGAAGCAGCCGTTCGACCTGCCGGGCGGGCGCCGACTGGTCGGCGGCCCGGATCAGGGGGTGCGGATCGGCACCACCCAGTTCAATGGCGAGATCACCCAGAAGCTGACCGACTGGCTGACGGTCGTCGGCCGCTACCAGCATCAGAACGTGACCTTCAACCTTCAGCAATATTCGCCGTTCGCGGTGCTGAACAACAACGGCCTGCTGCTATTGTCGACCAGCGGCGTACGCCAGAAGTCGAACGGCGACGCGCTCGACACCTTCGCCCGGATCTCGTTCAATACGGGCAGCGTGACCCATAAGCTGGTCGCGGGGTATACGGACGTCAGCCAGACCGTGAATGCGCTCTATTCCAGCGATGGGGGCATGTTCCCCTATAATTTCCTGCAACAACCGCCCGCCACGTTGCGGCCGCTGGCGATCAAATTCGGCGGCGAAACGTCCAGCCTCGATTTCCATCAGCGCGGCTATTATGGCCAGTATCTCGTCGGCTTTGGGCCGATCCACCTTCTGGCCGGCGTGCGCCACACCGATCTGGACATCTCCGGCGTCATCACCGGCACCCGCCCCAGCACGTCCCGCAACAAGGTGGGATCGACGGTTCCCAATTACGGAGCGGTGGTCGACATCACGGAGAATTTCTCGGTCTTCGGCACGCTCGCCTACGGCTATGTCCCGGTCACCACACTCGACCGGTTCGGCAATCGCCTGCCCGACCAGCGGTCGCGTAACGCCGAAACCGGCGTGAAATGGGATCTGTTCCACAAGCGGATGCTGATCAACGCATCCTGGTTCAGCCTGCGTCAGAGCAATCTGCTCGATCGTGATCCGGTCAATCCGGCGTTCAGCATCGCGGTGCCCGGCCAGTTGGGTCGGGGGATCGACCTCAACGTCTCGGGCGAACCGCTGCGCGGCCTGACGCTGACCGGCGCGTTCACCCGCACCGACTATAGCTACCTGAAGCCGTCGACGGGGATCGGCAGCGTCGTCGCCGCGCAACCGCGCGACATCTACAATCTGTACGCGTCCTATGTGCACCGCATCGCCGACCAGACGAAGGCGGGGCTTGGCGCCGGCTTCTCGGGTCGGTCGAGTTCCTTCATCGACACGCGCGGCCTCTACACCATCCCGGCTGCGTGGCAGGCGAACCTGAACGGCTTCCTGTCGATCGGACGGCTGGACCTGAACATCGGCGTGCGCAACCTGTTCGACCGTCAAAATTACAACCCGACACGTGCCACCAGCTATGTTCCGCTTGGCGAGCCGCGCACCTGGCGGCTTACGGTCGGCTATCGCTTCTTCTGATCCAGGACTTACTGCCGATGATGCCGCAACCCACGCAAACCGGGGAGGTCCGTCGCGAGACGGGCCTCGCCCCACCCCAGGCCGCGACTGCCCGCTGGCGCGATGCCTGGCGGCTGGTCAGCCGCTACTGGACGTCGCCGGACTGGAAGTTCGCGTGGTTCGCGCTGGTCGTGCTGCTGTTCTTCCAGTTCGGCGCGGCTTTCATCCTACTGCGGACCAATCAGTGGCAGCGCCATTTCTTCGACGCGATCGAGCAGCGCGACCAGGCCCAACTGCTGCCGCTCCTGATCGTCTTCCTCGGCATCATGGCGATGCAGGTCGCGATGATCGTGACCGAGAATCTGATCGACGGCCTGTTGTCGATCCGGTGGCGGACGTTCCTGACGCGCGACTATCTCGACCGCTGGATGCGCCGCAACCGTTATGCGGAGATCGAGCGGTTGCGGATCATCGACAATCCCGACCAGCGGATCGCCGAAGACCTGAACAACATCACCGCAGCCGTCGGCATGTCGATCGGCGCGCTGCATATCGCCCTCCGGCTGCTCGGCGCGATCGTCAGCGGCGTCACCTTCGCCATGATCCTGCTCGAAACGGCACCGCCGATCCGCTTCTCACTGGGCGGCACGGCCTTCTCCATTCCCGGCAGCACGGTATGGTATGCGGTCGGTTATGCCCTGATCGGATCGTATCTGACCGCGAAGATCGGTCAGCCCTTTGTCCGCGCGATGATGCGCCAGCAGCACCGCGAGGCGGATTTCCGCGCAGGGCTGATCCACGTCCGGCGCAATGCCCCGCAGATCGGCCTGGCCGACGCGGTCGCGACCGAGCGGCAGGCGCTGGAGCGATCCTTCGACGCGGTGCGCCTGAACTTTCGCTCGGTCATCTACAGCTCGCTGGGCCTGACCGCGGCCGGCAGCGTCTATGACCGGCTGGGCACGGTGGTGCCGCTGTTCATCATGGTGCCGACCTATTTCACGGGGGGCATGTCCTTCGGGCAGCTGATGGCGGGACAACAGGCCTTCAGCCAGTTGGGTATGCAGCTCGGCTATTTCGTGAAGAGCTATCAGCTGATCGGTCAGCAGGTCAGCTATTTCAACCGTATCAGGGGATTGGACGACGCGCTCAACGCTGCGCGACCGGCCGGTATCGCCGTCGGGGCGGGCACGGCACCCGGCATCGTCCTGGCGACCGAAGGATTGGCGCTCCACCGTCCGCATGGCGAGGCGATGGTGACCATCGGCGACTGGTCCGTCCGCGCGGGCGAACGCTGGGCGCTGTGCGGCGCTTCGGGCACCGGCAAGTCGACGCTGATCCGTGCGCTCGCCGGGCTTTGGCCGGACGGCCAGGGCCGCGTCGCGCTGGCGAACGACAGTCGCGCCATGTTCGTCCCGCAGCGGCTCTACCTGCCGCTGGGGACGCTCAAGGCGGCGATCTGCTTCCCCGATGCGGCAACCGATCATGACGATGGCGAGGTCCGGGCTCTGCTGCACCGCGTGCGGCTGGATCATCTGGCCGACGACGTCCACGCCCTGCGCCTGTGGCAGGAGGAACTGTCCCCCGGCGAGCAGCAGCGCATCGCGCTCGCCCGCATCCTGCTCCATCGCCCGGATGTCGTGGTCCTCGACGAAGCGACCAGCGCGCTGGATGCCGACAATGCGCGGCACTTCTATGACAGCGTTGCCGAGGCCCTGCCGCGGTCGACGGTCATCAGCGTGCTCCATGACGCGGGGTTGCTGGCGCGCCACACGCACATCCTCACCTTCGCCGATGGCCGGGCCCATGCCGCCGCCATCGAAACATCGACAGGGCGCGGCTGAGGTCGCGTCGCGGACGGCGCGATCGGTGCCGCAAAGGATCACAACTGTAATGGCTTACAAGGTTACCGACGTCACCGGCATGGACTTTGCGGATATGACCGCGCAGCAGGGAATGACCCTGTTCGACCTCTGGTCGCCAGACTGTGCACCGTGCCGGGCGCTCGCGCCGATCCTCGACGATCTGGCGAATGATTTTGCGGGCGAGGTGCGTATCTGCAAGGCCGATATCGCGGCCGACACCGGACTGGGGGAGCGGTTCGCCGTGCGGGCGTTACCGACGCTGGCCCTGTACCGCGATGGGGCGGAGGTCGATCGGATCATCGGGTTCCGATCGCGGGCCGATCTGACCAGCTGGCTCGAGCGGCATCTGTGACCGGCGCATTCACCGGGGATCCCGCAGTCAAGGCCGAACTGCTCGATCGGCTGACGACCCATGCGGCGAACGGGACGCTGCGTTTCGGGGTGACGGCATGGGACGGGCAGGGGGGAACGCCGCTCGGCGTCTCGACCCAGGGCGGCGACGTTGCCGACTATGCGGCGCGCTTCGGCTATCCGCTGGCCCTGGCGGGCCTGCTCGATCCGATGACGGCCTATGCCGCGCCAGACCGGGCGGTCGATACGGCCCTGGCATGGGTGACCGCCGTGGACGTGGGCGCGGACCTTTCGGCGGTGCCCGAACGGATCGTCCACGACCTCCTGGAGGCGATGGAGGCGGATCGGCTGGCCGCTGCCTATCATGCAGAGCTGCGGCAATTGTACCGGGCGGAAATGTCCGGCACCCCGCCGACACGACGCGACTGGGCGGACTTGCGCAACCGGATCGCCCAGGCGACCGAGGAGGAGCCACCAACCAGTGACGTGCGGACCGCCTTGACGGCCTGCGTCACCGCGTGCTGGCCGCTTGCAACCAGCAGCTCGGTTCTGCCCACGCTGTTCTCGGTCTGGTTCAGGGACGTCAACCGACGGCCCGACCCGGAATTCTGCGATGCGTCGCGCGAGCTGGCCTACGCCAAACTGGACGAGATCTACCAGGAAACCCAGCCGCTGCGGGACACCGGGCAGAGTGTCGACATTCCGGCCTTGTTCCGGACCCGTGACCCGACGCTCGCCGCCGCGTTCGAGGGGCAGCTGGCACGCTCCAATGCCCGCTATCGGGCCCGCGCCCAGACCGTGCCCGACCTGGTGTTGGCGCATCTTGCGTCGCCCGGCGCCTGATCCCGACGAACATTCTTCACAGGACAAGTCATGACCCATCCCCTCGCGGACGCGACGACGCTGCCCCCCTTCGCCGCTCTCACTCCGGAGGCGATCGGACCCGCCGTCTCGGCGGTGATCGCGGACCGGAACGCGACCGTCGAAGCCCTGCTTGCGACCAGGCCAGCAAGCTTTGCCGACGCATGGCTGCCGCTCGAGCGCAGCAATGTTGCGATCGACGCCTTATGGTCGGCCGTGTCGCATCTGCAGGCGGTGGCGGACACCCCCGCCCTGCGCGAGGCGCATGATGCCGGGCAGGTGAAGCTGGTCGAGGCGAACATGCGCATCCAGCAGAATCGCGACCTCCACGACCTCTATGTGAGGCTCGCGGCCACCGCCGACTTCGCGTCCCTGCCGCAGGCGGACCGTGCGGCGGTGGAGCGGGCGATCCGCAACGCGACCCTGGCCGGTGTCGCGCTTTCGCCCGAGGCGCGGGCGCGCTTTGCCGAAATCTCGGTCGAACTCGCGGCGCTGTCCAATGGCTTCGCCAGCGCCGTGCTCGACGCGACGGCCGCGTGGAGCGAGCATGTGACCGACGAGGCGATGCTCGCCGGTCTCTCGCACAGTGACAAGGCGATGCTTGCCGCCTCGGCTCGGATGCAGGGGCTGGATGGCTGGCTGGTCACGCTTCAGCAGCCCAGCGTATCGGCGATCCTGACCTTTGCCGAGAATCGCGGCCTGCGCGAACGGGTCTATGCCGCCTTCAATACTCGCGCGTCCGATCAGGGGCCCGATGCCGGTCGGTTCGACAATAGCGATCGGATCGGACGCATCGTCGCGCTTCGGCGGGAGGGCGCCAATCTGCTGGGCTTTGCGGATTCGGTCGAATGGTCGCTGGCGACGAAGATGGCGCCTGATGCCGCAGCGGTGCTAACCTTCCTGCGCGATCTCGGCGCCCGCGCGCGGCCCTTTGCAGAAGCCGAAATGGCGACGCTGCGCGATTTCGCCGCGACCGAATTGGGGCTGGAAGACCTGCAACCCTGGGACATCGGCTTCGCATCCGATCGCTTGCGGGCACAGCGCCATGCCATCGACGAGGCAGAGGTGCGCGCCTATTTTCCCGTCGATCGCGTCCTTACCGGCTGGCACGGCTTGATCGAGCAGCTCTACGGCGTCCGCTTCGTCCGGCGCGAAGACGTCGCCCTGGCGCATCCCGACAGCTGCTATTTCGATGCGGTCGACGAGGATGGCCGGGTCTTTGCGGGCCTGTATGTCGATCTTCATGCACGGCCGGGCAAGCGGGGCGGCGCCTGGATGGCCGGAGCGCGACCGCGGGTGAACGACGGCAATATGCGCCAGGTGCCGGTCGCCTATATGACCTGCAATTTCTCGCCCGCCAGCGCCGACGCGCCCGCGCTGCTGTCGCATCGCGAGGTCATCACGCTGCTGCACGAAACGGGACATTGCCTGCACCATCTGTTCACCGAGGTGGATCGTCCCGCCATCGCCGGCACGTCCGGGGTGGAATGGGACGCGATCGAACTGCCCAGCCAGTTGATGGAGGACTTCGCCTGGGATCAGGGCGTGCTGACCGGCATGTCCGGCCATCATGTCACCGGCGCGCCTTTGCCGTCCGACCTGTTCGACCGCATGCTCGCCGCGCGTCATTTCCAGTCGGGCATGGCGCTCGTCCGCCAGATCGAATTTGCCCTGTTCGACCTGCTCCTCCATCTGGGCACGCTGGGCGACGATCCCATCACGGTGATCGAGGCCGCGCGCGATGAGGTCGCCGTCATCCGCCCGCCCGCATGGCACCGCTTCCCGCACGCATTCCTTCACATCTTCGCGATGAATTATGCATCGGGCTATTACAGCTATCTGTGGGCGGAGGTGCTGGCCGCCGATGGCTTTGCGAAGTTCGCCGACGCCGGCATCGTCGATCGCGCGACCGGGAAGGCGTTCCGTGCCGAAGTGCTGGCGCGTGGCGCGACCCGTCCGGCAGCCGAGAGCTTTCGGGCCTTTCGCGGTCGCGATGCCGATCTCTCTGGTCTGCTGGTGCGTCGCGGGCTGGCGAAATCGCCAAGCGCATAGATATTCGCATCGTCCAAGGCCTTCAGCGTAAGGCCGACCACCCGTTGTTCGTTGCGGGTTCCCTTCAGGTCCGCCAATGCGTCCATCAGTGCCGAAGCCTTTTCCGGGAAAATGCCGAGCGGGCGAGGTCCGGACTCGGTCAGGATGACCCGGATGTGCTGCGACGCACCGGAAATCCCGTAACGTTCGGCTGCCGCGGCGATTTCGGTCAGCTCAGCGGCAAGTTCCACGCCCGTGATCCCGCCAGCGATGATCGCCACGGTCAATGGCTTGCCCGGCACTGGCCGCCATGATGGCGCGCAACAGCCTGACCATCGGTTGACGCCCGATCTTGGTCGCCATGCCGTGCCAGCCCGTCCTCGCGGCAAGTGACAAGCATCGGCCAAATGGCGATTGGGCGCTCTGGCAATGCACCGCTGCGATCGGGAGATTGATCCAATCTGCGTTGTTCCTCGGTGCAGCACTGGCGGCGGACCGGTCGATCGGTAGACGGTGCGCCGGGACTTTAAAGGGTCCGGCCAATCCAATCTGCGACCAAGCCTGATTTATGCGTTCAACCAGTCAATGGTTATCTCGCCCCTATGCCCTTCCGGAGCCAGCGTGGCGCGGAGGGCTTCCAGCAGGGGCGGCAGCGCCTGGGTGAAGGCATAGGGCGGATTGACGATGAAGAGGCCCGCGCCATTATAAATGCCCGGCTCGTCAGCATCGTACAGCCAATGCTCGACGACCAGGAATTTCGGGATGCCGAGCCGGCGCAACTGGGCCTTCCACTGCTGATGCGTAGTGCGGTCTTTAAGCGGATACCAGATGACCGTCACGCCATGCGCCCATTTGCGGTAAGCCGCGGCGAGGGTGGTGACAATGCGGGCGCGCTCGTCGGTTTGCTCATAGGGGGGATCGACCACCACGACGCCGCGCGGCGTCCGGGTCGGGAGCATCGCCAGCCACAGCTCATAGGCATCGCGCTCATGAACGGCCGCCGGCGTACCGCGCATCGCGCCGCGCAGGGCGCGCGCGTCCTCGGGATGCTTTTCGTTGAGGATCAACACGTCCTGCTCGCGCAGAAGCTGGGCCAGGAACTGCGGCGAGCCTGGGTAGAGGCGCGGCTCGCCGCCGTCATTCACGGCCCGTACGGCGGCGCGGTAATCGTCCAGCAAGGGGTTCGTGTCGGCAAAGGCGCGCACCACGCCCTGGGTGGCTTCGCCCGTGCGTTGCGCCTGCTCGCCGCCAAGGTCGTAGAGCCCGCAGCCGGCATGGGTGTCGATCAGGGTCAACGCGCCCGGCTTCTGCTGCAAGGCCCGGACAAGGGCGATCAGCAGGCCGTGCTTCACGACATCGGCGCTGTTGCCCGCGTGGAAGGAATGGCGATAATTCATGGCGATCCAAAACCCTGCCGATTGGCCTTTGTAGGAGCTGGCCGCATGGCGTCACAGCCTCTTCGAGCGCCGTCTCAAACCAGTTTTCGCGGTCGGCGGCAACCGGGACGGCCCTGATCCGCCAGCCGGGCGGCGTCAGCGGTCGCGTATCCCGCCACTCGCCTTGCCTAAGGGTACAGCCTCCTCGAACTGGCCCGGCGCGATCCCGGCGACGGACCAGTCGCCGATCGACCAGCGGACCAGCCGCAGCGTGGGCAATCCGACCGCCGCCGTCATGCGGCGCACCTGCCGGTTGCGCCCTTCGCGTATGGTGATCTTCAGCCAGTTGTCGGGAATGGCCTTGCGCTGGCGTATCGGCGGATCGCGCAGCCACAGGTCCGGCGCGTCTATCCGCGCGACATCGGCGGGCAGGGTCATGCCATCCTTGAGCACCACGCCCTGTCGCAAGCGTTCCAGGTCCGGTTCCTGCGGATCGCCCTCGACCTGAACGAGATAGGTTTTTGGCATCTTGAAACGGGGATCGGCGATGCGCGCCTGCAGCCGCCCGTCATCGCACAACAGCAACAAGCCTTCGCTATCCCGATCGAGCCGTCCGGCGGGATAGACGCCCTTCACGGCTATGAAGTCCGACAAGGTCGACCGCACCGTCGGCGATCCGCGGTCGGTGAATTGCGATAGGACTCCGAAGGGTTTGTTGAACAGGAGCAGCCGAGCCATGGGGCGCTCATAGCGTTCGGCTGCCGTCCTGTCTGCACCGGGCGGTTGGCGAGCCCTGGGCCCCCGATTTCCGGAAGAATACGGGATGGGCTCCGATGTTTCGAAGTCCATCCCGTTCCTGCTTCGATCAGAGCTTCAGGCTGATGCCCGCGAAGAAGGTCCGCCCCAGCGCGTCATAGACGTTGGGGAAGGTATTGGCCGAGTTCGCCCCGCTGCTCCCTGCCGAGCCGCCGACGATCGGCGGATTGATGTTGAACAGGTTGCTGACGCCCAGGCGGAAGGTGTATTGCTTGTTCACGTTGAAGCTGATGTTCGTATCGAAATACGAATAGGACGGGATGTGGCTGACCAGGATCGGGGTCCCGGCATCCGCGCCGACCGGCCCGATATAGCGCCACCGGCCCTCGATCGCGACATCACCCAGGTCGAACACCGCCGAGGCCTGGTGCTTCCAGCGCGGGATCGGATTGATCGACACCGCAGCACAGCTGTTGCCGAACTTTCCGGCGCAGTTGATCGGGGTCGCCTGTGCACCCAGGTTGAACCTATACTGGTCGACATAGGTGCCCGCCATGCTCAGCGTCAGGCTGGTGTCGCCCTTCAGATGGAAACGATAGTCGGCCGACACGTCGATCCCGCTGGTGTTCAGCGTGGCGACGTTGATCAACTGCTCGGTCACGCCCGGGAACTGCCCGTTCGCGTTGGGAGAGCCGGAGAGCTGACCCGAGATATTGTTGCGGACGATCATGCTGCAATAGGACGATATGTTGTTGTTAAAGCACTGGTTAACGATGTCCTGCGAGCCATCGGACGCGATGTAGTTGTTGACCTTCATCCGGTAGTAATCGACCGTGACGTTCAGGCCGGGGACGAAGCGCGGCGAGAACACTGCGCCTGCGGTCAGCGTATTGGCGGTTTCCGGCCGCAGGGCGGGATTGCCACCGGCGTTGATGTTGGTCTGGTTGGCGGTCACGTCCTGGATAACGCCCGAATTGACCAGATTCGCGGGCGCGCCCTGGGCGATGCACTTGGCGGCCAGCGTGGCATTGCCCTGCGGACGGCCATTGGCGCACGGATCCGTCGCCAGCACGTCCGTTCCGGCCTGGGTGATCGGGCTGTTCAACTCGGCGATGTTGGGATCGCGCGTGGCGCGATTGAAGATGGCGCGGAAGCGCAGGCCCTCGATCGGGCTCCAGTCGCCGCCGAGCTTGTACGTCACTGCGTTCAATCGGTTGCGGCCCGCCACCGTGTTGTTGGTATAGGCCGAGTAGCGCACGCCACCCTCGAAGTTCAGCGCGCGGATGAACGGCCGGTCGGTGACCAGCGGCATCTGCAACTCGCCGTAAACTTCCTTGACGTTGAACGACGCGTCGGGAACCGCCGTGCCCTGTCCGTAATAGATCAGGTTGCCCGAGCCGTAATTGGCATCGACCGACTGGCTGCCTGTCTCGCTGCGATACTCCGCGCCCAGCGCGATCGCGGCGGGTTTGTCGGCCAGCGGGCTTTGCAGGAAGTTCAGGTCGCCCGACAGATTGCCGCCGGTGACGAACTGGGTGTAGCGATTATCCTGGGCGCCATTGGCGGTGATGAACGCCAGCGCCGCCGACGAGATCGGCTGGCTGGTGAACAGGTTGACGGGCACACAGCCATTGGCCGGATTGACGCAGACCGGCGTGCCGTTCGGCCCGACCGTCGCGTTGATCGCCTGGGCGGTCTTGTTATAGTCGAGGTCGTTGAGCAGCGCTTCGTGCCGCTTCGCCAGGCCATATTGGGCGAACACGTCATAGTGGAAGCTGTCGGCGAAATCGCCGCGCAGGCCCATGATGCCGAAATAGGTGTCGTTGGTGAACTCCTGGATACGGCCACCCGTCTCGGTCACACGGCGACGGATGCCGACATTGGCGGTGCCGTCGGCATTCAGGTTCTGCGGATCGCCGAAGATCAGTGCCGAATTGGTAGCGTTCAAAAAGGGATTGCTCGGCGAGATCGTGAAGTTGAAACCGGCCGTCGCGGTCGGTGCCAGGATCGCGGTAACGTCGCTGCGCGTGTAGCTGCCGCGTGCATAGAGCTCGGCCGCGTCGGAGAATTTGTAACTGGCCAGCGCGGTCGCATTGTACCGCTCCAGCGGCACCTGCAGGTAATTGGCGGGGTTGAAGTTATAGGCTTTGTAATAGGGCACGAAATTGTCGGTGCCGCCCGGCTGGCTGCCGTCGTTGATCTGATAGCGGCCCGAATTGATGTCGATCACCGTCGGCGTTGCGTTGCTCGAGCCGCTGGGCTTCAGATTGGCGTCGAGATTCTGCGCGGAATAGCCGCGGGCCGACTGATAGACGCCGTCGCGCTTGGTATATTGCCCCGCGATGACGAAGTGACCGGCCCCGTCATTGCCGAACTTCAGGCCCGCGGCCGCGCCCAGATTATATTGCGCGGCATCGCCATAGCCGGTGACTTGCGAGCTGGCATCGGCGCGAACGCCCTCCAGCTTGTCGTCCAGCACGAAATTGACCACGCCGGAGATCGCATCGGCGCCGTAAACGGCGGAGGCGCCGCCCGTCAGCACATCGACCCGCTTGATGAGGACGGTCGGGATCGCGTTGATATCGACCGCGCCGCCGATGTCGGAGGGCACCATGCGGCGCCCGTCGACCAGTACGAGCGTGCGCTTGGGTCCCAGGCCCCTGAGGTCGATGGTGGCGGTGCCGCCATTGCCGTTGTTGGTCGTGCCGGTCGTCGCGGGCACGAATTGCGGCGACGAGGACAGATAGGATTCGGCCGTGACGGTATTGGTGGCCTGCAACTCGCCTGCGCTGATCGTCGCGACCGGACTGCTGCTTTGAAGGTCGGGGCGTTGGATGCGCGAGCCCGTCACCACGATATCGCTCGTGGCCGATGGGGGCGTGGGGTCGGCCGTGGCCTGACCCTGAACCGTCTGCGCCGATGCCGGATTGGCCAACAGGGCCGCACCAAGGCCTATCCCGGCCAAGGCGGACGAGCGCAGGCTGGTCCCGGTACGCAACAGGCGGCGGGCGGATGTGATATTGATGCTCATGACGCGATCCTTACTCTGCCGAGGCGCGGTGCGATCCCGTCCTCAGGCCAAAATCCAGTCCTCGGCCATGGCTGGCCCGAGAAACATGGCGTAATAAAATCGCCACACCCCGCTTCTGTAAATTTAAGGAATTTTCATGCGCATCTATTTGAAGAGATGTGGCGCATTTGGCACGGTCGAGGGCAATCGTGAAATATAGATGCGCGCAATGATACTTGGCCGTATCAAATATGTTGTCTTGTGAGGTAACGACAATTGCATAAAAGCTTCATGAAATAATTTTAACGTATTTAGATGCGTATTCTGATTTTTCCTGTTCATCTTTCGCGGATCGTCTCGGTTATACGCCAGAGACAATGCTGATCGACGCGGCCTGATCTTCGGCGTGCCGAGCTGGCGTTTCCCGGCAAACGGCATGGCAGGTGCGGGACTGCACCGTTTGGCAGGCATCACACTTATATCGCGGTGGCCGTCCCTATGCTGGCCGCAACACGGTGGCGAGACGCGTGTCAGGGCAAGACTGGCCGCCCGTCCTGGCAGCCGCTTACCAATTCCCGATGACAGGAAAGCCGGGGCCGGTCGCGCCCCGTCGCCGTGTTCGGGATCAGCGTCGCCGATAGAATGAGTGAGGCGAGGCAAAAGGCAAGAAGTCGCATGATCGTCCTGTTGTCGATCGGGTTCGGACGGGCTGGCGTCGTGAGACGGATGACGTCGGCGAGACCGCGTCGCCATGCCGAGGCGTGGGGCATGAGGCGGAAGCGCCTGGGCGGATGCATCGTCATCGGCTTCCCGTCCTGCGACCCCGGCAGGACTGGGGCGTCGCGGTGGCCTTGATCTGGCCATAGGGGCTTTCCGCCACATCCGCGTCGGCCAGCCCCTTCAGGCGCTGCACCCGTTCCGCACGTCGCTCGAGATAGCGATCCCGCCGGGCGGCATAGGGATCGGCCTGCTGGCGCATCTCGGCCAGTTCCTCGTCCATCTCGGCGCGACGGTCGATCGTACGGAAGATGTTGCTGGCGATGATATAGGCGCGGTTGCGGAAAGGGCCGCCGATCGCGACCGGCGACACGATACCGTCGACCGCGCCGCCGACCAGATCGCGCAGCGTCGTCGGCCCGATCAGGGGCGCGAACAGATAGGGGCCCGGCTTGACGCCGTAGAAGCCCAGCGTGTCCGAAAAGCCGTTCGGGCGCCGGGGAAGGTTGAACGGGCATCGCCGGGCGACGTCCATGACGCCCGCCAGCCCGATCGTCGAGTTGATCGCGAACCGCCCCACGGTTTCCGCCGCCTTGCCGAATTTATGCTGCAGCACGAAGTTGGCGAAGGCCACCGGCTCGCGCAGATTGGCGAAGAAATTGCGCAGCCCGCTGCGGATCGGCGCCGGCGTGGCCTGTTTATAGGCCAGGGAAACCGGCGCCACGACGGCATTGTCGACCTGTTCGGTCAGTTCGAAGGACATGGCGTTCATCGACCGCAGGGGATCGTCGGCGCTGCGTCGGCTTGCGACGACGATGAACTCGGCCCCGTCACCGGGCGTGGTGACGGTGGCGGCTGGGGCGTCAGCCTTTGGTGGCTCGAAGGCCTGGACGCGCTCGATCGTGATCGCCACGCTGTCCCCGTCGAAATCCGACGCCCGGAGTATCGGTTCTCCGGCCGGGAGGGGCGAGACGGCCAGCGCGGCCAGCAGGGAGAACGCGATCAAGACGAAATTCCTGACGGGGTCGTGATGGGAGCGACGGTCGGGACGGAAATCGCTCTATGCAGCCGATTGACCATGGGATGATGCCTATGACGCCGGTGATGTGAGCAGCGACTGGAAGCAAGCGTTGTCCACTGCCGATCGGCGCTGGGTGGATAGCGTCGTGCTCGCAATCGTCATCGGCCGGTCCTGTGCAGCGAGGTCGCGCCCGCTCGCGTCCTTCGATACAAGGACGTTGCCGAAGCTGTGCGACCTCAGTCCCGGTCGGCGGTTTTTTACGGTTTCCTCGTCCCGAGACGTCACAGTCTGCAAATTCTCCGTCGCCCGCGTCTGGGACGGGCGAACTTGGGGGAGGGCGACCCTACCAGGCGCCCGCCAGCAGCGGGATTTCCTCGATCAGGAAATCGATCCAGGCGCGGGTCTTGGCCAGGGGGTGGCGGGTCGGATGCGTCACCGCGAAGACGCCGTCCAGATCGGCCAGCGGCTCGGCCAGCGTCACCTCGACCAGATCGCCGCGATCCAGCGCCGGCTGCGCGATGAAGCGCGGGCCATAGACCAGCCCCTGGCCCGCCACCGCCGCCACTACCAGCGCCTCGCCATTATTCGCATAGAGCGATCCCTGCACCGATACCCGCCTGCCGCCGTCCGTGCCGAACCGCCAGGCGGTAGCCCCGGTCAGCTCGTTCAAGGTGAAGCCCAGACAGACATGCTCGGCCAGATCCTCCACCCGCTCCGGCGTGCCATATCGCGCCAGATAGGCGGGGGCGGCGCAGATCGCGAGCCGCATGGGGGCAAGTCGCCGCGCGACCAGGCTGCTGTCCGCCAGTCGACCGATGCGGATTGCCATATCCCAGCGTTCCTCGACCAGATCGACATAACGATCGCCCAGGCCCAGTTCGATGGTGACGCCGGGATGCCGCTCGCGAAACGCCGCGGCGAGCCGGGCGACATGCATCGTCCCGAACGTCATCGGCGCGCTGACGCGCAACAACCCCTCGACCTTTCGCGATGAGGCGGATGCATCCGCATCGGCCTCCGCCAGATCCATCAGGATACGCTCTGCCCGCGCCAGATAGGCCGTCCCCGCCTCGGTCAGGACCAGCCGCCTGGTCGTCCGGGTGACGAGCGTCGTGCCCAGTCGCGCCTCCAGCGCGTCGAGATGTCGCCCGGCCATGGTCGGTGACATGCCCATCTGTCGCCCGGCCGCCGAAAGGCCGCCGCTGCGAATGGCGCGGACGAAAAGCTCGATGCTCGTCAATCGGTCCATGATTTTACACCAAGAGTAGAAAGTGAAGTTCCGAATGCGCCTATTATCATCGACGCGGAGCGATGCCATCTGATGTTTCGAAAGGACGACCGATGCGACAGCCCAGCTTTTTCATTCCCCATGGCGGTGGACCCTGCTTTTTCATGGAGGATCCCGCAGGCATCTGGACCGGCATGGCGGCGTTCCTGCGCGACCTGCCCACCAGCCTGCCCAAACGGCCGGGTGCCGTCCTGGTTGTCTCCGGTCATTGGGAGACGGAGGGCTTCGCCTTTACGGGGGCGGAGCGGCCGTCGCTGCTCTACGACTATTATAACTTCCCGCCCCACACCTATGAGCTGCGCTATGACGCGCCGGGCGCGCCCGCGCTGGCGGCGCGGGCGGCGGGGCTGCTGCGCGATGCGGGTTTCGTCGCGACGGTCGACCCCGAGCGGGGGCTCGATCACGGCGTCTTCATCCCCCTGAAGGTCGCGCTGCCCGATGCGGCGATCCCGGTGGTCGAGATGTCGGTCGACCGGGCGCTGGACCCCGCCCAGCATGTCGCGGCGGGCCAGGCGCTGGCGGCGCTGCGCGACGAGGGCGTGCTGATCCTCGGCTCGGGCATGAGTTTCCACAATATGCGCGGCTATGGCGATCCGCGCTTCACCGCGCCGAGCGAAGCCTTTGATGCCTGGCTGGACGCGGCGGTGTCGCGCCCGGGGCCGGAGCGGGCGGCGGCGCTGTCGAACTGGGAAGGCGCACCCGCCGCGCGCATCGCCCATCCCAAGGCCGAGCATCTGCTGCCGCTGATGGTCGCGGCCGGTGCAGCCGATGGTCCCGGCACGCGCGTCTATCACGAAAACGTCCTGAAAACGGCGATCTCGGGCTTCCGCTTCGATTGATCGCCAGCCGTAATTTCAAACCATGAGGAGCATGAATATGAGCATGGAAACGGATCTTGGCCTGCCGCAGGACCTGGCCGCCTTTGTCGGCCACCACTTCATCTACACCTACGCCAATGGGTGGCGGTATGAATAGTATGCGCGCAACGCGACGACCTGCGACTATCGCATCCACCAGGGGCTGGTCGGCGGTCGCTGGGTCACGCACCAAGCGATGAACCTCGTCCAATTGGCCCCCGGCATGTACAAGGCCGACTGGCACGAGCCGACCGGCACCTGTGTCAGCCTGTACTTCGATATCGAGCGGCGGCTGATCCACGGGACTATCTTCTTTCCGCAATGGATAGCGGGCGAGGGGCAGCATCCCGAAAAGACGATCTGCCATCAGAACGACTTCATCCCCGACATGGAGCGGTTCCGCGACGAAGGGCCGGCCTACCCCTATGTCGTCATCGGCGAGTTCGCGAAGATCACGTTCATGGAACAGCGCGGCCCCGACAATGACGCGGTCATCGACGCCGCGCCGGGCCAATTGCCCGACGGCTTTCTCGACCGGACGAACTGAGCCGATACCCGCCCGCCGTCCCCGCCGGGTCAGCGATCGCCGACCAGATCGGCCCAGTTCAGGTCGAACCGCGCCAGATATTTGCGCAGGCGATCGGCGTCGTTGGTCGAGGTGCGCTGGCGGCGGGAGGCGGCGAACAGGGTGCGTCCGGCGTCGGACAGGGACCGGCTCGCGCGACACGTCGCAACGACATGCGCCAGTTGGACCCGATCGAACGGGTCCAGCGCGTCCAACTGCTCGGTTGACAGCAGATCGGCGAGTACATCGGGCGCGTCCGCCCCGCCCGTCCATAGGCGCTTGAGCCGTGCGATCTCAGCGGTGACGCAGTCGACATTGATCCGCCCCGACGGGCTGAACGTCGCCATCCGCGTGACGCTGGCGGCGAGATCGCGGAAATTGCCGGGCCAGCGCGCCTCGGCGCTCGTCGCGAAGGTGAGATAATGGTCGCGCGCTTCCTTGTTGAAGGTGATGCGGTCGCCCTCCCGCTCGGCGTGGCGATCGAGTTCATAGTCGAGATTGGGCGCGATATCCTCGCGACGCTCGGCAAGACCTGGCAGGGCGAAGGTCCAGAGGTTCAGCCGGGCATAAAGATCGTCGCGGAACGTACCTGCCGCCACACCGGCGGCCAGGTCGCGGTTGGTGCCGGCAATCAGCTGGAAATCGCTCTCCACCTCCTTGTCGGCGCCCACGGGGAGGAAGCGCTTGTCCTCGATCGCACGCAGGATCATCGCCTGTTCGTCAAGGCCGAGTTCGCCGATCTCGTCGAGGAACAGCACGCCAGTGTCCGCCGTGCGCAGCAGCCCGGCACGGTCCGCAGCGGCGCCGGTGAAGGCGCCCTTGCGGTGGCCGAACAGGGCCGACATCGCGCTGTCGCCCTTCAGCGTCGCGCAGTTCACCTCGACCAGCGGCCCCTTCACCTGTCGCTTGACCCGTTTCAACTCATAGATGCGCCGGGCGAGCTGGCTCTTGCCCGCGCCGGTGGGTCCCATGAGCAACAAGGGCGCGCGGCTGCGGACGGCGACCTGCTCGATCTCGTCGATCATCGCATTGAAGGCCGCGTTGCGCGTGTCGATGCCCGATTTCAGGACGCTGGCGCTCTCGGCGCTGTCGGCAGCAAAGCGCGTGGCGATGCTGTCGTAGCGGGACAGGTCCAGGTCGATGACGTTCCACGTCCCAGCCGCGCCACCAGCCCCACGGGCCGGCTGCGTCTGGAGCAGGCGGCCGGGCAGATAATGCGCCTCGGTCAGCAGGAAGAGGCAAATCTGCGCGACATGGGTGCCGGTCGTGATGTGGACCAGATAATCCTCCGCCTCCGGATCGAACGGATAGGCGCGGGCGAGGTCGAGCAGCTTGCCATAGACCTCCTCGAAATCCCACGGATCGGCGAAGTCCAGGATGCGCGGTTCGACCTGCGTCTCCGGCGAGACCGAGGCGATGTCCTCCACGATATAGTCGGCCAGCCGCTGGTGCTGGGTACCGTGCAACAGGACCAGCCGGTCGACCCGCAAATCCTCATGCATGGTCAGGCCCACGGTCGGCCGCCACTTGGTCCAGCGCGAGGGGCCGAACTTGCTCGCATCGAGCGTGGAGCCGAGAAAGCCGAAAACGACGGTTGGGCGCATGACGATACTATGGGATAAGATGCGATCCTTGTCGATCAGGATCGGCGGATCGCGCTAGTCCGCCACGGTCTTGGCGGCACAGAAGAAAATACGGTTTATTCCAGGAGTTGATGTGATTTCGGCGCGTCGTCAGCCTGTTTGGCACGCTTCTGGCTAAGCCTGGCATGTCGGATCGCATGACATGGAACGATCCGATGGGCGGCAGGGGCGGTCGGAATGGGCCGACCGCCCTGAAAGCCGACAGGGCTTAGCGTTGCGGGCACGGCCAGCCGCCCTGACCAGTTTTGAAGGGAGTTGGACGATGGCCAACAAGGGATTGTTCGCAAATGTCGTGGTGCGATGGATGCCCCGCGCCGATGCGGTGAACCGGGAAGGGGCGGCGGCCTATGCCTATGGCCCGCAGGCGAAGCTTGCCCAACTGGCCGCGACCGGCACGCTGGCCGACAGCGTCTTTGCCGGTGCCGAGCAGCATCTGGCCGAGGCGCTCGCCGCTGCGCGAGACTGCGACCCGGACTTTGTGGCCAGGGCGGCGGTCTATGCGCGCCGGGGGGGAGCGATGAAGGACATGCCCGCCTTGCTCGCGGCTTATCTGACGGTCGCGGAGCCCGACCTGGCGGTGAAGGTGTTCGGTCATGTGATCGACACTGGGCGGATGTTGCGCAGCTATGTGCAGATCCTGCGGTCCGGGCAGGTCGGGCGGTCGTCGCTGGGCACCCGGCCCAAGCGTCTGGTGACGCAGTGGCTGGAGCGGGCGTCGATGCGCGACCTGATGGCGGCGGCGACCGGCAAGGATCCGAGCCTGGCCGACATCGTCCGCATGGTCCACCCTCGGCCCGCCGATGCGACGCGTCGCGCTTTCTATGGCTGGCTGCTCGGCAAGCCCTATGACCTCGCTGCGCTGCCAGTCGAGATCGCGGCGTTCGAGGCGTGGAAGCGCGATCTCACGTTGCCGCTGCCGCCGGTGCCGTTCCAATGGCTGACCGCCTTTCCGCTGAACGCGGAGCAATGGGGCGCGCTGGCGCTGGACATGGGCTGGCAGGCGCTTCGGATCAATCTCAACACGCTGGCGCGCCACGGGGCGTTCGGCGTGGCGGGCGTGACCGAGGCGGCGGCTGCGCGGCTGGCGGTGCCGGGACCGGGCGTGCTGCCCTATCAGCTGCTGGTCGCCTTGCGATCGGTGGGGGAGGGCGTGCCGCTCGCGGTGCAGGCGGCGCTGGAAACCGCGCTGGAGGCGTCGCTGGCGAGTGTGCCGGTGGTGCCGGGCCATGTCGTGGTCTGCCCCGACGTTTCGGGCTCGATGGGGTCGCCGGTCACCGGCTATCGCAAGGGCGCGACGACGAAGGTGGCGTGCGTCGACGTGGCGGCGCTGGTCGCCTCGGCGGTGCTGCGGACCAATGGCCAGGCGCGTGTCCTGCCGTTCGCGTTCGACGTCGTTGATCTCGCACTGGACCCGCACGCCAGGCTTGCCGCCAATGCCGCGCGGCTGGCGGCGGTGTGCGGCGGCGGGACGGCGGTGTCGGCACCGCTCGCTCGGCTCAACCGCGAGCGGGCGAAGGTCGATCTGGTCGTCATCGTCTCGGACAATCAGTCCTGGGTCGATGAAAGCCGGCACGGCGCGACGGCGACGATGCGCGAATGGGATCGGCTGAAGCGTCGCAACCCGAACGCTCGGCTGGTCTGTGTCGACATCCAGCCGCACGGAACCACCCAGGCGACGGGGCGGCCGGAGATATTGAATGTCGGAGGATTCTCCGACGCGGTATTCGATACGATCGCGCGCTTCGCCCGAGGCGAGGTGCGCGACTGGGTCGGGATCGTCAACGAAACGGAAGTTTGAAGGAAGGCCGTGGCGAATGCCGGTGGGACTACATTCCAGGACAGACCGGAGAGTAGAGCGCCCGGGCAACCGGGAGATGCGGGTTCAAATCCCGCCATGGGAGTGTAGCTCAAGGTCGCGCAACGTCTCGCCACTTCTCGTCGCCACGGCCCATTTCCACACGGCGAATGCCGATGGGACTACATTCGGGATGCCAGCCACCCGGTTCATGACCGGGCGCGTGTCTCATCATCCCCTCGTCGCCGTGACCCATCAATACGCTGGCAAATGCCTGTGGGACTACATCGGTAGAGGCCGAAAGGCCGAGCGGTTCGAATCCGCACCGGGGCGACCCGGATGTCCCGCAAACCCTCGTTGCCAGCACCGGATCTTACAAGGAGGTCGTCATGACCGAAGCGATGTTCGAATTTACCCAGGTGCCCGGCGGCGTGCCGATCAAGGCCTGGACGCGGGGCGTGCCGGTCGAGGACGGCGCGCGGGCGCAATTGGCGCGGGCGGCGCAGATGCCGTTCATCTTCAAGCATGTCGCCGCCATGCCCGACGTCCATATCGGCATCGGCGCGACCGTGGGGTCGGTGATCCCGACCAAGGGCGCGGTCATTCCGGCGGCGGTCGGGGTTGATATCGGCTGCGGCATGATGGCGGCGCGCACCTCGCTAATGGCGAGCGACCTTCCCGACCATCTGGAGGGTGTGCGCTCGGCGATCGAGCAGGCGGTACCGCATGGCCGCAGCGTCGGGCGTGGCAAGCGCGACAATGGGAGTTGGGGCTCGCCGCCGCCCGCGATCGTCTCGGCCTGGGCGACGCTCGTCCAGCGCTTTGACCGGATCTGCGAGAAGCACCCGCGGCTCAAGAACACGAACAACCTCGTGCATCTGGGGACGCTGGGCACCGGCAACCACTTTGTCGAGCTGTGCCTCGATGAAGAAGCGCGGGTGTGGGTGATGCTGCACTCCGGGTCGCGCGGCGTCGGCAACGCGATCGGCACCTTCTTCATCGAGCTGGCCAAGCAGGACATGCGCAAATGGCACCTGAACCTGCCCGACGAGGATCTGGCGTACTTCCCGGAAGGGACCGACCATTTCGACGATTATGTCGAGGCGGTCGGCTGGGCGCAGGATTATGCGGCGCTCAACCGGCGGATGATGATGACCAACGTCATCGCCGCGATGCGCAAGGTGACGCCCAAGCCGTTCGAGGCGGAGTTGGAGGCGGTCAATTGCCACCACAATTACGTCACGCGCGAAAACCACTTCGGCGAGAACGTGCTGGTGACCCGCAAAGGCGCGGTGCGGGCGGCGAAGGGCGTGATGGGGATCATCCCCGGATCGATGGGCGCCAAGTCGTTCATCGTCCGTGGGCTCGGCAACCCGGACTCGTTCGATAGCTGCAGCCACGGCGCGGGTCGGGTGATGAGCCGGACGGCGGCCAAGAAGCTGGTGACGCTCGACGAGCATATCGCCGACACCGCCGGCGTCGAATGCCGCAAGGACGAGGGCGTGATCGACGAGACGCCCAAGGCCTATAAGCCGATCGAAGCTGTGATGGCCGCCCAGGCCGATCTGGTGGAGATCGTCCACACGTTGAAACAGGTGGTGTGCGTCAAAGGGTGAGATAGCCCTTGGCGACGCACACCAGCCACGCCGAAAGTAAAAGATGATGACGATGACCATCGCCGACCCGATCGGTGCGAGTGTCCGCGCTGAGGTGGAGGCCCGTTTGCGAGCGATCGAGGAGGAGCAAGATGTCCGCTTCCTGCTGGCCATCGAGTCCGGCTCGCGGGCCTGGGGCTTTCCCTCGCCCGACAGTGATTACGACATTCGTTTCGTCTATGTCCGGCGGCGCGACTGGTATCTGTCGCTCACGCCGGGGCGCGATGTGATCGAGACGCCGATCATGGACGAGATCGACCTGAATGGCTGGGACATCCGCAAGGCGCTGGCGCTGCTGCTCAAGTCCAATGCGGTCATCGGCGAGTGGATCGAAAGCCCGATCCGCTATCGCCCCGACCATCCGGTCGTCACGCGGCTGGCGGCGCTGGCGGACGCGGTGCTCGATCCTCGGGCGCTGGCGCATCACTATGCCAGCCTGGGCCGTCATGCCGCCGATCGGTGGCTAAACGGCGAGGGGCCGGTGGCGGTGAAGAGATATTTCTACGCGCTGCGTCCGGCCCTGGCGATCCGTTGCCTGCGCCGCGCGCCCGAGCGTCGACCGCCGATGAACCTGCAGGCGCTGATCGCGGCCAGCGACGTGCCCGCCGCGCTCGCGGAGGACATTGCGCGGCTGGTCGAGGCCAAGCGCCTGACCAACGAGCGGAGCAACGCGATGCGGGTGCCCGCGCTCGATAGGATGATCCGCGACGAGCTGGCGCGGGTTGGTGAGGTGCCCGCACGTCGTGCCGATCCTGCACTGGTGGCAAAGGCAGAGGCCCTGTTTCTGGAACTGGTGAACACATGATCGAGATCGACGGATCGGAAGGAGAGGGCGGGGGACAGGTCGTGCGCAATGCGTGCGCGCTGTCGCTCGTCACCGGGGGGCCTGTCCGCATCACGAATGTCCGGGCCAAGCGATCGAAGCCGGGGTTGATGCGTCAGCATGTCACCGCGATCGAGGCGGCGTGTGCGATCGGCAGCGCGACCTGTGAAGGATTGGTCGTCGGGTCGTCCGAGCTGACCTTCCGTCCCGGTCGGGTGACGGCGGGCGACTATCGCTTCTCGGTCGGGACGGCGGGATCGACCGGGCTGGTGTTGCAGACCGTCCTGATGCCCTTGCTGCTCGCCGACGGCCCGTCGCGGCTGGTGCTGGAGGGCGGGACCCACAACATGCTGGCCCCGCCGTTCGAGTTCATCGAGCGCTGCTTCTTGCCGATCGTCCGGCGGATGGGCGGGCAGGTCGAGGCGCGGCTGGTCCGGCATGGCTTCTACCCGCGCGGCGGCGGGCGGATCGAGGTGGATATCACCCCTGGCCCGCTCCGGCCGGTCGAGTGCATGGCGCGGGGCGATGGGCTGGGCGTGTCCGCCTGCGCTTTGTTCGCCGGGTTGCCCATGCCGATCGCCGAACGCGAGATCGCGTTGGTGCGCAAGGCGTTCGACTGGTCGGAGCGCGAATGCTTCATGCGCGAACTGCCGATCGATCAGGGGCCGGGCAACATCCTGCTGCTGGAGGCGCGGTTCGAGCATGTCACCGAGATCGTGAGCGGTTTCGCGCAACTGGGCGTGACGGCGGAGCGGGTCGCCAGGATCGCGGTGGGGCGGATGCGCGGTTATCTAGCGTGCGAGGCCTTTGCCGGGCCGTATCTCGCCGACCAGCTGTTGTTGCCCATGGCGCTGGCGGGTGGCGGCGTGTTCACCACCGTCAAGCCGAGCGAACATGCGCACACGGCGGCGATGGTGATCGAGCGCTTCACCGGGCGGCGGACCCGGTTCGAACAGCAGCTGGGAGGGGCGCATCGGGTGACGATCGCCTGAGCGACCGCCGACTATATCGCTCCACCCCGGCGGGAGGCCGGGGTGGAGTTGTCCGTCGCGCCATGGCCTTGTCGACCCAGGCGACCGCCCTACGCCGTCGCACCGCCGTCGATGTTGAGCGTGGTGCCGGTGATGTAGCTGGCATCCGGCCCGGCGAGGAAAGCGACCGCGCCAGCGATCTCCTCGACCGTGCCGTATCGACCGAGGGGGATCGCTTGCAGTATCTGTCCCGCAAATTCGCTGTCGGCCGGGTTCATGTCGGTGTCGATCGGGCCTGGCTGGACCGTATTGACCAGGATGCCGCGCGGGGCCAGGTCCTTGGCCCAGCCGCGCGCCAGTGCCGCCACCGCCGCCTTGGTCGCGCTGTAGACCGTGGTGGCGGGGAAGGCCATCTCGCCCGAAATGCTGCCGATCAGGATGATCCGCCCACCGTCGCGAAGATGCGGCAGGGCGGCGCGCGTGCCGACATGCAGGCCCTTCACATTGACGGCGAACTGGCGATCATAGGTCTCGTCGCTGTCCTCCGCGACGGTCGAAAACTCGGCCACCCCGGCATTGTGGACGAGGATGTCGATCCCGCCCAGGGCGCTGGCAGCCTGTTCGACGCCTGCCCGCTGCGAGGCCGGATCGGCGGCATTGGCCTGAAAGGCGAAGGCGGTGCCGCCCGCGCTCTCGATCGCCGCCACGGTGGCGTCCGCAGCCGCCTTGTTCCCGGCATAGGTGATCGCCACGGTTGCGCCATCGGCCGCCAGCCGCTTGGCGATGGCCGCACCGATGCCGCGCGATCCGCCGGTGACGAGTGCTGTCTTGCGTGCGAGTGACATGTGCATTCTCCAAATCTGGCCCGCGATCACGGCATCGTGCGCCGTCGGCAGGCGGGAGATGGGGTGACGTTTCAACAGTTCAATAATACCGAACTATTAAATTCACCATGGTGCCCTATATTCGTCTCATGGCCCGCTTTACCCATCCCCGGCTGGAGGACGTTCCGCTCGATCTGGCGCTGCACGCGCTGGCCGATCCCAATCGGCTGGGCATGGTGGCGCGGTTGGCTGCGACCGAGCGTCTGCGCTGCACCGATGCGGCGCCGTGCGAGTCCATCCCGAAGAGCACGCTGTCCAACCACCTGAAGCTGCTGCGCGCGGCGGGGCTGATCGAGACGACGCAGGCGGGGCGTGAGATGATCAACACGCTGCGCCGCGCCGAATTCGACCGGCGCTTTCCGGGTCTGCTCGACGCGGTCCTGGCCAACCGGCTCGCCTGATCGGCGACCGGGGTGGAGTCGCCATTCAGCAATCCAAACTTCTTCCCCTCGCCCCTCTATGAGGGGAGAGGGTCTTTGCATAGCAAAGGCCTAGTCGGAGCTGGGTGAGGGGTGTGCGCCCGCCTCCGCGAGCGCGCGAGCCTTGCGGCTCGCTCAACCCCTCACCCAAGCTGCGCTAGCCAGCAGGCTGGCAAGCTTCGTTAACCCTCTCCCCTGCCGAGGGGAGAGGGAACGTTAAATGTCGATCCGCCCTAACGCCCGCATCATGTGACCCTCAGCGTTCACGCGACACCAGCGCCATGCTATCGCCGCCCGCGCATCATCAGGGGCGGGACGGAGCTGACGCGAAATGGCCAAGGAACACGAATATCGCTGCCGTATCGACTGGACCGGCAATCGTGGCGACGGCACCCGGACCTATCGCGGCTATGACCGGACCTGGAACGTCGCGACGCCCGGCAAGCCGATCATCCCTTGTTCCAACGATCCCATCCTGGGCGGTGACCCTGGCCTGCCCAATCCCGAAGACCTGCTGCTGGCCTCGCTGTCCGCCTGTCACATGCTCTGGTATCTGCACCTCGCAAGCAATGCGAAGATCGTGGTCCATGGCTATACGGACGATCCGCTGGCCGTGGGAGAGGTTCATCCCGACGGTTCGGGCCAGTTCCTGCGCGCTACCCTGCGGCCGAAGGTCGTCGTGGCCCCCGGCACCGATGTGGTGACGGCCGAGGCGCTTCACCACGAAGTCCACCGCTATTGCTTCATCGCCCGTTCGGTGAACTTCCCCGTCGCTTATGCGCCGACGTTCGAGATACTGGAGGCCTGAGGCGAGGGGTCAGGGCTCCAGGCCCAGGGCCGCGCGGTCGGCGGTGGCGGCGGCGAGTTCGGCGCGCGCCGCTGCGATGCGGGCCTGCGCGTCGATCAGGCGCACCCGCGCGTCGTTTGCCGTCTCCTCGCGCTGGTTGACCAGGAAGAAGTCGCTCGACCCCAGCTCGAACCGCCGCCGCTCGGCCGCCGCGAGCCGCTCGGCCAGCTGGCGTTCCTGCTCGGCGATCGTCGCGAGCTGTTCGGTCGCGCCGACATTGATCGTGATGCCCTCCACCTCGACCGCGATCTGATCGCGCAGGAAGCGGCCACGCGCGGCCAGGGCGTCGATCTCGGCCTGCGCCTCGACGATCTTGCCCTTGGCCGCCCGGTTCTGCAGCGGCATGGAAAAGCGAAAGCCGATTGCGGTCTCGAGCGGGGTGCGCGAGGCGCCGCCGAGCCCCACCGGACCGACGTCCTTGGCCATCTCGCCGCGCAGGTCGAGCCGGGGGCGCAGGTCGTTCTGCGCCAGCGCTAGCCGCGCCGCGCCCTGGTCGATCCGCGCCAGCAGCATCTGCAGGTCGGGACGCCGCGTCTGGAAATCCTCGCCCGCTCGGGCGGATACCCCGGCCAGCGCGCTTGCATCGGCGGGCAGGCGCTCCGGCCCGACCAGCAGCGGGTCGCCATTCGCGTCGCGGAAATAGAGCGACAGGGCGTTGGCCGCCGCCCGGAAATCGCCCTCGGCCCGCACCACCAGGGCGCGGCGACGGACGAGATTCTGGTCGTTCTCGGCCAGCAATATGTCGGCGCGCGCGCCGAGCTCGACCTGGCGGGCCAGGCCGCCGCGGCGGCTTTCCGACAGCTGGAGCAGATCGCGATAGGCGCGCAGGCGCAGGCCCGCTGCGACCCAGTTCTGATAGGCGTCGATCGCGCGCCGCTGAACGCCGATCGCCACCGCCTCCCGCTCGAACCGGGCGATGTCGATGTCGCCCGACGCTAGGGTCCGGCGCGTCCGCCGCTCGTCCACCAACCGGTCGCGCAGCAGCGAATAGAGTGCGCCGACCTTCACCTCGCCTAGGCGGTTGGTGTAATTCTTGTCCTCATAAACGGGAAACTGGCCCCGGCTGACCCGGTAGTCGCCATAGAGATAGCCGCCATTGTCACTCAGCGGCCGGGTAACGCCCGCCGACGCGACGGTCCCGTCATAATAGCCGAGTGTCCTCGAGCGCCCCTCCGCGTCGAATACGGTGTCGAAAGCGCCGCTGGCGGTCAGCGCCTTGCCCTCGGCGCTCCGGATCTTGGCCAGCGCCTCGACGATCTGCGGCGCGGCGCGGGCGGAGGCGCGCAGCACCTCGTCCAGCGTGAGCGGGGCCGAACTGGCGGGCGCCGGTATGGGCACCGGGTTCGCCCGGATGCGCTGTGCGTCCGCAGGCGGGGTGAGCAGCGGCGCCACGATCAACGCCGGGACCAGCAGGAACGAGCGGATCATTTCAGCTTACCCGCCTTGGCCGCGATCTTCTTGTCGTCGTCCTTGCTGCTATCCTTCTCGGCGTTCTTGTCCGTCGCGCTCTGGTCGAACTCCAGCGGGAAGTCGTTCAGCTGGCGCCAGAGTTCGTAACCGACCGTCACGGTCTCGCCCTGGACCCAGCCCTGGACCTTGCCGCCCAGCCGGACGAAGCGGCGCTCCGGCCAGGCGGGCTTGCCGGGCATCGGCTCGACCAGGATGCGGAACAGCCCCTGGGCATTGGCATTGGGGTCTATCGTGCGGACGCGCCCGTCGAAAAAGCCGTAGGCGACCGAGGGCCAGCCGCTGAACTGGATCGCGGGCCACCCCTCGAACTCCAGCCGGACCGGCCGACCGGGGCGCAGCAGCGGCACGTCGCGACCGTCGATCAGCAGCTCGACCGCGCGCTCGACCTGCTCGGGCGCGACCACGGCCAGGAGGGTGCCGGCCGAGACATAGGCGCCGCCCGCCGCGGCATTCAGATTCTGGATGCGGCCGTCGCGGGGCGCGCGGACCAGCTGCGCCGACTGGCGATTGAGCTGCACCTCGATCCGGTTCAGCTTGGCCCGCGATTCCGCCAGCTTCGCGCCGGAGTCCGCGACCTTGATCTGCGCCTGTTCGTAATCGCGGCGCGAGGCGAGCCCTTCGGAATAGAGCTGGCGCGTCCGGTTGACGTCGATCTGGGCGACCGACTGCGACTGGCGGACGGAGGCGATTTCGGCCTCCACCTGCGCACGCTCGGCGGCGAGGCGGGAGAGGAGGTTGGGGTCGAGATCGACGATCCGGGCGATCGGGTCGCCGCGCCGGATTTGCTGGCCGTCATGGACATACCAGCGCTCGACCCGGCCCGGCACCAGCGCGGTCACATCCTGTGCCCGGTCCTGCGGATCGAGCGAGACGACCTGGCCACGCCCCTGCGCCGTCTGCAGCCATGGCACGAAAAACAGGATGAAGATCGCCGCCGCGATACCGACCGTCACGATCCACGCGACGGCGGCGGCGACGCGGGGCGGGCGCAGCGAGGCGAGGGTGCGGAAATGGGCGAGATGTTCAGGCGGATGCGACATCGGCGTCCTCCCGGTTGATGGCGGCCCGAAGCTCGGCGAGCTGCGCGAAGCGGCGCTGCTCGGTCATGCCAAGATGGAGATAGCCGTCCAGTACCACGTCCTCGGGACGGCCGGTGCACAGCAGCACGGTCGTACCCCGCGTCTTCAGGGCCTTCAGCGCCGCCACCAGCCGCTCGGGCGGCAACAGGTCGTAGAGCTGGCCCAGCAGCAGCAGCTTGGGGCCGACGAGCAGCGCGTTGGCAAGTTTCAGCGCCATGGTCTCGCCGACGCTCAGCGGATGGCCGGACGAGCCGAGGAGCGTGTCCAGTCCCTTGGGCAGGCTGGCCAGCCGCCGTTCCAGGCCGACCGTCGCCAGCGCGCGCATCGCGTCCTCCGCCATCTCGCCCGAGGCCAGGCGGAGATATTCGCGGATCGTAACCTCCACGATGGTCGAGCGGTCCAGCACCGTGACGTCCGAGCGCAGCCGATACATGTCGAACGCGCCCAGATCGCCACCCCCGATCCGGATCAGGCCGCGATCGGGCAGGGCGTGCCGCTTCAGCAGCATGGCCAGCCGCCGCTCTGCCCCCGGCTCGGCTACGGTGACGAGTTGTTCGCCGGTGACCAGGGTCAGGTTGTAGCGCGCATCGTCGAAGACGACGTCGGTCAGCTTCACCGACCCGTCTCGCGGTCCGTTCTCGCCGCGCACATCGGGCTCCTGCGGAATGGCGAAGAGCAGCGACAGCTCCTCCGAGCTGGCGATCAGGTCGTAAAAGGTGTCGAGATACATGCCCAGCTGCGAAATGCCGTAAAAGACGCCCGACAGGATCAGCTCGGCCGCCACCAGCTGGCCCAGCGACAATTGGCCGCGCAGGATCAACATACCGCCGAGCAGCAGAAGGCCCGCGCTGGCAAAGGCATAGATCAGCAGGAAGGCGACGGTCTGTGCGAACTGGTAGCGGAAATAGCGGCGATGGGTGCCGACATAATCGGCCGTCACCGCCTCCGAACGGACCATCGCGAAGTCGAGATGGCGCGAGGATTTGTAGAAGCCGTTCGATCCGCCGACGCTTTCCAGCCAGCGGGCGGCATTGTGCTTGGCATGGCTGAGCGCGACGGCGCCGGTGATCGCGCCCCGCCGCCACAACAACCACACCAGCAGCAGCGCGGCCACCAGCACCACGTTGAACGCCAGGAAGACGGGATGATAAAAGCTCGTGATGGTCAGCCCGATCGCCGCCTGCAGGACAATGGTGAAGGCCCCGATGACCAGGCTGGGAATGGATTTCTGGACCACCACCAGGTCAAAGAAGCGGTTGAACAGATCGCCGCGATTGCCATCGGCGAAAAACGGGTCCTGTGCATGGACCGCACGGGTCGTGACCTCCGCCACCACCCGTGCGAACAGGCGGCGCTCGAACGCGGCCATGATCCATACCCGAAGCGCGCTGAGTGCGGCCACCATCAGCAGGAGCAGAAGCAGTACGCCGGACAGCGCCCAGAGCGGCGCGGGCATGGCGGTATTGGCCACGCTGTTGATCAGCAACTGAACCGAGATGGGTGTGGCCAGGGCCAACAGGCTGATCGCGATGGTATAGACGATCCCTAGCCGCACATAGGCCGCATCCGGCCCTATGATCTGCGAGAGCCAACCTACCGCATCCCGAAATCCAAGTCGTTGCGCTGCCAAAACATTCCCCTATGTGCGCAGGCAGCAGCCATCGCGGCATGCGACGCTGTTCCAGCCCAGCTGTTACTTCCTCGCCCGCTCATCATGATGATTAATTCATGTGTATGTCATGTAACTGCATATCATCTTTCGTGCCAATCGGATTTTTGGTGCCGCGGCTATAGGATCGTCCTATAGGGTGACATGCCCACGCTGCGTCAGCTCGAATATCTGGTGACGATCGCGGACACCGGGTCTTTCGCGCTCGCCGCACGGGTCGGCCATGTGTCGCAGCCGACCCTGAGCCAGCAGATCCGGGCGCTGGAGGAACGGCTGGGCGCCAAGCTGTTCGAGCGGAGCACGACGGGGGCGGTGTTGACGCCGGTGGGGCGGAGCATCGTGGCGACGGCGCGGCGCATGTTGCGCGATGCCAGCGATATCGTCGCGCTGGCCGCCGGGGCCGCCGACAACAGCCTGACGGGGACGTTGCGGCTGGGCACCACGCCGACGCTCGGCCCCTATCTGTTGTCGCCGATCATCGCCGAACTGCACCGCATGGCACCGCAGTTGCGCCTGCACGTGCGGGAGGGGATACCCGACGAACAGGTGCTGGAGCTGTCGCGGGGCGAAATCGACGTGCTGCTCGGGCCCTTGCCGATGACGGGCGACGACCTGACGATCGAGCCGTTGTTCCGCGAGCCGCTGCATCTGGTGGCGGCGCTCGATCACCCGATCGACACAGGCGCGGAGACGACGCGCGCGATGCTGGCGGGAAGCGCGCTGCTGACGCTCGATCCGCGGCATCACCTGGCGCGGCAGGCGGCCGAGGTGGCCGAGCAATATGGCATGACGATCGCGCCCGATTATTACGGCACCAGCCTGGAAAGCCTGCACCAGATGGTGGCGAGCGGTCTGGGTCTGGCGCTGCTGCCCAGCCTGTATCTGCGATCCGAGGCCGGCGGCCGGGCGGGCCTGAAGATCCTGCCTGTCCAGGGTTGGCGTGCGCATCGGTCCATCGCCATCGCGTGGCGCCGACAGTCCCCGATGGGCGCGGCCTTCAGCCTGATTGCCGAGCATGTCCAAGGCTGTGCACGTCGGTTGCTGGCCTGATCGCGGCGCGGCGCGCCGTCAGTAGATGTCGCGGCAATAGCGGCCCGCCGCCGCCAGATCCTCCAGCCGCTGGTCGCCCAAGATCGTGCGGAGCGCGGCGTCGACCTCGCTCGCCATGCCCGCCAGACTGCCGCAGACATAGATGGCGGCGCCACGGTCGATCCAGGCCGTCACCGCGTCGGCATTCTCCGCGACCAGATGCTGGACATAGCGCCCGCAATCCGCATCGCGCGAAAAGGCCAGATCGGCCCGGACCAGAATGCCCGCCTTTCGGGCCGCGTCCAGTTCGTTTGCGAATGGTCGGTCGGTCTGCCGCGAGCGCTCGCCATAGAGCAGCCAGCAGGATGCGCCGTCCTCTGCGTGGCGGTATCGCAGATGCGCCATCAGCCCGGCGATCCCGGTGCCGTTGCCGATCAGGATCAGCGGGATCGCCGGATCGGGCGGCGGCGCGAAGCCCGGATTGTCACGGACGCGCATCCTGACCGTCGCGCCGATCGGCGCGGTCGCGGTCAGCCAGCCCGAACCGATGCCCGGATGGCCATCGGCGGCAGGGGCCTGTCGCACCAGCAATTCGACGATACCGGATGTGGGGATCGAGGCGACCGAATAGTCCCGGTGTCCCAGCGGTAGCGTGGGCAGGCTGCCATCCTCCGGCAGGACATGGTCGCGCCAGGCCTCGCGCTGGGCGGCATCGGCGGTCCGCCCGGTAGCGGCCAGCCACCGATCGACCCGCGCCGGATCGTGGCGCGGCATCACCTCGGCGATCGCGCCGGGCGTCCAGCCCATGGGCCGGGGCGGCTTCAGCAGGATGCGGTACATGGCGGCGCCCAGACTGCCGGGATTGACATGGGTGCGGGCGATCAGCGTCCAGGCTTCATAGTCGGCGGGCGTCCAGTCGGGCTGGATCGCGTGGCCGGCCAGCGCGGCGAGTTGCTGTTGCCAGTGACGCTCGGCATCGTGGTCGTCGCCATCGACATCGACCCGGTCGAACAGCCGCCGCCCGCCGCTCGCATGAAGCCAAGCGTCGAGCCGGTGGCCGAAGGCGCAGAAATCGGGATACTCCCGGTCGCCCAGCGCCAGCACGGCATAATCGAGACCGGCAAGGTCGATCGGCGCCGCCATCATCTGCGCCTCGAAACGCCGCGCCCGGTCCGGCGCGTGACCCTCGCCATAGGTCGACGCCACGAACAACGCCCGTCGGGCCTGTCGCAGCGTCTCGGCGTCGAGTCCGGCCAGGGGGCGCACGACGGCACCTCGAAAGGCGGCGGCACTCAGCCGGGCGAGGCGTTCGGCATTGCCGGTCTGCGAGGCGTGGACGACCAGCAGTCCTTCGCCCCCTGGGCCGGTCTCCGGCATGGGGCTGGCGGCGATGGCGGCGAGCGCGCGCTTGGTCCGGCGCCGCGCGACATAGAGGAGCAGCCCGGTCACCGTGAACAGCGGCATGGCCAGGCTGGTCAGCAGCATCACGACCCGGCCCGGCCATCCGAAGAACGCGCCGGTGTGGAGCGCATAGAAATTGCCCGCGATCACCTCGCCGATACGACGGGCGGCATAGCGGTCCGCCTTGACCAGCGCGCCGCTGTCCGCGTCGAAGCGCAGCTCGTCGGTCATCCGGTCGAACCGGGCGCCCTGGGGCAGGACGCGCATCACGACGGGTCCATCGCCGCGGGGCAGGGTGATGGCGACACGGTCGTACCGCGCGCCGTCGCTTCGCTGGAAGGCGGCCCAGGCGGGGGCCAGGGGCAGGGTCACGACGGGGCCGTCGGGGCGCTTCTCGCCCGCGCCCGCCTTGCCGGTCAAGACATAGCGGGCGCCCTGCCTATACCAGTCATAGGACCAGGTGAGCCCCGTCAACGCGCTGAGCAGATAGAACAGGACCACCCAGCCGCCCACGACCGCATGGAGCGCGCGGTACAGGTTGCGGCCGCTCTTGCGCAGGTCGAGGACGAACCAGGCGCGCCAGTCGAGCGGGCGTCTGGGCCAGCGTAGATAGAGGCCGGACAGTGCGAAGAAGATCAGCGACAGGGCGGCGAAGGCGGTAATCTGTCGACCGATGCCGTTGGGGCCGCCGGGTAGCGCCAGCCAGCGATGCAGGTCCATGACGGTGCGGAAGAGGGTCTCTCCCGCAGGATGGCCGAGGATCACGCCGGTACGCGGATCGACGAAGACATGTTCGCCGCGCCGCTGGCCCTTGGGTGCGGCCAGCGTCGCCTCGGCGGCAAGGTTCGGATCGCGCTGGAGCACGATCTGCGATACCGCCGTGCCGCCACGCTGTCGCGACACTGCCGCGATCAGCGCATCGGGGGCGAGCGCGGGCGCCGGGGAAGGGGTCAGGGTCACGACGCCGGGGCTCAGCGCCGCCATGATCTCGTCCTCGAAGCTCATCAGCGCGCCGGTTACGCCCATCATCGCCAGGACGAGCCCCGCCGTGATGCCGAGGAACCAGTGGATCTGGAACAGGATCCGACGCGTCATGCATGGGGCTCCGGGGCAAGTGCGCGCAAGGGGAGGGCAAGGTGCGGCCGCATCAGAAAGCGAAGCTCATCGTGCCGATCGCCCGGCGCGGGTCGCCGATCGCGACGCCATATTGGTTGACCGCCGAGGTATAATAGGTGCGGTCGAAGATGTTCTTCAGGTTGAACTGGAACGTCACCCGGCGCCCGGCCAGTTGCGTGTCATAGGTGACGAAGGCATCGGCCACGACATAGGAGGCGAGCCAGAAGCTGTTGGCATCGTCCCCAGGCCGCCGCGCGACATAGCGCCCGCCGCCGCCCAGCCGCAGCCGGTCCTCGCCCGCAATGGCACCCACATCATAGGCCGCCGATAGCGAGGCGGTGTGCGGCGCGACATTGGCGAGCTGGTTGCCCGCGAACACCGGATCGTCGACGGTCCGCGCATGGGTATAGGCATAGCTGCCGATCAAGCTGAGCGTGCGCGTCACCTGGCCCGCGACGTCCAACTCCACCCCGCGCGAGATCGCACGGCCAGCGGTGCGATAGTCGGTCAGGGCGGTCGCTGGATTGAACTGCGACACCAGTACGTTGCGCTTGTCGATATCGTACAGCGCCAGCGTCGCGGTGACGCGGTCGGGCATGTCGAGCTTGGCCCCGACCTCGAACGAGCGTCCCCGCTCCGGCGCGAAGGTCGAGGTGATGGTAACGCCGCTGGCCAGTGGCGCGATGGTCGAGGTCGGCTTCAGCGAGCGGGTATAGCCGCCATAGAGCGACAGCGTGTCGGTCGCGCGCCAGACCAGCCCGGCCTGGGGTACGAACTCCCAGCCGTCCAGATCGGTGTTGGCGGTAAAGGGCCGCCCGCGCCCCGCCCGCTGGTCGAACCCGACCAGCCGTCCGCCCGCCGTCACGATCCAGCGCTCGCCGAGATGGATCGCATCCTGGCCGAACAGCGAGTAGTTGTGGAGCCGGTCGGTCTGGTCGCTGTCGGACGGCGACACGGTGGTCGGAAACGGCTCGCGTCCATAAACGGGGCGCAGATAGCTGAAGGTGGTGGCGGTCGCCTGGCGGATCAGGTCGCGGCGATAATAGCGGCGATACTCGCCTTCCACGCCCAGGATGATCTGGTGCCGCACCCCCAGCGCCTCGACCTGGCCGTCGAGATAGGCCTGGACATAGGCATCGGTGCTGAGCGACCCGACCGTCGCGTCGTTGCGGCGGGTCAGCGTGCCGCGCGCGGTGTTCACCGCCGTCACCCGCAGCTGTCCGGCGTCATAGTGTTCGCTGTTGAAGCTCGCCGCCAGATGCGCCGTCCATGTGTCGTCCAGCCGGTGGTCGAGCGCCAGCTGGACCAGGTGGCTGTCGCCGAACATCCGATTGTTGCGATCGTCCAGCCGCTCGCGACGCGGCACCGCCAGCGGCGTCATCGTCCGGGGATCGAGCACGGTCCCCCGGTCGAAGGGCGTGTCGAACCGGCGATATTCATACCACAGCACCGCCTGGGTGGTGCCGCCATACCAGCCGAGCGAAGGCGCGATCAGCGTGTCGCGCCGCTCGCCGAAATTGCGCCAATAATCCTCGTCCTGATGATCGAGCACCAGCCGCCCGGCCAGATTGCCGGCGATCGGCCCGGTCAGGTCGGCCATCGCCTCCAGCCCGGTGCGCGATGCGGCATAGGCTGATCCGGTCAGCGCGACGGTCAGATGCGGGTCGAGCAGCGGTTTCTTTGCGACGGTGTTGATGACCCCGCCGGGATCCATGATGCCGTAGAGCAGCGAGGCGGGGCCCTTCAGCACCTCGACGCTCTGGGTCGCGGCGTTGAAAGCGCGGCCCTGTACCAGCGGCATCCCGTTGCGCATCACCGACCCGTCGCGATTGCCGCCGAAGCCGCGCTTCAACACTGTATCCTGGGTCGCGGCCAGCGTGTTGCCCTGGGTGATGCCGCTGATATTGGCCAGCGCATCGTCCAGGAAGCGCGGACGCTGATCGCGGATCACTTGCGCCGGCACGATGTTGACCGCCTGCGGCGTCTCCAGCGGCCCGGCCGAGGATCGCAGGGTCGAGGCATCGGGGGTCGGCTTGTAGCGGTCGTCGGCGGCTTGGGGCGCAGGCGAGGCACGGCCGGTCACGACGATCTCCTGTCCGGTGCCGTCATTCACCGGCACCCCGTCGGCGGCGTGGGCCGCCGCAGGCATCGCGGACGCGATCGTCAGGCCCGCCGTCAGCAGGCCGGTGGTGATGGTCATCATGGCATTACCCCTTGGCTTCGGGGTGACATACTATAATGATACGTATTCGCAATAGACGATCATGAGGGGCGGGTTTGGGCCGATTGGAATGCAATTCGCCTATTTTCGCCTCTCCACTGGACAGAACCAGCTTTCGGTGCGCGGCGGTTACATGCGCCGCTTCGGCGATGGCGGCGTCACCTCGACCTTCGACGGCGCTCCTCCCGAGGTCACGCCGTTCGTGACCCGCTCCTTCCTTGATCGCAAAGCGGGGACGGTCGATGCGCGCCTGTCGGGCACGCCGGGCCATGGCCTGACCGCCGAGGTTCGCTATGGCGGCGAATATGGTGCCCGCACCACGCTGCACAGCCTGATGGGGCGGCTGAGCGTGGCTTTCTGATCGGATGCCGCCCCATGACGGGGCGGCATCCCTCGTTATCGCTTAGCCTAGACCGTGCACGTCCGGACGGCCTGGGCCAGGGCGGTGAGCGGATCGCCGATGGGCACGAATTCATGCGCGAGATAGCCGGTGAAGCCCAGATCGGCGATGCTCCTGGCGACCGCGGGCCAGTTCACCTCCTGCGTGTCGTCCAGATTATGGCGACCGGGCACCCCGCCGGTGTGGAAATGGCCGATCCAGGCGATGTTCTTGCGGATGGTGGCGATCAGGTCGCCCTCCATGATCTGCATGTGATAGATGTCGTAGAGCAGCTTCACGTGCGGCGAGTTCACCTCCCGCATGACCCGCGCGCCCCATTCGGTATGGTCGGCCATGTAATCGGCATGATCGCGCTTGCTGTTGAGCAGCTCGACACAGATGGTGACGCCGTGATCCTCGGCGATACGCTTCACGCGGTTCAGCCCGAGGACGGTGTTGGCGGCGCCTTCCTCGTCCGACAGCCCGCGCCGATTGCCCGAAAAGGCGATGACGTTGGGCACGCCTGCCCGCGCCGCCTGGGGGATGCCGGTGCGAAAGGCCTGTTCGATGGCGGCATGGTTCTCCCGCTGGTTCAGGCCATTGGCGATGGTCACAATGTCGGCCGCATAGCCCATGGTGCAGCGCAGGCCGTAGCGACGCGGAACCTCATATTCGGCGGGTTGCAACAGGTCGATTCCCTGCAGGCCCATCTTCGCGGCGGCGGCGCATAACGCGTCGAGCGGTATGTCCTGATAGCACCAGCGGCTGACCGCCTGCTTCAACCGGCCGGCGGGAGAGGGCGGGGCGGCCATCCCGGCCGCAGCCCAGCTTGCGAGGGAAGACCCGATGAGATGGCGCCGGTTGATCATGATCCCAGCGTAATCGAGCAGGCCTTCCGCGCAAGCCGGTTCGGCGCGCCGTTACAGATGCAGGTCGAACCCGACGCCGAAGGTCTGCGGATCGCCCAGGATTCCCTGGATGCCGTCGGGCCGCCGATATTGCAGATAATCCTCGGCCAGCAGGTTGCGGGCAAAGGCGAACACGTCCCATCGGCCCGCATCATAAGCCAGCCGGGCATTGACGACCGTTCGACCGGACAAGCGGCTCCGCGCCTGGGCGGTGCCGATATCGGTATAGACGGCACTGCGATAATTGGCGTTCACATTGCCGCTGATCGCACCGAACCGCCCGTTGATCCCGCCCGCCAGCGTCCAACGCGGGGCATAGGGGAATTCCGATCCGGCCAGGTTGATATTGCTGGTCGCGCCGCCGGGCAGGTTGAAATCGTCGAATTTGGTACGGACATGGCCGACCGAGCCATAGGCATCGAAATGGCGGTCGATCTTGCCCTGTAGCTCCAACTCGCCGCCATAGAGGTGCGAACGGCCCGCATTGACCGTGTTATAGTCATAGGCATTCAGGCCGAAAAACGCCGTCGTCTGCTGATCGCGCCAGTCGACGTAAAAGACATTGGCATTGACCGTCAGCTTGCCGCCGAACCAGCGCGAACGGAGCGAGCCTTCGTAATTCCAGCTATATTCCGGATTATAGGGGACCAGCGTCGCACGCGCCGGATTCTGGCTGGACCCGCCCGAGCGATAGGCGCGCTGGACGGTGAAGGCCGTGGTCAGGTTGGGCGTCCAGTCCATGCTGATCCCCGCCTTCGGCAGAAAGGCGTCGAAGCTGCGCGAATTGCTGGCGCGTGCGGAACCGGCCTGGGCGACAAGGCCCAACACGCCGCGATTGATCGCCGTCACCGCCAGGTTGAGCGGCGTTCCGATGGCGCCGAAGGCGGTGGGGCTGGGGAGCGTGCCGTTGAAGGTCGCGATCGTCTCCGCCCCATAGACATTGTCCTCATGGTCGTAGCGGAAGCCCGCGAGCAGCGACAGCCGGTCGGTCACGCGCCACCGCCCGTCGCCGAACAGCGCGGCGTTGCGGACCAGTTGCGGCTGATCGGCGCGATAGCGGATCGGGATGACCGGCAGCGCGCCGGCATAGGCGGTCGCGATCTGGCTCGCGGCGGTGGCCGGAAAGCCGCCGCTCTGCAGCAGGCTGGTAATCGTGGTGACGGGCGTAGGTATGTTCAGCCGGTTATTGGCCTTCAGCGTTCCCGAACGCCGGTACGCCCAGCCGCCGAGCACGCCGCTCAGCCGCTCGCCGTCATAGTTGAGCCGCAGTTCCTGCGTCCAGGTCCGGTAGACGCTGTCGTTGCTGATGAACTGAAGATCGGCCGCGGTGCCGTCGGCGTCGGTCTGGGCCAGCGTCGCCGAACGGTTGAACGAGGTGACGCCCGACAGGCGCAGGCGCGGCGCGATCTGATAGCCGATATTCAGGACCGCGATGTCGGAGCGGATATAGCCGCGATTGGGCTGGTCGCTGGTCGAGATGCGGTGGTCGTAGAAATCGGGTGTCGTCAGATTGGTATATTCGTACAGATAGCCGCCATCGCGGCGGACCCGGTTATAGCTGGCCTGTACGTCAAGGCCCGGCAGCGCCAGCGGGGTCCAGTGCAGCTTGCCGCGCAAGTTCAGCGTGTGAAGGCTGTCGTCATATCCGCCGCGCGTCACATTGCGGATCAGCCCGCGATCGGCGCGCCGTTCGGCCGACAGACGAAAGCCCAGCTCGTCCTGGATCAGCGGTCCGCCCGCCGCGACCGAGAAGGTCCGTTCGTTGCGGTCCGTCCACAGGACGCGGCCGTCCGCGCTATAGTCCGTTACCGAGGCGTCACGGGTGGTGATGACGATCGCCCCGGCCAGTGCGTTCAGGCCCTGGATGGTCGATTGGGGACCGCGCAGCACTTCGACCTGGGCGATGTCCCACAGGTCGGTCGGGCCGCCGAACAGCGCTTGATGGGGGATGGGGGCGCCGTCGACATAGACGGTCACGGTGTCGCCGTTGCCGCCGCCCGCGATCCCCTGATTGTTGATCCCCCGAATGGTGAACCCTGCCGAGCCATAGGTTTCCGACAGGTTGGCGGTCCGGTTGTAGACGTCCTGGATCGTCTGGATATTTTCCTGTGCGATCCGTTCGGGCGTGGTGACCGCGACGCTGGTCGGCGTTTGCTGAAGCGTGCGGTTCGACTTCTCACCGGTGACGATGATGTCGTCGGTCACGAGGCACTGATCCGTCGCAGGCGCCTGTTGCGCATGGCCAGGCGTCGCGCCGAGCAGCGCGGCGGTGCACAGCAGATAAGTGGTCGGCTTCATGACTGTCCCCCTAGAGCGAGCGGGGCGTTATCGCGATTCGTAATGCGAATCAATATCACATCGTGGATATGTGTTAGTGTTGGACCAACCGATAGCCCACGGTTCCGGCATCCGCGTCGTAGCGATAGTCATAGCGATTGAGGAAATGCACCCCGGTGTTGACGAAGGGCGGGCGTCTGCCGATTCCGCTCAGCGTGATCGTCGACGGCGCCGCCGGGTCGTTCCGATCCTTGGCGCGAACCGTGAAGCGCATGGCCGGACCGCCTCCGGTCGGCGTCAGGTCGATCCGGATGTGGCTTCCGGTCGGCAGGGTCCGTCCGTCGCCGCCGCGAAGCCGATCGGGCGGCAGCGTCAGGAACATGCCCGTGATACCCGTATCGACCAGCACCGTGCCACAAAGGGGCGGGCGCTCATCGACAGCGATGCAGGCGGGCGGCGCTACCCAGTCCTCGCCATCGGCGCTGCGGCCGAGCTTGACGAGGACGAAGCCCTTGTCGTCGTCGCCCAGCCTTATGCCGCGCCGGGTAATGGTATAGCCATGGGGCAGGCCGGCGGGTTCGGCGATGGTGAGCAGCGGATTGCGGTCGGGCGTCGCCTCGGGCTGCCCGTCATGGCGGCGACCAAAGCCGATGCCGAACATGGCGACATGCGCCGGATGGGCCTTGGGCGTGCAGCGCCGGGCGGTCGGCGTGCAGGCGATGTCGTCCACCGCCAGGATGGGCATGGAACGGGTGACGATACCACCTGATCGGCCCTGTACGACCAGGGCGGCCATGACCCAGCGACCGCGCATGATCCGCCCCGAACTGGAATAGGTGAGAACACCTGGACCCAGCATGGGCAGACGATCAAGATCGGGGATCGCCGATGCCGACAACAACACGCCGGTCGAGCCCGTATCGACAACCGCCGAGCGCAGCGGACCGCCAACGACACCCACGGCCAGCCTGGGAACATCCGTCAGCGGCTCGTCCCCACTCGGCGCATTCAGGAAAGACAGTTGGACCGCCGGTGACGCGGTCGTGCCGATCGACGGCGCGCCGGCCAGCGCCGACGACAGGGCGAGCAGGATGCGAACCATGGCACCAATATGGACCGCAAAACGCGCCGAAAGACCAGTGTCCATCAAAGCGTCGGGACGAGCCGGCCCGGTCAACGCAATCTTTAATCCTCGTGCGCTAGGTATCCGGCAAATTCATGAGCGGATAGGGCGCGGGGATCCATTGACGAGTATGTCTGACTACGATCGTTTCCTCGGGCACCAGTCTGTCCAGCCATTGGAAGACGCGATCGCGGCGGCCGAGCGCATCGCCGCTCTGGAGCGGACGGTAGCCGATTTGCAGGATCGGCTGTCCGAGACGGAAGTCCGCTATCGCCACATCTGCGAACTCGGCCGTCAAATCACCTGGATGAGCGATCGCGATGGAAACATGATCGAGATCCAGCCCCGGTGGGAGGCGCTGACCGGGTTGAGCATACAGGACAGCCTGGGCCAGGGCTGGGCCGCGGCGGTCTATTCCGAGGATGTCGAGCGGATCGGCGCCCTCTGGTCCGATGCGCGTGTGGGCGAGGGGGCCTTCGACGCCGATTTCCGGTTGGTCACCCGGGACGGTAGCGTCCGCTGGTTCCATGTCAGCACCGCAGCGAGCAAGGCGCCCGACGGGACGGTCCTGTGCTGGCACGGTGCGCTGGAGGACATCCACGAGCGGCGATTGGCCGAGGATGCGCTCCGTACCAGCGAGGCGCTGACCCGCAGCGTGCTGGAAAGCACCACGGATCTGGTCATCGTTCTGGACAGCGACTGGCGCATCACATTCATGAACGCGCAGGGTGCTGCGTTCATCCACCGGTTCCGTAACGGCGCGGTCGGCGACTGTTTCTGGGATCTCCATAGCGAATATCGCGGTTCCGAATATGAATTGCGCTACCGAGAGGCGATCGACACGGGTAAGCCCGTCCAGTTCGAATCCTACGTGCCGCATGCCGACATGTGGCTTCACATCAACGCCTGCCCGATGGGTGACGGGCTTGCGATATTCTTCCACGACACGACCGAGGCGCGCCGGGCCAGCGACGCCCTGGTCGAACTGGCGCATCAGGACCCGCTGACCGGCCTGGCGAACCGGGCGGTCTTCAGCGAGGCGCTGAAGCTGGCATTTGAAATGCGGGCGGAGCGGGAGACCCATATCCTCCTCCTGGACCTCGATCAGTTCAAGGAGATCAACGACACGCTCGGCCATTCGGTGGGCGACGAACTGCTCAACGCGGTGGCGACCAGGCTGAGCGCGGCCCTGGGCGATGGCGACGTGCTGGCGCGCCTGGGCGGCGACGAGTTCGCGGTGGTGCACGTCCCCAGCCCGAATGGGCGCAGCGCCGAGGCCCTGGCCAAGGCATTGATGGACTGCCTGAACCCGTCCTTCATCGTCGACGGGGTCACGATCAAGCTGGCCGCGAGCATCGGCATCGCCGCGTCCTCGCCCGACCACGCATCGGACAATGATCTCTTCAAGGCGGCCGATATTGCCCTGTACCGCGCCAAGGAGTCCGGACGCGGCGTGATCCGTCTGTTCGACACGCCGATGGCGGAGCGGGTACAGGCGCGCCAGTCGCTCCGCCAGGACCTGGAAGCTGCCCTGGGACGTGACGAGCTTCGCCTCGTCTATCAGCCGATCATGGACATCGCGACCGGGCAGTTCGCGGGTGCGGAGGCGTTGATCCGCTGGCGCCATCCCGTGCGCGGGGATGTCTCGCCCCTGGAGTTCATCTCGCTCGCCGAGGAAACGGGCCTGATCGTGCCGATCGGAAACTGGGTTCTGACCGAAGCATGTCGGGAAGCGGCGTCCTGGTCCGGCGACCGGACCGTTGCCGTCAACCTGTCGCCGGTGCAGATCCGGGACGAGTGCCTGCCGGGCCGGGTCGCGACCTCGCTGTCGGAGGCCGGCCTTGCCGCGAACCGGCTGGAACTGGAGATCACCGAATCGGTCCTGCTGCATGACAGCGAGCGTAACCAGGCCTTGCTTCACGCGCTCCACGGCCTGGGCGTGCGCATCGCGCTCGACGATTTCGGGACCGGCTATTCCTCGCTATCCTATCTGCGGCATTTCCCGTTCGACAAGCTGAAGCTCGATCGCTGCTTCGTCGGCGATCTCGGCCATTCGCGCCAGTCCCAGGCGATCGCGCGGGCGGCGGGGGAAATGGGGCAGGCCTTTGGCATGACGACCACGGCGGAAGGGGTCGAGACCGCCGAGCAGCTGGAATGGCTGCGCGCCAATGGCTGGGCGCAGGCGCAAGGATGGCATACCGGCCGCCCGATGGAGGCTGGCGCCATCCGTGACCTGTTCGCCCGTGCCGCCTGGCCGACCGTCAATATGGCGGGGCCACACGGGCCCGCTGTTCGCGTGCGGCCCCGGTCCACCATGCCAGGTCGTCGGCGAAACGCGGAAAGGCGCGTGTAAGCGCCGCACCGCCATCGCCGACCGGCTTGCCCTCGGCATCCAGCGCCCGGCCGATCCCGCCGACCGCCAGCGTGCTGGAGACGACGACCATGCCCATCTCGCTCAGCGTGCCGTGCCAGGCGACGCTGGCATGGGCGCCCGCCAGGCGTCCCGCCGAATAGCTGGCTATCGCGGCGGGGCGCTAGAACCACTCTTCCAGGAAATGGTCGGTCAGGTTCTTCAGGCCCGGCTGCTGCCCCCAATTATATTCGCCGGTAACGAAGACGAAGGCATCGGCCGCCCGGATCTTGCCCGCCAGCGCCTCCAGCGCGGGCGGCGCTTCCCCGGCCGGATATTCCTTGTACATCCGGTCGAGCATCGGCAGCCCGACCGCCTTGGCGTCGATCAGCTCGGCATCCGCCCCGCGTTCGCCAAAGGCGCGGACCAGATAATCGGCCAGCCTGATCCCCTGCCGGTCGGACCGGTAGGAGCCGTAGAAGATCAATATCCTGTCGGCCATCACGCCACTCCGGTTTTCGCCTCTAGGCTCTCGCCTCAGGCGCGGGTCGTCGCGATATAGCGCGACACATTGTCGGCCAGGACGGTGAGCGGCACATTGCCGCCATCGACCACGGCTTGATCGAAATCGCGCAGGTCGTAGCGGGCACCGAGCGCCGCCTGGGCGCGGGTGCGCTGCGCCACAATCTCGGCGCGACCGACCTCGTAACCACAGGCCTGGCCGGGCCAGGAACAATAGCGGTCCACCTCGCTCACCGCATTGCTGCGCGGCAGGCCGGTGGCCGCGATGAACTCGCTCAGCGCCCGGTCGCGCGACCAGCCGATCGCATGGATACCGGTGTCGACGATCAGCCGCACCGCGCGCCACGCCAGCCCCATCAGATAGCCCAGCCGCCCGGCCGGATCGTCGGCATACATGCCCAGCTCGTCGGCCAGCTGCTCGGCATAGAGCGCCCAGCCCTCCGAATAGGCGTTGAACGCCAGGATCGAGCGGATCAGCGGCAGCTTCTGCGCATATTCGCCCTGCCAGACATGGCCCGGGATCCCCTCATGATAGACCAGATCGGGGATGGTGACGCGGTTATGGATCGTCGGGTCGCCCAGATTGACCCATATCTTGCCGGGCTCGCGCCCGTCGATCGTGCCCGGACCGCCATAAGCGGCGGGCGCGCCGGCTTCCTGGGCCAGCGGCATGCGCCGGATCTCAAGATGGCCGCGCGCCAGGTGGCGGAACGCCTGGGGCAGGCGCGGACGGATCGCGTCGATCTTCGCCTGCATATAGGCGAAGATCTCGCGGCGGCCTTCGTCATTGTCGGGAAAGCCGATGCCGGGGCGACGCTGATAGGCGATGGCGCGCTCGGCGACGCTGCCCTCGGTCAGCCCGGCCTTGCGCAGGATGACGTCCATCTGCGCCTGAAGGTCGGCCAGGCGCGCACGGCCCATCTGGTGCAGCTCGGTCGGGCTGCGGCGCGTGGTCGTGCCCGCGCGCAGGCCCCAGCCATACCATTCGGGACCGTGGGGGCGGGCGCCGAGGCCCGCTGCATCGCTCGCCACCGCCCGCTGGGCGCGCAGCTCGACCAGCTGGCGTTCGAGCGCGGGCACGATGGCCGAGCTTGCGATCCGCTGCGCGCGGTTCGCCCAGTCGCCGGGGATCGCCTTGGTCTTGCGGGCGAGCGGACCGACCAGCGGGCCGTCGGGCTTGGCGGCCTCGGCGATGGTGCGCGTCATTCCGGTGATCGTCTTGTCGAGCAGGAAGGAGGGCGGCACCAGGCCCAGTTGACGGGCTTCGCGGATCCGCACCGTCTCGCCATCCAGCTGCTCGGGCATCGCGGCTAGGCGCGCGAGATAGGCCTCGGCATCGGTCGCGTTGCGGACCGGCTGGTCGCCGTCCAGCGTCTGCGGCACGTCCAGCCACGCCCCGACATTCTGGATGACGCCGTAAGGCGTATTGCGCCAGTCGCCGATCGTCGCCACGCCGTAGGGCAGCGCCATGCCGTCCAATGCCGTGCGAAAGGCGGTTTCGACCACGGCGACGCTGGTCGCGGTAGAGGGATCGAGCCCGCCGCGCGGCAGACCGGCCAGTTCCTTCAGCGACCGGGTCAGGAAAGCCTGCCGTGCCGCCACGCCCGCAGGCGAGCGATCCTCCAGCCGCCGCCGCAGATCGGCATGGGTCCCTTCGTCCACGCCCAGCGTCGTGGCCCGCTCCGGTACCAGCGGCAACAATCCCCAGGCGATCCGGTCGAGCATTGCGCCCGCATCGGTGGGCGGTACGGCGGCGTGAAGTGCGGTGGTCGTGGTCAGCGCGGTGGCGGCGACCAGGGTGTCGCGGCGGGAAAAGAAATGCGTCATGCCCGATAGATGACCGTCCGCCCGCCGCGCGTCAAATGCCCCGTCGGGCCTTTATGGAAAGCCCTTGCCACCATGCGCGCCGACGGCGGTGCCGGTCGAGAAGGTGGCCTCGCCCGAGGCGAGCGCGACGTAGAGCGAGGCGAGTTCGGCGGGCTGGCCTGCCCGGCCGAGCGAGGTGTCCTGTCCGAACTCGTGCAGCTTGCCAGGCAATTGGCCACCCGCGACCTGAAGCGGAGTCCAGATCGGGCCGGGCGACACCGCATTTACCCGAATACCCTTCTTGGCGAGCTGCTTGGCCATGCCGCGCGTCAGGTTCTGGATCGCGGCCTTGGTCGAGGCATAGTCGATCAGGTCTTCCCCCGGATCATAGCTGTTCTGCGAGATGGTGTTGATGATGACCGACCCGGGCGGCATCGACGGGATCGCGGCCTTGGAAAAGCGGAACACATGGAAGACGTTGGTTTCATAGGTGCGGACGAACTGTTCGTCGCTGATCTCCATGATGTCCGCCTTGGACTGTTGATAGGCGGCGTTGTTGACCAGCAGGTCCAGCCCGCCCATCTGCGCGATCGCCTTGCGCACCACATCCTCGCAGGCCTTTTGCGTGCGGATGTCGGCGGGGAGCAGCACCGCCTTGCGCCCCGCCTGACGGATCAGGTCGGCGACCTCGCGCGCGTCGGGCTCTTCGCTGGGATAATAGTTGATCGCGACATCCGCCCCCTCGCGCGCAAAGGCGATGGCGGCGGCCCGGCCGATGCCGCTGTCCCCGCCGGTGAGCAGCGCCCGGCGCCCGGTCAGCTTGCCCGAACCGCGATAGCTCGTCTCGCCATGATCGGGGCGCGGCGTCATCTTGCTGGCGAGTGCGGGCCAGGGTTGCCGCTGTTCGGGAAAGGGCGTGCGGGTATAGGCGTCGCGCGGATCCCGCAGGCTGGGCACCGGCGTCGGAGCGGTGGCCGCTTGGCTCAGCGCCGCCCCGGGCGCCGCCGCCGCCGCGATCCCGAGAGCCGCGCCGCCCAGCACGCTGCGGCGGGAGGTGTCGACGTCGCTCATGATCCGGTCCTTCGATGCTAACCAACGGATGACGTTGGGAATATCCTGACCAAACCACGGAGTGGCAAAGACGATCCGCCCGGTGGCGGCTTTTCGCTGTTCGCCGGCGCTGGGGTGGGGGCGACATGGCGGAAGAGGTGGGATTCGAACCCACGGATGGCTTGCACCATCGCCGGTTTTCAAGACCGGTGCCTTAAACCGCTCGGCCACTCTTCCGGATCGGCGGACAGCGCCTGTACGCCAAGGGCGTGACGGAATCCACATGGATTTGCGGGGCCCGCGCCGCTTCGTTTGCGCGGCTGGTCGTGCCTGTGTTGCGGTGGTGCGAGGTTCCGGGGCGGGCGCGGCTATGGCACACAGGGCGTCATGTGGGGGACAATTACCCGGCGCGTCATGCGCCTCGGCATTATTTCGAGCCTGGCTTTGCTGGTCGGCAGCGTTCCGGCCCAGGCGCAGGACGAGGCCGGTTTCCAAAGCTATCTGCAGCAGGTGCGCGGGACTGCGCTGGCGCAGGGCGTGAGCCGTTCGACGCTGGACGCGGTGCTGCCGACGCTGACGCTCAACGCGCGGGTGATCGAGCTGGATCGCCGCCAGCCGGGCGGGCCTGCCAATAGCGGCTTCAGCCCCTTCGCCCCCTATAAGGCCGCGCATGTCGATGCCGCGCGGATCGGGCGGGGGCGCAGCAAATATCTGGCGCAGCGCCCGCGCCTGACCCGGATCGAGCGCGAGACGGGCGTGCCGGAGTCCATCATGGTCGCCATTTGGGGGCATGAAACCAACTATGGTTCGTACACCGGCAATTTCGACCTGCTCCGCTCGCTCGCCAGCCTGGCCTATGAGGGGCGGCGGCGGCCCTTGTTCGAGGGGGAGTTCATCGCCGCGCTCAAGATGATGGACCGCGGCGTCACCCGCGAGCAGCTGAAGGGCAGTTGGGCCGGGGCGACCGGCAATCCGCAATTCCTGCCCTCCATCTATCTGCGCCTTGCCCGTGACGGCGATGGTGACGGGCGGGCGGACATCTGGAATAGCGAGGCCGATACCCTGGCCTCGATCGGCAATTACTTCGCCAATGCCGGGTGGCGGCCGGGCCAGCCCTGGGGCTTTGCGGTGACGGTGCCCGCCGGGTTCGACCAGTCGATGGTGCGCAACCGGCTGGTCAGCCCTCGCTGCCCGCGCGTGTTCGAGCGGCATAGCGGCTGGCGGACCATGGCCGAGTGGCGCGCGCTGGGCATCGTGCCGCAGGGCACGGCCTGGCCCGACGACCGGGTGTTGGCCACGCTGATGGAGCCGGACGGGCCGGGCGCGACCGCCTATCTGCTGACCGGCAATTACCGCGTCATCCTGGATTATAATTGCTCGAACTTCTACGCTCTGTCGGTGGGATTGCTGGCCGATGCGATTGCGGGCTGAGCTGGTCGCGCTGCTTGCCGCATTGGCGGCGACGCCCGTGGCGGCAGCGACCGACGCGGCGCCGCCCGCGCGCTACGGCCATTATGACGCGACAGGTCGGGCGAGCTGGTATGGCCACGAGTTGGCCGGTCGCCGTACCGCTACCGGCAAACGCTTCGACCCGGACGATGTGATGATCGCGCATCGTACCCTGCCGCTGGAATCCATGGTCGAGGTGACCGATGTCGATACCGGCCGCACGATCATCGCACGAGTCGGCGACCGGGGGCCGGGGCGTGCCGACCGGGTGGCGGACCTGTCGCTGGGCGCGGCGCGGCTGCTCGGCACCAACCGGCGCGCGGTGGCCCATATCCGGCTGCGCGCGCTGAGCCCCGGCGCAGACCGCCCCGGCCTGATCCTGGCTGGCGCGACGGCGGTGGCCCCGATCGCCAAGCCGATCGTGCTCGACCCGCAGGCGCATTACCGTGTCCAGCTTGCCAGCTTCTCCAGCCGCCCGCGCGCCCAGGCGCTGGCCCGCCGCTTCGACGCCCGGATCGTTGCCGCCGGTCGCCTCTGGCGGGTGGAGAGGACGGGAATGAATGCCGAATCCGCCAAAGCCCTGCGTGACGCGGCGGCTCAGGCGGGCTATGACGACGCCCGCATCCTGCATCAGGATTGACCTCTCGGCTCCCTTTGGTCACGGAACATCCATGAAGACCCTGTACGCATCTTTTGCCGCTCCGCTCGCCCTGGTCGCGCTCGCCCACCCCTCGGTCGCCGCTGCGCCGCAGTTCGATACGCCCGCGCCGGTCGCCTTCATGAAGGACCTGTCCTCCGGCGCGATCCTGTTCCAGCGGGACGCCGACCGCCGGATGCCCCCGGCGTCGATGGCCAAGATGATGACGGTTTATGTCGCCTTCGACCTGGTCAAGAAGGGCCAGCTGAAGCTGACCGACATGGTCACGGTGCAGCCGGAGACGTGGAAGAAGTGGCACGGGCCGCAGGCGGGCTCGACCATGTTCCTGTCGCCGAACGAGCAGGTCAGCGTCGCCAACCTGCTATACGGTATCGTCACCCTGTCGGGTAACGACGCCTGTGTCGTGCTGGCCGAGCATATCGCGGGCACCGAGCAGAATTTCGTCGAGCGGATGAACCGCACCGCCCAACAGATCGGGCTGAAGAACAGCCATTTCGGTACCGCAAACGGCTGGCCCGATGGCGGCGTGACCTATGTGACGGCGCGTGATCTGGCCGATCTGGCGCAGCACACGATCGAGGACTTCCCGCAGCTTTACAAGCAGTTCTATTCCCGCCGCGATTTCTCATGGGGCAAGACGATGGGCGGCAACGCCATCACCCAGGCGAACCGCGACCCGCTGCTGGGTCGGGTCGCGGGGGCCGATGGCCTGAAGACCGGTCACACCGAGGAAGCGGGTTATGGCTTCACCGGCTCGGCCGAGCAGAATGGCCGCCGTCTGGTCATGGTCATGGCCGGGCTGAACAGCTTCGGCGCGCGGGCCGAGGAATCGGTCAAGTTCATGAACTGGGGCTTCCGCGCATGGCAGGCCAAGCCGGTGGTGGCGCAGGGCAAGAAGGTCGCCGATGCCGAGGTCCAGATGGGATCCTCGACCAAGGTCGGCCTGATCGCGCCGCGCCAGCTGACCGTCACGCTGCCCGCCGGGCTCGATCCCGCGATCAGCGCCAAGGTCGTCTATCAGGGCCCGATCAAGGCGCCGATCAAGGCGGGCCAGCACATTGCCGACCTGGTCGTCAGCTCGCCCGACATGCCCGCACAGCGCCTGCCGCTGGTAGCGGACAAGGATGTGAGCGAGGCGGGCTTCTTCGGCCGCGCCTGGGCCGGACTGACCTCGCTCTTCGGCTGATCGCGCCATGAACCTGCCGGTCGGCAATGACGCGGCCCAGGCCGCCTTTGCCGCCGCGCTGGGCGGTGCCAAGCTGCATCACGCCTGGTTGATTGCCGGGCCGGAGGGCGTGGGCAAGGCGCGTTTCGCGCGCGCGGCGGCCACCCGGCTGCTGGCACGGGCGAGTGGGGCGGGGGGGCTGCCGCCCGGGCTGGCGGTGCCGGAGGATCACCCGACCGCCAGGCTGATGGCGGCGGGATCGCATCCCGATTTCCGGGTGATGGCCCGCCTGCCCAAGGATGCGGAAAAGCCCGACCAAGATCTGGCGCGCTCGATCACCATCGCGCAGGTCCGCACCCTGCAACCCATGTTCGCGACCGCGCCCGCCATGGGGCCGGCGCGCGTCGTGCTGATCGACGCGATCGACGATTTGGAGCGGGGCGGGGCGAATGCGCTCCTGAAAAATCTGGAAGAACCGCCCGCGGGCACGGTGTTCCTGCTGGTCAGCCATGCGCCCGGGCGGTTGCTGCCGACGATCCGGTCGCGCTGTCGGTTGCTACGGTTCGAGCGGCTGTCGGATGGCGACGTCGCGCGGGTGCTGCGCCAGCAATTGCCCGAAGCGGAGGAGGACGAGATCGCCTCGCTGGTCGCGGTGGCGGACGGTGCGCCGGGGCGGGCGCTGCGCTTTGCCGGGCTCAATATCGCAGGGCTCGATAGCGCGATCGCGCGGATCGCGGAGACGGGCGATCCGGGCAATGCGGAGCGGGTGAAGCTGGCCAAGGCGCTGGCGGGCAAAGCGTCGCAGGCGCGGTACGAGGCTTTTCTCGACCGGGTGCCTGCGTTTATCGCGGGGCGGGCGCGTGGACGGTCGGGGCCGGGGTTGAAGGTGGCGCTGGACGCCTATGCCGCCGCGCAGGATCTGGCGGGGGCGGCGCGCGGGCTATCGCTCGATGCGCAGGGGACGGTGTTCGAGATGGCGGGGATCATCGCGACGTTGCGGTGAGTGATTCCCTTGGGCTTCGACTTCGCTCAGCCTGAACGGCTGGTGGGAAAAGCCCTTGCCCCCAAACCCCGTTCAGGCTGAGCGAAGTCGAAGCCCATGCCCCACCGCCCGCCAAATGGGCCTTACAGCCCGACCCGCTCGAAATGCCCCGGCGCAAAACCTTCGATCGCCAGCGTGGTGATCCGTTCCGCCACGGCTTCCGGCGCCTTCACCGAAGCGGGGTCTTCCCCCGGATAGGCCTTGGCCCGCATCTGCGTCCGCGTCGCGCCGGGATCGACGATCGCGGTGCGGATCGCGCTGATGTCCGCGGTCTCGTCGCCATATGCCCCGAGCAGCGTCTCGAACGCCGCCTTGGAGGCGCCGTAAGCCCCCCAATAAGCCCGTGGCTTGCGGCCGACCGACGACGTCACGCCGATCACCCGCGCGCCCGGCGACCGCCGCAACATCGGGTCGAAGGCAGAAATGAGCGCGGCCTGTGCACTGACGTTCAGGGTCAGGACGCGCGCAAACTCCTTGGCGTCGATCGCTGGCACGGCGGCCAGCGACCCCAGCATCGCGGCGTTCAGGACCATCACGTCCAGCGCCTGCCAACGCTCGCCGATCGCCGATGCCAGACGACCGATCGACTCGTTCTCGGCCAGGTCGAGCGGCGCGATGGTGGCCGAGCCGCCTGCGTTGAAGATGGTCTCCTCGACCTCTTCCAGCCCCTTGGGTGTCCGCGCGGTCAGGACGACATGCGCACCTTGCGCCGCCAGTGCGATGGCGGTCGCCGCGCCGATGCCTCGGCTCGCCCCGGTGACGAGTGCCAGCTTGCCGTCGAGCGCACCCGCCATCAGGCGACCCGCTCGGCCAGCATCGCGAACTGGTCGACCGACGCGGTCTCGTCATGGTCGGTCAGTGTCGTCGGATAGTCGCCGGTGAAGCAGGCGTCGCAATAGCTGGGCTTGTCGCCGCGCGCCGCGTTCAGCGCCTTGTACAGCCCCTCGATCGACACGAAGGACAGGCTGTCGGCATGGATGAAATCGGTCATCCCGCCCAGGTCCAGCTTGGCCGCGAGCAGCTTGGCACGCTCGGGTGTGTCGACGCCGTAGAAGCAGGAGTGGCGCGTCGGCGGCGATGCGATGCGCATATGGACTTCCGCCGCCCCAGCCTCGCGCATCATCTGCACGATCTTGAGGCTGGTGGTGCCGCGCACGATCGAGTCGTCGATCAGGACGATCTTCTTGCCCTGGATCAGCGCGCGATTGGCATTGTGCTTCAGCTTGACGCCCAGATGGCGGACCTTGTCGCCCGGCTGGATGAAGGTGCGGCCGACATAATGCGAGCGGATGATGCCCAGCTCGAACGGAATGCCCGACGCCTGCGCATAGCCGATCGCGGCGGGGACGCCCGAATCGGGAACAGGGATGACCAGATCGGCGTCGACCGGCGCTTCATAGGCCAGCTGCGCGCCGATTTCCTTGCGGACCGAATAGACCGACTGGTCACCCGCGATCGAATCGGGGCGGCTGAAATACACCCATTCGAAGATGCACGGGCGGGCATCGACGGCCTGGAACGGGTGGATCGAGCGAATCTCGGTGCCCTGCACGATGACCAGCTCGCCGGGTTCGACCGCGCGTTCGAAGGTCGCGCCGCACACGTCGAGCGCCACCGTCTCCGAGGCGAAGATCACCGCGCCGTCCAGGCGGCCCATGACCAGCGGCCGGATGCCCAGCGGATCGCGGCAGGCGATCATGCCCTCGGGCGTCATCACGATCAGCGAATAGGCGCCCTCGACCTGCTTCAGCGCGTCGATGAAACGGTCGAGCAGGGTGCGGTAATTGGACGTCGCGACCAAGTGGATGATCGTCTCGGTATCGCTGGTCGACTGGAAGATCGAACCGCGACGGACGAGTTCGCGACGCAGCTTCATCGCGTTCGAGATATTGCCGTTATGCGCGATGGCGAAGCCGCCGGTCGACAGGTCGGCATAAAGCGGCTGGACGTTGCGCAGCGCGGTCTCGCCGGTGGTCGAATAACGGACATGGCCGCAGGCGACATCGCCCGGCAGGCCACGGATCACGTCGTCGCGATCGAAATTGCCCGCGACATGGCCCATGGCGCGGTGGGTGTGGAACAGGGCGCCGTCGAAGCTGGTGATCCCCGCCGCTTCCTGCCCGCGATGCTGGAGCGCGTGGAGGCCGAGCGCGGTCAGCGCGGCCGCGCCATCGGCGCCGGACACGCCGAAAATGCCGCATTCCTCGCGGAGTTTGTCGTCGTCAAAGGGGTTGGTGGTCAGCATGGGAGAGGCGCTCGCAACGTTCGCAACTAAGGGGCAGACGGGGCGCATATAGGAATGTGATCTGCGTTTGTCGCCTGTTTGTCATCATGCGCCGGATCATTTTCGCCGGGGTGGCGTTTCGGGTCCGAAAGCAGGAGATGCCACATGGCACGCGATCACGGGTCCCAGATCAAGGACGATGGGCTGTACGAGGAGTTGCGCAAGCAGGGCCAGTCCAAGGAGAAGGCCGCCCGCATCGCCAATGCGAAAGCCAAGGGCACGCTGGAGCATCGCTCGACCCATCTGGAAGACCGGACCAAGGACGACCTGATGAAGGAAGCCCGCAAGATCGGGATCGAGGGGCGGTCCAAGATGAGCAAGGCGGAGTTGATCGAGGCGATTCGTGGCCATGGCTGATCGTGCCTGATGGAAGGAAATGCCCCTCCACCATCGCTGGCGCGATGGTCGCCTCCCCAGGTGAGCTTGGTGAGGAAAAGGCCAAGTCCTTCCCATCTTTGATGGGGAGGGGGATCGGTGCGATGCGGTGGTGGAGGGGTAAGCCCCGTTCGTAACGGATGACTTTGGCCGCATTCCGCTTTAACCGCTACCCATGGCCGATCACCGCGACACCGGGCTGACGCTCGACCCGAAATATGATGCCAACGGACTGCTGACCGCGATCGCGACGGACCGCGCGAGCGGCGAGTTGCTGATGGTCGCGCATATGAATGCCGAGGCGCTGGCAGCCACCCGGACCACCGGCGAAGCGCATTTTTGGTCGCGAAGCCGGGGACGGCTTTGGAAAAAGGGCGAAAGCTCGGGCAATGTCCTGCGCGTGATCGAAATGCGGATCGACTGCGACCAAGATGCGCTGTGGTTGATCTGCGAAGCCGCCGGGCCCGCCTGTCATACCGGCGCACGCAGCTGCTTCTTTCGCCGGATCGAAGGCGACGGGCTGGCGCCGGTCGCGTGACAAGACGGGCGTTGACGCTCGCCGTCGCGTTCATGCTGGTCGGATGCGGACCGGGCGGCGATAATGTCGACAATTCGGCAGGCGAGCGTCTGGAGACCGCGAGCATCGCGGCCGGGCTCGTGGCCGATCCGGCCGTCGTCCCGCTCGACGGTGTCTGGTCGCGCGATACCGACCGGATGTGCATCCTGCCACGCTCCGATGACAAGAGCGATTCGGTGCGGCGTATCGGGGTCGTCCTGGATTATGGCGAGGGGCAGGGCTGCGTCGCCTCCGGCACGTTGGAACGGACCGGACCGGCGTTGAAGGTCACGCTCGGCCAGTGTCGCTTCACCGCGCGATTCGATGGCGACAGCATCCAGTTCCCGGCCGGGCTGCCCACGGCGTGCAACAGCCTGTGTACCGGCCGCGCCACGCTGTCGGCGCTGATCGTCGAGCGGGTCAGCGCGTCGGTGGCGGAGGCGCGGACGTTGCGCAGTCCCGGCGGCAAGGCGCTTTGCGTCGATTGACGTTCACGTAAACGGCATCTAATTTAGGCCGCCATGACCAAGGTCGCCGCCTCCGCCGAACCGCTGCCCCGCGCCGATCGCGACGATTATTCGATCACCGAGCTGTGCGCCGAGTTTGGCGTCACCGCGCGGGCGCTGCGCTTCTATGAGGATGAAGGGCTGATCTCGCCCGAGCGGCGGGGGACGCAGCGCATCTATTCGCAGCGGGACCGGGCGCGTCTCGCCTGGATCCTGCGGGGCAAGCGGGTCGGGTTCAGCCTGGCCGATATCCGTGAGATGATCGACCTTTACGATCTGGGCGATGGCCGCCGTCAGCAGCGCGAAGTGACGCTAGCCCGGTGTCAGGCGAAGATCGACGCGCTCCACGCCCAGAAGCGGGATATAGATGCCGCGATCGCGGAGTTGACCGATTTTGTGGCGCTGGTGGAGACGCACCGGGATTGACCGGTGTTGTCGCGTGGCCTTCGACTTCGCTCAGGCTGAACGGAGGCGTGGCTATGCGCTCAGCTCTTTACCGACTTTGTCTCAACGCCCGTTCAGCCTGAGCGAAGTCGAAGGCCACGCCGCGTGACCCGTCCCAAAAACGTAGATCACTCGCCCGCAGGTTTCGTGTCCGGCACGGCGCTGGCCCGCCGCACGCCACCCAGTTCACCGGGCGTGGGCGTCGCGGTTGGCTGCGGCGCGGCGCTCAGTCCGGGCTGGGGAGGGACGATGGTCAGCGTCTGGCGCTTCATGCATCGCCCACTTGGGCTGGCCGGATAGAATTTGCAGTTCCACAGCGTGCGCTCAAGCCCCGCGCCCATATCGCGCAGATAGCTGAAGGCCATCGTCTCCATCTGAACCTGGGTAAGCGGCACCGTTTGCGGCACCGGTGCTTCTCGCCACATCATGACGGTGCAATGCTTGCGCTCGCCGCACAGGGTCAGCGCATAGGCAGGAAAGCCCTCCGGCGTCAGCCCTGCGGGCAGGGCGACCAGGAACATGTCGGGATCGCTCGCCAAAGGCGCAGCGGCGCCGGTCGCCACGCCCGCCTCCGCCAGCGCTGCCCCCGCCTGATCGGTGGCGTTCGTCCCGGCACTATGCGCGGGCGAGAAGGGCGCCAGCTGGGCGATCACCGGCTCGCCTGGAACCAGATGCCGGTTGAACGCGGGCGGCGTGCCCCACCACCCGGACCAGCGGAAGAACAAATGGCTGCCGACCCGCGCGACCTTGTCCAGGCTCGCCTGCCAATAGGGGACGACCCAGTCGGTGTGATAATGGGTCGCATGGCCCACGGCCCGGAAGACCTTGCCGTTCAGCGCCATGGCGGCGATTTCCCGCGCACGGGCCCAGGCGGCCTCGGGCGGCTGCCATTTGGTCAGTGCGCCGTCGCAGCTGAAGGTGAACTGGCACCCCGTCGATCGCTCCTGCCCCTCGAAGACCACGCCGCACACCGTCTTGGGAAAGGCGGGATGGCGCAGGCGGTTGAGCACGACCTGGGCGACCGCCTGCTCGCCCTTGGCATCGTCACCCGCTTCGTACAGCACCCCCGCGGCCAGACAGTCGAGCGCGCGCGCCTTGTCCTCGGCCGACGCGCGATAGACGAAGGGGAGGGCCGCCGGATTGGGATCGGTGGAGAAGGGGACGCCTTCGTTATACGCCCGTGCCTCGTCCGGGGTCATGTCGATGAAGGACACGGGTTCGACCGGAGGCAGTTCGGCGGGTGGCACGACGCGCGGGGCCTGTCGGAGCCGTTTGATCGCGGCGCGGTGGGCCTTGGGAATGGCGGGGGCGTTCGCCACGAGCAGTGCCGGTACGACGCTGGCCGTACCGGCGATGACGAACAGCGCCGCGCGGATGCCGCCGCGCGGCCGGGACACGTCGCTCACTGTTCGGGCAGGAAATCCGGGACCGACAGGTAACGCTCGCCCGTGTCATAGTTGAAGCCGAGCACGCGGACGCCCTCGGGCAGGTCGGGCAGCTTCTGCAGGATCGCCGCCAGCGTTGCGCCCGACGAGATGCCGACCAGCAGCCCCTCTTCGCGAGCGGAGCGCCGCGCCATGTCCTTGGCGACATTGGCGTCGACCTCGATCACCCCGTCGATCGCCTGGGTGTGGAGATTGGCGGGGATGAAGCCCGCGCCGATGCCCTGGATCGGGTGCGGACCCGGCTGGCCGCCCTGGATGACCGGCGAGGCGGCCGGCTCGACCGCATAGACCTTCAGCTGCGGCCATTCCTTCTTCAACGTCTCGGCGACGCCGGTGATATGGCCGCCGGTGCCGACGCCGGTGATGATGACGTCGATCGGCGAATCGCGGAAGTCGTTCAGGATTTCCTGCGCGGTCGTGCGGACATGCACGTCGATATTCGCCGGATTCTCGAACTGCTGCGGCATCCAGGCGCCCGGCGTCTCGCGCACGATCTCCAGCGCGCGCTCGATCGCGCCCTTCATGCCCTTTTCGCGCGGCGTCAGGTCGAAGGTCGCGCCGTAGGCCAGCATCAACCGGCGGCGCTCGATCGACATGGATTCGGGCATCACCAGGATCAGCTTGTACCCCTTGACCGCCGCGACCATCGCCAGGCCGACGCCGGTATTGCCGCTGGTCGGCTCGACGATGGTGCCGCCCGGCTTCAACTCGCCGCTGGCCTCGGCCGCCTCGATCATGGCGAGCGCGATTCGGTCCTTGATCGACCCGCCGGGGTTGGAGCGCTCGGACTTGATCCAGACCTCCGATCCGGGGAACAGCCGCTGGATCTTCACATGCGGCGTGTTGCCGATCGTTTCCAGGATGGTGTTGGCCTTCATGGCTTGGCTTCTCCGTGGGTTGGTTCGGTTTCTAGGATCTCAGGAGGGTCAAAGGTTCGCGCGCGCCGGAGTTCCGGGAACAGCCGCGACCAGAGCAGCGTGACGACGATCGCCGCACAGCCGCCGAACACCACCGCGCCAACGGGGCCGAGAAACGAGGCCGTGAGCCCGCTTTCAAACTCACCCAGTTCGTTGGAGGCGGAGATGGTCAGCTGCGACACCGCGCTCACCCGTCCGCGCATTGCATCGGGGGTGTGCAGTTGGATCAGAGACTGGCGGACATAGACCGACACCATGTCGACACCCCCTGCAACGACGAGCGCGGCGAAGCTCAGCGGAAACGAAGTCGAGAGCCCGAAGACCAGTACCGCCACGGCGAAACCACCGCTGGCGATCAGCATCTTCAACCCGACATCGTTCTTCATCGGCCGGAACGAAAACCAGATCGAAGTGGTGACGGCACCGATTCCCATACCGGCGGCCAGGAAGCCCAGGCCGTGTGCACCGACTGCAGGACATCGCGTGCGTAGATCGGCAGCAGCGCGGTCGCCCCGGCCAGCAGTACCACGAACAGGTCGAGCGTGATCGCGGCGAGAACCAAGCGATTCTGCCGGACGTAGCGGAAGCCATCAAGGATGCGTGCCAGTGGGCGGCGATCCTTCTGCACCGCCGGCTGCGGCACCGGTCGCATCGTGAGGATCGTCGCGAGCGCGATCCCGAACAGCGCTGTGATCGTTGCATAGGCGACGTGCGGATGAATAGCGTAAAGGATGCCACCCACGCTCGGGCCCGCAATGGCACCCAGTTGCCACGCGGTGGAGGATACGGCAATCGCGGTCGGCAGGCTCTCGCGCGGGACCAGATTTGGTGCGAGCGCCGAATAGGCGGGACCGGAGAACGCACGGGCGACGCCGACCATCACGGCTGCGGCAAACAGCGCTGGTAGCGTCAGCATATCCAGATAGGTCAGCGTGCCAAGCATCGCCGCAACGAGGACGAGCAGCGCGGTCGTCGTCCGCACGATCCATCGCCGGTCGACCGCGTCGGCGACGAGGCCGGTAACGGGGGTCAGCAGAAACAGGGGCACGAATTGCGCCGCACCGATCATTCCGAGTAGGAACGCGGCTTGGCGGATGTCCATCGTCTGGCGGGCGAGGCTATAGACCTGCCAACCGATGACGATCGCCAATGCGGTCTGTGCGATCGTGCCGGACAGGCGCGACAGCCAGTAGCTGCGGAAATTGGCGATGCGGAACGGGTGTTTGGGGCTATCCATGATCGGGATGCGTTGTAGGCCGTGGTTCGGCGACAAGGCAACCAAGGCAAAGCTTGTTCCCCGCAAATTTCCCCTGTCGAACTGGGAATTTCGCAACCCAAAAATGCTGCATTGCAGTAATTGCAATGGGGGAATTGAGTTTCATGACAAAGCGCGCCAATAGGCGTCCATCCTTCCCTAACGGAAACAAAGGTGTTCCCGACTGTGGCAAAAGCTCCAAGCCGTACCAGCGAGCCCCCCATTCCCAATCGGGAGCGTCCCGCCGAACCGCAGCCGTTCCAAGCGACCAAGGAACAGCTGCTGGATTTCTACAAGCAGATGCTCCTGATCCGCCGCTTCGAAGAAAAGGCGGGTCAGCTTTATGGCCTGGGCCTGATCGGCGGTTTCTGCCACCTCTATATCGGCCAGGAGGCCGTGGCGGTGGGTCTGCAGTCGGCGCTCGACGGTGACAAGGACTCGGTCATCACCGGCTATCGCGACCATGGCCATATGCTGGCGTACGGCATCGACCCCAAGGTCATCATGGCCGAGCTTACGGGGCGTGCCGCCGGCATCTCCAAGGGCAAGGGCGGGTCGATGCACATGTTCTCGACCGAGCATAAATTCTATGGCGGCCACGGCATCGTGGGCGCGCAGGTGTCGCTGGGCACAGGCCTGGCGTTCGGGCACAAGTACAGCAATGACGGCGGCGTCTGCCTCGCCTATTTCGGCGATGGTGCGGCCAATCAGGGCCAGGTGTACGAGAGCTTCAACATGGCCGAGCTGTGGAAGCTCCCGATCATCTTCGTGATCGAGAACAACCAGTACGCCATGGGCACCGCGGTCAACCGTGCCTCGTCCGAGGATCAGCTGTATCGCCGCGGCGAGAGCTTCCGCATCCCCGGCATCCAGGTCGACGGTATGGACGTGCTGGCGTGCCGTGGCGCAGCCGAAGAGGCGCTGGCCTGGGTCCGCGCGGGCAAGGGTCCGGTCATCCTCGAGATGAAGACCTATCGCTATCGCGGTCACTCCATGTCCGACCCCGCCAAGTATCGCAGCCGCGAGGAAGTGCAGGGCGTGCGCGACAAGTCCGACCCGATCGATCACGTCAAGAAGCTGCTCGAAGCGCAGGGCGTGACCGAGGCCGATCTGAAGGTTCTGGAGCAGGACATCCGCAAGCAGGTCAATGAAGCGGCCGATTTCGCCGAACAGACCCCCGAGCCCGATGTGGCTGAACTCTACACTGAAGTGCTGGTGGAGCGTTACTAAGATGGCGATCGAAATCAAGATGCCGGCCCTTTCCCCGACGATGGAAGAGGGCACGCTCGCCAAGTGGCTGGTGAAGGAAGGCGATACGGTCAAGTCCGGCGACATCATGGCCGAGATCGAGACCGACAAGGCGACGATGGAATTCGAAGCCGTCGATGAGGGCGTGATCGCCAAGATCATCGTCGCCGAGGGCACCGACAATGTGAAGGTCGGCACCGCCATCGCGCTGCTGGCCGAAGAGGGCGAGGACGTTGCCTCCGCCGCTGCTTCGGGCAGCCGTTCGGGCGAGGCCGCCAACGCCGCGCCGAAGAACGAGGCGACCGACCAGAGCGCCCCGCCGATGCCGGAAGGTGCTGCTGCCGCCGAGCAGGAAAGCGGCACGCAGAAGCTGGTCGCTGCCGCCGAGCAGGAGGCGCCTGCCTCGCCAGAAATCCCGGAAGGCACCGAGATGGTCAAGCTCACCGTCCGCGAAGCGCTGCGCGACGCGATGGCCGAGGAAATGCGCGCCGACGACCGCGTCTTCGTGATGGGCGAGGAAGTCGCCCAGTATCAGGGCGCGTACAAGGTGACGCAGGGTCTGCTGGACGAGTTCGGCGATCGTCGCGTCATCGACACGCCGATCACCGAATATGGCTTTGCCGGTGTCGGCACCGGTGCCGCCATGGGGGGCCTGCGTCCGGTCATCGAGTTCATGACGTTCAACTTCGCCATGCAGGCGATCGACCACATCATCAACTCGGCCGCCAAGACCAACTATATGTCCGGTGGCCAGATGCGCTGCCCGATCGTGTTCCGTGGTCCCAATGGTGCCGCCAGCCGTGTCGGCGCGCAGCACTCGCAGAACTATGGCCCTTGGTATGCGAGCGTCCCCGGCCTGATCGTGATCGCGCCCTATGACGCGGCCGATGCGAAGGGCCTGCTAAAGGCGGCGATCCGTTCGGAAGACCCGGTCGTGTTCCTCGAGAACGAGCTGATGTACGGTCGTTCGTTCGACGTGCCCAAGCTCGATGATTTCGTCCTGCCGATCGGCAAGGCGCGGATCATGCGCGAGGGCAAGGACGTGACGCTCGTCTCCTACTCGATCGGCGTGGGCGTCGCGCTCGAAGCCGCCGAGAAGCTGGCCGCCGAGGGCATCGATGCGGAGGTCATCGACCTGCGCACCCTGCGTCCGCTCGACACCAAGACCGTGCTGAAGTCGCTCGCCAAGACCAATCGCCTGGTCGTGGTCGAGGAAGGCTGGCCGACATGCTCGATCGCCTCGGAAATCACCGCCGTCGTGATGGAAGAAGGGTTCGACGACCTCGACGCGCCGGTGCTGCGCGTGACCAACGAGGACGTGCCGCTGCCTTATGCCGCCAACCTCGAAAAGCTGGCGCTGGTCGACGCGAACAAGGTCGTCGCGGCGGTTAAGAAGGTGACCTATCGCGGCTAAGCGGCGGGTTGCGTTATGATTTGATGGGGGCCTTCCGGGAAACCGGGAGGCCCTTTTTCGTGAGGGCCATCCGTGCAAAGGGCAGGGGATGACCGACGCCCCCGCTACCCCGACGCCCCCGCCCGCCATCGAGGCGGTGATGCGCGAACAAGCGCTGGCGGTGGGCTATGCGCCCGCATCGGCGCGGGAGGGGTTTGCGGCGCTGCTCGATCTCGACCATCAGCTCGCCTCGATCCTGCAAAGCACGACCGAGCCGATGATCGGCCAGATGCGGCTGACCTGGTGGTATGAAGCGCTGGAAAAGCTCGACCGGGAGCCTGCCCCTGCGCATCCGGTGTTGCAGCGGCTGGCGGCGTCGGTGCTGCCCGGTGGCGTGCGGGGGGCGGATCTGGCGCCGATGATCGAGGGGTGGGAAGCGCTGCTCGATGACGGCGAGCCGCTGGACGACGAACGGGTGGCGCTTCACGGGAAGGCGCGGGGCGGGGTGTTGTTCGCGTCCATCGGGCGGTTGCTGGGTGGCGAGAGGTGGGAACCTCTCGGGATCGCCTGGGCGAAGGCCGATCTTGCCGGGCATATCAGCGACAAGGTGTTGTCGGATCGAATCGGTGTGCAGGCCCTGGGCGAGTTGGCCACCGCGCTGTCGCCGAAGCGGGCGCGGGGGGCGCGGGGGTTGAGCGGCTTGGGCGTCCTGGCCCGAGAGGGTCTGCGCCACCCGGACCGCCTGCCGGGCCATCCCCTCCGCGCGGCGCGGCTGGCGTGGCATGGTTTGACGGGGCGCTGACGCCGTTCGCATCAAGACGGGGCCGTACCCCGGCGAAGGCCGGTCCAGTTGCGCTGCCCTATCGACGGCGCAGGACTTTTGCTTCCCCCGCCGATCCGTGGCGCCCCACAGGCTGCGCAGACACTGGACCTCGGCCTTCGCCGGGGTACACCCTGTGTCGGGAGCGGCTTACCAAAATCCCGTTCAGCCTGAGCGAAGTCGAAGGCCAAGGGAATGACCTTGCCGCCCGCGCACAACTCCGGTTAACCATAAGCCCGTCTGACGGGGGAGACGGAACCGATGTGGCGCTATCTGGCCGGTGGGTTGGGCACGCTTGTGCTGGTGGGGGCGGGGCTGTTCCTGTGGGGCAGCCGACCCGACACACCATCCCCGCTCCCCGCCGCCAGCGCGGCGACCGCATCGACCCCGCAAACCGCCGAAGACGACGCGCCCCTTCCTGAAGCCTCAGCCAAGACCCGCGAGCAGAAGCGTTTCGACCGCTACGATAAGGATCGCAACGGCACGATCACCCGCGAGGAATATCTCGCCGCGCGGCGCAAGGCTTACGCCAAGCTGGACCGCGACGGCGACGGCAAGCTGTCCTTCGACGAATTGGCGATCAAGGCCACGACCAAGTTCACCACCGCCGACCGCGACAGGTCGGGCACGATGAACGCGGCCGAGTTCGCCACCACCGCCGTCAAGCGTCGACCGGCTCGGGCGAACTGTCCGCCGGCGCGAACGGCACCGGCTGAGGCACCGGAGGCGGCCCCGGCGGAAGAGAGTTGAGCCAGCCGGGCAGGGCCTCGCGCGCGCGGTCGGTGTACATCTTCTTGCGATCGGCTTTTTTCGTCCGGCCGGGAATGGGCGGAAATAGGCCGAAATTGACGTTCATCGGCTGATAGGTCTCGGCCTCCGCCAGGCCGGTGATATGGCCGAGCAGCGCGCCCAGCGCCGTCTCGACCGGCGGCGGCGCGATGGTCTTTCCCGTAAGCTCGGCCGCGGCGAACCGCCCGGCGAGCAGGCCGATCGCGGCGCTCTCGATATAGCCCTCGCACCCCGTGATCTGGCCCGCGAAACGCAGATTCGGCCGCGACCTCAGCCGCAGCGTGGCGTCGAGCAGTTCGGGCGAGCGGATGAAGGTGTTGCGGTGAAGCCCGCCAAGCCGCGCGAACTCGGCCTTTTCCAGACCCGGAATGGTGCGGAAGATGCGGATCTGCTCGGCATATTTCAGCTTGGTCTGGAAACCGACGATGTTCCACAGCGTGCCCGCCGCATTGTCCTGCCGCAACTGGACGACGGCATAGGGCCAGCGCCCGGTGCGCGGATCGTCGAGCCCGACGCCCTTCATCGGCCCGAAGCGCAGCGTGTCGACGCCGCGCTCGGCCATGACCTCGACCGGCATACAGCCATCGAAATAGGGGGTGCTCTTCTCCCACTCGCGGAACTCGGTCTTCTCGCCGTCGAGCAGTGCCTGATGGAAGGCCAGATACTGGTCCTTGTCCATCGGGCAGTTGATGTAATCCTTGCCCGTCCCCTTGTTCCAGCGGCTCTGGAACCAGGCCACGTCCATGTCGATCGATTCGCGGTGAACGATGGGCGCGATCGCGTCGAAGAAAGCCAGCGCCTCCGCGCCGGTCGCCTCGCCGATGCCGCCCGCCAGCGACGGTGCTGTCAGCGGGCCGGTGGCGATGATCGCAGGTCCCTCGGGAAGCGCGTCGATCCGCTCGCGCACGATGGTGATGTTGGGATGCGCGGCAAGCGCCGCCGTCACCCCGCCCGAAAAGCCTTCCCGGTCGACCGCCAGCGCCGAGCCCGCGGGTACGGCGTGGACATCGCCCTTGGCCATGATGATCGAGCCCAGCGCGCGCATCTCCTGATGCAGCAGCCCGACCGCGTTGGAGGTCGCGTCGTCCGACCGGAAGGAGTTGGAGCAGACCAGCTCGGCCAGGTCGCCGCCATGATGGGCGGGGGTCGTATCCGCACCGCCACGCATTTCGGACAGGCGCACTTTCAGCCCGGCCTCGGCGAGCTGCCACGCGGCCTCCGAGCCCGCAAGTCCGCCGCCGATCACATGAATGTCATAAGTCATCGCGATGCCTTAAACCCGGAAGGCCCCGGTTGGAAGGACTTGGCGGAGGCAGGCCGGCTCCCCAACTCGGGTGCATGACCACCATATTCACCATCGGCTATGAGGGCGCGACCGTCGACGGCTTTCTGGCGACGCTGAAAACGGCCGGGGTGTCGCGGCTGATCGACGTCCGAGCGCTGCCGCTGTCGCGGCGGCCGGGCTTTTCCAAGTCGCCGCTCGCCGCGGCGTTGAAGGAGGTCGGGATCGACTATGTCCATCTGAAGGATCTGGGCACCCCGAAACGCGGGCGCGATGCCGCCAAAAAGGGCGATGTCGGCACGTTGCGCGAGGTGTACGACCATCAACTCGCGCTGCCCGAGGCGCAGGTGGCGGCTGCCCGGATGCTCGACCTGGCGCGGGACAAGCCCAGTGCGCTGCTCTGTTTCGAGCGCGACCCGTGCCATTGCCACCGCACCCTGCTGCTGGAGGCGGTGGGGCAGGGGATGGCGGTGGTCGACCTCTACACCTGATCGCTCAGGCGACGGCGGCGACGAACGTGGCGGTCCGGTCGCGCAGCGTGCCCACCGTACGTTCCAGCGCTTCGGCCAGCGTCAGCAGCGATCCGGCGTCCTGATCCAGGCGGGAGGCATCGCGCTGGACCTGCCGCACCTGCTGCCCGATCCGGTCGGCGGAGGCGACCGACTGGTCGACATTGGCGGCGATGGCGGTGGTGGCGAAACCCTGGGCCGCGACCGCATCGTCGATGGATTGCGAGATGGCACCGATCGTGTCGACCGCGCGGTTGAGCTGGGTCTGCTCGGCGACCAGCGCGTGGAGATTGGCGTTCACCTCGCCGACGTTGCGCGCGGCGTCACGGGCGGCTTCGCGGGTTTGCCCGGCAAGGGCCTTCACCTCATGCGCGACGACCGCAAAACCGCGTCCGGCATCGCCGGCGCGGGCTGCCTCGATCGCGGCGTTCAGCGCGAGGAGATTGGTGCGCGCGGCGACGCTTTCGATCAGCGACAGCAAGGTGTCGATCGTCGTCGCACCGGCGGCCAGCGCCTCGGCCCGTTGATCGGTCGCGATGATCCTGGTGCGCACCGCCGCGCGAACGGCGCTTGCCTGGTCCATGTCGCTGGTAATGGCGGCGAAGGCGTTGGCCAGACCATGGCCGCGTGCGGCGATGTCGCTCAGGGCGGTGGCGGTATCGGCCATCGCATCGGTCATCTGTTCGGCGCCGAGCAGCGTGTCGCCCGCATAGCGCGCCAGATCGCTCGCCATCTGACCCATATCGCCGGTCGCAGCCAGCAGCGTCTCGGAGAGCGCCGCAATGTCCGTCATGAACAGCCTGGTCGCGTCGTCAATCTCCTGCGCCCGCGCGATGCGTTCGCGTGCCAGAGCCATCTGCGCATCCGACGCCAGCCGCGCGATCTTCGCGGCGTCGAGCAATCCTGCAAAGACCCCCCGGCTGGTCAGGATCAGGGCATCGGGTGCGCCCCAATCGGCATGGAGCGCGAGTTTCTCGGCAAGGGGCGCATCCACCTCGCAACAGGCATGGGGCCGGACATAGGCGGTCAGGCTCGCGCCGAAATCGGGGTTCTGAAGCAGCGCATGGCCGAAGGGGTTATAAAGCAGCCCCTTCACGTCGCGTTCGACGATCGCGCCCACAGGCCGCTGTTCGGCGTCGAGGACGGGGAGCAGCCGCATGTCGGGGTAGCGGCGGAACAGCCCGATCGCATCGACCAGTGAGGCATCGCTCATGATCGTCGGGCTGTCCGCGCTGGCGGGCCAGGAGGAGAAGACGGGCGGCTTCATGCGCAACCGTCTTACCGACAGAGCGTAAACGCGATCTTAGGAATTGATGACGTTTCGATGACGGAAGGGCATTTACCCGGCGATCGGGAGCCTAACGGAGCCGTCGTCTTCGCGCTTCATCGGGCCATAGGCGATGACCGCCGACAGCGGCAGATCGGCGTAGAGATGCGGGAAGAGCTGGCCGCCCCGGCTCTCTTCCCACTTCACCGCCTCGCCCATCGCCTCCAGATCGACCGCCGCAATATGCAGGTCGGTCTGCCCGGCGAAGTGCTTGTCGACCGTCTCTGTCAGCTGGGCGGCGGTGGAGAGGTGGATATAGCCATCGGCCAGATCCACCGGGGCGCCCGCAAAGGCGCCCTCCTGTTCCAGCGCCGCCATCTGATCGGCGGTCAGCACCTTATAGGCAGTCGCCGGATGGCTCACTCGCCATCCTCCGGTCCGGCCGCCAGGTTTTCGCCCACCTCGGCACCCGGCTCGGGGGCGATTTCGGGGGTGCCGTCGGCCAGGTTCATCTCGGCATCCTCCTCGGTCTCCTCAATGCGCGCGGCCGAGACGACATGCTCGCCCGCCGCCACGTTGAAGAGCCGCAGACCCGCCGAGCCGCGCCCGATTACGCGCAAGCTTGCCAGCGACATGCGGATCAGCTTGGCCTGGTCGGTCACGAGCATCAGCTGATGCCCCTTGGCCGCCGGGAAGCTGGCGACGACATCGCCGTTGCGGGCGATATTGTCGATGTTCGTGATGCCCTGACCACCACGACCCGTGCGGCGATATTCATAGGCCGAAGACAGCTTGCCATAGCCATTGGCGCAGACGGTCAGGATGAACTGCTCGCTGTCGCGCAGCTCTTCGTACCGCTCCACCGACAACTCGGGCTCGCCTTCCTTCTCGCCCTTCCAGGGGGCGAAGCGCAGATAGGCCTCGCGCTCCTCCTGGGTGGTGCCGACCCGGTGCAGGACCGACAGCGAGATGACCTCGTCGCCGTCCTTCAGCGTGATGCCGCGCACGCCGGTCGAGGTGCGGCTCTGGAATTCGCGCACATCGTCGGCGGCGAAGCGGATCGCCCGGCCGCAGCGCGTGGCGAGCAGCACATCGTCCTCGGCGCCGAGCAGCGCGACACCGATCAGCCGGTCCTCGCTCTCGTCGTCGAAACGCATCGCGATCTTGCCGTTCGACGGCACGTTGGTGAACGCGTCCATCGAATTGCGGCGCACCGCGCCCTTGGCGGTGGCGAACATCACGTGGAGCTTGCCCCACTCCGCCTCGTCCTCGGGCAGCGGGAGGACGGTCGAGATGACCTCGCCCGGTGCCAGCGGCAACAGGTTGACCATCGGCCGTCCGCGCGTGGCAGGCCCGCCCTCGGGCAGGCGCCACACCTTGTAGCGATAGACCTTGCCGTGGTTCGAGAAGAACAGCACCGGCGTGTGCGTGCTGGTCACGAACAGTTCGGTGACGACGTCTTCGTCCTTGGTCGCCATGCCCGAGCGGCCCTTGCCGCCCCGGTTCTGCGCGCGGAAGGCATCGAGCGGGGTGCGCTTGATATAGCCCTGCATGGTCACGGTGACGACCATGTCCTCGCGCTCGATCAGGTCTTCGTCGTCGATGCCATCGGCGGCGGCGGCGATTTCCGAACGGCGCGGGGTCGCGAACTGGTCGCGGATCGCCACCAGCTCGCCGCGCATCACCTCGTACAGCTTCACGCGGTTGGCGAGGATTTCCAGCAGCTCGGTGATCGAGTCCGCCAGCCCCTTCAGCTCGTCGCCGATCTCGTCGCGGCCGAGCGCGGTCAGGCGGTGCAGACGCAGGTCGAGGATGGCGCGAACCTGAGTCTCCGACAGGCGATAGGTGTCGCCAAATCCCTCGCTCTCGACTGCTTCGACCAAGCGAATGTACGGCGCGATCTCGGCGATCGGCCATTCGCGTGCGAGCAGCGCTTCCCGCGCGGCGACCGGCGAGGCCGAGCCGCGGATGATCCGCACCACCTCGTCCAGGTTCGTCACGGCGATGACGAGGCCCAGCAAGATGTGCGCCCGCTCGCGCGCCTTGGCCAGTTCGAACTTGGAGCGGCGGGTGATGACCTGCTCGCGGAACTGGACGAAGGCCTGGATGATGTCGCGCAGGTTCAGCAGCTCGGGCCGCCCGCCGCGGATGGCGAGCATGTTGGCCGGGAAGCTGGTCTGGGCCGGGGTGTGCCGCCACAGCTGGTTCAGCACGACCTCCGGGGTCGCGTCGCGCTTCAGGTCGATGACGATGCGAACGCCTTCGCGGTTCGATTCGTCGCGAATGTCGCTGATCCCCTCGATCCGCTTTTCCTTGGCGGCCTCGGCGATCTTTTCGACCAGCGCGTTCTTACCCTGCTGATAGGGGATTTCGGTCAAGACGATGGCCCGACGATCGCCGCGGCTTTCCTCGATTTCGTGGCGCGAACGCACGATGATCGAACCGCGTCCGGTCTGGTACGCCGAGCGCGCGCCCGAGCGGCCCAGGATCAGCGCGCCGGTGGGGAAATCGGGGGCGGGGACGATCTCGTTCAGTTCCTCGACCGTGATTGCGCCGTTTTCCATGTACGCGAGGCAAGCGTTGACCACCTCGCCCAGATTGTGCGGCGGGATGTTGGTCGCCATGCCGACCGCGATACCGCCCGCGCCGTTGACCAGCAGGTTCGGATACTGGGCGGGCAGGACCGAGGGTTCGCGCTCCGAGCCGTCGTAATTGGGCTGGAAGTCGACCGTGTCCTTGTCGAGATCGTCGAGCAGCGAATTGGCGACCTTGGCCAGACGCGCTTCGGTGTAACGCATCGCGGCGGGCGGATCGGGGTCCATCGAGCCGAAATTGCCCTGACCGTCGATCAGCGGAACGCGCATCGACCAGTCCTGCGCCATGCGGGCCAGCGCGTCATAGATCGCGCTGTCGCCGTGCGGGTGGTATTTACCCATGACGTCACCGACGATGCGCGCCGACTTGCGGTACGGCTTGCCCGCGACGAAGCCGCTTTCGGCGGCCGAATAGAGGATACGGCGATGGACGGGCTTCAGGCCGTCACGCACGTCGGGCAGCGCACGCGCCACGATCACGCTCATCGCATAGTCGAGATAGCTCGACTTCATCTCGTCGACGATGGAGATCGTCGAAATATCGGAAGGTTCCGCGAGGGTCGTCTCGTCGGCCAAAGTCTGTTGCTTTCCGGGTTGGTGGTCAGATGGGAACCAAGGGTACTAGCCGAGCGTGAGCCGCCTGACCACCCCCGCGCACGGCCATTCGCGAGGGGCCGTTTGAGAGGAACGGCGGACGCAGATGGCGGCGCGGCGGGGATGGGCCCGGCGGACATGCTTCCCCCAGGGTAGCAGATCGCGGGACTTGTCGAGGCGCTGGCCGCCGACGGGAGTGGAACGGCGACCAGCAAGGTTCTTATGCGATTCCAGCCGTTTCGGCGGAATGTCTCAGATGTTACGTTCTTGTAATCTGAATGATAAGGAAGGTGTTGGCCGTTTCCTCCCCTGCAAGGGGAGGTGGCAGTCCGAAGGACTGACGGAGGGGTGATACGGCCAGTTGGGACACCCCTCCACCACTGCTTACGCGGTGGTCCCCCTCCCCTTGCAGGGGAGGAATGGTTATGGCTGAATCTCTTTCCCCTCCCAGTCGAACAGCTTGCCGCTGTCGGGCGCCTTCAGCCCGTCGATCACGTCGAGCAATTGCACCGCCGCCCGGTCGGGGGCGAACAGGCCGCCGGGGCGGACATTGCCCTGGAACGGCTTGGACAGGGCGGTGTCGACCGTGCCTGGGTGGAGCGCGACGATGATCGAGCGGTCGTTGCGGCGCTTATGTTCGACCGACAGCGTCCGGATGAACTGGTTGAGCGCCGCCTTGGACGCGCGATAGCCGTACCAGCCGCCCATGCGATTGTCGGAGATGGAGCCGACGCGGGCCGACAGAGCGGCGAACACGGTCCTGCCGGTGCGCGGCATCAGGGGAAGCAGATGCTTCGCGACCAGCGCCGGGCCGATCGCATTGACGGCGAAATTACGCGCGAGCCAGGCAGGATCGAGCTGCCCCATCGCCTTTTCGGGGCCTTGTTCGCCATCGTGAAGCAGGCCGGTCGCGACGATGACCAGATCGGGGGCGGCGCCCTGTGCGATGCGCGACGCAGCCGCGATAAGGCTGGCCTCGTCCTCCAGGTCGATATGTCCGTCACCCGTCATCGCGCGCGCAAACCGCGTGACGGCCACGCCTTCCTCTTCCAGCGCATCGGCGAGCGCCCCGCCGATGCCGCCCGAGGCCCCGATGACGACCGCCCGTTTCCATTCGCTCATCGCACGAACCTCCAGAGTGTCGGCGTGCTCGCCTCGGCATCGAACGCATAACCGTCGCTATCGAAGCCGCGCATCGCGTCGGTGTCGGTGATGCGATGCTCGACCATCCAGCGGGCCATGGCGCCGCGCGCCTTCTTGGCGTGGAAGCTGACGAAGCGGTCGCCCTCGCGAAAATCGACCGCCACGATCCGGATCGCGGACTGCAGCTTGCCCTCCACCGCATGCCAATATTCCTGGCTGGCGAGGTTCAGGATCGTGCCCGATCCCTCCGCCTCGACCTCATGGGCCAGGCGCTCGGCGATGCGGTCGCCCCACCAGTCGGTCAGCTTGCCGCCGCCCGGCGCCCAGCGCGTGCCCATTTCCAGCCGATAGGGGCGCATCGCATCGAGCGGGCGCAACAGCCCGTACAGGCCGGACAGCATCCGCAGATGATCCTGCGCGAACAGGACCGCATCGTCCTCCAGCGTTTTCGCCTCCAGCCCGGTATAGACGTCGCCGGCAAAGGCGAACAGGGCGGGGCGCTCGGGCGCGTCGGCGAAGTCGCGGAACCGTTCGGCGTTCAGCTTGGCGAGCGCGGGCGAAATGCGCATCAGCGAACCCAGCTTCTCCTCGCCCAGCCCGGACGCGGCCTTGGCGAGTGCGTCCGCCTCGGTGGCGAAATAGGGGGTGGTGGGTGCCAGGTCGGGCAGGGGGCTCTGATAGTCGAGCGTCTTGGCGGGGGAGATGACGGCGATCATGATGCCTGGCCCGCTACCCGCCGGAGCGTTCGCGTTCAATCCGCGTTCAGCGGTTGGTGGATAGGTCGGCACGGATCATCGCTTTGCTTGAACGGGACGGTCGCTGTCCCTACAAGCCCCGCCATCATCGGTCCCCTACCCGACAGACTCTGTTCTTGGAGAAATTTCGCATGAAGATCATTCCGAAGCTCGCACTTGCAGCCGTGCTGGCGACGAGTGTGAGTGGGGTCGTCCTGACCGCTCCGGCCGTGGCGCAGAAGAAGGACAAGGCGCAGGAAAATGGCGGGCTGAAGCTCAGCCCCGAGGCGCTGAAGGCCGCGCAGGCCGCCCAGCCGGTCCTGCAGCAGAAGAATTACGCCGCCGCCGATCCGCTGGTGTCGGCCGTCGAGGCCGCCGCCAAGACCGAGGACGACAAATATATCGCCGCCGCGATGCGCTACGAGCTCGAATCGGGCAAGCTCTACGCCGCGCAGCAGGCCAATCCGAACGCGCCGGTCGATGAGGCCGTGCTGGCCAAGCCGCTCGACGCGCTGATCGCCAGCCCCTCGACCCCGGCGGCGGACAAGCCGCGCTATGTCTACCGTCGTGGCGCCCTGGCCTATAACGGCAAGCAGTATCCGATCGCGCTGCAATATTTCCAGCAGGCCAAGCAGCTGGGTTACAACGATCCCAACCTGCCGATGCTGATCGTGAAGTCGAAGATCGAGACGGGCGACGTCGCGGGCGGCGTCGGCGAGCTGTCGTCGGTCATCGACCAGATGAACGCCTCGGGCCAGAAGGCGCCGGAGGATTATTACAAATACGCCATCGGCCGCGTGAACAAGGCCAAGATGGTGCCCGAGACGCTGACCTGGATGCGTAAGTGGCTGTCCGCCTATCCGACCGCGCAGAACTGGCGCAACGTGCTGGTCATCTATGGCCTGCAGCAGGGCTCGCTGGCGACGCTCGACAAGAACCAGAAGCTCGACCTGTTCCGCCTGATGCGCGCCTCCAAGTCGCTGGCCGACCAGAACGACTATATGGAATATGCGCAATATGCGACCGACAAGGGCCTGCCCGCCGAGGCGGCAACGGTCCTGAAGGAAGGCATGGCGACGGGCAAGATTCCGGCGGGCAACGCGACCGCCAAGGCGATGCTGGCCGCCGCCGAGGCCAAGAGCAAGCAGGAAGGCTCGCTCGCCCCGACCGAGGCGCGCGCCAAGTCGGCCAACGACGGCAAGCTCGCTGCCCTGACCGCCGAGGCTTATTACGGCCAGGGCAACTATGCCAAGGCCGCCGAGCTGTATCGCCTGGCGCTGCAGAAGGGCGGCGTCGACGCCAATGAGGTGAACACCCGCCTGGGCATCGCGCTGGCCGCCAGCGGCGACAAGGCGGGCGCCAAGGCTGCGTTCGACGCCGTCAAGGGCGCCCCGCGCGCCGATCTCGCGAGCTTCTGGAACACCTGGCTCCAGACCCAGGCCTGAGGAAAGAGGGCCCGCACCGGGAATGGCGCGGGCTTTTTCCTTGATTGGCAACGCGAAACCGCCAAACGAAAAGGGCCGGCCCTCCAATACGGAGAACCGGCCCTTTTTTATCGTGTCCGAAACCCGGTCAGTCGGCTTCGATCGGAATCCCCGATACCTGCTTGGCCGTGCGGATGGTCAGCGACGTCTTGACGCTGGCCACATTGGGCGCGGGCGTCAGATGGCCGGTCAGGATTTCCTGGAAGCTCTTCAGGTCCGATGCGACGATCTTCAGGATGAAGTCGATCTCGCCGTTGAGCATATGGCATTCGCGGACTTCCGGAATCCCCGCGACATGCGCCTCGAACGCGGCCAGGTCGTGCTCGGCCTGGCTGCGCAGCGACACCATCGCGAACACCGTGATCGGAAAGCCCAGCCGGGCAGCGTCCAGATCGGCATGATAGCCCCGGATCGCCCCAGCCTCTTCCAGCGCGCGGACGCGGCGCAGGCAGGGCGGGGCGGTCAATCCGACCCGTTCGGCCAGCTCGACATTGGTCATACGGCCGTCGGCCTGCAACAGCGCCAGGATTTGCCGATCAATGCGATCGAGCGCCATTACGCGATACTCCACATAAAAAGCCGAATCCCTATGCTTGGTGACGGCGGACTATAAGAAAATTACGCACTATCGCAATTCTCCCACATTGCAACGGCACCGATCAGGATATTTGCAGGTTACCAGTTGGAAGGATAAGGACGTTAGACGAAGATGATGTAGGCCGACCGGCCAAGCGCGAAGGGAGTTACGTGCGGTTCGACGACAGCCTGACGACGATTTTATCGGCCGACACCGCGACGCCCTTCGGCGCGCAGACTGCCTGGCGGCAGCTTGTCGACCTGATGAGTCGTGGCCGCGTGCTGGCGGACCCGCCGATGATCGCACGACTGACCGCATTGCGTGACAAGGTGCCGCAGGACGTGCGGATCGCCAGTGCGCGGATCCTTGGCGCCTGTCAGCCGCCCGCCGCACTGGTCGCACTCTTCGCGTCGGACGAGCTGTCGGTGGCCGCACCGGTGCTGCGGTCGGTGCGTCTGCGCGATGCGGACTGGCTGGACATGCTGCCGCGCCTGACGCCCCGGACCCGCTCGATCCTGCGGCATCGCCGGGATTTGTCGGATGTCGTCGTTCGTGGCCTGGAAAGCTTCGGGCCGGTCGATTTTGTCCTTCCGCATGTCGCCGATCCCGAAAGGACCGAGGCACCACGCCATCGGCCGGACCCTGACGAACCGGTCTTCGTCAAATCGACGCGGCCGGCCGAGGCGCTAGCGCCGGTCGTCGAAGAGGTCATGGCACTCGAACCCGAACCGGTGATCGAGGTGGAAAAGGCACCGCTGTCGATATTGCTGGACCCGCACCCCATCCAGGCGGCGACACCGTTCGTCGCGCTGGGGCAGGTCGCGCGCGGGCTGCCCTTCATGGCCGAGGCCTTGCGCCACGCCCCGCCGCCCGCTTCGCCGCCGCGCTACGAGATTGCCGATCTGGTCGCGCGGATCGACGCGTTCAACCAGCGTCGCGAGGAAGTGACCGGCGCGACGCAGAGCGATGCCGGACCGGCGCATTTCGATTTCGAAACCGATTTCCACGGCGTGATCCTGGGCGTCGAGGGCGTCGCGCGCGGGCCGCTGGTCGGCGTCAGCATCGCCGATACCGCGATGCAGGGCCTCGCTCAGTTCGACGGCGTGGCCATGGGGGCGTTTCGCCGCCGGTCGCCGTTCCGCGACGCCCGGCTGGAAATCGGCGGCACGTCGGCGGCGGCGGGCTCTTGGCGCGTTTCGGCCGCGCCATGGTTCGATCCCCTGTCCGGCGGTTTCATGGGCTATCGGGGTAGCGGTCGGCGGCCGCGTCGCGACGAGATGGCGCATCCCGCCGCGGCGACCGCCGATCCTGCGACGTCCTCGTCCGATTCGCTGCGCCAGCTGGTCCATGAACTGCGCACGCCCGCCAATGCGGTGGCCGGGTTCGCGGAACTGATCGAGAGCGAATTGCTGGGCCCTGTCGCGCCCGTCTATCGTGACCGGGCCAGCGCGATCCGGACGCTGGCCGCCGACCTGCTTGCCTCGGTCGAGGATTTAGATACGGCGGCACGGATCGAAGGGCATGTGCTGGAACTTCGCCCGACCATCGTGCCGCTCGCCCCGCTCATCGAGCGCGTCCTGGCCGAGTTGCGGCCGCTCGCCGAGCTTCGCCGTGCCGAGATACGCTTCGATCCGCCATCGTCGTCGATCGCCGCACTGGCGGACGACCGGGCGAGCGAAAGGCTGTTGACCCGGCTATTCTCGGTCCTGCTGTCCAACTGCGTGGTGGGCGAGCGCCTGTCGGCCAGTCTGGCGGTGGACCAGGGCATGGCGGCGCTGCGCGTCGACCGCCCGCTCGCCCTGACGGTGGAAACCGACGCCGCGCTGTTGAGCGAAGCGGGTGAGGAGGAGCAGCGCGACGGTGCGCCGTTGCTGGGAACCGGCTTTTCGCTGCGACTGATCGACAAGCTCGGCGCTGAAATGGGCGGCGGGCTGACCATCGGGCTGCACCGTGTCGTGCTGGCGCTGCCGATCGGCGATGATCAGCGCGCAGGGCGGATGTCGAACGGCTGAGCGTGGAGGGGCCCGTTCGTTCCTGGCGTCCCGAGCCCGCGTCCGCCGTGGAGCGGATCGACTGGCCCGCCGCTTTCGGCCAGCGCTTTCTGGTCACGGTCGATGTCGAGGAGGAATTCGACTGGTCGGCCCCGCTCGACCGGCGGCATCGCTCGACAAAGGCGATGCGGGCCTTCGGGGCCGCCCATCGGCGCTTTGCCGACGCCGGGGTCGGGCTGAACTGCATGGTCGACTATCCGGTGGCGGTCGATCCCGCCTCGGTCGACATCCTGTCCGAATGTGTCGAGGACGGGCGGTCCGAGATCGGCGCGCAGCTCCATGCCTGGGTCACGCCGCCGCATCAAGAAGTGGTCGACCCATTCACCAGCCATGCGGGCAATCTGCCACTGGCGCTGGAGACCGCCAAGCTGGATAGCTTGACCCAGGCGATCGCCACCGCCTTTGGCCAAAGCCCCCGCATCTTCCGGTCGGGGCGCTACGGCCTGGGCCCGTTCTCGCTGTCGCTTCTGGCGGAGCGAGGCTATCGGATCGACAGCTCGATGCGTGCCCTCCACGACTATGGCGATGGCGGCGGCATGAATTTCAGCGGCATCGATGCCCACGGCTTTCGCCGAGAGGGCATGGTCGAACTGCCCTTGACGAGCGTCTATACCGGCCTTTGGCGGGCGCGGGGGGCGAGCCTTTACTCTGGCGCCGGGCGCTGGCCGCGCGGACGCGGCGTGATGGCGCGGCTGGGCCTGCTCAACCGGATACCTCTGACGCCGGAGGGGGTCGGGGTCCGCGACGCGCTTGCCGGGATCGACCGGGCGGTGGCCGATGGTGTCCGGCTGCTGACCTTTTCCTTCCATTCCCCGACCCTCGAGCCGGGACATACGCCCTATGTGCGCACCGCGCAGGATCGGGAGGCGTTCGATCGCTGGTGGGACAAGGTGTTCGACCGGCTGGCTTATCACGGCGTCACCGCGACGACGATCGACGAGATTCTGGCCACCGCCGGTTGATTCAGGCGGTGGGCCGGGCCGCGACATGCACGGCCCGGCCTCGACCGTCAGCGCTTCATCGCCTCGATCAGCTTCTTGACGTCTTGGCTGCGGCCGCGCGGCAGGATCAGGATGTCGTCGCCACTCGCCACGACGATCAGGTCCTGGACGTCGACCGCCGCCACCCGCACGCGATCGGTGCGGATCAGGCAGTTCTTGGTGTCGATCGCCAGCACTTCGCCGCGATGCGCATTGCCGAACCCGTCCAGCTCGCTGATCGCGTGAAGCGCGTCCCAGCTGCCGACATCGTTCCAGCCCATGGCGACGGGGACGACCGCGACCCGCTCCGCCCGCTCCATCACCGCATAGTCGATCGAATCGGACGGGCAGGCGGCGAATTCCGTCTCGTCGGGGCTGATGCGCTTGCCGTCACGCTGGGCCGCGCGCACCGCCTTTTCGGCCGCGACCAGCATTTCGGGGGCGTGCTGGCCCAGTTCTTCGAGATAGCGGTCCGCGCGGAACAGGAAGATGCCGCCATTCCAGGCATAGTCGCCGCGGGCGAGCATCTGCTCGGCGCGCTCGAGACGAGGCTTCTCGACGAAGCGCGCCACCTGGTGAACGCCTGGCGCGATCTCACGACCGACCTGGATCCAGCCATAGCCGGTCTCGGGCTTGTCGGGCGCGATGCCGAAGGTCGCGAGCCAGCCCTGCGACACCATCGGCATCGCCGAGCGGATCGCCGCGTGGAAGGCGTCTAGGTCGGCGATGACATGGTCGGACGGCATGACCAGCAACACGTCTTCGGGCTTGGCGACCAGGGCGGCCAGCGCAATCGCGGGCGCGGTATTGCGTGCGACCGGCTCCAGGATCAGCGCCTGGGGCGGCGTGCCCGCTTCGACCAGCTGATTTTCGACGATATCGGCATGACGCTGCCCGGCGACGACGATGGGGGCCGCGAAATCATTGGAATTGGTGCGCTGCGCCGTCAGCTGCAGCATCGTTTCATCCGACGTCAGCGCCAGCAGCTGCTTGGGCATCTCGGGCTTCGACATCGGCCAGAGACGGGTGCCGGAACCGCCAGACAGGATGACCGGCACGATTTGATTATGCATGAACGCCCCTTCGTTAAGCCGCGCCGCCCGATCACTCCATCGGACGGTGGGCCGCCTATAACGCGCGATAACGCATTTCTTCACGGTTCGTTTGTCATTGTCTGCAAAAATTGGGACAAATGGTGTGAAGGGTCACGACCAGAACCTATGGGGATGTTCGTTAGGTAGATGATTCGCCTGTTCAAACATTATGTCCCCCACGCGGCATTGTTGCTCGGGCTGGTCGATTTTTTCCTCCTGATGACGGCTGCGGAGCTGGGCTGGCTGTTGCGGGCCCGGCAGGTCGGTTTTCCGGCGGGGCCCCTGCTCGATCGCCTGCCACAGGTCCTGAGTTTCGCCGTCCCGCTCCAGATCGCGCTCATGGCCGTGGGGGCCTATTCCGCCGCTTCCTTTCTGTCGCTGCGTTTCGCCGCGGCGCGGCTGATGGTCGCGATCTCGCTGGGCGTGATCTTCCTGTCGCTGATCTTCTTCTTCTTTCCCAACCTGTCCTATTGGCGTTCGAGCCTGTTCTTCTCGATGATCATCGCCGTCGTCCTGCTGGTGGTGGTGCGGGGATTGCTGGGGCGGGTGCTGGGCGGCGACCGGTTCAAGCGACGGGTCATCCTGATGGGGGCGGGCGAGCGCGCCGCGCAGATCGTGCAGTTGTCGGGAGTGCCGGGATCGAATTTCGTGGTCGCGGGCGCGATCGCGATGAACCCCGGTGAGACGGCCGTGGCCCATGCCGTTCCGCGCAGCGACATCCCCAGCCTGCGGGCCTTCGTGATTGATCGCGACGCCAGCGAGGTCGTGCTGGCCCTGCAGGAACGCCGCAACGCACTCCCCTATCAGGACCTGTTGCGGGTCCGGACGACCGGGGTCCAGGTGTCGGAACTGTCGAGCTTTCTGGAGCGCCAGACCGGCCGGATCGACCTCGCTTCGGTCAGCCACAGCTGGCTGATCTTTTCCGAGGGTTTTTCGTCCGGACGAATGTGGTCCGCGATGTTCAAGCGGGCGTTCGACATATCGGTCAGCCTGATATTGCTGGTCGTGGCCATCCCGGTCATCACGCTCACCGCAATCGCCATCCGGCTAGAATCCCACGGGCCGGCCTTTTACCGGCAGCGGCGCATCGGCCTGTTCAACGAGCCGTTCGATATCCTGAAGCTGCGTTCGATGCGCCAGGACGCCGAAGTCGCCGGACAGGCGGTCTGGGCCGAAAAGGACGATCCCCGCATCACCCGGATCGGGCGCTTCATCCGCAAGGTCCGGATCGACGAACTCCCGCAAATCTGGTCCGTCCTGATGGGCGAGATGAGCTTTGTCGGCCCGCGTCCCGAGCGGCCGCAGTTCGTCGAGCAGCTGGAACAGCGAATTCCTTTCTACGCCGAACGGCACATGGTAAAACCCGGGATCACCGGCTGGGCGCAGCTGAACTACCCTTATGGCGCTTCGATCGAGGATGCGCGGCACAAGCTGGAATATGACCTTTATTACGCCAAGAATTATTCCCCCTTCCTGGATGCCCTGATCCTGTTGCAGACGCTGCGGGTGATACTCTGGCCGTCGGGCGCACGGTGAACACCATCTCCGGACAGCGGCCGCCACCCTATAAGGGGCGGGATCGCCGTGCGTCCCAGCCCTATCCGATGATGCGACGCAAACGGCGCATCTGGTGGCGCCGTTCGATCCGGCGGCGCGCGCGGGTCGTCGCATTGCTGGCGATCCTGGCACTGGCCGTCGGCGGTCTGCTGGTCCTTGTCCATGGTGGCAAGCCGCCCGTCGACCCGGTGCTGGCGGTGCGCCGGGCGAGCGCCGCGCTGGAGGCCGGAAATTATCACGCGGCGCACGATCAGGCGATGCGGGCGGCCGATGCCGCCCCTCGATCGGCGGCGGCGCAGATGATGCTGGCCCGCACCAGCCTGTTGCTGGGGCAGGGGGTGACGGCCGAGGCGGCCCTCGACCGGGCGCTCGCCGATGGGGTGCCGATGGCGCGGACGCTGGCCGCGCGGGTCGAGGCGCGGTTGCTGCTCGGCAACCTCGCGGGCGCGCAGGATGCGGTCGACCGTATGCCGCTCGACCGCGATCCCGCGATGATGCGCATGGCGGCGTGGCTGGCGGCGGCGCAGGGCGGCGGCGGCGCGGCCCTGCGGCAGAGCCTGGAGGATCTGGTCGAACGTTATCCGAACGATGCGCGGGCCTGGACCGATCTGGGGCGCAGCCGGTTCGGGGCGGGCGATATGGACGGTGCGGCGCGCGCCGCGGCGCGTGCGGCGGCCCTGGCCCCCGCCGATCCCGATGCCCTGACCCTGCAAGGCGAGGTCGTTCGCGCCCGTTACGGCCTGATGGCTGGGCTCCCCTGGTTCCAGGCGGCGCTGAGGCGCGATCCCTATCACCATCCCGCCCTGATCCAATATGCCGCGACGCTCGGCGATCTGGGCCGCGCGACCGAGGCGCTGGCGGCGGCCCGCACGGCGCTGGTGTCGCTGCCCGGCAGTCCGGAGGCCTATTATCTGCAGGCGGTGATCGCGGCGCGGGCCGGGCGCTTTGCCCTGGCCGGGCACGCCATGCAGTTGACGGGGCGTGCCCTCTACGCCCGGCCCTCGGTCGCGCTGCTGGAAGGCGCGATCGCCTATGCCCAGCGGCGACCCCAGCCTGCGGTACGGGCCTGGAGCCGGCTGGTCACGATGCAGCCGATGAACGTGGCGGCGCGTCGTTTGCTGGCTGCGGCCCAGATCGAGGCGGGCGACCGGGCGGCGGCGTTCGCGACGCTGCGTCCGATCCTGTCGCGGGCGGATGCCGATGGCTATGCCCTTCGTCTGGCATCGCGGATACTGTCCGGACAGACGGACGGGGCTTCGCTGATCGACCGCGCGTCGAGCGGCCAGCGCGGGGACGCGGCGATCTTCCTCCCGGACCAGCCGCTGGGTGACATGGTCATCGCGGCGCAGGACGCGCCGACGGACCCCACCTATGCCCTGGGCGTGATCCGGGGACTGGCCAGCCGTGTCGACCGGGCGGCGGCCATCCGGGCGGCATTGGCGCTGGTGCGGGCGAGCCCCGGCGCGCCCGCCGCCCAGATGGCCTATGGCGACACGCTGGCGACGGCGGGCCGCGTTGCCGATGCGATCGCGCCTTATGCGCGCGCCGCCGACCTGACCTTCGACGAACCCACGATGTTGCGCCTGGTCGACAGCTATCAGCGCGCCGGGCGTACTCGGGACGCGGCGATCAGCCTGGGCCTGTACCTTTCCCAGAACCCGCAAAGCATCGTCGGCCGCCGTCTGCTCGCCCAGTGGCAGATGGCCGCCGGGCAATGGGACGATGCGATCGAGACGCTGGAGGGCCTTCGCGAGCAACTGGGGCTGCGCGACGTGGCGCTGCTCCACGACCTGACGATCGCCTATGTCCGCTCCGGTGACGATGTGGTGGCGCGGCGTTACGGCGCCGCGGCCTATGGTCTGGCGCCGATGAATGCGGCGGTGGTCGACGCCTATGGCGCCGCCCTGGCCGCCGCCGGAGAGACGGACGGCGCACGGCAGCTGTTCGACAAGGCGCTGGCGCTGGCGCCCGGCGATCTGACGATCCAGGCACACCGCGCCGCGCTCTAGCTTGGCAGGGGGCGGGGGGTGCCCTACCAGCAGGGCCATGATCGATCCTACCATCCCTGTTCTGGAACGCATCGCCGCCGCGCTCGAACGTCTCGCGCCGCCACCATCGCCATCGGCCGATCCGCTCGCGCATCCGGCCTATCTGTGGCGCGGGGGAGCGCTTCACGCCGCACGCGGGTTCGCGCCGGTGCCGCTGTCCCTGCTGCACGGCCTGGAGCGCCAGCGGGAAGCGCTGCTCGCCAATCTGTATCGGCTGGCCGATGGTCACGCGGCGCAGGACGTGCTGCTATGGGGTGCGCGGGGCACGGGCAAGTCGGCGTTGGTCAAGGCCGGTGTCGCGGCGGTCCAGGCGGATCGGCCCGGGCGGCTGGCGCTGGTGTCGGTCGAAAGCCTCGACAGCCTGCCCGAGCTGTTCGCCGCGCTGGAGGGCGTGGACCGCGCCTTTGCCGTCTTCATCGACGATCTGGGGTTCGACGGGGCGGGCGAGGCGCGCAAGCTGCGCTCGCTGCTCGACGGCGGGGCCGAGGCGCGGCCCGCCCATGTCCGGCTGCTCGTCACCGCCAATCGTCGTCACCTGCTGCCCCGCGACCTGAGCGAGCAGGACAGCGCGATCAATCCGCGCGACGTGGTCGACGATCAGCTGGCGCTGGCCGACCGTTTCGGGCTCAGCCTGGGTTTCCACACGCTCGACCAGGACGGCTATCTGGCGATCGTGCGTGGCTATGCCGAGCGTTACGACCTGCCGTTCGACGGCGACGAGGCGGTCAACTGGGCAACGCGGCGGGGCAGCCGGTCGGGGCGGGTCGCCTGGCAATATGTGGTCGATCTGGCGGGGCGGATGGGGCGTTCGCTGTAAGAATTTCGCTGACGGAATAAAAACCACTTGCGCCCGCCCAAACCGCTGGCTATTGGCGCGCCTCCAGCACGGATCGGCCTTCCCGAAAGGCTCTGAAAACCGATCCGTACTCTCTAGTCGGGGAGTAGCTCAGCCTGGTAGAGCACTGCCTTCGGGAGGCAGGGGCCGGAGGTTCGAATCCTCTCTCCCCGACCATTTTCACCATAGCATCATTCCCTTCGGGGGCACCCCAGCCGCTTCGACGGTCGTGGTCGGATTCCCGTGACATCGCACGCCAAAGAAACCGCCCCGCAAGAAACTTGCGAGGCGGCTGGTGCAAGGGCCGGTGAAGGGGTGGAAAAACCGCCCCGTCACGCCGGGTGGATCAGTGGGTGCTGTGCAGCGAGGGGCGATCCGGCGACAGGCCCGAGGGCGCCAGCTTGGTATTCAGAACCCAGCCGACATTGTCGTTTTCGTCCGCCACTTCCCACCACAGGCCGTTCTTGGTCCCGGTCGGATAGACGGTCGCGCCAGCGGGGATCGTACGGATCACCTTGCCCCCCGCCGAGGCGCTGCTGCGCAGGGCGAGATCGGCCTGCGCGGTGAAGGTCTTGGCAGGAGCCGCCTCCGCCGTTCCCGCCGCGCCGGGCGTCAGCAGGCCCAGGCCGCTGACCAGCTTGGAATAGGCCTGGATGAACGACAGCGTCACGATGCGACCGATATCGGTATTGTCATAGCCGCCGCCGACCGCACCCGCGACCGCGAAGAAGCCGCCGCCGCCCAGCGACAGGTTGTTCTTGGCGGCATAGCCATCCTCGGTCGCGATCGTCTCGGTCGTGCGGACGTTCGTCAGCGACAGGACGGTGTTCGCCTCCATCTTCTTCGACTTGATCCCGCCCAGCAGGCCGCCGACGCGGCCACCCAGCAGGCCACCGATCCCGGCGGCGGCGCCGCTGCCGCTGGCGTCGGAATTGGCGCCCTGGACCTCGGCCACCAGGACATAGTCCGCAGCCTTCACCTGTCCCTGGCCGACATTGGACCCGCGTTGCAGGCCCAGATTGCCGCCCAGCGCCCGCTCACGCTCCGCCGCATTCAGGCCGGCGCCACGGTCCACCAGGTTGAAGCAACCCGAACGCTGCACAAGGACCTTGAGCAGCTTGGACGGCGGCGCAAGGTTCCAGGCGCCCGTCACGCTGGACGTATCGCCATCGACGATCGACAGCGTTCCCAATTTGCGGGCGCAATGCGGCACGTCATTGGCCGTCGCATCTTGAAGACGCTGGCCACTGGTCGGCTTTGCAAGCTTTTGCGCGGCGGCGGGTTGGACGACGATCAGGCTGACACTCGCCATGACGGCGGCGAAGGTGAATTTGGACATTGGTACGCTCCCCAACAGACCGTATGTTCAACGGGATGCGTGCTCCCAACACGATCATCCACGTGGCTGGCGTCTAGCACTCCGGCGCAGGACAGGCTAGGCGCTGCGGAATCATGACCACGCCGCTCGACAAGATTCGCAATTTCTCCATCATCGCGCATATCGACCATGGCAAGTCGACGCTCGCCGATCGCCTGATCCAGTTCACCGGCGGCCTAACCGACCGGGAGATGAGCGAACAGGTTCTCGACAATATGGAGATCGAGAAGGAACGCGGCATCACCATCAAGGCGCAGACCGTGCGCCTGGCCTACAAGGCGCAGGACGGCGAGACCTATACGCTGAACCTGATGGACACGCCGGGCCATGTCGACTTCGCCTATGAGGTCAGCCGGTCGCTGGCGGCGTGCGAAGGTGCGCTGCTGGTCGTCGACGCCGCCCAGGGCGTCGAGGCGCAGACGCTGGCGAACGTCTATCAGTCGATCGAGCATGACCATGAGATCGTGCCCGTCATCAACAAGATCGACCTGCCCGCCGCCGAACCCGAAAAGGTTCGCGCCGAGATCGAGGATGTGATCGGCATTGATGCCTCGGGCGCGGTGCTGGCCAGCGCCAAGTCGGGCATCGGCATCGGCGACATCCTGGAAGCGATCGTCAAGAACATCCCGGCGCCCAAGGGCGATGCGGCCGCGCCGCTGAAGGCGATGCTGGTCGACAGCTGGTACGACCCCTATCTGGGCGTCGTCATCCTGGTCCGCGTGATGGAAGGCACCCTGAAAAAGGGGCAGCAGATCAAGTTCATGCAGGCGGGCACCACCCATCTGATCGACCGCGTCGGCTGTTTCCGCCCCAAGATCGAGCAGCTGACCGAGCTGGGCGTGGGCGAGATCGGCTTCATCACCGCGCAGATCAAGGACGTGGCGCAGGCGCGGGTCGGCGACACGCTGACCGACGCCAAGAAGCCGACCGAACAGGCGCTGCCGGGCTTCAAGGAAGTCCAGCCGGTCGTGTTCTGCGGCCTGTTCCCGGTCGATGCCAACGACTTCGAAAAGCTGCGCGAGTCGATCAGCAAGCTGCGGCTGAACGACGCCTCGTTCAGCTTCGAGATGGAGACGTCGGCCGCGCTCGGCTTCGGCTTCCGCTGCGGCTTCCTGGGGCTGCTCCACCTGGAGATCATCCAGGAGCGTCTGACCCGCGAATATGACCTCGACCTCATCACCACCGCGCCGTCGGTGGTGTACCAGATCGAGCTGACCCATGGTGGCGGGCAGATCGACCTGCACAACCCCGCCGACATGCCCGATCCCAACAAGATCGAGTCGATCAGCGAGCCGTGGATCGAGGCGACCATCTATGTCCCGGACGAATATCTGGGCTCGATCCTGAAGCTGTGCCAGGACCGGCGCGGCATCCAGAAGAACCTCACTTACGTCGGCGGCCGTGCGCAGGCGACCTATGAACTGCCGCTCAACGAAGTCGTGTTCGACTTCTACGATCGGCTGAAGTCGCTGTCCAAGGGCTATGCCAGCTTCGACTATCACCAGATCGGCTATCGTGAGGGCGACCTCGTCAAGATGTCGATCCTGGTCAATGAAGAGCCGGTCGACGCGCTGTCGATGATCGTCCACCGCGGCACCGCCGAAACGCGCGGGCGCGGCATGTGCGAGCGGCTGAAGGAACTGATCCCACGCCACTTGTTCAAGATCCCGATCCAGGCGGCGATCGGCGGCAAGGTGATTGCGCGCGAGACGATCAGCGCGATGCGCAAGGACGTGACCGCCAAATGCTATGGCGGCGACGCAACGCGTAAGCGCAAGCTGCTGGAAAAGCAGAAAAAGGGTAAGGCAAAGATGCGCGAGTACGGCTCGGTCAGCATCCCGCAGGAAGCGTTCATTGCGGCGCTCCGCATGGGCGACGAGGCGTAAACCCTATTCCTCCCCAAGCTCGCTTGGGGAGGGGGACCGCCGCGTAGCGGTGGTGGAGGGGCAAGGCCCACGCCCGCCAAGGCCCCTCCGTCAGGGCTTGCGCCCTGCCACCTCCCCAAGCGCGCTTGGGGAGGAATTCAGGGGAATAAAATCGTTCCTTGCGCGTTACAGCCTATCGACGCCATCAAGGCGAAAAGGGGTGCGCCAATGATGGGATTACGATTTGCCGCGCTGATCGGCGCTTTGTGTGTGGCGGTGCCGGCAATGGGGCAGGACCGCCCCCCGCTGGTCCTCGCCGCCGCCAGCCTTCAGGAATCGATGACCGCCGCCGCCGATGCCTGGGCGAAAAAGGGTCACCCCCGCCCGGTCATTTCCTTCGCGGCCTCTTCGGCCCTCGCGCGCCAGGTGCAGGCGGGCGGCAAGGCGGACCTGTTCGCCTCGGCGGATGAGGAATGGATGGACGTCCTGCAAAAGGACGGGTTGCTCGCCGACAGGACGCGGAGCGCCTTTCTGGGCAACCGGCTGGTCGTGATCGCGCCTTTGGGCAAGGGCGGGCAGGTGACGACGCGGACGCTTGGCCGGACACTGTCCGCAGGGCCGCTCGCCATGGCCGATACCGACAGCGTGCCCGCGGGCAAATATGGCAAGGCGGCGCTCGAAAAGCTGGGGGCATGGGCCATGGTCGCGCCGCATGTCGTGCGTGCCGAGAATGTCCGGGCCGCACTCGCCTTGGTAGAGCGCGGCGCGGCGCCTTACGGCATCGTCTACGCCACGGATGCGAAGGCCTCGCCGCGTGTCCATGTCGTCGGCCTCTTCCCGGCGGCCAGCCATCCCCCCATCACCTATCCGCTCGCCCGCCTGAAGGCCTCGACCAATCCGGAAGGCGAGGGATTCCGCCGGTTCCTGCTGTCGGGTGAGGGCAAGGCGATCTTCCGCCGCTATGGTTTCGCGACGCGATGACGGTATGATCCTGTCGCCGGAGGAATGGGGTGTCGTCCGGCTTTCGCTGCTGGTCGGCGGCACGGCGATGCTCGTCACCTTGCCGCTCGCGTTCGCCCTGGCCTGGGCGCTCGCGCGGGGGCGGTTTCCCGGACGGGTGTTGCTTGACGGCGTGGTTCACCTGCCGCTGGTCGTGCCGCCGGTGGTGACGGGCTGGGTCCTGCTGCTGGCCTTTGGACCGGATGGGCCGATCGGGCATTGGCTGGAGGCTTGGTTCGGGGTGAGCGTCCTCTTCCGCTGGACCGGGGCGGCGATCGCGTCGGCGGTCATGGCCTTGCCCCTTGTCGTGCGGGCGATCCGGCTGTCGATCGAGGCGGTCGATCCGCGTCTGGAGCAGGCGGCGCGCACATTGGGTGCGGGGCGGGGCCGGGTCTTTGCGACCATCACCCTGCCGCTGTGCGCGCCGGGGATCCTCGCCGGATTGGTGCTGGGGTTCGCCCGGTCGATCGGCGAGTTCGGCGCGACGATCACCTTCGTCTCCAATGTGCCCGGTGAGACCGCGACCCTGCCGCTCGCCATCTATTCCGCGCTCCAGCGACCGGGGGGCGAGGACATGGTGTGGCGGCTGGCCGCCGTGTCGGTGGTCTTGTCGCTGATCGCCCTCGTCGCATCCGAATGGCTGGCGCGCCGTATGGGGCGGGGGCTTCATGTCCTTTGACGTCGATCTTGCCGTCCGGCGGGGCGATGTCGCCATTGCTGCGCGCTTTGCCACCGGCCCGGGGGCGACCGTGTTGTTCGGTCCGTCGGGCGTCGGCAAGACCAGCATCCTGCAAATGGTCGCAGGGCTGTTGCGGCCCGATGCCGGGCATGTCCGGGTGGGTGGCGAGATGCTGTTCGATGATCGGGCCGGGATCGACCTGAAGCCCGAAAGCCGCCGCATCGGCTATGTCTTTCAGGAGCCCCGGCTCTTCCCACATATGCGGGTCGCCGCCAATCTCCGTTACGGTCGCCCGCGTGGGGGTGGGGATTGGGACGGTGTGATCGCGATGCTGGGCATCGGCCATCTCCTGGATCGCTGGCCGCGCAGCCTGTCGGGCGGCGAAGCGCGGCGCGTCGCGATCGGACGGGCGCTGCTCAGCAACCCGCGCGTGCTATTGCTTGACGAGCCGCTCTCCTCGCTCGACCGGCCGCGCCGGGGGGAGATCCTCGACGCGCTGGTCGCGGTGCGCGACCGGACCGGGGTGCCGATCCTGATGGTCACGCACGATCCCGACGAAGCCGAGCGTATCGCGACCGATATCGTCCGGCTTTAGCTCGGCGCGCCCGGCGGCGTGCACCAGAGAACGCGCTGGACGAGCCGGGGCTTGGGGCAGGGACCATCCGGCAGCGGTAGCGGCCGACCCGGACGCCACAGCTTCAGGCGGCGCAGCGTCTCCGGCATTTCGGAGTCGATGACGGCCAGGGAATTGCCATCGCCATAATGCGTCCCGCTGCGATAGCGCAGTATGGATGCATAGCGGCCATTGGACCCCATCCGGTTCACGGTGATCCAGAAGCCGAAAGGGGCATCGCTGGTCGGCACGGCGGACAGGATCGCGCCGCGCAACGGCCCCTTGTCGATATAGCGGACCTCCTGATTATTGTTGTGGCCGGTCCGCTGGCGAAAGACCGGAACGAAGCGATCGCCGGCCCGATCATAGGCCAGCGCCATGCGGCCGATGATCTGGTCTCCGTCACCGCTATAGATGCTGCCGGCCTGTACCCAGAGCAGCGGGCGGTCCGGCCTGGGCCGGATGATCCGTGCGTCGATGAGATAATGCGGCGTATCGAAATCGCTCTTCCGCTCGCCCGGTGTCGTCAGAATATCGTCGAGCGCGGGCCGGCAGGTCTTGCCGCCGTCGCGGGTGATGCACAGGTGGAGCGCGCCGGGAGCGGGGTTGCCGCCTGCATCCTCGACACCGGGGCCTTGCGCGCCGACCAGCTGCCAGCCAGCGGGCAGGCCGAAGGGGCCGGAGAGGTCGACCGGCGCCGGAGCGGCGGCGGTGGCGGATGCCGATGCGGCGACCAGCCACGCAGGACCCAGATGGTAGAAGCGACGCATCCTCTTCATTCTCGATTCCCCTCCTGAAGGTCGCGGCGCCGACCGAGGCTATGAATTCGGCGCCTCTTCGGCGATGTCGTGAAAGTCGATGGCCTGTTCCATCATCTTCATCTCGCCCTGCCATATCTCCATCCGTCGGATCATGTGGCGGTCGAAGAAGAGCCGGACCTCATAGCTGGCGGCTGCATCGCCGCCGGTCAGGATCAACGCGAAGCGGTTCGGCGTCAGGCGCGTGAGGCGGGCGCTCGCCACGTCGGACAGCAGGACGACCGCGCGGTCGGGTATCTCGACCGGCTTGCCATCCACGCTGATCGACAGGGAGTCGACCAGCGAACAGGCGGTCCGGCCGCCGCTGCATCGGGTGGCGCGGGAGGGGGCGTTTTCCGCCGCCGTGGCCAGGCGTGTGCGGATGTCCACTTGCACCGGACCTGATACGACACGGGTTTTGCCGGTCGCAACGACATGCTGGGTCGGGCTGGCGAATATAGGCGCACTGGCCAGCAACGCTGTCACGATTACGCCCTGCACTGTCCTGCCCCAAAAGATGATGCCGGATCATGATGCCGGCTATATGGTCGGGCGATGGAGTGATGGTGACATCGGCGTGAGGGAAGGGGCCTCGTCAGAACAGGGTGGTCAGGAGCACGCCCCCCACGATGGCGATGCCGGACAGGATCTGCCGCGCGCCGATCGCCTCGCGGAACAGCCGGTGCCCGGCCAAGGCGGCGATCGGGGCTTCGATGATGCCCAGCGCGCGCACCGGCGCGGCGGGCGACAGGGCGAGCGCGACGAACCATCCCGCCGACGCACAGGCGCCGCACAGTCCCGCCCCCAGCGAGGGCCGCCAGCGGCGCAGGACCTCCGCCAGCGTGGCCGGATCCCGCCAGGCCAGGATGGCCCCCAGCGCCACGGTCTGCATTGCCTGCACCACCGCGACGCAGACGAGCGCCGCGAAGACGGGATGCGCTGGTTCGAGCGCGAGGGCGGCATGGCGGAAGGCATTGAGCGAAAAGCCGAAGAAAAGCCCGGAGGCCAGTCCCATCGCCGCACCGATCAGCGAGGCACGACGCTGCTCGGGCGCGGGCCAGGACAGGGCGACCAGGCCGATCGTGGTGACGACGACACCGATCCAGGCGACCGGGCTGATCCGGTCGTGATAGACGATCAGCCCCAGCAGCGCCGCCAACGGCAGCGAACTTTGCTGAAGCGCGGTGCCGACCGCGAAGCCCGATCGCCGCATGGCGTCCAGCAGGGCGGCGGTCGCCAGCACCTGGGCCGCCGCACCGACCACGGCCGACAGCCAGAAACCACCGCCCCAGTGCAGGTTCGCACTCGGCACGAATTGATGCGCGACGGTCACGAAGACGATCGAGAAGGGCAGGCCGAACAGGAACCGGACCAGCGTGGCACCCCAGGGCCCCGAGGAGGACATGACCCCGCGTTGCAGGGCATTGCGACCGACTTGAAAGGTCGCGGCCGCAACGGTGGCGGGTATCCAGAGCATGTTGGTCATGCCGGGCTCATAGAATGATTTTCGACTGGGTTGAAACGCCCTTGGCCAGGGAGGGAACCGGAACGTCAGGCCGACGTTGCCGCCCCATGGTCATATTGGGATGCCTGGCCCTCATCATTCTGCCGCTGATCGGGTTCGTGATCGGCAGCTATCTGGACGGGGTGCAGGTCGGGATATGGGCCGCGCTTGGCGGTTTCGGGCTGGCGGTGCTCGCCTGTGCGATCTCGGTCACCGCCTTGGTGAAAGCGCGACCGCCGCACTGACCCGGAACGGCAAAAGGGCGACCCGTTGCCGGATCGCCCTTTCGTATAAGGCCAAATGCCATGCCGTCGGACATGAACGGCGTTGCCGTTCCTGCCGCCCGCCGTGGCACGTCCGTGGATTGCGGTTGCAATCCACGGCGGCCCGCATCTTAGCGCTTCGAGAACTGGAAGCTGCGACGCGCCTTGGCGCGGCCATACTTCTTACGCTCGACGGCGCGGCTGTCGCGGGTCAGGAAGCCAGCGGCCTTGACCGGCGCGCGCAGGATCGGCTCGTACTTGGTCAGCGCCTGGCTGATGCCATGCTTGACCGCACCGGCCTGGCCCGACAGACCGCCGCCCTTGACGGTGCAGATCACGTCATACTGACCTTCGCGCTCGGTGATGCCGAACACCTGGTTGATGACGAGACGCAGCGTCGGACGCGCGAAATAGACTTCCTGGTCACGACCGTTGATCGTGATCTTGCCCGAACCCGGCTTCAGCCAGACGCGAGCGACGGCGTCCTTACGACGGCCGGTCGCATAGGCGCGGCCGAACTTGTCCAGTTCCTGCTGGCGCAGCGGGGTGGTGCTGACGCGCTCGACGGGAGCGGCAGGCGCTTCACCGGCGACGGGGGCCTGCGCCGGAGCGGCAGCGGCCTGGTTCAGCGTGGCGCCGAGATCGGCGAGCGACTGGCGGTTATCGGACATTATGCGCCCACCTTGTTCTTGCGGTTCATCGACGCGATGTCGAGGACTTCGGGGTTCTGAGCGGCGTGCGGATGCTCGGTGCCGGCGAAGATGCGCAGGTTGCGCATCTGCTGACGGCCCAGCGGACCGCGCGGGATCATACGCTCGACGGCCTTTTCCAGGACGCGCTCGGGGAAGCGGCCTTCCAGGACCTTGGCGGCGGTGATGCCCTTGATACCACCGGCATAACCGGTGTGCTTGTAATACACCTTCTGGCCCAGCTTGTTGCCGGTGAAGCGCACCTTGTCCGCGTTGATGACGATGACATTGTCACCGCAATCGACGTGCGGGGTGAAGGACGGCTTGTGCTTGCCGCGCAGGATGTTCGCGATGATGGTGGCGGCGCGGCCGACAACCAGGCCGTCGGCGTCGACGATATGCCACTTCTTCTCCACCTCGTGCGGCTTGGCCGCCTTGGTGGTCTTCATGAGCGCCTTCATGGGCGTGAGACCTTTCGGTTTGAAATGCAACACGCCGCCCTTTTGACCGGGCGGCGCGAACGAGGGTCCAATGCTGGAGGCCCCCCGAAATGTCAAGCAAAGTGGGGCTTTGCTGACGGGTATTATAATACCTTATGGTTTTAGGCGGCGCTGCCCAGCCGGTGCGCGACGGCGGTCGCGGCGATCAGCAGGAGCGCGGCATTGGCCTGGTGCGAGACGGCGATGTCGATCTGGACACCCGACAACAGGGTTGCGATGCCCAGGCCGATCTGGACCGCAACCAGCACGATCACCAGCCATCCGGCGCGCAAGGTCCTGCCCTTGATGGCGCGGGCGGCGGCCCAGACCAGCATCCCCGCCGCGGCGAAGGCGAACCAGCGATGGATGAACTGCACCACCACCGGATTGTCGAAGACATTGGCGATGGCGGGCGACATCATCGGCACGCCCGCCGGAAACCAGGCGTCGCCCATCAGCGGCCAGCTGGAAAAGGCATAGCCCGCATCGAGCCCGGCGGTCAGCGCGCCGAACATCAACTGGACGAACAGCGTCAGCACCGCGCCCGCACCCAGCCAGGTCAGCCGGGCAGGGGCGGCCAGGCGGTTGCGATGCAGCGCCATCAGGTCGAGCCCGGTCCACACGATCCCCGCCAGGATGAACAGTGCGGTCAGGAGGTGTACGGTCAGGCGGATATGGCTGACGTCCGTCCGGGCGACCAGGCCGGAGGCGACCATCCACCAGCCGATCGCGCCCTGCATCCCACCCAGCGCCAGCAGCGCGAGCAGGCGGGGCTTGTACCCGACCGGAATCGCCTTGCGCGCCCAGAACCAGATCAGCGGCAGGGCGAAGGCCATGCCGATCACCCGGCCCAGCACCCGGTGGAGATATTCCCAAAAGAAGATCGCCTTGAACCCGGCGAGCGTCATGTCGCGGTTGAAGGTCCAATATTCGGGGATGCGCTTGTAATTGGCGAACTCGGCCTGCCACTGCGCTTCGTTGAGTGGGGGGATGATGCCGGTGATCGGCTTCCACTCGGTGATCGACAGGCCGCTATTGGTCAGGCGCGTGATTCCGCCCACCACGACCATGGCGACGATCAGCCCGGCGACCATGAACAGCCAGCGGGCGACACTGCGGGGGCGGGCGGTAATCATGAAGGCAGGGCTCGGTTGCAGCATGACGGAGACATAGGCCGTCGCACCCGCGCGCGATAGTGGACCGATTGCCCCGCCGACCCGACCTTCGGCCGGACCTTGCCGGGCGGTGCGCCACCGCCTAAATCCAGGTCATGGCGCATGTTCACACCCATCAGGAGCCCCAGGGGCCCGACCTCGCCGACGCGGCCAAGGCGACGCTGGAGCGCGCGGGCGAGCAATGGACCGCGATGCGCGCCAGTGTGTTCGATGCCCTGGCCGGGTTCGACAAGCCCGCCTCCGCCTATGACATCGCCGATGTGATGTCGAAGGCGCAGGGGCGGCGGGTCGCGGCGAACAGCGTCTATCGCATCCTCGACCTGTTCGTCGGCGCCAACCTGGCCCGGCGGGTGGAGAGCGCCAATGCCTATGTCGCCAATGCGCATCCGGATTGCCAGCACGACTGCATCTTCCTGGTCTGCGACCGGTGCGGCCAGACCACGCATATCGACGACGACCGCCTGACCGGCGCGGTCCGGGATGCGGCAAGGGGGGCGGGCTTCAGTCCCGAACGCCCGGTGATCGAGGTTCGCGGCCGTTGCGCGGATTGCGCCAAGAACTGAGCGTTCCTCGGGCCTGATCCTTTGGCTGCCCAGTCTACCGCGCGGCCCGCTACACGTCATAGGTTGCGTTAGGGGATGGCGCCCTACGCGGCCGCCGTCCGGATAGCCGATCCGCAAGCGAAATTCCGACGCCACCGGGGCCGTGCGCCGAGCTGTGGCATTTCGGCGTCAGATCAAGACCGCCGAACATCCATATCATTTTCTGACATTGACAGATGCCAGGAAACAAGAAAGGTATCTGGTAACGTTACCAGATAAAAAACAAAAAGGGATGAGGATCATGGAGAGGACGGGAATGCACGCCCGGCGCGTGCGGGGTCATGTCTTGAACGCGGTCAGCCTAGCCGTTCTGGCGGCGGGTATGATGACGGCACCGGCCTGGGCACAGGCGGTCCCCGGATCGACGCCGCAGTCCGCTCCGGCGCCATCGCCGGGCGCGCCCGCCGAGCAGGTGGACGATCTCAACACGCGCGAGGTCATCGTCACCGGATCGCGCATCACGACCGGCGGCTTTACCGCGCCAACCCCGACCACGGTGATCGGCGAGGAGCAGATCGCCGCCAATGCGCAGCCCAACGTCTTCACCACGATCGCCCAGCTTCCGTCGCTCCAGGGCTCGACCGGCACCGCGACCAATACCTTCAGCACGTCGAGCGGGCAGCAGGGGCTCAGCTCCTTCTCGCTGCGCGGCGTCGGCGCGATCCGCACCCTGACCCTGCTCGACGGGCAGCGCGTCGTCGGCGCGAACGTCACCGGGGTGCCCGACATCAGTCTGTTCCCGCAGCTGCTCATCAAGCGGGTGGATGTGGTGAATGGCGGTGCCTCGGCCTCCTACGGATCGGACGCGGTCGGCGGTGTCGTCAACTTCATCACCGATACCCGGTTCAAGGGGATCAAGGGCAATGTCCAGAGCGGCGTCACCACCTATGGCGACGATCAGCAGGTGCTGGTCCAGCTGGCGGGCGGCACCAGCCTGGTGAACGACACGGTGCATGTCATCGCCAGCACCGAATATGCGCATGAAGACGGCGTCGGCGGCGGTGACTTCGGCATCGGGCTGGCGGGTGGGCGCGACTGGTTCCGCCAGTCGACCCTCATCAACCGCAACGTCCTGAACGACGGGTCGCCGCAATATCTGTTCCGCGACTATGCCCAGTCCTACAACTACACCAAATACGGCCTCATCACCGCCGGGCCGCTTCAGGGGATCGCCTTCGATCAGTCGGGCAATCCATTCCAGTTCCAATATGGCTCGAACGGCGTGCCCGCGCGCGATGCGGCGGGCAATGTCCGCGGCTGTCTGCCCGGCTTCTGCCAGGGCGGCGACCTGTCGGGCAATGTCGATGCGGGCCGGTCGCTGCAATCCAGGATCCAGCGGGTCAACAACTATGGCCGGATCGGCTATGACTTCGCGCCCAATGGCGAAATCTATGGGACGATCAATATCGGCCAGGTGAAGACCAACAACCAGCCGGTCGGCGGGCAGAACCGCCCGAACCTGACCATCCAGTGCGCCAATCCTTACGTTCCCGCGCTGGTCAAGGCGCAGTGCGCGACGGCAGGCATCACCAATTTCCAATATGGCACCAGCAACGCCGCGCTGGGCAACAGCCAAGTCTATACCGATCGCCGCCAGTTCCGCTTCGTCGCGGGCGCCAAGGGGCGTGAAAGCGTCGCAGGGTCGGACTGGTCCTACGACATGTATTACGAACACGGCACCAACTATACGGATGTCGATGTCAGCAACATCATGCTGTCGCGCCGGTTCAACCAGGCGATCAACGCGACCACGCTGAACGGCGCGATCGTGTGCGCCGATGCCACCGCCCGCGCCAATGGATGCCAGCCGCTCAACATCTTCGGCGGCAATCCCTCGGCGGAGGCGCTGCGCTATATCATGCCGCAATATGGGCCGTACCAGCGGACCCGCCAGACGCAGGATGTGATCAGCCTGAACTTCTCGGGCTCGCCCTTCTCGTCCTGGGCCGGGCCGGTGTCGATCGCCTTTGGCGGCGAGTTCCGCCACGAATTCTACCGCGTCCGGGCCGATCCCTATGGCGCGGGCTTCGCCAACAGCCCGGCCAACGCGCAATATCCCGCCGATCCGGCCCTGCTGGCGGATGGCAACAACTGGTATGCCGGCAATTACAAGAACGGCTCGGGCGCCTATAGCGTCAAGGAAGCCTTTATCGAGGCCGACCTGCCCGTCATCAATTCCGATGCCGGTGGCCGCGCGAACATCAACGGCGCGGTGCGCGTGACCGATTACAGCACCTCCGGCACCGTCTGGGCGTGGAAGATCGGTGGCACCTGGGACCTGCCGGTCGACGGCCTGCGCATTCGCGGCGTGACCTCGCGCGATGTTCGTGCGCCGAACCTGTCGGAACTGTTCGCGGCGCCCGTGACCACGACGCTGCCGGGCTTTTTCGATCCGTTCCGCAACGTCACCGTGCTGGCGCTGCAGAACACCATCGGCAACGTCAATCTGACGCCGGAAATCGCGCGCAACACCACGCTGGGCATCGCCTTTTCCAATTCGCAGGCGATCCCGGGCCTGAGCCTGTCGGTCGACTATTACAAGATCAAGATCACCGACGTGATCTCCAGCCTGGGCGCGCAGGACATCGTCAACCTGTGCTATCTCAACATCGCGCCGGAGACGTGCGGGGTGTTCAATCTGAACAACCCGAACGGGCCGAACTACATCAATGTCCAGTCGTTCAACCTCGCCTCGATCCTGACCGACGGTTTCGACATCGAGGCGAGCTATCGCTGGCGCAATCCGCTGGGCCTGCCCGGCAGCCTGACGCTGCGCGCGCTGGCGACCAATATCCGGCGCTTCATCACCGACACCGGCCTGCCGAACACGATCCCGAACGACACGGCGGGCGTGAATATCGGTGCGACGCCCAAGTGGAAGTGGCTGGCGGTGCAGACCTATGCCACCGACGACTGGTCGCTGCTGCTCCAGGAGCGTTGGTTCAGCGACGGCAAGCTGGGCAATCAATATATCCAGTGCACCACGGGCTGCCCTGCCTCGACCGCGAACCGGCCGACGATCGACAATAATTTCATCCCCGGCGCCTTCTATTTGGACATCGGCGGCACCTATAACGTGACCAAGGCGGTCACCGCCTATTTCAAGGTCGACAATGTGTTCAATCGCGACCCGGCGCCGTCGCCCTATTTCGTCAATCCGGCGCTCTACGACGTCCTCGGGCGGGTGTTCCGCGCGGGCGTGCGGTTCAACTTCTGAGAGAGACGAAGACCATGACGATGTCGCGGATGATCGCATCCCTCCTGTTGCTGGCGTCCTCGGGGATGTCGCTCGCGGCCGATCGGCCGGGTTCCAACCCGATCATCCGCGATCGGTTCACCGCCGACCCCGCGCCGCTGGTCGTGGGCGACCGGCTGTACCTCTATGTCGGGCATGACGAGGCGCAGCGGGACGAGATGTTCAACATGAAGGAGTGGCTTGTCTATTCGACCACCGACATGCGCCACTGGACGCCGCATGGGCCGATCATGAACGTGCGCGACTTCAAATGGGCGAAGAAGGACGCCTGGGCCAGCCAGGCGATCTACAAGAACGGTAAATACTGGTTCTATGCCGCGGTCGAGCATGACGACACCCATCCCGGCAAGGCGATCGCGGTCGCCGTCTCGGACAAGCCGACCGGCCCGTTCGTCGATGCCAAGGGCTCCGCGCTCATCACCAACCAGATGACGCCCAAGGGCACGCATAGCTGGGAGGATATCGATCCGACCGTGATGACCGACGATGACGGCACGACCTGGATCGCCTGGGGCAACCGGCAATGCTATATCGCGAAGCTGAAGCCCAACATGATCGAGATCGACGGCCCGATCACCGAGATCACGCCCCCGCATTTCGAGGAGGGGCCTTGGCTGCACAAGCGGGGCAAGCTCTATTACCTGACCTATGCCTCGCTCGACCGCTCGACGCAGCGGGACGAGCATGTCTCCTATGCCACCGCGCCGTCGCCCAAGGGGCCCTGGACCTATCGTGGGTTGCTGACCGGTTCGGGCAAGTACAGCTTCACCATCCATCCGGGCATCGCCGACTTCAAGGGCAAGTCGTATCTGTTCCTGCATAACGCCACGCTGGCGATCGGCGACCAGAGCGGTTCGATCGGACGGCGGGCGGTGACGGTGGAGCGGCTATACTATAATCCCGACGGGACGATGAAGCCGGTCGTGCAGACCAAAGCCGGTGTGACGGCACCGGCGCGGTAGAGGTGGACATCTTACCATCCGTCCACCCCGGCGAAGGCCGGGGCCCAGCTGCTGTGCGTCTGGAAAGGGAGCCTGGACAATTGGTCAGTGCTTCAATTGCCTCGTTGCAACTGGACCCCGGCCTTCGCCGGGGTGGGGAAAGTTACTCAGCGGCGCGGCGGCGCGGTGGAGTCGCGTTCGATCAACCGATGGTCGAGCACGGTGACGCGTGGCTGGCCATCACCCTTTGGCGCACCACCACGGATCTCCTGGATCAGCATCTGAAGCGCGGTCGTCGCCAGTTCGCGGACGGGCTGATGAATGGTGGTCAGCGGCGGCCACAGCGTCGTCGCCGCCGTGCTGTCGTCGAAGCCGACCACGGTCAGGTCGGCCGGTACGTCCAGATGGCGCCGATGCGCGACCGAGACGATCGCGGCGGCCATATCGTCGTTGCTCGCGAAGATCGCGGTCGGTGGGCGCTCGCCGTCCAGCAGCGTCTCGCCCGCCGTCAGGCCCGAGGCATAGCTGAAGTCGCCGGGCACGATCCGGATGTCCAGGCCATCCTCTTCCGCGACCGCCCGGCGAAAGCCCGCCAGGCGCGCGATGCTGGCCGACTGGTCGGGATTGCCATGGACGAAGCCGATGCGTCGATGGCCCAGGCCGATCAGATGACGGGTCATGTCATAGGCCGCGCGATCATTGTCGATCCAGACGCACAGGGCGTCGGGCGCGGTGCCGCCGATCACCGCCATGGGCAGCCCGGCCCCGCGCGCGATCTCGCGGACGAAGGCAGATTCGCCCAGTGGCGGCGCCAGGATCAGGCCGGCGATACGCTGGTCGATCAGACCCTGGATCGCCTCGCGCGTCGGCGGGCGCCCCTGTTCGCCCTTCAGCAGGAAGAGTTGGGCCGCGCGGGTCGAGGCTTCCTCGAACACGCCCACCAGCAACTCGCTCATGAAGGCGGCGCTGGGATTGGAATAGATGACGCCGATGCGGATCTCGCTCGACGTGACCAGGCTGCGGGCCATCAGGTTGGGCGTGTAGTTCAGCCTTTTTATGACCTCGCGGACATGGCCGCGCACCTCGTCGCGCACGCCCGGATCGCCGTTGATCACGCGCGACACGGTCATGGGCGAAACCCCGGCCTCCTTGGCCACGTCGATGATGGTCACGCCGCGTGGGCGCCGTCGAGTGTTTGTCAAGGCTATCCTGTCCCGTCACCGGCGCATCCTCTATGCCGGTGCTCGGGCATCGCCGTGCCCCGTCACGGGGCGAAAGGTCAACGACGAATGCCGACCCCATGGAAGGACCGGGCGTGAAGGGCTTCCCCTATATTCGATGGACGATCATCGCCCTGTTCGTCGTCGCCATGGTCATCAACTATCTGACGCGCAGCATATTGGGCGTCGCCGCGCCCGCGATCATGACCGAACAGCATATCAGTTCGGAACAATATAGTTGGATCACCGGCGCCTTTCAGTTCGGGATCATGTTCCAGCCGGTGGCGGGCTATCTGCTCGACCTGATCGGGTTGAAGATCGGCTTTTCGCTGTTCGTTGCGGTCTGGTCGCTGATCACGCTCGGCCATGGATTCGCGAGCGGCTGGCTGGGCTTTGCAGGCCTGCGCGGTGCGTTGGGGCTGGTCGAGGGATCGGCCCAGCCTGCGGGCATGAAAGTCGTCGCCGAGTGGTTCCCCGCGCGCGAACGCGGCGTGGCGGGCGGTGTGTACCAGATCGGCGCGTCCCTCGGCGCGGTGTTCGCCCCGCCTCTGGTCGCCTGGGCGGTGTTCTACCATAGCTGGCGTGCGGCCTTTTTCGTCGCGGGCGGGCTTGGGCTGCTCTGGGTCCTGGCCTGGCTGTTCTGGTACGCCCCGCCAGCGCGGCACCGGGCGCTGTCGGGTCGCGAGCGCACGCTGATCGTCGAGGGGCAGGAGGCCGCGCTTGCCCGGCATCGCCGCCGCCCGCCGCTCGGTGAGTTGCTGCGGCGGCGCAACCTCTGGGCGATCGCGGCGGCGCGCTTCCTGGCCGATCCGGTATGGGGGATGCTGTCGCTGTGGATGCCGCTCTATCTGGTCAAGGCGCGGCATTTCGACCTGACCCAGATCGCGCTGTTCGCCTGGCTGCCTTTCCTTGCCGCCGACCTGGGCTGCCTGTTCGGGCCAGCCGTCGTCGCCTTTCTGCAGCGGCGCGGGATCAACCTGATCGACGCGCGGCGCGGGGCTTTCACGCTCGGCGCGGTATTGATGACCGGCATGATGTTCGTCGGCAGCGTCGACAGTCCGGTCGCCGCCGTCGCGCTGCTATGCCTGGGCGGGTTCGCGCATCAGACGCTGTCGGTGACGGTCATCACCTTATGCTCCGACCTGTTCCCGCAGGATCAGGTCGCGACCGCGACCGGCGTGTCGGGGACGGCGGCCAATCTGGGCGTATTGCTCTTCACGCTCACCCTTGGTTCGCTCGTCGACCAGGTTGGTTATCAGCCCTTTTTCATCCTGCTCGGCCTGCTCGATCTGGCCGGCGCGGCTCTCCTCTGGACCCTGGTGCGCAAACCCGCATGACCCCGACCAATCCCATATTGCGTGGCTTCAATCCCGACCCGTCGATCGTCCGGGTGGGCGAGGACTATTATATCGCGACCTCGACCTTCGAATGGTATCCGGGCGTCCAGATCCATCATAGCCGCGACTTGGTGAACTGGACGCTGGTCGCCCGGCCGCTGAACCGCGCCAGCCAGCTCGACATGTGCGGTAATCCCGATGGCTGCGGCGTCTGGGCGCCGGACCTGAGCTACAAGAATGGACGCTTCCACCTGATCTTCACCGATGTGAAGCGCTATGGCCGCACCACGGTCGACGGCGCCAAGGGCGCGTCGCTGCGGGACTTCCACAATTACTGGGTCTCGTGCGACCGGATCGACGGCGCGTGGAGCGATGCGGTCCATCTGAACAGCAGCGGCTTCGATCCCGCGCTGTTCCATGACGAGGACGGGCGCAGCTGGCTGCTCAACATGCTGTGGGATCATCGGCCCGACCGCAAGCGCTTTGCCGGGATCGTCATCCAGGAGATCGACCTGACCACTGGCCGCCTGCTGGGCGAGCGCAGGCGGATCTTCGAGGGCACATCGCTGGGCTTTACCGAGGGGCCGCATCTCTACAAGCGGGACGGCTGGTATCACCTGCTGGTCGCGGAGGGGGGGACCGAGCGTGGCCATGCCGTGGTGATGGCGCGCTCGCGCGATGTGTTCGGTCCCTATGAGGTCCATCCCGACGGCCCGGTCCTGACCGCCCGCGACACGCCCGACGCGCCGCTGCAACGGACCGGACATGGCGACCTGGTCGAGACGCCGGAGGGGGAGACCTGGATGGCCTATCTCTGCGGTCGTCCCTTGCCCGGCAGCGACCGCTGCGTGCTGGGCCGCGAGACGGCGATCCAGCGCATGGTGTGGGGCGCGGACGGCTGGCTCCGTCGTGCCGAGCCGACGCCGGTTGGCCCTCCACCCGCGCCCGTCAATGCGCTCGACCGGTTCGACGGGCCGGACCTGCCGCCCGCCTTTCAGTGGCTGCGTACGCCCCGGCCCAAGCGCCTGTTCAGCCTGACCGAGCGGCCGGGCCATCTCCGCCTGTTCGGACGCGAGACGATCGGCAGCCATTTCGAGCAGGCGCTGGTCGCGCGTCGTCAGACGGGCTTTGCCTATGACGCCCGCACGCAGGTCGATTTCGAGCCCGCCCATTTCCAGCAGGCGGCAGGGCTCGTCTGTTATTATAACAGCACCAAATATCATTTCCTGCACATCACCGCCGGGGATGCGGGCGAGCGCCTGATCCAGGTCCTCTCCGTCCTGCCGATCGGCGAGGGGCAGAGCCTGATCGCCGCGACGATGGCGCTGCCCGCCGGGCCGGTCGAACTGCGCGCCTCGGTCGATCACGCGGCGTTGCGTTTCGCCTGGCGCGCGGAGGGGGACGCTGATTGGACATGGCTGCCCGAGCGCTTCGATGCAAGTATCCTCTCGGACGAGGCGACGCTGGCCGGATTGCCCAATTTCACCGGGACTTTTGTTGGTATGGCGTGTCAGGATATGAGCGGCACCGGCCACCCGGCCGACTTCCGCTTCTTCCATTACTCCGAATAGCGCGCCTCACACAGGTCTGGTCACGATGATTGGCCAGACCAATATGGACAGCCCGTTTTAACCGCGTTAAGCTCCCACCGATACCGGCGACGATGATCGCCTGACGGGTGAGGGGAGTGACGGGCTTTGCGGATACGCAATCTGCGTTGGTGGATCGTGGCACTGATCTGTGCGGGGACGATCGCCAATTATCTGGCGCGCAACTCGTTGGGCGTGCTGGCGCCGGAACTGAAGACCGCGCTTCACATGTCGACGCAGCAATACAGCTATGTCGTCGGCGCCTTCCAGCTCGCCTATACCATCATGCAGCCGGTGGCGGGCGCGTTCATCGACCGGTTCGGCCTGCGCGCGGGGTTCGCGCTGTTCGGTCTGGCCTGGTCGGCGGCGAACATGCTCCATGCGCTGGCCATCGGCTGGCTGAGCCTGGCCTTTTTCCGCGGCGTGCTGGGCCTGTTCGAGTCGGCGGCGATCCCGTCGGGCATCAAGGCGGTGGCGGAGTGGTTCCCGGCGCGTGAGCGTTCGGTCGCGGTCGGCTGGTTCAACGCGGGGACCTCGCTGGGCGCCTTGATCGCGCCGCCGGTGGTGGTGGCGGTCGCGCTCTGGGCCGATTGGCGCACCGCCTTCCTCGTGACAGGCGGCGTCGGCATCTTCTGGGCCGCCGCCTGGTACATCTTCTATCGCTCGCCCGACGATCACCCCGCGATCACGCCCGAGGAAAAGGCGATGATCGCGGTCGAAAAGCCGAAAGGCCCGGTCAAGCGCGCCAAGGCCAAGGACATCCTGCGCACGTCCCGCTTCTGGGTCATCGCGGTGCCGCGTTTCCTGGCCGAGCCCGCCTGGCAGACCTTCAGCTTCTGGATCCCCCTCTACCTCGCCAGCGAGCGCGGCATGGACCTGAAGCAGATCGCGCTCTTCGCCTGGCTGCCCTTCCTGGCGGCCGATGTCGGCGGCATCCTGGGCGGCTATCTGTCGCCCTGGCTGATGAAGCGGGGCGTGTCGCTCATCCCCTCGCGCGTGGCTGGCGTGGCGCTGGGCGCGGTGCTGATGATCGCGCCGGGGTGCATCGGGCTGGCAGCCAGTCCGTACGTGGGGATCGCGCTGTTCTGCATTGGCGGCTTCGCGCACCAGATGATCTCGGGACTGATCAACACCCTGTCGTCGGACGTGTTCGCGCCGGCCGAGGTCGGCACCGCCAACGGCTTTATCGGCCAGGCGGGATGGATCGGCGGCCTGCTCTTTTCGCTGCTGATCGGCCAGCTGGCCGACACGGTCGGTTACGCGCCGCTGTTCGCCGTCCTGGCGGTGTTCGACCTGGTCGGTGCGGCGGTGCTGGTCCTGTTCATCCGCAAGCTGACCCCCTTCACCATAACCCCCCATTCCGAGGAGCCCGGCCGATGAGGCGCGCCACCCTGTCCCAGCCGCCGCGTTTCAGCCTGACCGAGCGTGTGCGCGGGCGCGTCACCCTGACCGCCGATACCGGCGCGGTCGCGCATCTGTTCGTGCCGGAGGAAGACGTCATGCGCCTGCTGCTGTTGGCCGAGGGGCGCGTGACCAGCCCGCCCAGCTGGGCCATCGCACCGGGTGCGGAGGACATTGCCGAGCCCGGTCGCGACCGGATGGACGTGGCGGGTTTCGCCTGCCCGGACTTCGCCTGCGAGGAGACCGACGGTGTCCTGACCGTCGCCACCGATCGGCTGCGCGTGAGCGTCACGCTCGAAGGCCTGCATTGTCGCTGGGAGCAGCACGGGGAGCAGGGCTGGCACGTCATCACCCAGGATCGCCCGACCCAGGCCTATGATTTCGGCTGGTGGGACGGGCGTGCGCATCATTATGCCGCGCGGGTGTCCGGCGAGCGCTTCTATGGCCTGGGCGACCGGACCGGCGACACGAACCGGGCAGGACGGCGTTTCCGGCTGACCAATGTCGATCCGATGGGCTTCGATGCGGAAACGAGTGACCCGCTCTACAAGTCGATCCCCTATCTGCTGGTCGCGGATGCACAAGGCCGCTGCCACGGCGAATTTTACGACACGGTCGCCGATGTCACCTTCGACCTGGGGCAGGAGCTGGACAATTATCACGGCCTCTACCGCCATGTCGTGGCCGAGGCCGGAGACGTCGATCGCTGGATCATCGCAGGCCCCGATCCGCGGGCGGTGACGCGGCGCTTCACCTGGCTGACCGGGCGCCCCGCGCTGATGCCGCGCTGGACGCTGGGCTATTCGGGCTCGACCATGACCTATACCGATGCGCCCGATGCGGCGGCGCAGATGGCGGGGTTCCTGGCGCTGTGCGAGCGGCACGATCTGGGCTGCACGTCCTTCCACCTGTCGTCGGGCTATACCTCGATCGGGGACAAGCGGTACGTCTTCCACTGGAACCGCGACAAGTTTCCCGATCCCGCCGCCTTCGTGGCATCCTATGCCGAGGCGGGCGTGCGGCTGGTGCCCAATATCAAGCCCGCGCTGCTGCGCAGCCATCCGCGCTATGACGAGGTGGCGGAGGCCGGACTGTTCGTAGCGGATGAGGACGGCCAGCCGGTCGAGGCGCAGTTCTGGGACGAGGTCGGCAGCTATATCGACATGACCCGGCCCGAAGCGGCGGCCTGGTGGCGCGATCAGGTGACGTCGGCGCTGCTCGACCACGGCATCGAGGCGACGTGGAACGACAATAACGAATATGAGCTGTGGGACCGTCGCGCGATGGTCGATGGCTTTGGTCAGGCCCGCCCCGCCGCCGAGATGCGTCCGGTCCAGCCGATCCTGATGACCCGCGCGTCCCGCCAGGCCCAGATCGCCAAGCGGCCCGAAACGCGGCCCTATGTCGTCACCCGCGCGGGCATGGCGGGGCTGCACCGCTATGCCCAGACCTGGTCGGGCGACAATCGGACCGAGTGGAAGACGATCCGCTACAATGCGCGCCAGTCGATCGGGCTGGCGCTGTCGGGCGTATCGAACAGCGGGCATGACGTGGGCGGCTTCTCCGGCCCGGCGCCGTCGCCCGAATTGCTGGTCCGCTGGGTGCAGGCGGGCGTGCTGATGCCGCGCTTCAGCATCCACAGCTGGAACGACGACCGCACGGTCAACGAGCCCTGGATGTATCCGGAGGTGCTGCCCGCCATCCATCGGCTGATGGCGCTGCGCCAGACGTTGATCCCCTTCTTCTACGACCTGCTGCATTGCTATCATGGCGATTATGAGCCGATGGTGCGGCCCCTCTGGCTCGACTTCCCGCACGATCCCCAAGCCTGGGTCGAAGGCGACGAGCATATGCTGGGGCCCGACATGTTAGCGGCGCCGGTGATGGAGGAAGGCGCGCGGCACCGCATGGTCCGGTTGCCGGTCGGTTGCGACTGGGTCGATGTGTGGACCGGCGCGCGCTGGGCGGGTGGGGCGACCGTGCGGCTGGACGTGCCGCTGGACGCGCCGCCGCCGCTGATCGCACGGGCCGGCTCCGCAATGCTGGTCGATCTGGCCAAGGGCGGCTGGCGTCCCGAGCCCCTGAAGCGCGGCCTCTGGGTGTTCCCGCCCGCGATCGGCCTGGTCGCCTGGAGTGGGATGGACGATCAGGGCGATGGAGCGGGCCCCGCCGATCGGTGGCGTATCGCTGGTGAGGCCGATGCGGAACGGGTCGTACTGACTGTCGCTCGCGAGTCGGCAAGCGGATCGAACACCCTGTCTATCACCCTGCTCCTGCCGCCGGGCGATGAACGCACGCTCATCGTGAATGACGGCTCCGGCGAGGCGGTGATGCATGAGGGGAGGCGGGGCGTCACCCTGACTTTATAAGGCTTTTCGCCTGCACGGGGCGGGGCTGCTGATGCCGGAATGTCGCAGTCCCGCCCGTTTCACGCTTCCCATCATTACGGTCAAACAACCCCATTGCATTGGTAAGACCATTTGGTATGCTGAATTCCTGACGAAGCAAGACCGGCCAAGACCGGCTGCAAAGGAGGGGATTATGAAGATGCTGCGTTCCACCGTGGCTGCGACCGCGCTGATCGTGTCGCTGGCTGCCGCAGGCCAGGCTTCGGCGCAGGAGGTTGCTCCGGCACCCGCCGATCAGGCCAAGCTGACCCAGGATAGCCAGGGCGCCCCCGGTGGCCCGACCTCGGCCATCGCGCCCGAGCCCGTGAGCGCAGGCGAGATCATCGTAACCGCCAACAAGCGGGCCGAGAATGTGCAGCGCGTGCCGCTCGCCGTGTCGGTCGTAGCCCCCGCGCAGCTGGCCGCCGCCGGTGTCCGCAACTTCACCGATATCGGCAAGGTCTCGTCATCGCTGGTCGTCCGCCCGGCCGAGCAGCCGCAGAACTCCAACATTTCGCTGCGCGGCGTCGGCACCTTCGCCTTCGGCATCGGCGTGGAATCGAGCGTCGCGGTGCTGGTCGACGAAGTGCCGCTGGCGTTCCAGGCGCGCGCCTTCACCGACCTGCCCGATGTCGAGCGGATCGAGGTGCTGCGCGGGCCGCAGAGCACGCTTTACGGCAAGTCGGCCTCGGCCGGTCTGGTCAACCTCATCACCCGCAACCCGACCTCGGAGCTTCGCGTCCGTGCGAATGCGGTGGCGACGACCGATCGCGAAGGCGGCGTCAACTTCAGCGTTTCCGGCCCTATCAACGATCAGCTCGGCTATGTCGTCTCGGCTGCCTATAACAAGTGGGATGGCAACATCCGCAACCTGTTCAACAACAAGCGGGTCAATGGTCGCGAGACGCTGAACCTGCGCGGCAAGCTGCGCTGGGAGCCGACCGACACGGCCTCGCTGACCATCGCGGGCAATTATGTCAACGGCAACACGACCGTGGGGCGCCCCTTTCTGGCCTTCGGAGCCAATGCCCGTCTGCGCGGGACCGCCGGGCTGACCCCCTCGGTCGTGCTGCCGGGCGTGGTCGTCGGCCCCGACAATCAGGACATCAGCAACAATTACGACTCACGCACCAAATATGAGGGCGGCGGCGGCTATATCCGCGGCGAGTTCGGCCTCGGCAAGCTGAACCTGGTCACGATCAGTTCCTATGACCGGTTCCACCTGAACGACTATCTCGACCATGACGATACGTCGGCGCCGGGCAATCTGGGCAACAACACCCAGATCGGCGTGTTCAACTCCGAGCAGGTGACCGAGGAGGTCCGGCTGCAGTCCGATGCCGACCAGCCGTTCCGCTATACGGTCGGCCTCTACGGTGCGAATGTGAAGTTCAACCGTCCGTTCCAGCGCGGGCCCTATTTCTCGCTCGCCAACTGGTATGCGACCTCGCAGTCGCGACAGGTCGCGGCCTTCGCGCAAGTCGACTGGACGATCGTGCCCGACCTGACCTTCACCGGCGGCGGGCGCGTGCAGAATGAGCGGGTCGCCTATACCTTCCGCGACAATCTGGCGGGCACGTCCTTTGCGGGCCATGCCAGCGACACGGCGGGCACCTATCGCGGCACGCTGCGCTATGATTTCAGCCCGACGGTCAACGCCTTCATCACCTATGCGACGGGGTATAAGGGCCAGACCTATGACCTGACCACCGGGTTCAACCGCAACCGTGCGCTGGCCGGGCCGATCAAGCCCGAGCGGTCGCGCGACAAGGAACTGGGCATTCGCAGCCAGTTCCTCGACCGCCGCCTGACCGCGAACGTCACCTTCTTCGACACCAGCTACCGCGACCTTCAGGCCCAGACCATCGAGACGCTGGCGGACGGCACATCCAACTATCGCCTGACCAATGTCGGCCGCCTGACCACCAAGGGCATCGAGTTCGAAGGGTCGATGCGGTTCAGCGACAGCTTCAACCTGGGCGGGGCGGCGACCTATCTGGACGCCAAATATGCCCAGTTCGACGTCGCGCAATGCTATCCGTTGCAGACTGCGGCGCAAGGCTGCACCGGCTCGCCCGCCAGCCAGAACCTGACCGGTACGACCGCGATTCAGGCGCCCAAGTGGAAGTTCAACGCCAATCTCGACTATTCGCCGCGCCTGACCCAGGATCTGCGCGGTGTGGCGCAGGTGAACTGGCAATATCAGAGCAGCCTGTATTTTCAGGCGCGCGATCCCCAGACCTTCCAGCCCGCCTTTAGCATCGTGAATGTCGGTCTGGGCGTCCGGCAGGAGGATCGCCGTTGGGAATTGGTCGCCTTCGTCAACAACCTGTTCGACAAGCAATATTATGGGTCGTTGGTGAATACGGCGGGCAATTTCGGCGGCAATATCGCGACGCAGGCGGTGCTGCCGCGTGATTTCCGCCGCTATGGCGGGCTCCGGCTGGGCTTCAACTTCTGATGCGGCGCGCGGTGCTGGGGGCGGTCGCGGTCCTGGCCGCTGTCGCCGCCGCGCAGGGACAGGGCGTGGGGGAGGGGGCACCCGCCCGTCCGCCCGTCGACGCGCCCGAGCTGGCGCAGCTGGGCCGCTATCCCGTCGGCGTGATGCGGACCGAGTTCGTCCAGCCGGGGCAGGCCGATCCGTTGCAGGGCCGCGATCGGCCCGCCATCGTCGACCGGCATTTGCCGCTGGTCATCTGGTATCCGGCGGCGTCTGCCGGGCCCGGCATCACCTATCACACCGCCCTGTCCGGCGAAGACGGGCGGGACGTGCCCTTCGACCTGCCGGGGCTGGCTTCGGCTGACCGGCCCGTGGCGACGGGGCGGTTTCCGCTCGTCATCCTCGCCCATGGTTACGGCAACACGCCGGAGGTCCTGTCCTGGCTGGGCGAGAACCTGGCGAGCAAGGGCTATGTGGTCGTCGCCCCGGCCTTTCGCGATCCGCCGATCAGCATCCGTACCGACGCCGCCAGGGCAGGGCCGATCGCCCGGCGGCCGCTCGACATCGCCTTTGTCGCACGGGAAGCGCAGAAGCGGGCGACCGCGCAGGACGGCATCCTCGCTGCCGCCGATCCGGCCCGAACGGCACTGATCGGCTATTCGATGGGCGGCTACGGCGTGTTGACCGTCGGGGGCGCGCCGCTCAACCCTGCCATAGCCGGATTGAGCCGTGGCATCCTTGGCGCCTATGCGGCCGGGGCTGCGCGGAGTGGGGACCTGTCGGTGCCGGGCGTGAAGGCGATCGTCGCGCTCGCCCCCGCCGCGCGGTTCGGCGAGGTCCCGATCTGGACCGGGCAGGGTGTGGGCGCGGTGAACGCGCCGACCCTGATCGTGGTCGGCGACCATGACCGGGTGGTCGGCCATGACGCGGTGCGTGCGCTGTTCACCGCACCTGCTTCCGCGCCGCGCTATCTGCTGACCTTCGCCCAGGCCGGGCACAGCATCGCGCTGGTTGGTGCGCCGCCCGCCATGCGTCAGCGTTTCTGGGACATGGACTGGTTCGAGGACGCCGTCTGGCGCAAGGATCGCTTGCTGCCCATCCAGACGCATTTCATCACGGCCTTTCTCGACCGCTATGTGAAGGGCGAGACCGCGAAGGACGCCTATCTGAACGGCCTGGAGGTGCAGTCCGATGCGGGCCGTTGGCCGAACGTGCCGGTCGGCCGGGTGGCGCAATACAGCCCGGGCCCGCCCGCCTCGACCGTTTGGAAGGGCTTTCAGCCCGGCCGCGCGGTCGGCATGACGTTCGAATATAGACCGGCGCCCTGAGGCGGGACGCGGCCCGATCGACTGGCCGCTGCGCAGGAATGGGTTAGAACCGGCTAAACAGGGAGAGCGAAGCGATGATCGGAAAAGGCTGGACCGGCGCCATGGCCGGAATGCTGGCGATACTGGGATCGCCGCTTGCGGCGCAGGAGGCGCCGCCGTCTCCGGGGCCGGTCCTGGCCGCTGCCGATCTGCGCGACGGCACCGACCTGTCGGGGCCGTGGCATTATTCGATCGACCCGTTCCGATCCGGCATTGCGGGCTTCCATGGCGGGATGCCCGATGCGGGGCAGCAGCGCTGGCGCGATGTCGATGTCCGCGCCGCGATGGCGAAGGACAGCCGGGTCCTCTATGAGTTCGATCTCGCCCATTCGCCGCTGACCTCGCTCCCCTCGTCCTGGCTGACCCAGGCGCCGGAGCTTCGCCATTATGACGGGCTGATGTGGTATCAGCGGACGTTCGCCGCGCCGCCCGTGCGCAAAGGGCGCTATTTCCTGCGCTTCGGCGCGGCCAATTATGCGACTATCGTCTATCTGAACGGCAAGCAGGTGGGGCGGCATGAGGGCGGCTTCACGCCCTTCGCCTTCGACGTCACCGGCCTGCTGCGCGACGGGCAGAACCAGATCACGGTCGGGGTCGACAGCCAGGCGACCGAGGCCACCGTGCCGCCGCCCGTCACCGACTGGGAGAATTATGGCGGCATCACGCGGCCGGTACGGCTGATCCAGACGCCCGATACTTATGTCGACGATGCGTGGGTCCGCCTGACCCGTGACGGCAAGATGGCGGTCGACGTCCATCTCGACGGACCGCAGGCCGCCAACCGGCCCGTTCGCCTGCGCATCGCCGAGCTGGGGCTCGACCGGGCGGGCGTGACCGATGCGGGTGGCAATTGGCGCGCGACCATGGCGGCGCCGCGCGCGCTGATCCGCTGGTCGCCCGACCGGCCCAAGCTCTATGACGTTGCCATCGCGTCCGGCGAGGATCAGTGGCGCGACCGCATCGGCTTCCGCACCATCGAGCGGCGCGGGGCCGACATTCTGCTCAACGGCAAGCCGATCTTCCTGCGCGGCATCTCGATGCATGAGGAGGAATTGGGCGTCGATCCGACCCGCGCCATGACCCCGGCGGCGTCGCGGGCGCTGCTCAGCGAGATCAAGGACGGGTTGCACGGCAATTTCGTCCGGCTGGCCCATTATCCGCATTCCGACGTCACCGTCCGCCTGGCCGACGAGCTGGGCCTGATCGTGTGGAGCGAAGTGCCCGTCTATTGGCGGGTGGCCTGGTCCAATCCGGATACGCTGAACCGTGCGCGCACCATGCTGGCGGAGAATATCCTGCGCGACCGCAACCGCGCCGCGATCGCCATCTGGAGCGTCGCCAACGAAACCCCGGTGACCGACGCGCGCAACAGTTTCCTGCGCACGCTGGTCGGCGATGTCCGGCGCCTGGACGATACGCGGCTGGTCAGCGCGGCGCTGCTCGTGGAGCGGGACGAGAGTGCCGACCATCCCGTCATGACGCTCGCCGATCCGCTGGCCGAGGCGCTTGATGTCATGGCGATCAACACCTATAATGGCTGGTATACGCAGGACCGCCTGGCCGATCTCGGCCGTAGCGAGTGGCGGGTGCCCGCCGACAAGCCGCTGATCTTCTCGGAGTTCGGCGCCGATGCGCGGGCGGGCTTCCACGATCCCGCCAACAAGCAGAAATTCTCAGAGGAGTATCAGGCCGATTATTACCGCGCGACGCTGGGCATGGCGGATCATATCCCGACCTTGCGCGGCATGTCGCCCTGGATCCTGAAGGACTTCCGCTCGCCGCGCCGCCAGAACCCGGACTTCCAGCAGGGGTGGAACCGCAAGGGGCTGATCTCCGAAACCGGGCAGCGTAAGGAGGCTTTCGCGGTGTTGAGCGACTATTACGGCGCAAAGTCGACCGCCCGATAGGCGGTATTTCAACGGCTTGGGCCCGGAACTGGGCGTGCCGCGTTGGCCGCGGCATGACCCAGGACGACGAAAAATGGATGCGCATGGCGATCGCGGTTGCGACGTCGAAAGGCTCCGACCCCTCGACCTCGCCTTTGGGCTCGGTGATCGTGCTCGACGGGCAGGTGATCGCCGCCGAGCGTAACCAGACCGAGGAACTGCCCGACGCCACCGCCCATGCGGAGATGATGGCGATCCGTCGCGGTTGCGAAGGGCAGGGGGCGTTGGAGCTGCGCGGGGCGACCCTCTACTCCACGCTGCAACCCTGCGGCATGTGCACCATGGCCTCGATCTGGTCGAAGGTCGGGCGGGTCGTTTACGGCGCGGGGCGCGATGACGTGCACCCGATGTATTTCGAGGCGCGGCATGTCGATACATTGGGCTTCATAGCCGACGCGTATCGCGACGATATCGTGACCGAGGGTGGGTGCCTGCGCGCGGAATGCGCCGCGCTCTATTATCCGCCCGATGCCGACCTGCCGAAAGAGGAACAGGCGAACCTCTGACGCTGAAAAAAAAGGGCCGCCCGTCCATATTAGACGGGCAGCCCCTATTTCAGGTCGGGCCTTAGAACTTGGCCTGGACGCCCGCATAGACGAAGCGGCCGAGCGTATCATATTGCCCGCTGCCCGCGCCCAGACCGGTCAGGTCGAGCGGCGGATGCTTGTCGCCCAGATTGGTGACGCCCAGATAGAAGTTGAAGTTCTTGGTGGCGTCCACACCCAGCCGGATGTCGTGATAGGCGACGACCGGATAATATTTGTGATCGGCATAATAGGGATCGGTCGGCGCGATCCCGTTGAGCGTGTTGTAATAGGCGTAATCGCCGACATATTGGCGACCATACCAGCGCAGACGATAGCCGAAGGTGAACGGCCCCGTCATGAAGTTGGCGTTGATCGTGAAGCGGTCCTGCGGCGTCCCCAGATTGTTCAGATCGCGCGTCACATAGTCGGGACGGGTCGGATCGGTATAGTCGTTGCGCTCCAGGACATGGGTGTAATTGCCGCGCAGCGACAGGCGGCCGAGCGTGCCGATGTCGTGATTATAGGCAAGCTCGGCATCAATGCCGCGCGCCCGCAGCGAGGCGAAGTTGACGCCGGCCGACAGGAGCGAGCCCTCCAGGATCTGGAAGGGGATTTCGCCGCTGGGTCCGCCGCTGGCCCCGGCACGCTTGAACAGCGCGCAGAACTGGTTGCTGAGCGTCGGCAGATCATAGCATTGGTTGATGATCGTCTGTGCATCGACCGAGGCGATCGCCTGCTGGACGCGGATATTATAATAGTCGACCGTCAGCGACAGGCCGGGGACCCAGTGCGGCTGGAACACGCCGCCATAGGTGTAGGAGTCCGACCGCTCCGCCCGCAGGCTGGGATTGCCGCCGCTCTGGTAGAGCAGCGAGTTGGAATATTGGAAATTATAGCCCGACGGGCGTCCCGCCGCCGCGCAATTCGCCTGGCGATTGGCGGGGTTCGTCCCCTTGGTGATGTTGTCGGCCGAGCAGGGGTCCGAGACCAACTGATAATTGGCGCCGGGCGGGGTGTAGAGTTCGCCCAGGTTCGGCGCGCGCACCGCGCGGGCATAGCTGGCGCGGAAGGTCAGGTCGCTGACCGGCTTCCAGATCGCCGACGCGTTATACGACCAGACCGTACCCGCCGTCGTGTTATAGTCCGAAACACGCGCCGCACCCGAAAGCGTCAGCTCCTTGATGAGCGGAAGGTCCTTGAGCAGCGGCACCCGGACTTCGCCGAACGCCTCCTTCACGATCATCGCCGGCGCATTGAAGGTCGGGATGGCGTTATAGAAGGTATAGCCCTCCGAGACGAGCGGGTCCTGCGAGTAATAGTTGGTCTCGCGCCGATACTCGCCACCGATCGAGAAGCCGATCGGGCCGCCGGGCAGCGAGAACAGCTGTTCCAGATCGCCCGACAGATAGCCGCTGATGTCCAGCTGCGTGATCTTGCCGACCGAGGTCGTGTTCTGGAGCAGATAGTTGCGCTGGGCCTGGGTGAACTGGCCACCCATCACGTTGATCGGCACGCAGGCCGCGACGTCATTGGCCAGGACCGAGGCCTGGTTCGGATCGTTCACGCCGGCATAGCCGACCGCCGCGGTCGGATCGACCTGCGAGCGGCAGACGATCTGCCCGGCGCTGTTGCGGACCGCGTCATTGGCCAGCAGGAAGCGCTGGACGTTTAGATTGCCCAGGATTTCGGTCTTCTCACGGAACGATCCGTAATTGGCCGACACCTCGTAATGCCAGTTGTTGTTGAAGTCGCCGCGCACGCCGCCGACGATGCGGAACGTGTCGCGATCCGACTGTTCCGACCGGTTGCCCAGCCCGAACATGATTTCGCGCACGTTGAACGTTCCCGACGGACCGACATTGGCATTGGGATTGGCGAGCAGCTTGTTGGCGACGATCGTCGCGCGCGCCTGATCGGTCAGATAGGGATTGTCGAGCCGGATGGCTTCACGGCTGTCGGAGAACACGCCGCCATTGATGAAGGCTGGGCCGCTCGAGCCCGATCCGAAGACCGAAGTATGCGAATAGGTCGCCTCGACGAACGGCACGAACGCGTCCGAGACGGTATAATGGCCGATCAGGCTGACATTGACGCGGTTCAGCTGGGGCTGGATCTGGAACTGGTTGCCCTCTCGTCCGGTGCTGCCATTGCCGCCGATGAACGAACCGTTCGGACCATAGCCGACACGCTGGCCGGTGAGCGGGACCAGATTGCCGTCTGGCGTGAACTGATAGGGGACATAATAGGCGACACCGTTCGGCGCGGTGCCCGCATTCAGCAGCGAGTTGCCGCCGAAGCGCACCACGCCGGTATCGCTGTACGAGGCGCTGCGCACGTCATTGTATAGCAGATATTCGGGATTGCCCGGCGCGCCGTTCGGATTGACCTCTACGAAAGAGCGCTGCTGCGACAGATACGGGCGGCTGGATGCGAAAAACTGGTCCTGATGGGCATATTCGACATTGACCGCGACATTGCCGCGACCTTCGTTGAAATTCTTGCCCGCCAGGATGCTGGCAAAGCTGGCCTGGCCGTCACCATAGGTGCTGACGCCGTTCTGGGCGCGGGCCTGGATGCCCTCATAATGGTCCTTAAGGACGAAGTTGACCACGCCTGCGACCGCGTCCGAGCCATAGACGGCGGACTCGCCGCCGGTCACGATGTCGACGCTCTGGATCAGGTCGGTCGGGATCGTGTTGGTATCGACCGAGGTGCCGGAGCTGAGGATGTCGCCCGCGACGTGGCGGCGACCGTTGACCAGCACCAGCGTGCGCTGCGTACCCAGGTTGCGCAGGTCGAGCAGGTTGAGGCCCGACGTGCCAAGGAAGCGGGTCGAGTTGGACTGGCTGAAGGTCGAGGCCAGCTGGGGTAGCTGGTTCAGCTGGTCGCCGATCGAGACCTGACCGGTCTGGAAGAACTCCGAGCCCTGGACGCTCGTCACCGGGTTGGGCGAGGTCAGGTTGGGGCTGGCGATGCGCGAGCCGGTGACGATGACGTCGTTGGAGCCGGTCGTGGCGGTGCTGGCGGTGGTGTTGCCCGCAGGCGTCACATCCTGTTGCGGCGTCGTCGCCGTCGCAGGATCGGCATTCCCCGCGGCCTGAGCCTGGGCCATCGATGGCAGCAGAGCCAAGGTGCCGATCAAGGCGGTCGCACCGAAAAGGTGGCGGATATTCATGGTTTCCCCCATTTTTATGGATGGACAGACCATCTGACCTATATGTTAGCGTTGCCGTGACAAGATCATGAAAACAACGACATTTTTGTCCGGTCGTTGGAGCGTGTGGCAGATATGTGACATAAGGGCGGGCGTCACGGGCCGCGCTCCATCCATTTTTTGCGATATTCGCGATGGCCTGGTCGCCGATCAATCCGATCGCCCCCGCGCCTGGTCGATGACCAAGCCGAGGGTCGTTTTCTCTTTGTCTTATTTGAGAGGGAACGGGCCAAGCGCCATCGTCCGTGGTCAGGGAGACAGGATTCCTGACCTATTTTTTCCGCGCACTAAGCTATTGATTTTGCGTCGACGCTCAACCCGTCTGTCGGCGGGTTGCACATTGATGGGTACAAGAAGGGGTACAGCGTGGCAAGGCCATCAAACGGGCTTGTCGACTTGGCGATACCTCAAGCCATAGTCGTGCTTGACGATCTTCGCAGATCGTGGGTCCGCCATAGCTGTGCGACATGCCCCGACGCGTTGTTCGAGGCGTGATGCCCGAGCAGGCGAGCGGTAGATCTAGATCATCGTATTCCCCTGGACGTGGCCGATGTTGGGACACCGCGTAATTGATGTAGCCACCCTCGTGCATGGTACGAAGTCGCCTTGGCGCTTCAATGCAGGAGGGTGACCGATGTCGATGTACGCAGGATTAGATGTGAGCGACAAGACGACGCATATCTGCGTAGTCGATGCCGACGGTAAGGTTTTACGTCGCGATGTTGTTGCGAGCGATCCCGACGTTTTAGCCAAATGGCTCAACAGGCATTGTGCCGAGCTGAGCCGCGTGGTGCTGGAGACAGGAACGCTATCGACTTTCCTGTATCACGGACTGGTTGAGCGTGGCGTCGCGATAGAATGTATCTGCGCGCGGCACGCAAAGGGTGTCCTTTCGGCGCGCGTGAACAAGAGCGACGTGCACGATGCGGAAGGGCTTGCCCAACTGGCGCGTACAGGCTGGTACAAGCGGGTTCACATGAAAGCGTCAGCCACGCATATCGACAGGGCAGCCCTGCGTATTCGCGCGCAGCTCATCACCGCGCGTACGTCCATGGCCAATCAGTTGCGTGGGCTCCTGAAGCTGTTCGGCCTGCGCATGGGTACCGCCAGAACACCGGGCCGGCGTGCCGAACGCCTGGCCGCCTTCTACGCCCAGCGCCCGGATCTGAAGGCTCTGTTCGCCCCGCTTATTGCCGCCATGGAAGCCATCGAGGAGCAACTGCGCGCCTCCAATCGCCTGCTCAACGATCGGGCAAAGGCGGACGAGGTCTGCGCCAGGCTGATGAGCGTTCCTGGTGTCGGCCCGATCACGGCTCTCACCTTCACTGCTACCATCGAAGACCCCCACCGCTTCGCAAGGAGCGAGGATGTCGGCGCCTATGCGGGGCTTGTCCCCCGACGCAGTCAATCGGGAGAACGCGATGTAAGCGGACATATCTCCAAGGCGGGAGATCCGATGTTGCGCAAGGCGCTTTACGAAGCGGCCAACGTCGCACTGTCGCAGGTGAAGCGGCCATTTGCCCTTCAGGCATGGGGCAGGAAAATCGCCAAAGGCAAAGGGCCAAGGCGTGCCAGAACGGCCGTCGCACGGAAGCTCGCCGCATTACTCCATTCACTTTGGCTGAACGAGACCGAGTTTCGCTGGGCCTGATCCCCGGCGTTCCTCATCCCGCTCAGCCATGCCCCGGACGATCTCGTCAGCTTTGTAGAGGGTCAAACCTCGTTTGGGACTCAGAGACGTCCACCTATTCCGCTCGGCCGCGATCATGAAGGCTCGGACGTGAAGCTGCCACAGCTGTCCGATGACCTCGAAGACAACCATTGGCGAACGGGAAAAAAGGAAGGGCAACGCAGAAATCAATTAGACAACAAAGCCGTCGTTCCCGAGTTCAGGCCCGAATGTCAGGTCTTGGCGTGAACCGACATTCAGCATTTACTGCATCACCCCCATGCAGCGGCCGCAAATGGGCCGATAACGGACCGTCGGTTTGCGGCACTACCAGCCAGGGCAGCGGACGTTCATGGTTGTCGTGGTCCAGGGTCCGAAAGTGAGCCGTTTGTCGACCGACCGGTTTCAATGACAAACCCAAGGAAGCGGAGGTCACTCCGGGCTCGCTCGGCGAAATAGTGTAGAACAAAAGCTCCGCCATAAGGAGACAAATTTCACTTGCCCTACCAGAGGAATTGCTGCGATTATCATGCGATATTATTAGGCGAGTGAATCCCTTGTCCGTTCTGGATATTCCTCTTCGAAAGGCTTTGCAGCTGTTCTATGCACGCAGAGCGTTGCGACGATCCATATTGAAGGATGATATCCGACTTGATCGCAAGAAAGAAGCGGGCGGCACAAGAAGCCGGGGTGGTGATTTCTATCTGCCGTTCTGGTCAGATGTTAAAAAGCATATATCGGGTGATGGGGAATTAGCAGATCTGACCACAGATCGCATTGCCTCAAACGAAAATTATAAACGCCTATATCCCCTATTGAAGGAAGGCGTTCTTGAATTGCTTAGTGCAAAGTTACGTTGGTCAAATGAACCAGTCGAGATCATTCCTCAGAGCGTTCATGGGATTCTACGAATTGAGAATCTAGGCGGAACAGTTCGCATCCGCGACGCTCTCCACGCGCGTGTAAGAGAGAAGTATACACGCGTTGTATATCCCTACTTCAGCGAAGAGCCTGCGCTACCTGAGGAAGGGGGAAGGTTGGGCCTATGGGCGATGCAACAAGCACTGGAAGGCTTAGATCCAAATGACATGCGTATCATAGATCCTCTTCGCAGGACGTTTTTCTCGCCAGAGACAACGTCCTTACAAGGCACCGAGGAGGCTATTTTCAACGACAAATACAGGTCTTTGATCGATGAATGGGAGCGTCTCAGGCTTGAGTGACCCGGCCTTACAACTGCAAATGCAAGATCGGTATTCTGCCGGATTTATCAGAAATAAAAGAAAGTTCAGCGCAAAACCGCTTCAAACAGGGCAGGTGCTTATCCAAGGCCGGCCTCCACGATAAACGGGGTCGGCGTGTTCTTCCAGTGAGACTGATCGGACGCGACGACGAGGATGCGCTTGGCGCGAGTCAGGCCTACGTAGAATAGCCGCCGAGACTCGTCATACGCCTCCTGCGTCGATGTCGAGAAATGCGGGATACTGCCATTGTTCATGCAGATCAGGGCGACGCCATCGAATTCGCGGCCTTTTGAATTGTGCAGCGTGATCAGCTTAAGCGCATGCTCGGGATTGGCGAACAGGCCCATATCGGAGATCAGCAGATTTGCGAGATCGACCTTGCTGGCCTGCATATCGGACAGCATTTCCTCGGCGGAATCGACCAGCGGCTGTTTGGCGCTGCCCGGCAACCATTCCTCGCGTTCGAGATAGTCACCAGCCTCGCGGGCGATGGCGCGCAGCCAAGCGACGCCGCCGGGATGCTGGTTGGCAAGTTCGCGAGCGAGATAGATCAGGCCGAGCGCCGCACGACGCCCCTGATAGCTGAACATGTCGTAGCGCGAGTTCCCGGTGAGATCACCGATGAGCCGAAACAATGCTCGCTCGACACCCGGGAGGCCGAGGTAATTGCCGGCTCCGGCGCAGGCTCCAAGTTGCTCGGCAAGTCCGGCAAGCAGACGCCGACGCTTATAGGGGCGCGCGCCCGGACCGAAGACCGGGACGTCGAATTCACGGAGGGCGCGGGCGACGGGGATGAGGTGCGTCCACCATGGCGCAAGGATCGCGGCTTTGCCGAGCGGGATGCCGGCATCCTGCAGGGCGGGCAGGAAATGCTCGGTGATGGCGTCGATTGGCCAGCCGACATGGACGTAGTTCACTTGCGCCGCGAGCTGGGCTGCATCGCCCGCCGACTGCATCCCCGGCACGGTCGGGATGAGTGTTGATGCTGTGCTGACTATCGCCGGCCCGCATCGAAAGTTGCCGGTCAGGACCGTGTCGCGGTGCGCGTCGATCTTATCGCCGAACTGCTCGGCGAGTTCCGGGCGAGCGCCGGCGAAGCGCATAATCGATTGGTTCTGATCACCGACGAGAAAGAAGCGGGTGTGGAGGAAATGCTGGAGCGCGCCGAAGATGGCGATCTGGATGTCTGTGGTGTCCTGGAATTCGTCGATCAGCAGCCAGACAAAGCGGCTCGCGATGCCGCGTCCGACGAACGGGTGCTGTTCGAGAATCTTCCATGAATAAAAGAGGATCATCGCGAAATCGAGGTATCCGTGGGCGCGGACCCGCTCCCAATAGAGCGCGGCGGATTCGTCGGTGACGATGCCGGTCTCAATACCTTGGCCGCAGGGTTCACCGTTCACGTCGATGCGCAGGGATTCGTAGTCCTCGAACACCTGCCCGGAGGGCACGCGACCGAAGGCGTCCTCGACCGCCGTCACGATCTGCTCGAACAGGCTGTTCTCGCGGGAGAGCACCTGAAACGTCGCCGGCACCTCGGGAACCAGCCAGCTATAGGGACGCAGGATGAATTGCAGGCAAAAAGCGTGGATCGTGGAGATTTCACAGCGTTCCGCGATCGCGTTGTTGCCGTAGGTGCGCAACCGGGCTTCGATCTCGTCGACCGCGGCATTGGTATAGGTGATGCAGCCGATGAATTGGGGCGTGCCGACGACCTGATCGGCCAGCGTCAGCAGCTTGGCGAGAATGACCCGCGTCTTGCCGCTGCCTGGGCAAGCCGTCAGCAGTAGATTGCCGTCATGTTCGACCGCCTCGCGCTGTTCGGGTGTCAGCCGGATCATTCGGTGAGCCACTCAAAGGCCTGCTCGATATAGGGCGGCAGATCGGTCGCGAGATTAGCGTAGCGTGCTGCTATCTGCGCGAAACGCGCTTTGCCAAAGCGCTTGGCGGTATTGAGCGTCATAGAGCCAAGCTCGACGCGCAGCGCCGTCTCTTCGGCTAGGCCCAATCCCCCGAGCGCGAGCGTTGCGAGCCCATCCTCCATCTGCGCAAGGATCTGCGGCGCGCCGAGAGCACGAATGGTCTCGATCAGCATCGGTAGGCGCCCGACCGATACCAATTCGCGTTCGAAAGTAGTGGCGCCCGCGAATATGGACACAAAGTCGCTTTCCAGCGCCACCAAATCGGGGGCGTCGGTTTCCGGATGGAAGTCCTCGGCGTCGGACGGCTTCATGTCAGCATCGGCAACGATCGCGCATTTTTTCTCGAGCGAGCCGGCGCGGAACAGCTTGGCATAGACGTCGAAATGAACGCCATGAATCGCGATAACCGAGATGCCGAGCCGCTCGAGCTTCACGCCGTACACCTGCTCGATCAACGCCGGGATCAGGAACATCTCGGCTGGCCCTTCGACCAGCATGACCTTGCGGGCGTAGAGCAATGCGCTCTTGGTTGCGTCGAGGTAGCGTTCGAGATCGGCAATCTCTGGCGCGGTCAGCGCCGCATTGAGCGCGAGATTGCCCGCAGCAATGGTCGCGTCCTCGCGCTTGGTGAGCGATACAATGCTGCTCAGCGGAACCTGCGAGGTCACCTGGGTGCTGTGACTGGTCAAAATGGTCTGCACGCCGATCGCGCGCAGTGCCGCGATTAGCGAGAATTGCAGCTGGGGATGGAGATGCGCTTCGGGCTCCTCTATGAGGATCAACTGGCCGGCCGAGCGGTTGAGTGCGATCCGCCGCTGAAGATACTCCATCAAGATCGCGATGTAGAGGATGTTGTTCATGCCAAGACCGTTGCGGCCGGGTTCGAACGAGGTGAGCGACAGGTCCGACAGAATGATTTTCAGGTTGCGGATGATGGCGCGGAAGGTCGCGGCGGACAGGCCGAGCGTGGCGTCCATCTCGAACGCGGGGCCGGAGACATCCTTGAATCGCGCGTCGATTGCCCCTGCAATCTCGGAGATCGTCGCCGAGTTCGCAATTGCCTGATTGGCTTGGTCGAGGATGGCAATCAGGGCATCCTGCTCGGCCGCGTCGATCTCGAAGGCCTCGGTCAGGCGGACAAGCGGCGATTGGCGGGGATTGCGCAGGTCATTCTCGACATCGCGGAGCGCGGGCAGATGAACGAGAAGGTAAGATTGCAGGTCGGCGAAGCGCACGGATTCGCCTATCCCCTCATCATCCCAGGTGATGTCGGCAAGGTCGACCGCAGGATCACCGCCACCGCGGATTTCCCACTGATAGTCCTCAAGGGTCAGCGTCCCGGGTGCGATGTCGCCACTCGCAAGCTGCTCCCGGACAGCCGGGCGCGGGCGGAAGCGGTAGAATATGCGCGCACGATCCGCGGCGGTCTTCCAAGTGCTGACCAGAGCCTCTTCATTCACTCTGCCCTCGAACCCGGTCAACTCAATGCCGATCAGAACTTGGCTAGGCTCGGCAATATCGATCGCGGAGTGAATGTCCTCGCGCAGCAGTGAGCGAAAACTCGACGGCAACATATTGTCGAGGCAGATCTGGATTGCGCGCAGGATCGCGGTCTTGCCGGTGTTGTTCTCGCCGATGATGCAGCACAGATCATCAGCCACATTAACGTCAAGCGACGCGAAGGTGCGAAAGTTCTGAATTACGATCCGCGCTACCCGCATCATCCCCACCCGACTGTTCGGCGGCGAAATGACGCCTCGATGCTATGTGATTAAATTAGGAGTAACACCGCGACAAGCACGTTCGCCGATGTCGCACTGACTTTGATTATTTCTTGGGAGCCTTGAGCTGAGCTGCTGCCGGTTCCGCGGACACCGAGATAAGGTGTTTTTGGGACCGGAGGGTGTGAATGCAACGACGGAAGTTCAGCCGGGAGTTTAAGCTTGAGGCGGTGAAGCTGGTCAGGGAGCGCGAGGTATCGGTGTCGCAGGCCGCCCGCGATCTGGACCTGCATGAGGACGTGCTGCGCAAATGGGTTCGTGAGCATGTGTCGGATCCTGGCTCGGCCTTTCCCGGTCATGGACTAATGAAGCCCGAGCAGCAGGAGATTGAGCGGCTACGCCGCGAGTTGGCCCGGATGAAGGCCGAGCGCGACATTCTAAAAAAAGCGGCGGCCTACTTCGCCAGGGACTCGGTATGAGGTTCGAGTTCATCGCGAAGCACCGGGGGATCTGGCCCGTATCGTGGATCTGCGAAGCGCTCGGTGTTTCGCGCAGCGGCTTTCATGCCTGGCTGGTTCGGGCGCCAAGTGCTCGTGCCCGGAGCGACGAGGAGTTCGGCGCCAGGGTTCGTGCCAGCTTCATTTCCAGCTATCGGACGTACGGCGCACGCCGCGTCTGGCACGACCTTCTGGCCGAAGGCCTCTCATGTGGTTTGCTTCGCGTCGAACGGCTGATGCGTGTTCACGGTCTGAAGGCTAGACCCCGGCGTCGCGGCTTACCCAAGGACGACGGCCTGCGGTCGGCCATTGCCGACAACCTCCTCGATCGCCAGTTCACCGCCGAGGCGCCCAACCAAAGGTGGATCGCGGACTTTACCTCCATCTGGACCGCCGAGGGTTGGCTGTACGTCGCCGTCGTCATCGACCTGTTCTCCAGGCGCGTGATAGGTTGGTCGATGAGCAACACCATGACCGCCCAGATCGTCACCGATGCCCTGATCATGGCGATCTGGCGGCGCGGGAAGCCCGACGCCCTACTGCACCACTCGGACCAGGGCAGCCAATGTAAGCGTGTTCGGCAGGCCGCCTTGCGGTGGCGCCGGTAGCGGGGATGCTTGTCGCCTTTGACGAGGGCGCGGGCGGTGCGGGAAGCTATCGGTTCTACGACCAGCCATACGAGCACTCGTATGAC
>Ga0209816_1000014_pt1 | contig 158406 bp, 179 predicted proteins | sample CoawatmetaG01DNA_FD_187509 | JGI IMG/M metagenome (GOLD analysis project Ga0209816, IMG submission 187509) | Marine microbial communities from the West Antarctic Peninsula - Coastal water metaG017-DNA (SPAdes) (version 2) | ecosystem: Environmental > Aquatic > Marine > Coastal ...
CCCTCCACCACCGCCTGCGGCGGCGGTCCCCCTCCCCCGCTAAAGCGAGGGAGGACTTACGGTAGAAACGGCGCCGCCATCTCCGGCCGGACGCGCATCAGGCGGCCGGTTACGCGTTCCAGCGCTGCGGAATAGCGGGTGACGTAAGCCCTCCCCCGCCAGGGGGAGGTGGCCGCCGCAGGCAGTCGGAGGGGGAGAATACGGCGAACGGACCGTATGCGGAAACGCCCCCTCCACCACCGCCTACGGCGGCGGTCCCCCTCCCCCGCTAAAGCGAGGGAGGACTTACGGTAGAAACGGCGCCGCCACGTCCGGCCGGACGCGCATCAGGCGGCCGGTGGCGCGTTCCAGTAGGGCCCAGGTCGTGACCGCCTCCACCTTCACCTTGCCGTCGGCGCCGGTGAAGCGGACGTGGCGGTCGAAGCGGGCGCCCTTGGGCGGTTCTGGCACCCAGGTTTCGCCGGTCACCGTCTCACCCGCGACGACATTGCCGCGATAGTCGATTTCGTGGCGGGTCACGACCCAGACCATCGTCTCGCGATGCTCTGCCGGAGCCACCGCGTCCCAGTGCGCGACGGCGATGTCCTGGATCCAGCGCACCCACACGGCATTGTTGACGTGGCCGAGTTCGTCGATGTCCTCCGCCGCAGCGGTGATCGTCATCGTGAAGCGCGCGCTCATGCCCGCCGGCTCCGCCACCAGCGGAAGGCGGCGAAGCCGCCGCCCAGCAGCACAGCCGCACCCGCGACCCACAGCCATTGCCGCCCGTGCGGGCGATAGCGGCCGAGCAGTTCGGCGATCCCCGTGCCGAACACATAGCCGAGGCTGGTGAACAGCGCGCCCCACACGGCCGCGGCGACCGCGTTGATCCACAGGAACTGGCGCGTGCGGACATGCGTGGTGCCGATCGCAATCGGGCTGACGGTACGCAGGCCGTACAGGAAGCGGAAGGCGAAGATGAAGCCGACCGGATAGCGTTCCAGCGTCGTCAACGCCTTGGCGAAAGCAGGCTTTTTCTGCGCGCGCTGCACCCAGCGGTGCGAGCGGAAGCGCCGCCCCGCCGCGAAGAACAATTGGTCGGCGACGAACGACCCGCACGCCGCCGCGATCATCGCGCCGGGCAGCGACAGCATGCCTTCATGCGCGAACAGGCCGCCGGCGAGCACCATCGTCTCGCCTTCGATCCCCGCGCCCAGGAAGACGGCGGCCAAGCCGTATTCGGCGATCAGTGTCTCGATGCTCAGCCGCTTATTCCCATCTGCCCCAATCCCAACTGCCACAGCACGAAGGCATGTTCCTCCGCGGCCTCGCGTAACGATTCGAAGCGGCCGGATTTCCCGCCATGCCCTGCCCCCATGTTGGTTTTCAGCAGCAGCACATTGTCATCGGTCTTGGTGGAACGCAGCTTGGCCGCCCATTTCGCCGGTTCCCAATAGGTGACGCGGGGATCGTTCAATCCGCCCGAGATGAACATCGGCGGATAATCCTGCGCCGTGACATTGTCGTACGGGCTGTAGCTGCGGATCAGGTCGAACGCCGCCTTGTCCTCAATCGGATTGCCCCATTCGGGCCATTCGCCTGGCGTCAGCGGCAGGTCGGCGTCGAGCATGGTGTTGAGGACGTCGACGAACGGCACGTCGGCGATCACCGCGCCCCACAGATCGGGATCGGAATTGACGATCGCGCCCATCAGCTCGCCGCCCGCCGAGCGGCCCGCGGTGGCGATGCGGCCGGCGCTGGTCCACCCCTGCTCGATCAGCCCCTTGGCGACGTCGACGAAGTCGTTGAACGTGTTGGTGCGCTTTTCGAGCTTGCCGTCGTGATACCATTGCTGGCCGAGGTCGTCGCCGCCGCGGATATGCGCGATGGCATAAGCGAAGCCGCGGTCGAGCAGGCTGAGGCGCCCGGTCGAAAAGCCCGGCGGGATCGCATAGCCGTAGGCGCCATAGGCGTAGAGGAACAGCGGCTGCGACCCGTCGCGCTCGAAACCCGCCGGATAGACGATCGATACGGGCACCTGCGTGCCGTCGCGGACCGTGATCTTCAGCCGTTCGGTGCGATAGCCGGCGGCGTCATAGCCTGCGGGAATCTCCTGAACCTTCAGGACGGTAAGGCCGCCGGTGGCGACGTCATAGTCATAGACCGTGCCTGGCGTGACCATCGATTCATAGCCCAGCCGCAGCGTCGCGACGTCATATTCGGGATTGTCGCCCAGGCCCGCGGCATAGCTCGCCTCCGGGAAGGTGATCGGCTGGGGCACGGTCGGCGCGTCGTAGCGGTGGATGGCGATCTGATCGAGGCCGTCGCGGCGCCCTTCGACGACGAAGAAGTCCCGATAGCATTCGACTCCGGTCATGTAGAAATGCGGGTCCGCCGGGATCAGCTCGTGCCAGTCGCCGGGCGCGTCGAGGCTGGCAGTACACAGCCGCCACATCGGATCGGTATCGTTGGTGTGGATGAAGAGCGTGCCGTCGTGCGCGTCGACGTCATATTCGCGGCCTTCCTGGCGGGGCGCGACCAGGATCGGCGTGGCGAAGGGATCGTTGGCGGGCAGCAGCCGCACTTCGCTGGTGACGTGATCGCCGGTGCCGATGACGATCCACTGGCGATCGCTCGTCTCGGCGACGGCGACGCGATAGCCTTCGTCATCCTCGTGGAACAGCTCGACGTCGTCTTCGACGGGCGTGCCGAGCCGGTGGAAGCGCGCATTGTCGGTGCGCCACTGGTCGTTGGCGACGCCGTAGAGGAAGCCCGTATCGTCGGCGGTCCAGACGATCTCGGACAGCATGCCGGGGATGACCTCGGGCAGATGCTCGCCGGTGGAAAGGTCCTTCACGCGCACCTCGAACCGCTCGGCGCCGCTGTCGTCGATCGCATAGGCGAGCAGCCGCCCGTTGTTGCTGATCGCAAAGGCGCCGAGGCGGAAATATTCCTTGCCCTCGGCGAGGGCCGGCTCGTCGAGCAGCAGTTCGTCCGGCCCGCCCGCGACGGGCTTGCGCCACCATTTGCGATACTGGCCGCCGGTCTCGAACGCGGTCCAGTAGAGCCAGTCGCCATCCTTTTGCGGGACCGAGGATTCGTCCTCCTTGATGCGCGCCTTCATCTCTTCGTACAGCGTGTCGACCAGCGGCTGGTGCGGCGCCATGACGGCTTCGAAATAGGCGTTCTCGGCTTCGAGATAGGCGAGGACGTCGGGGTCGGTGACCTCGGGATACTTCGGGTCCTTCAGCCAGGCATAGGGGTCGTCGATCGTCACGCCATGCGTGGTGAAACTGTGGGGGCGGCGCTCGGCGACGGGGGGCGTGGGGTCGGTCATCGCCTTGCTGTAGAACAGGATGGCGGCGTGATCACTCCCCCGACGACCGCACATTTTCCGTCATCCCGGCCTTGAGCCGGGATCCCGCTTCTTTTTTTCGGGGGCCTCAAAGAAGATAGAAGCGGGACCCCGGATCACGTCCGGGGTGACGGAGAGTGTGAGGCGACCGGCCCGCTCCAGCAACACGCCAGCAACACGACCGCAGTTGAACCCGTGCGCGCGCGCCGCCATGCACATCGCGGATAACTCAGGGGAACATACATGGCCGGCGGACTGGTCGCACTGCTCGACGATATCGCGGCGATGGCGAAGCTTGCCGCCGCCAGCCTGGACGATGTCGCGGGTGCGGCGGGCAAGGCGGGGGCGAAGGCGGCGGGCGTGGTGATCGACGATACTGCGGTGACGCCGACCTATGTCGTGGGCCTCAGCCCCGCGCGCGAGCTGCCGATCATCTGGAAGATCGCCAAGGGCTCCCTTCGCAACAAGCTGCTGTTCCTGCTGCCAGCCGCCCTGATCCTCAGCGCGCTGGCGCCCTGGGCGATCACGCCGATCCTGATGGCGGGCGGTGCTTTCCTGTGCTTCGAGGCGGCGGAGAAGATCCTCGGCGCGCTGACCGGCCATGGCCATGGCGACGAGGCCGCGGCCGCCACCTCGCCGGAAGAGCTGGAGCAGCGGCAGGTGTCGAGCGCGATCCGTACCGACCTGATCCTGTCGGGCGAGATCATGGCGATCGCGCTCGCCGAACTCGCCGATCAGAGCCTCGTCAATCAGGCGATCGCGCTGGCGCTGGTCGCGGTGGCAATCACCGCGGGCGTCTATGGCCTCGTCGCGCTGATCGTGAAGATGGACGATATCGGCCTGCACCTCGCCCGCCGGCCGGGATCGGTCAGCCAGGCGCTAGGCCGCGGCCTCGTCGCGGCGATGCCGCGCGTGCTGTCGGCACTGTCGATCATCGGCACTGCGGCGATGGTATGGGTGGGCGGCGGCATCATCGTCCACGGGATGGAGGCGTTCGGGTTCACCGCCATCCCGCACGTCATCCACCACGCCGCGGAGGTCGCCGCGGCGTCGGCGGGGGCGCTCTCCGGCGTCGTCGGCTGGCTGGTCGGGGCGATCGGATCGGGCATCGTCGGGATCGTCATCGGCGGCGTCATCGCGGGCGTGCTCCACCTGCTGCCCAGACGGCACTGATCCGCGCACCAATGTTGGATCGCCACGAAGGGAAACTGTCCTACACGCTCTTGCCGTGCAAAGCGGGACCGACTCGGCTTGTGACGCTCCCGGTGCTAGAGCGAAAACACATGCCTGGGCGTGACTTTTGTGACTTTTGACGGACTCCTTCGATGACCCCTCATGCCAACCTCGCCGCCCTCCGCGCAGAGCTCGCCGCCCGCGGCCTCGACGGCTTCGTCGTGCCGCTGACCGACGAGCATATGAGCGAATATGTCGGCGCCTATGCGCAGCGGCTGGGCTGGCTGACCGGCTTCGGCGGATCGGCGGGCAGCGCGGTCGTACTGGCGGACAAGGCGGCGATCTTCACCGATGGCCGCTATACGCTGCAGGTGCGCGAACAGGTGTCGGCGGACGACTGGGCCTATGTCCCCGTGCCGCAGGAGAGCATCGCGGGCTGGCTCGCCGCCAATGCCAGCGAGGGGAGCCGCATCGGCTACGACCCGTGGCTGCACACCAGCGCCTGGGCGAAGGACACCGCCGCCACGCTCGCCGACCGCGGCGTGACGCTGGTGCCGGTCGACAGCAACCCGATCGACGCGGTGTGGACCGATCGCCCCGCCCCCTCGCCCGCCCGGATGAGCGTCCACGCCGATACGCACGCGGGCCAGTCCTCCGCCGCCAAGCGCGCGGCGATCGCCGACTGGCTGGGCGCGCAGCGCGCCGATGCAGTGGTGCTGACCGCGCTCGATTCGATCGCCTGGGCGCTCAACGTGCGCGGCACCGATGTCGCACACACGCCGGTAGCACTCTCCTATGCGATCGTCGGCAGCGACGGGACGACCGACCTGTTCGTCGCGCCCGAGAAGGTCGACGATGCGGTGCGCCAGCATCTCGGCAATGCGGTGCGCATCCATGACCGCGATGCCTTCGCGCCCGCGCTGCGCGGCTATGCCGGCCAGCGCGTCGCCGCCGATCCCGAACGCGCCGTCGCCGCGGTGTTCGACGCGCTGACCGCGGGCGGCGCCAAGGTGCTGGCGCTGCGCGACCCCGTCGTCCTCGCCAAGGCGCTGAAGAACCCCGCCGAGATCGCCGGCCATCGCGCCGCCAGCATCCGCGACGGCGCCGCGCTCAGCCGCTTCCTGCGCTGGATCGAGGCGGAGGCGCCCAAGGGCGGCCAGACGGAGCTATCCGCTGCGGCGCAGCTGCTCGCCTTTCGCGGACAGACCGGCTGCCTGCTCGACACGTCGTTCGACACCATCTCGGCCACCGGCGCGCATGGCGCCAGCCCGCATTATCACGTCACCGAAGACTCGAACGCTCCGATCCTGCCCGGCCAGCTGTTCCTGATCGATTCGGGCGGGCAATATGCCGACGGCACCACCGACGTGACCCGCGTCGTACCGGTCGGGCCGCCGACCGCGGAGATGCGCGACCGCTTCACCCGCGTGCTGAAGGGCCATATCGCCATCGCCACCGCCGTCTTCCCCGACGGGACCAGCGGCGCGCAGATCGACGCCTTCGCCCGCCGGCCGCTATGGGAGGCGGGGCTCGATTTCGCGCACGGCACCGGCCACGGCATCGGCAGCTATCTGTCGGTGCACGAAGGGCCGCAGCGGATCGCGGCGCCCAATTATCCCGGCGGCGCCAGCCTGGAGCCGCTGCGCGCGGGCATGATGCTGTCGAACGAGCCGGGCTATTACAAGGCCGGCGAATACGGCATCCGGATCGAGAACCTGCTGCTGATCGTCCCCGCCGCCATCCCCGGCGGCGACCGCGAGCGGACGATGCTGCGCTTCGAGACGCTCACCTTCGCGCCGATCGAGCGCACGCTGATCGATCCGGCGCTGCTGACCCGCGACGAGCGCGACTGGCTGGACGCCTATCACGCCGAGGTGGCGGCGCGGATCGGCCCCGAACTCGACATTACAGAGCGCGCGTGGCTCAACGCCAAATGCGCGCCGATCGGCGGCTAATCGGCCGATCCGTCGGTCGCTGGCGGCGCCGGCGCGGGCGCGGTGCCGCGATCGGCTCCCGCCGCCACCGCGCGCGCCTGCGCCTTGCGCCGATGCAGGTTCGCGCGCAGCTGCGCGGCCAGCCGGGCGGCCCGTTCGTCGCTATTTGCCATGCCCGGACCCTAGCCCCGTCCGGTAACGCTTGACAATCCGCCCCCGGTCGTCTCTAGGCGCCCTTCCCGCGGCGAACGCCGGCGGAAAAACGAGTGCTGCCGTAGCTCAGTGGTAGAGCGCATCCTTGGTAAGGCTGAGGTCGTGAGTTCAATCCTCACCGGCAGCACCATTTTCTCCTGATATTATCGCCGGTTGACGGAAGCAGGCCTCGAAAGAGGCTGCTTACAATGGGTCAGAACAGGCCATTGTCAGCACATTGTCAGCAAAGTTCGTAGAGCCTCAATTTTTGGGGGTGTGCCTGCTGGCTGCGCAGGGTGATCCGGATGCCGAGTCGTTGGCCCGTGTTGCCCCCTGTAGCATCCCTCTTACCGGCAAGGCGGGACGGAAAGCTGGGAAATGATGGCGTCGCGCAAACCTCGGTGACGCCACAGGATCACGTCATAGAAATGCGCTTGTCAGGATGGCCCTTCCGCCTCCTGTTTTCGAAGAATCCGTTCCCTTCGGCACCAGCCGGCCGTATCGAACGGCGTGACCTTTGGCGTCTTTATCCACCGATCTGATTCGATCTACGACGACACGCCCGCCGAGAAGTACCAATTCCCCGAGCAATATCTCGACCGTGCGCGTGCCTGCCTTGGTGACTGGATCGTCTATTACGAGCCACGCAAGGTCGCCGAAACGAAGGGCTATTACGCGGTCGCCAAGGTCGAACGCATTATCCCCGATCCTTCGACGCCGGGCATGTATCTCGCGCTAATCGAACCCGGCAGCTATCTCGATTTTGCTACGCCGATCCCGTTCGCTGACGCAAATGGCCCGATTGAGCAAGGCGTGCTCAACGATCAGGGGCGTATTTCCGGTCGAGCGCAAGCGGCCGTCCGCGGACTTTCGGCCAGCGACTTCAATCGTATTGTGCAGGCAGGACTGGCTGAAGGAGACGCGCTCCTGCCACGCACCGGTGTCCTATCCGATGCCACTACCGTCCGCGAAGAGCGTCTACCTTTCGGGTTCGACGAGACGCGTGAGCGGGTTTCAAGCCTGGTATCACGGGTAGTCCGCGACCGAGTGTTCCGGCGGATCGTGCTACGCGCCTACGACGAACGCTGCGCCGTGACCGGCCTGAAGCTCATCAATGGTGGCGGCCGAGCAGAGGTGGAAGCGGCCCATATCCGCCCTGTCGAGGCAAACGGCCCGGACATCGTCAGCAACGGCATCGCGCTTTCGGGCACCGCGCACTGGATGTTCGACCGCGGTCTGATCGGCCTGGATGACGATTTGCGGATCATCGTATCTCGTCAGGCAAACGATCCAGACGGCATCCGCTCCGTAGTGAATCCGAGCGGTCGCATCCTCGTGCCTCCCCGCGAAGCCGATCGACCCCACCCGCAGTTCGTGCGCTGGCATCGCGAGCATTGTTTCAAAGCCTGACCTCGCGGCGAAGCAGACGGCCGGGGTTGAGGCAAAACTGGTGGAAAGCAGCCTGTTCGCTTCTGGGCGAGCCGGCTCGGTAAGCTGCCGTTGGTTAAGGGCGAGGGCAGGGGGTCTCCGACGCCCGTGGATGGTGGAAACCGGCCTGGCCGGTTTGGTGCGCAGACCGCATTGGATGGCCCCTCGTGGGGCTAAAATCGTCGGCAGCATGAAAGCCTCACGGTACGGCTAGATCAACCTTGTGCGGATGCGCTTGCTGGTCGCCGGGCATACTCTCAGCGGAGCGTGTGCTCCGAAAAGCCGCTTTTCCTCACGATCAACCCGAAAGGCTATGTCGCGGCGCTCATGCTCGACGATGCCCAGGTGCTCACCGAAGGTCCTGCGATCCTTCAGTATCTGGCCGACCTCCGTCCGAAATATGGACTCGCACCGGAGAACGGCAGTCTGGAGCGGGTTCGTCTCCAGGAATGGCTCAACTTCATCACCACGGAAATTCACGCCGGATCAAGTCCGCTGTTCGACAAGAGCCTGCCGACTGCCGTGCAGGAGACCGTCAAGGCGAAGCTGTTCCGCCGTCTCGATATCGTCGAAGCCCGGCTCGCCGATGCCGACTATTTGATGGGCGAGCGGTTCACGGTCGCGGACGTCTATCTCTTCACGGTCCTGGGCTGGATGCGATTCGATCGGCCTCGATCGATGGCCTTCGCTACCCGGCTACATGCGGCGGGTTGCGGAGCGGCCGTCCGTTTCTGCAGCGCTCGCACGCGAGCAAGAGATCGCGCCGGTTGCCGAATGAGCGTGTCAGGCTCGAAGCGCGACAGGTCTGCTGCTCGGGGCGCGATGCTCCCGGAAGGCCGCGGTGATGGCGCGCAACGTGTCCTTCGTCCGCGGATCGGAAAGCGAGGAATGGAGCACGATCGACAGCGATGGAAGCGGCGGGAGCCCGAGCGCGTCGCCGATATCGAGCGTGTCCGCGGGTGCCAGACGGCGTGGGAAGGCGGCGACCGCAAGACCAGCAGACAGTGCCGCAGCGATGGCTGTCGTCCCGCCGATGAAGACTTCCTCCCACGCGATCGAGGCGCGGTCGAGCGAGCGAACGGCCACGTCGCGGACCGCGCAGCAGGGCGAGGTCGCTGCGAGTTGGAGCGGTTCGCCGGGATGATGCTCGAAGGTCGGCGAGGCGAACCATCCGAAATGCTCCGGCCCGAGGATTTCACCGTCGCGTCGATCGTCGTCACTGCGGATGATGACGGCGTCGAGCGCGCCGCCCTCGAAACCGTCAAGCAGCACGCGCGAATTGTCGAGCAACACCTCAATCGTGAGCGCCGGGTCCTGCGATTTCAGGCGCGCCAGCAGGCTCGGCATTTCCGGCCCCATCACATGGCCCGCGATGCCGAGCCGGAAGCGGCGACGCGGCGCGGTCAGTCCGGCAACCGCCCGCTCGTGCGCGGCGAGGAACTCGCGCGCGGACTGGATGAAGATCTCGCCCTGCGCGGACAGCCTGACCTTGCGCGGCGTGCGCTCGATCAGACGCAGTCCGATCCGATCCTCCAGACGCTTCAGCTTGACGCTGACGGCACCCTGCGTCGTCCCCAGCGCCTCGGCCGCGCGGGTGAAACTCGCGTGATCCGCCACCGCGAGGAAAGTCCTGACAGCATCCACTTCGAGCGTCGCCACCGCGATCATCCAAATTCGTTGTCACTGATATGTTGTGCCATCCGGTTGCAGGATGCTCAAGCTCCCACCACCGTCGCGCTCATCACCATGAAAGGTTTGACGATGGGTATGCAGACATCGCGCGGGAACAGGGTGGCGTTGGCGGCAGTCTGTTTATCGGCCCTGATGCTGGGGCTGGAGATTTCAAGCATCCCGGCGATCCTGCCGACGCTGGAGCATGTCCTTCCAGCCGACTTCCGGCAGCTCCAATGGATCATGAACGCCTATACGATTGCGATGACCACCTGCCTGATGGCGATGGGCGCGTTGGGCGACCGCTATGGGCGCAGGCGGGTCTTCCTGATCGGCATCGTGATCTTCGGCGCCGCCTCGCTGGCGTGCGGGCTTGCGCCGAATGCGCCGCTGCTGATCGCCGCCCGCTTCCTCCAGGGTGGGAGCGGCGCGGCGATGCTGGCCTGCCAGATCGCCGTCCTTTCGCACCAATTCCGTGAAGGCCCGGAGCGCGGCATGGCGTTCGGTTGGTGGGGCATCGTCTTCGGGGTCGGCTTGGGCTTCGGTCCCCTGGTCGGAGGTCTGATCGCTACCGTCGCGAGCTGGGAATGGGTGTTCCTCGTCCACGTCGGGTTGGCGATGGTCACGCTCGTGCTGGCGCGCTCGGGTATCGTCGAATCGTCCGATCCCCAAGCCGTCCGTATCGACTTAGCCGGGATCGCGACCCTGTCGCTCGCCGTATTTTGCCTCGTCTTCCTCATCACGCAGGGACAGCGCGTGGACGCCGGCAATCCCGTCGGGCTCGCGCTGGCAGGCGTCGGCATCGCGAGCCTTCTCGCCTTCATCGCGGTCGAGACGAGGACTGCCCGACCGATGTTCGACTTCGGCGCCTTCCGTGCGCGCGCCTTCTCGGGCGCGCTGCTCGGATCGGCGGGGATGAACTTCAGTTTCTGGCCGTTCGTCATCTATCTGCCCATCTATTTCCAGGCCGTCCATGGGTTGAGCAATGTATCGGCCGGGTTGGCACTGCTCGCCTACACGTTGCCGACGCTGGTCGTGCCGCCTTTCGCCGAACGGCTGTTGCTGCGCCGCGGGCCGGGCGTGGTGATTCCGCTCGGTCTCTTCACGATCGGGCTGGGGTTCGTCGTCATGCGGGTTGCTGCCTTGAGCCAGGACGCGAGCTGGCTGGCGATGTTGCCCGGCTGCATTCTCGCCGGCATCGGCCTCGGCCTCACCAATACCCCCGTCACCAACACGGCGACCGGCGCCCTCCCGGTCGAGCGGGCGGGCATGGCCTCCGGCATGGACATGAGCACGCGCATGATCTCGCTCGCCATCAACATCGCGCTGATGGGCTTCATCCTTCTCGAAGGCATCCGGTCGGGGCTTCACCGCATCGTGCCCGAGGCAAGCGCCTCTGCACTGGGCGCTCTTGCCGAAGCCGTCGCGGCGGGAAACCTGGGAACGGCGGTTAGGGCGAGCGTGAGTTTTTCGGATGCACGCGCAGCATTGGTCGACGGCTTCGGCTGGGTTATGCTGTATGCGACGGCCTGCGTCTGGGGGTTGGCGCTCCTGAGCTATGTCGCGTTCGGACGACATCAAAGGGCGTCCACCGACATGGAGCGCGTATGAATTCGGAGCTGATGCTTCAGATACGCACGAGGAATATCGAAGCACGCCGAGCGGGCAGGCGCTCCTGGATTGCCCAGAACGGATCGGCGGGACCTGCTGACATTTGACGTCCTCCCTATTTTTTCAATTATGTTGAACGAGAGTTTTCCGGCCCTTTGAAGCCTGCGGGCAAGGATCTTGGCCCCCACGCCACAACAGTGGCGCGATCAACAGCGGCCTACTTCACGCCTTCCATGTCATCGAGACCAGCGAGGATAGCGCGGCACCGCTCCGACACGGCGTCGACGATCATTGGCAGGGTGGCGTCACCGCCTGCGGGCATGGCTTCGACATCCATCCGCGCCCGATCGACATTGGCGAGCACCCGGGTCGCCAGCGCGCGGACGCGGCGGATGGTCGGTGCAGCGCCGAGTCCGCAGGCGGCGGCGAGGCGCAGCCAGTGCCTTCGCTTCAGATAGTTGCCGCGGTTCTTGTCGGCGACCGTCTGCGCGAGATTGTGGGTCACGCCATCGAACACCTCCGCGCACATCACGTCGTATAGGGGAGCGGTGCGCACCCGCGATCCTGCGGGGATCAGGATCGAGTAGTTCTTGGCATGGGCATCGGTGTTGCACGCCAGTACGTTGAAGACGATGGCGTCGAACAGCCGCAGTGCATCAGGACCGAGCGCCTGGCGCCGGACGAGGTTCATCATGTCGGCGACGGTCGGGCCACGGACGCCCGTTCTGTTCCGCTCGTACTTGGCGAACGGTGGCTTACCCAGCGCTTGGCAAAAGTCCTCCTGATGCAGCCGACGCCATTGCGCTCCGTCTGGCACGCGGTCGTAGCGCGGGATCAGGAAGTAGCGCCTTCCGCCCGCCACTCCGGTCGTAACCGGCGGCACCGTCAATCCGCAGAGCCTAGCCAGCGTCAGGCACCAAGCCTCGTTCTGGACGCTGCCGTGGAGGCGTTCGCTGTCGGGCTTGAGGATATGGGTCGAGGGCGACCCGTCGAGCGGAATGCAGATCCGGCCGTCGGCGTCGCAGGCCACCGCCAGCTTGGTCTGGACGCCCGCCAGCGACATCGACACGCCGTCATCGCCCGCGAGGAACGGCTTGCGGGGAAGCTCCTCGATGATGCGTTCGAGATCGTCCTCTGTCTCGATCCGCTGCCAGCGCTCTGTGCGGGTCAGCCCCGGCGCACCAAAGGAAAGCGCGCCGGCGGTGTCGCGGCCGATCGCCTCCAGCAGGGCGAGGATGTCTGTCTGCGCGACACCGAGTTGACGGGCGATGACCACGAGCTGCTCCGCCTCGGGAAGCAGGTTGCTGGCCCAGGTCAGGAACCGAGCAGGCTCCACCTCGCGCTCGCCCAGCGGCATGGTGATCGAGATGGGGAAGGCCTGTCGGTCCTCCGTCCACGATGCTGCGTACACGAACCGCGGTCCGTCAACGACCTCATGGACTTCGCCGACCAGATGCTCCTCAAAATAGACCGGGAGGATCATGAGGCGCTTTGCTGTTCAAGCAGGGTGACCGGGTCCAGCCCGACCAGCCCGGCGACGACGAGGGCGCGGCCGATCTGGCAGGTCGGCTTGCCCTTCTCCAATTCGTGGATGAACCGGATACCCACGCCCGCGACGGTCGCCAGATCCTCGAGACTTAGCCCCATCTGCTGTCGGCGCGAGCGGACGAGGGCACCGAAGCGGCGCGAAAACCATGCGGCATCGTTTTCCGTGTCAGCCTGATCCATTGACCCACCTTTCCCGAGCGGGAAAGATCACCCTACAGAGTTGCAAAATCAAGCGGGCTTTTCCCGTTCGGGAAAGTTTGATGCCAAGTGGAGCACCTGAGGCCCGATCTTTCCCGTTCGGGAAAGATGCCGCGCTACCCGGCGGAAAGCCGCGCGACAGCAGTCCGGAGCTGATCCGCGTCGATGCCGCCGCTTGCGAACTGCGCGGCCAACGTAGCGATGAGCATGTTGTCGTCCACCTCGGCAGGCATGGACCGGCTCACCGTGTGCGCTGGGACCTGAGAGACAGTCCGCCGCCTCGGCGCAATCCGTCGTTCCCTTGCCATCTAGGACAGGGTACGTGACTCGCCGAAGCAATCGCCGGCTTGATACCGGCATCGCTTTTCTTGCCTCCCCTTCCGCCGCGAGGGGCCTACATCGGTGCGATGACACAGGAATTCGGCGCATGACCCGCCCATCGTTCGGCGTACAGGTCTTCATCGGCATGGCCCTTGGCCTCGTGCTGGGCTTCGTCGCCCGCAGCTATGACCTCACCGGCCTGGCCGACGCGTTGCGGATCGTCGGCGAAATGTTCGTCCAGCTGTTGAAGGCGCTGGTGGTACCGCTGGTGTTCACCGCGATCGTCGCGTCGATCGCGGCGCTGCGCGACCTCAACAATGCGGCGAAGCTGGTGGCGAGCACGTTCATCTGGTTCGGCATCACCGCCCTGATCGCGGTATCGATCGGGCTGACGCTGGGCATTGTGCTGCAACCAGGCGCGCATGCCGGGGTGAGCGCCGCCGCCGCGGTGCGCCCGGATACGGCGGGGTCGTGGCTCGATTTCCTGCGCGGGCTGGTGCCGGCGAACATCCTGGGGCTGGAGGCATCGACCGCGCTGAAGGACGGCGGCGCGAGCACCAAGCTGTCGTTCAACGTACTGCAGCTGATCGTCGTCGCGATCGCGATCGGCGTCGCTGCGGTGCGGACGGGCGAGGCGGGCGCGCCGTTCCTGGCGTTCAACGCGTCGGCGCTCGCGATCTTCCGGCGCATCCTGCGCTGGGTGGTGCGACTGACCCCGATCGGGACGGGCGCGCTGCTGGGCAGTGCGATCGTCCGCTACGGCTGGCAGTCGCTGTCGGCGCTCGGCACGTTCGCCATCGCGGTCTATGTCGGCCTCGCGCTGGTGCTGATCGTCGTCTACCCGCTGCTGCTGCTGGCGAACGGGATGAGCCCGCGGCGGTTCTTCGCCGCGGCCTGGCCGGCGATCCAGCTGGGCTTCGTCTCGCGCTCATCGATCGCGACGCTACCCGTTACCGAGCAGGTGGTGGAGCAAGGGCTGGGCGTGCCGCGCGGCTATGCCGCCTTTGCTGTGCCGTTCGCGGCGACGACCAAGATGGATGGATGCGCCGCCATCTATCCCGCGATCGCCGCGCTGTTCGTGGCGCAATATTACGGCATCCCGTTGCACGGGACCGATTATCTGCTGATCGTCGCGGTATCGGTGCTGGGATCGGCGGCGACCGCGGGGCTGACGGGCGCGCTGGTTATGCTGACGCTGACGCTGTCGACGCTGGGCCTGCCGCTGGAGGGCGCGGGATTGCTGCTGGCGATCGACCCGATCCTCGACATGGGGCGGACCGCGGTGAACGTCGCGGGCCAGGCGCTGGTGCCGGCGATCGTCGCCAAGCGGCAGCGGCTGAGCGAAGACCTGCCGGCGGGGGAGGCGCTCGCCGCCTAGGGGCGCGCCATTCGGGGCAGCGCGTTCTTTCCTCCCCGCCAGGGGGAGGCGGTGGCGGAGGGGGCGGGCAGCAGACGCTTTGTGACAGGGCGTTACCCTGACCTCCCCCTCCGTCATGCCTGCGGCATGCCACCTCCCCCTGGCGGGGGAGGAATGAAGCTCGACCCAAAATGCCGATCGGTCAGTCGACCTTGAACAGGCGGAGCGGCGACCCCTTGGGCAGCGGCAGCGGCGTCAGCCACGTCGGCGTCTGGCCGTGGGCGAGCTGGTCGTAGAAGCCGCCGGGATTGCGCGCGCGGTAATTGGTCGATTCCGAATGGTTGGGGCAGACGAGCAGCATCGTCGCGCCGTGGCGGCGGATGATGGCATGCGCCTGATCCGCAGTCCCGCCGAACGCATGCTGCACGTCGAGGATCGCGTCGCCGTTGCGGTGATAGGGCCCGGCGATGGCATTGTGGTGCGTCACGGTGATGAGCCGTGGCCCCAGATCGACGAAGGTGAAGATCGTCTGCGCCGGATAGTGATCGAGCGCCTTCAGCACCGTGTAGCGGACGCAATTGCCCGTCGCGCCGTTGACCCGCTTGGTATAGGCGTTCGGGCGCGCAACCGGCAGATATTTGATGATCAGCCCGGCGAACATCCCGCTGACCAGCAGGAACGCCGCCACCGTGCCGCCGACGCGCACGGGCAGCGAACGGTGGTTGAGCAGCCAGGGCAGGATGACCCAGCCGAGCAAGGTGGCGCCCGGCACGGCGAGCAACTGCGCCGCGGGGCCCGCCCGCACCTGCCACAGCAGCATCAGCGTGGCGAAGACGACGAACAAGGCGACGGCGGTCCATCCGATCAAGGCTGGCGTCCGGCGCGCGCGCCACGTGCCCCACAGCACGCCCACCATGCCGACGATCGGCAGCGCCGCGATCGGGAAGGCGAGGCGGAAGGGGTGTTTGTAGATCGGTTTGGCTTCGCGGACGTTGTTGAGCCAGTTCTTCTCCAGCTCCGGCGACACGCCTTCGGGCCGGCCGAGACATTGCGGGAAGAAATGGACGAAGCCCGCGACGATCACGCCGCCCGCGACCACCGCCATCGCGATGCGCAGCCCGCGCGATTCGGGGTTGGCCCATGCCATCAGCAGCAGCAGCGCGCCCGCCGCGACGCAGACGCTGAGCCACACCGGCGTCAGCGCGTCGCAGCGCATCGCGTAATTGGCGTTGGAGGCAAAGGCAGCAAAGCCGACCGCCGCACCGCCGCCCAGGCTGACCGCATAGGCCGCCAGCCGCCGCGCCTCGGTGCGGTCCCACACCCAGCGCAGCGCCAGGATCGCGCCGGCCATCGCGCAATAGGGCAGCATTTCCAGCCCGATCGACAGACTGACCGCGCTGGCGAGGCCGACCATCAGGCCCCCGCGGCGGTCGCGCTGGTCGCACAGGCCGGCGACGGTCAGGCTGAGCATCGCGAGCTGCCAGCCGTGATGATCGATGCGTTCGGGCAGGAACATCAGCATCGTCGCGGCGGTGCCGAGCAGGAAGACGATCGCCAGCGGCCACGCCAAAGGATGGATCAGCCGCCGCACGGTGGCGCCGACGCCCAGCATCGTGATCGACAGCGGGATCAGCGGCGCGATGCCGCAGGCCAGCCGCTCCGCCCAGTAATTGCTGGTGAACAGGCGGAAGAACAGGATCAGCCCGGCGATCGGCAAATCGACGATGCGGCTCCAATGGATGTTGAAGCCGACGGGCGGATTGAGGCGATAGTTCGTGAGATCGTACCAGCCTTGGCCCCCCAGCCACGCGCGGACCTGCATCAGCCGCATGTTGTCGTCGGTGTCGCCCAGCGACAGCCAGCGCACCATGTTCCAGTCGTTCCAGACGTACCAGGCCGCGACCGCGACCCAGGCGAGCAGCGTCAGCGCGATCCAGCGCCTGTCGAGCGTATCGGCCAGCCGACCGCGGGGGGGATTATACAAACTGGCGACCCTCGAATTGACCGTTTCGTTCCCGGCGCATTGCCTTTAGGGGCTGGCCGATGACGAGGGAAGCGCCTGCCCTGCTCCACATCCTGCAAGCCGACGACATGCGCGGCCAGATCCTGCGCTTCGGGATCACCGGCGGTCTGTCGACGCTGATCTATTCGGCGGTCTATCTGCCGCTGACGCTGTGGATCTTCGCGCGCGAGCATGCCGTCTACGCCGTGCCGCCCGCCTTTGCGGTGGCGGTGATATTCGGCTACGTCATGCACAGCCGCTGGAGCTTCAAGGGACAGGGCGCCGAACGGCGCGGCCCACGCCAGCAGCTGCAGTTCGTCGCGGTACAGGGCACCGGCATGGCCCTCAACGCGCTGGTGACGTGGATCGGCACGGCCGTGCTGGGGCTTCCCGGCTGGGCGCCGCTGCTGCCTGCGGTGGCATTGGCCACCATCGTCACCTTCATCCTCAATCGCTGGCTGGTGTTCGCTTAAATCATGGACCGCATCGTCTACGACCGCATGGCGGCGCATGATTCCACCCATTGGTGGTATCGCGCGCGTCGCGACATCCTGAGCGATTATCTGGAGCGCTACGGCAACGTACCCAAGGGCGCGCGCATCCTGGAGATCGGCTGCGGCACCGGGCACAACCTGCCGATGCTCGGCCAGTTCGGCGACGTCGACGCGATCGAGATCGATCCCGCCGCGCGATCGATCGCGAGCGAGCGACTCGGTAGGCCGGTGGGCGACGCCCCCCTGCCCGACCTGCCCGGCGTGGCGAAGGGATCGTACGATCTGGTCGCGGTGCTCGACGTCGTCGAGCATATCGAGGACGATGTCGCTGCGCTGAAGGGCATGGCGAGCCTGTTGAAACCGGGCGGCAAGATCCTGATCGCGGTGCCGGCGCACCAGTGGATGTGGAGCGCGCACGACGTGGTGAACCACCACCACCGCCGCTATTCCAAGGCCAGCCTGGTCAAGGCGATCGAGGCGGCGGGCCTGAAGAGCCGGAAGCTCACCTATTTCAATTCGCTGCTGTTTCCGCTGGCGGCGGCGGCGCGGATCGCGGGCCGTTTGACCGGCCGCGACGACAGCGACGATTCGCCGCCCGCCAAGCCGCTGAACGCGCTGTTCGAGGCGATCTTCCGGCTGGAGCGCCATGCGGTCGGCCGCGTGCCGCTGACGCCGGGCGTGTCGATCGTGACGCTGGCGGAGCCGCGGTAGACCGGCGCCTCACGGTCTTCGTCACCCCGGACGTGTTCCGGGGTCCACCGGGCCGCAGGGGCAAGGCAAGAGGCTCAAGCGCTTCCCCTCGCCGCAGAGTGGACCCCGGAACCAGTCCGGGGTGACGGACGTGGTTGGGCGAGCGTCGCGCATAGGCACGATGCTCCAGGCCTCACTCCGCCGCCTTGCGCTCCTCGGCGACTTCGAACTCCGGCGAGGGCTCGGCGGCGTTGAAGCCGAGCGTCGAATGGCCCTTCACCGGGCCGGCGATGTCGGCGACGAGGTACAGCGGGCGCCGCTTCGATTCGATATAGAGCCGGCCGAGATATTCGCCGATCATCCCCAGCACGAACATCTGCACTGCGCTGAGCACCGTCACGACGAGCATCGTCGACGTCCAGCCCTGCACCGGCGAGCCTTCGAAGAAGCCCCACAGGATGTAGACGAGCAACAGCAGCGATGCCGCCGCCAGGATCACCGAGGCGTGGCTGGCGAAGCGCAGCGGCGCGGTGGAGAAGCCCGTCACCGCGTCGAAGGCGAGGCGCACCATCTTGCCGAGCGGATAGTTGGTCTCGCCGGCGTGGCGCTCGGCGCGGTCATAGGGGAACGGCACCTGGCGGAAGCCGACCCAGGCAACCATGCCGCGGATGAAGCGCGCCTGTTCGGGCAGCGACAGCAGCGCATCAAGCGCGCGGCGGCTCATCAGGCGGAAGTCGCCGGTGTCCAAGGGGATCGGCGTGTCGGTGACGCGATCGAGCACGCGGTAGAAGGCGGCGGCGGTGGCTTTCTTGAAGATCGTCTCGCCGTCGCGCTTGCGGCGCACCGCATAGACGACGTCCGCCTTCTGCGCCGCCATCGTCGCGCGCATCTCGGCGAGCAATTCGGGCGGGTCCTGCAGATCGGCGTCGATGATGAGGATCTGTTCGCCCGAACACAGGTCGAGCCCCGCGGTCAGCGCGAGCTGATGGCCGTGGTTGCGCGACAGGTTGATCGCGACGACGCGTGGGTCGGCCGCGGACAGGCGTTGCATCACCGGCCAGCTGTCGTCGCGGCTGCCGTCGTTGATCAGGACGATCTCATGATCGTCGCCCACTGCCGCCCTGGCCGCAGCGGAGACGCGCGCGTGCAGCAGCTCGAGGCACGCGGCCTCATTGTAGCAGGGAATGACGACGGACAGCGCGGGACGGTACATAACGCTCCGTCTGTAACGGGTCCGGCCCCCGTCATCCATACGTATCGTATGGATGAAAGCCGTCACTTACCGTCACCCCGGGCTTGACCCGGGGTCCCGCTTCTTCGTCAGCGCCGGGAAGAAGCGGGACCCCGGCTCTTCGGCCGGGGTGACGGGGGGAGGTCAGTTCAGGCGTAGTCGCGCAGTTCGTCGCCGGTGATGTGGACGACGTGGAGCACGTTGGTCGAGCCGGGCGTGCGGAAGGGCACGCCGGCCATCACGATCACGCGATCGCCCGCATGCGCGATACCGGTGCGCAGCGCCATGCGCTTCGCCTTGCCGACCATGTCTTCGAACGATTCGACGTCGCGGGTGTGGACGGCATGCGTGCCCCACAGCAGGCCGAGGCGGCGCGCGGTGTCGCGGTTGGGGGTCAGCACCAGCAACGGCACCGACGGCCGCTCGCGTGCGATGCGGCGCGCGGTCGAGCCCGAGGTGGTGAAGCAGATGATCGCGGTCGCCGACACGGTCTTGGCGATCTGCTTGGCCGCTTCCGCCAGCGCGTCCGCGGTCGTCGGATCGGGACGCATTACGGTGAAGTGGACGCGGTCGCCGTGCATCGGATCGCTTTCGACCGAGACGCCGATCGAGTTCATCATCGCGACCGATTCGACCGGCCACTGGCCCGCGGCGCTTTCCGCCGACAGCATGATCGCGTCCGCCCCGTCGTAGATCGCGGTGGCGACGTCGGACACTTCGGCGCGGGTCGGCGACGGGCTCTGGATCATCGATTCGAGCATCTGCGTCGCGACGACGACCGGGCGGCCGAGGCGGCGCGCGGTTTCAACGATGCGCTTCTGCAAGGGCGGCACCGACTGCGGCGGCAGTTCAACGCCGAGGTCGCCGCGCGCGACCATGACGCCGTCGCACGCCTCGACGATCTCTTCCAAGCGATCGATCGCCTGCGGCTTTTCGATCTTCGCGAGCAGCGCGGCCTTGCCGCCGATCAGCTTGCGCGCCTCCCACAGATCCTCGGGCCGCTGCACGAAGGAAAGCGCGATCCAGTCGACGCCCTGGTCGACCGCGAAGGCGAGGTCGCTGCGATCCTTTTCGGTCAGCGCCGCCATCGGCAGCACGACGTCGGGGACGTTCAGCCCCTTGTTGTTCGACAGCGGGCCGCCGACCTCGACGACCGTCGTGATCCGGTCAGAATCATGGTCGGTGACGCGCAGCACCAGCTTGCCGTCGTCGAGCAACAGGCGCGCGCCCGGCTCGATCGCTTCGAAGATTTCCTTGTGCGGCAGTTCGACGCGGGTCGCATCGCCCGGCGTGGGATCGCGATCAAGCACGAAGGTGCTGTTATGCTCCAGCACGGTCCGGCCGCCGTCGAACTTGCCAACGCGCAGCTTGGGACCCTGCAGATCGGCGAGGATCGTCGTAGGACGGCCGAACTCTTTTTCGAGCGCGCGGATCGCCTCGATCACCGCGACCTTGGACTGCTGGTCGCCGTGGCTCATATTGACGCGGAAGGCGTCGGCGCCCGCCTGGAACAGCGTGGCGATCATCTCGGGGGAATTGCTCGCCGGACCGAGAGTCGCGAGGACGCGGACCTTCCTCGATCGGGGCGCGATGGCAGTGGTCATGAAACAGGCTCCTGGGGAATGGCCGCGCTTCCCTCTAATCCCTATCTACCCGCGATCAACCTATCGGAGACGCCCGTGACCGACAAACTCGATTCGCTGCCCGATGCGGTCGCCGCGCAGGCGTTCCGCCGCCTCGTCCGCCACCTGCGCCATCGCACCGACGCGCAGAACATCGACCTGATGGGGCTGGCCGGATTCTGCCGCAACTGCCTGTCGGACTGGATCGAGGAAGCCGGCGGGCTGGACAAGGCGACCGCGCGTGAGACGATCTACGGCATGCCGCAGGACGAGTGGAAGGCGCGCTACCAGACCGAAGCGACCCCCGAACAGCTCGCGCGGATGGACGAGAGCATGACGCGCAATCCCCCCGCCGACGCCACCAAGGATGCGGCCCTGGACGAAGCGCTGGACGAGAGCTTTCCCGCCTCCGATCCGCCCGCGATGACCGAGCCCGGCCGGGGTTGAGGGCCGGGGTTGAGCGCAAACCGGTTAACGCCTAGACGCACCCCCCTGCCGGCCCGGCGCCGGCATCCTTTTCACGCGAATCAGAAGGGCCACGGGCGACCCGTGGCGGGTGGGACATATGGAAGACCGGCAAGAAGGCATGGGCGGCGGCCAGGTCGCGGCGGACGAACTGCGCCTGCTGATCGAACGCGCCGAGCGACTCGAAGAAGAGAAGAAGGGTATTGCCGACGACATCAAGGACGTGATGGCCGAAGCCAAGGGCCGCGGCTACGATCCCAAGGCGATCCGTAAGATCCTTTCGATCCGCAAGAAGAAGAAGGAAGAGTATCAGGAAGAGGAAGCGATCCTCGAGGTGTATATGCAGGCGCTGGGCATGATCTGATCTGCGAATTGCAGGTCACGATTTCTTAAGACGTCGATACGCATCGTAAGCGATGCCGACTCCATCCGCATTCCTCGTCCCCGCCGCACTGGCGCTGGCGGCGATCAACCTGATGACGGTGCTTGCCTTCGCCCACGATAAGGCGCGCGCCGCATCGGGCGGCTGGCGGGTACGCGAATCGACCCTGCTCGCCCTGGCGCTGTTCGGCGGATCGCCGGGCGCGCTCTGGGCGCGGCGGCGGTTCCGCCACAAGACGCGCAAGCAGCCGTTCGCAACGCAGCTCGACCTGATCGCGATGGTCCATGCGGGCCTTGCGATCGGTCTGGCGACGCTGCTGGTCTGACACCACGCTTGACCCACGCCGTCGCACCGTATTAGCCATATACATCACACGGGCGAGGGGCGGGGTATATGGCGATCGGATGGGCAATGGCGATGCTGGCAGCGGCGACGCCCGTGACCCCTTCCCCCGATGCGGCAGCGATCGAACGGCTGGTGGAGCGCTTCAACACCGCCCGCACGGACTTCGATGCAGCGGCGCTCGCCGATACGCTCGCCCCCGAGTATCAGGAAATCTCTCCGGTCGGCGACGTCGACGATCGGGCGAAGGTGCTCGGCTTCTACCGGCCCGAGGATCGCCGGCCGGCGCCGTCGATGCAGGGCAGCGAACGGCAGATCGTTGTACGCGGCGCGACGGGCATCGAGACGGAGCGGCGGACGATCACCATGACGCGTCCCGACGGCACGACGGTCACCCGTTCGATCCGCGTCCGCTATGTCGCGATGCGCGCGCCGAACGGATGGACGCTCGTATCGGCGCAGTACACGCCGATTCCGCCGGCAAAATAGCGGCGCCTAGGCCGCCTCGCTCGCCGCGGTCGTCCAGCCGAGGCGCGGGATGGTGATCGAGCGCTTGCCGGAGAGATCGACGCGGGCGACGATCAGCTCGCGGCTTTCGATATAGCCGATCAGACGGCGCACCCGGCCCAGCGAGCTGGTGCCGTAGGTTTCCGCCAATGCCACGTCCGACGGACACGGCTCGCCGGCCCGCGCCGCGCGCGCGATCAGTAGGAAGGCGCCGATCATGTCGTCGGGTAGCGTGTTGGCGAGCTCCATCGCCTCGGCCCAGTCGGGGTCGGTGACGTCGAAGATACCGGCGCGCGCCGCGGACAGTCGCCGGGTGAAGCCGGGCAGGTCGAGCGGCGGCTTGGCGAGGCCGGCCATGCGGCAGCGGACCTGGAAATCCTGGAACAGCACCGACGGCGGGCGCAGCGCGGAATCGCGATCGGCGACGATCGCTTCGAGGACGCTGGCATAGATCGCCTCGACCTCCACGTCCGACTTGTCCGGCAGCGGCGCAAGCGTCGCGGGGGCGGCGGGGCGTTCGATCGTGTCCAACAATTCGTCGGTCGGCACGCGACGCGGGCGCGGGTCGAAGCTCATCGGCAGCTGCGGCGCCTCTTCGGGCGGCGGCGCGAAGATCAGTTCCTGCAAATTCTCGACTGGCGCGCTGGGTAGAGGCGTCAGCTTCGGGCTGCCCGAGCGCGCGGAGGTGGCGACCGCGCCGATCTTCACCGTGATCGGCCGGCGCGACACGGCGGGGCCAAGCGCCAGGAACGTGCCGCGCGCCAGATCGCGGATGCCGTCCGCCTGGCGCCGTTCCATGCCGAGCAGATCGGCGGCGCGCGCCATGTCGATGTCGAGGAAGGTGCGGCCCATCAGGAAGTTGGACGCTTCCGCCGCGACGTTCTTGGCGAGCTTGGCCAGGCGCTGCGTCGCGATCACGCCGGCGAGGCCGCGCTTGCGGCCGCGGCACATCAGGTTGGTCATCGCGCTGAGCGACGCGCGCCGCACCTCTTCGGCGACTTCGCCGCCCGTCGTCGGCGCGAACAATTGCGCCTCGTCGACGACGACCAGCGCCGGATACCAATGTTCGCGTGGTGCATCGAACAGCGCCGACAGGAAGGCGGCGGCGCAGCGCATCTGCCCTTCCGCCTCGAGCCCTTCGAGACTCAGCACGACGCTGGCGCGATGTTCGCGCAGGCGGGTGGCGATCCGCGCGATCTCGGGCACCGAATAATCCGCCGCCTCGATCACGACATGGCCATAGGGGCCGGCGAGCGTGACGAAATCGCCCTCGGGATCGATCACCACCTGCTGCACCTGCCCCGCCGATCCTTCGAGCAGCCGGCGCAGCAGATGTGACTTGCCTGACCCGGAATTGCCCTGAACGAGCAATCGGGTGGCGAGGAGTTCTTCGAGGTCCATGGTCACGGGCGCGCCGCGCTCGTCGGCTCCCATGTCTACGCTGACGGTCATTGTGGCTGCCGTTTGGCCGATCCGGGGGGCATCGGGCAAGCGGTTTGCGCCCGGTTGCCCCGTGGCGATCGGGCCGGTACGGGCCGGTTCCGTTCCGCTATCCCTGCGCGAGGATGCCCCGCATGGCCCAGATCCCGTTCGCCGACCTCGCCCTGCGGCTGCTGCGCAAGCCCGCGCATGCGCTCGATGCCGAGGAACGGCGCGTTCTCGACAGTATCGAAAGCGGCACTTTGGTCAGCCGCGATGCCGCCGATGAGGCCGATGCGCGCGCCAGTGTCGGCGACCGGCTGGCCGACAAGGTCGCGGCGATCGGCGGGTCCTGGGGCTTCATCATCAGCTTCACCGTGGTGCTGCTCGGCTGGATGCTGCTCAATTCGGACGTGCTCGCGCATTTCGGCGCGGCGTTCGACCCCTATCCCTATATCTTCCTCAACCTGATGCTCTCGACGCTCGCCGCGATCCAGGCGCCGGTCATCATGATGAGCCAGAACCGCCAGGCGGCGAAGGACCGACTGGCGGCCAGCCTGGACTATGAGACCAATTTGCGGGCCGAGCTCGACATCCTGCGCCTGCACGAAAAGCTGGACGGCGTGATCCTCGATCGGCTGGCGGCGTTGGAAGCGAAGATCGACACGCTCGTGAAGCAGAGTTAGAGGACGCGCTCATTTTGCGGGTCGCACCCCTCGCCGGGGTCCCCGCAAAGTACCACTTTGCGGGGTTTTCATGGCAGGCCATTCCAAGTTCAAGAACATCATGCACCGCAAGGGCGCGCAGGATAAGAAGCGCTCGGGCATGTTTTCCAAGCTCAGCCGCGAAATCACCGTGGCGGCGAAGATGGGTCTGCCCGACCCCGACATGAACCCGCGCCTGCGCGCCGCGGTGAACGCCGCCAAGGCGCAGTCGATGCCCAAGGACAATATCCAGCGCGCGATCGACAAGGCATCGAAGGGCGATACCGAGAATTACGAGGAAATCCGCTACGAGGGCTTCGGCCCCGGCGGCGTCAGCCTGATCATCGAGGCGCTGAGCGACAACCGCAATCGCACCGCCACCAACGTGCGCACCGCGGTGTCGAAGAACGGCGGTAACCTCGGCGCGAGCGGGTCGGTGAGCCATGCCTTCGATCGCGTCGGCCTGATCAACTATCCCGCGAGCGCGGGCGACGCCGAAAAGGTGTTCGAGGCGGCGCTGGAGGCGGGTGCCGAGGACGTGACCTCGACCGAGGAAGGCCACGAGATCTGGACCGCACAGGCCGATCTGCACGAGGTCGCCAAGGCGCTGGAGCCGGTGCTCGGCGAAGCGGAAGGCGCGAAGCTCGCCTGGCGCCCACAGACGATGGTCGCGGTGACCGAAGCCGATGCTGCGACGCTGTTCAAGCTGATCGATGCGCTCGACGACGACGACGACGTGCAGACCGTGTGGGGCAATTACGAAGTGTCCGACGAGGTGATGGAGAAGCTGGGTTGAGTCTCATTCCTCCCTCGCGAAGCGGGGGAGGGGGACCATGCGCAGCATGGTGGAGGGGGCGGCGGCGCAGCCGCCGTTCCACGGCGGCCCCCCTCCACCACTCGCCGTTGGCGAGCGGTCCCCCTCCCCCGCTGAAGCGAGGGAGGAATGATTCATGATCATCCTCGGCCTCGACCCCGGACTCGGCACGACGGGCTGGGGGGTCATCCATGCCGACGGCAACCGGCTGCGACATATCGCCAACGGCCAGATCAAGACCGATCCGTCGATGCCCCTGCCCCGCCGCCTGTCGAACCTGCATGCCGCGCTGGTCGACGTGATCCTCGCCGAGCGGCCCGACGGCGCGGCGGTGGAAGAGGTGCTGGGCAACACCAATGCGCAGTCGACGCTGAAGCTGGGGCAGGCGCGCGGCGTGGTGCTGCTCGCGGCCGCCAGCGCGGGGCTGCATATCGGCGAATATCACCCCTCGACCGTCAAGAAGGCGGTGGTCGGGACGGGCGGCGCGGAAAAGCGGCAGATCCAGGCGATGATGGCGGTGCTGCTGCCGGGCGCCAAGCTTGCCGGCCCCGACGCCGCCGACGCGCTGGCGGTGGCGATCACGCATGCGCACCATCTTGCCTCTGCCCAGGGCATGGCGCGCCGCGCTAGGGTGACGGCATGATCGCACATCTCAAGGGCCGGCTCGATTCGACGGGCATCGACCATGCCGTGATCGACGTCGGCGGCGTCGGCTATCTCGTCGGCGCCTCGGCCCGTACGCTCGCCGCGATCGGCCCGGTGGGCGAAGCGGCGATGCTGCACACCGAGATGCTGGTCGCCGAGGATTCGATCCGTCTGGTCGGCTTCGCGCGCGCCGAAGAGCGCGACTGGTTCCGCCTGCTCACCGGCGTGCAGGGCGTGGGATCGCGTGTCGCGCTCGCCATACTGTCGGCGCTGGATACGCAGGAGATCGCGCGCGCGGTATCGGCGCAGGACAAGGCGATGGTCGCACGCGCGAACGGCGTCGGCCCGAAGCTCGCCGAACGAATCGTGCGCGAGTTGAAGGACAAGGTGGGGACGGTGGCTTTGGGCCCCGCCGCCGCGGCGCAGGTGGTGCCGGTCGGCGCCAGTGCGGATGCGGTGTCGGCGCTGCTCAACCTCGGCTTCCGCCCTGCCGAGGCCGCGAACGCGGTCGGTGCGGCGGAGGAGGATCTGGGGCCGGGCGCGACGCTCGACGCGCTGGTACGGCTGGCGCTGCGTAAGGCGGCGAAGTAGCCGTTGCCCTTTCGTTCCGCGCCAGATATCGGTTGGGCATGGCGCGCATAACGATCACCGTAGATGGCGCCCTGATGGCCTGGATCGAGCAGCGGGTCGAGGCGGGCGGATATGCCGATGTGTCCGCCTATCTCTGCCACCTGATCCGGCAAGACCTGCAGGCCAACGGCTTTGCGCTGCCCGCCCCGGACCAAGACGACGTGTCGGAGCAGACGGGCGCAACGCTTTCAAGCACGGTGTGACATGGCAAATGTCCAGCCGTCGATTGCGCGCCGGCTCTTCGCTCTGGCACTTGTACCTGGCCTGATCGGCAGCCTCACTGGGGGTTCATACGCGATTACAGCCGGTCCATTCGATCTCTCGGCATTTGTGTTCATGACGATGATCGTGGCGATGCCTTTGATTTTCCTCGCCCTATGTGTCGGTGCGCCGATGATCATCCTTACGCGCCGTTACGCGATCCGACCGATTCCCACCGCGCTCGCGGGTGCCCTTATCGTCGCGCTGCCGGCCGCGCTGATGATGATCCGTTCCGAACCCGTTGAGGGTCTTCGTGATGGCTTCTATGAAATGCTCAGCACGCATCATCCGCGCGGCACACACGCTTGGTTGGCCGAGATTGCGTCCGAGGTGGCGAACTTGGCCGCCATCGGGTTCGCAGGTGGCGTAATATATTGGGTCTTGTGTGGTGGCCCGTGGCATAGGGCGCACCGTGACCGATAGCGACCGCCTCCTCACCGCCAGCCGCCGTCCCGAGGATGTGGACGCGGCGCTGCGCCCCAAGAGCCTGGACGATTTCGTCGGGCAGCAGGCGGCGCGCGAGAATCTGCGCGTATTCATCGAGGCGGCGCGGGGGCGCGGCGATGCGCTGGACCATGTGCTGTTCTTCGGGCCGCCGGGGCTCGGCAAGACGACGCTGGCGCAGATCATCGCGCGCGAGATGGGCGTGGGGTTCCGCGCCACGTCCGGCCCCGTCATCGCCAAGTCGGGCGACCTCGCCGCATTGCTGACGAATCTCGAGGACGGCGACGTGCTGTTCATCGACGAGATCCACCGCCTGCAACCCGCAGTCGAGGAGGTGCTGTATCCGGCGATGGAGGACCGCGCGCTCGATCTGATGATCGGCGAAGGGCCGTCGGCGCGTTCGGTCCGGATCGACCTGCCGCGCTTTACGCTGGTCGGTGCGACGACGCGGCAGGGGCTGCTGACGACGCCGCTGCGCGATCGCTTCGGCATTCCCGTCCGCCTGCAATTCTATACGGTGGACGAGCTGACCCGCGTGGTGACGCGCGCCGCCGGGCTACTTGAGTTGGCGATCGCGCCCGACGGCGCCGCCGAAATTGCGCGGCGCGCGCGCGGGACGCCGCGCATCGCCGGGCGGCTGCTGCGCCGGGTGCGCGACTTCGCCAATGTCGCGGGCACGCCGACCGTCGATCGGATCGCCGCCGATCGCGCGCTCAACCGGCTGGAAGTCGATGCGCTGGGCCTCGACGCGATGGACCGGCGCTACCTTCATATGATCGCCGACATTTATCGCGGCGGGCCGGTGGGCGTGGAGACGCTGGCCGCGGGCCTTAGCGAACCGCGCGACACGATCGAGGAGGTGATCGAGCCGTATCTGATCCAGCTCGGCCTCGTCGCCCGCACCGCGCGCGGGCGCGTGCTGAACGCGGGCGGGTGGAAGCATCTGGGGCTGAACCCGCCGGTGGGCAGTCAGGATGGGCTGTTCGACTGATCCCTGCGACGCGGGAGCCGCGTCTTATGCCGCTTGCTCGGTCCGACAAGTCGTCCTGGTGCCCGCGACCAAAATAGTCGCCCTTTCGCCAGCGGCCATCGGGGTCACGATCGTCTGCCCTTTCCAGATGAAGCGGAAATTGACCGGGCCGACCAGATGACAGACCGCACCCTTGCCCATGGGTTCGCACGCCTTCTCCAGCCTGCGATAGTCTTCTACCGTTGCGGGTTCGACAGGCGTAACGCCGACCCCGGTGGCCGCCGACCCGCCGAAGACGAATCGCTGGCCGAAGTTCATGGCGTTGACCGTCCACTCGGTCCGTCCGTCGGGGGCAGCGGGCTTGTCGATGCCGGCATTTGCGGCAAGCCTCGCACAGAAATCAGGTGCCGCCTTGACGTCGTCAGGCGCCGCGCCGAGGGCGAGACCGGCAAGCAATGAGACTATCATAACGTTCATTGCGATGCTCCCCCGACGACGCTCTTGGTCTGGCAGCGACCGCTTTCGTCCGCAAGGCCGATCAGGACCTTTCGGGTTCGGGGACCGGCCCCGGCATCGCCCGGGCAGCCTCATGCCCGCGAATAGATGTACCAGCGATGCAAATTGCCGCGTGGCACCCGCCCGCGGCATCTGTTAGCCCTAGTGTCATGCCCAGCTCGGCCGTCGCCTCCGCCCGCGAAATCCTCACCCGCCTTCACGACGTCATGGCCGGGCGCAACCCGGCGCAGGCGAAGCTGAACGCCGTCGTCGGCATCATCGCCGAGGCGATGGATAGCGAGGTCTGTTCGATCTATCTGCTGCGCGAAGGCGTGCTGGAGCTGTTCGCGACGCGCGGGCTCGATCAGGCTGCGGTCCACGTTACCAAGCTGGCGCTGGGCGAGGGCTTGGTCGGCACGATCGCCGACGATGTCGAGGTCCTGAACCTCGACGAAGCCGCGAGCCATCCGGACTTCGCCTACAAGCCCGAAACCGGCGAGGAACGCTATCACAGCTTTGCCGGCGTGCCGATCATCCGGCGCGAGCGCGCGGTGGGCGTGCTGGCGGTGCAGCACAGCGAGCAGCGCAAATATCAGGACGTCGAGATCGAGGCGTTGCAGACGGTGGCGATGGTGCTGTCCGAGCTGATCGCCAATGCCGGGCTGATCGATACGGCGGCGGGCGCGAGCGGGCGCGAGAAGTCGACCGCCGCGATCCGCCTGCCGGGGCAGAAACTCGTCGAGGGCATGGGGTCTGGCTATGCCGTCTTCCACCAGCCGCGCATCGTCGTCGAACATACCGTTGCCGAGGATACCGACGCCGAGCGCCACCGCGTCTATGCCGCGTTCGACAAGATGCGCGAACAGATCGACCGGATGACGCGCGAGGCGGAGTTCGGCGTCGGCGGCGAGCATGAGGAGGTCCTGCAGACCTACAAGATGTTCGCCTATGACGAAGGCTGGGCACGGCGGATCAACGAGGCGATCGACAGCGGCCTGACCGCGGAAGCGGCGATCGAGCGCGTCCAGCAGCGCACCCGCCAGCGCATGCGCCAGATCGACGATCCGCTGCTCGCCGATCGCATGCATGACCTGGAGGACCTGTCGAACCGGCTGCTGCGCATCGTGTCGGGCCAGATGGGCACTGCCGCGCAGCTGGGGCTGCGGCAGGATACGATCCTGATCGCGCGCAACCTGGGGCCCGCCGAGCTGCTGGAATATGACAAGCGCCGGCTGAAGGGCGTGGTGTTGGAGGAAGGATCGCTGACCGCGCACGTGACGATCGTCGCGCGGGCGATGGGCGTGCCGGTGCTGGGCCGGGTGCGCGACGTGCGCCGCCAGATCGCCGAGGGCGACCTGCTGCTGCTCGATTCGGTGGCGGGCAACGTGTTCGTGCGGCCGTCGGGCGGGATGGAAGAGGCGTTCGAGGCGAAGCTGGCGCTGCGCCAGAAGCGCAAGGCCGCCTTTGCCGCACTGCGCGACGTGCCGCCGGTGACGAAGGACGGGCATCGCATCACGCTGATGGTCAATGCCGGCCTGCGCGATGACGTCGCGGCGCTCGACACGACGGGGGCGGACGGCATCGGGTTGTTCCGCACCGAATTCCAGTTCCTCGTGTCGGCGACGCTGCCCCAGCGCGAGCGTCAGCAGCGCCTCTACAAGGAGGTGATGGACGCCGCCGGGGATCGCCCAGTGATCTTCCGCACCGTCGACATCGGTGGCGACAAGGCGCTGCCCTATCTCAACAAGGCCGATGCCGACGAAGAGAATCCGGCGATGGGCTGGCGCGCGTTGCGGCTGGCGCTCGACCGCGACGGCCTGATGAAGGTGCAGGCGCGCGCGCTGATCGAGGCGGCGTCGGGCCGGACGCTCAACGTCATGTTCCCGATGGTCAGCGAGGCCTGGGAGTTCGCCGAGGCTAAGGCGCTGTTCGAGGCGCAGCGCCAGTGGCTGGGTGCGCGCGGCCGGCGGCTGCCGACCGGCATCCGCTATGGCGCGATGCTGGAAGTGCCCGCGCTCGCCGAGCAGCTCGACCTGCTGCTGCCCGATCTCGACTTCCTGTCGGTCGGCACCAACGACCTGACGCAATTCCTGTTTGCCGCCGATCGCGCCAACCCGCGGCTCGCCGAACGCTATGACTGGCTGAGCCCATCGATCCTGCGCTTCCTGTCGCGCGTCGTCGGGCCATGCCGCGAAGCGGGCGTCGACCTGGGGGTGTGCGGCGAGATGGGCGGGCGGCCGGTGGAGGCGATGGCGCTGATCGGCCTGGGCATCAACCGCCTGTCGATTACCCCCGCCGCGATCGGCCCGATCAAGGCGATGGTACGCAGCCTGGACCATGACGCGGTCCGCGCATTCGTGACCAAGCTGATCGCCCGGCCGCCGCGCGACATGCGTGCCGCGCTAAGTGATTGGGCAGCCTCGCAAGGCGTCGACATGGCCTGAAACCTCGCCGAATAGGGTTCCGGGCGCGTTGACTTGCAGCAGTCCATCGGGGAATGTCCCGCCCGTCAGCGATCCGCAAACGCCCCTCCCCCGGAGATACGAATGGACGAGGTCGAATCCGGCCAGCCTGCCCCCACCCCCGTCGAACCGGCCCGGCCGGGCGATCGGTTGCGTGCCGCGCGGGACAGCCGGGGCCTGAGCCTGGCGGAGATCGCCGCACGCACCCGCGTGCCGCAGCGCCATCTGGAGGCGCTGGAAGCGGGCGATTATGGTGCCCTGCCCTCGCCTACCTATGCGATGGGCTTCGCCAAGGCCTATGCCCGCGCGGTGGGCATGGACGAGGTGGAGCTGGCCGCCGACCTGCGTCGCGAACTCGACCGGATGGGGCCGCGCCAGCCCGAATATGTGCCCTATGAAACCGCCGATCCGGCACGCGTGCCCTCGCGCGGCGTCGCCGTGCTGGGCGTCGGCATCGCGCTCGCCGTCCTGATCCTGGTCGGCCTGTGGTATGGCACCAACCTGTTCCAGCAGCATGGCGCCACGCCGCCTGCCGCGCAGGATGCGGTGGTGGCGCAGGCGGTGACGCCCCGGCCGACCGCCGCCGCGACGCCGGCCGCGCCGACTGGCGGGCAGGTGGTGCTGACCGCGAAGGACGAAGTGTGGCTGCGCGTCTACGACGCCGACAACAAAACGCTGTACCTCGGCACGATGAAGCCGGGCGAAACCTTTGCGGTGCCGGCGACCGCCAACGATCCCAAGATCAACGTCGGCCGTCCCGACAAGCTGGACGTGACGCTGAACGGCACCGCCATCCCGCCGCTGGGCGACGGGTCGCGCGCGATCAAGGACGTGCGCGTCAGCGGCGCGGCGATCGCCGCCCGCCTGTCCGGCGCACCGGCACCGGCACCGACCGCGACGCCCAGCGCCGCCGCGACGAGCGCGACGCGTTCGAGCGAAGAGCGCTCGCCTCGGCGCAGCGAGCGTCGCGCCGATCGTCCCGCAACCAGCGAGACGCAGCGGGCGAACCTGCAATCCGCCGAGACGGCGCCGACGCCACCGCCGGCAACGACGGGCAATTCGTCCGCGCCTTAAGGCTGGCGACAGGCATGGCAATGCAGCTATGACTCGTTTCGTGTTAACCAAGGCTGCGCCGGGGGGCGCCACATCCATGCGTACGATCATCTGGGCGCTCGCTGCCGCCACTATCCTGACGCCGGTCGCCGTATCGGCACAAAGCAACGTCGAAGGCCGCGTCGGCAAGCTGGAAAGCGAAATGCGCGCGGTGCAGCGCAAGGTCTTCCCGGGTGGCGCCGGCCAGTATCTCCAGCCGGAGATCACGCGCCCCGATACGCCGCAGCAGATCGGTGGTGTGCCCGCGACCAGCGCCGTCGCCGACCTCACCAGCCGCGTGACCGCGCTGGAAAGCCAGATGGCGTCGATGACCGACCAGATCGAGCAGAACGGCTATAAGGTCCGCCAGCTGCAGGACGCCTTCGACGCGTACAAGCGCAGCACCGATGCCAAGCTGAAGGCGATGGCGAGCACGCCCGCACTCGCCGAAACCCCCGCCTCGGCGCCGTTGACCGGCGACACGGCGGCGAGCGACGCGCCGGCCAAGCCTGGGCGTACGCCGACGAAGACGCCGACCTCCACCGCGGTCGCCGCCGCGGGCGATACCGCGCCCTCCGCCAACGCCGCCAAGGTCGAGAAGCCCTCGACCGGCGACGCGCCCGAGGACGACTATCTCTATGGCTATCGCCTGTGGGCGGCGAAGCAATATCCGCAGGCTGAGGCGCAGCTGAAGAAGGTGGTCGCCACCTATCCCAAGCATCGCCGCGCCAGCTATGCGCAGAACTTGCTCGGCCGGTCGTACCTGGACGAGGGCAAGCCGAGCCTTGCCTCGATGGCATTCTACGACAATTACAAGAAGATGCCGGACGGCGAACGCGCGCCGGAAAGCCTGTATTATCTCGCGCAGGCGCTGATGAAGCTCAACAAGCCGGCCGATGCGTGCAAGGTCTATGGCGAGCTGACCGACGTGTACGGCAGCAAGATCTCCAGCCAGATGAAGGCGAATGTCGAAAAGGGCCGCACCGCCGCCAAATGCCAGTGATGCCGCAGGGCCGGAGGGCCAGCGGTTTCGGGACGACCTGATCCGCGCGCTGGGGCACGCCCCGCGCGGCGGTATCCTGCTGGCCGTCTCGGGCGGGCCGGACAGCATGGCGATGCTGACGCTGGCGCAGGCCGGCGGAGTCGAGGGGGTGCATGTCGCGACCGTCGACCATCGCCTGCGCGCGGAGGCGGCGGCGGAGGCGGCGATGGTCGCCGATCACTGTCGCGCGATCGGCGTGCCGCATACGATACTGACGCCCGCCGAACCGATCGGCGGCGCGAGCATCCAGGCGGCGGCGCGGCGCGCGCGCTATGCGCTGCTGACCGACCATGCGCGCGCGCTGGGGGTCGATGCGATCGCGACGGCCCATCACGTCGATGACCAGGCCGAAACCTTCCTGATGCGCGCGGCGCGCGGATCGGGCATCGCGGGGCTGGCGGGCGTGCGGGCGCGGGCGATGGTCGAGGGTGTGACGATCGTGCGGCCGCTGCTCGAATGGCGGCGCGCGGAGCTGCGCGCGATTGTCCGGCGTGCCGACGTGCCGTTCGTCGATGATCCCAGCAACCACGATCCGGCACACGATCGCACGCGCTTTCGCCGGCTGATCGAGGGCAATGAATGGCTCGGCCCGCCCCAGCTCGCCCGATCGGCGACCGCGCTGGCGGAAGCGGACGGCGATCTGCGCGCGATCGTCGACTGGCTGTGGGGTACGCGCGTGCGCATCCTCGACGCGAGCATCCGGCTCGACGCCGCCGATCTGCCGCGCGAGGTGCTGCGCCGGCTGGCGCGCCGCGCGATCGGAGAGGTGATCGCGACGCATGCCGTGGCGACCACGCAATGGAGCGAATCGGCGAATATCGAGGCGTTGCTCGATGCGCTCCTGTCCGGTCGTCGCGCGACGCAGGCGGGGGTCATCGCCAGCCCGCATGGCCCCGAATGGCGTTTCCGCCCCGCCCCACCGCGGCGTTCGTCGTCGCCGGCCGGCTGATCGGCGTAATTCCGCCGGGGTGTTCCATTGCCATTAACCTCCATGCGCCTATCTTGTGTCGTGAAAGGCACTCCATGAACGACAACGACAAGCAGCCGCGCGGCGACGGCGGGAATGATGGCGGCAACGGCGGCGGCAGCCCCTGGATGAAGAGCCTGCTGATCTGGGTCGGCATCCTGCTGGCGCTCGGTCTGTTCGTGACGATGTTCGATGGCCGCACCAGCGCCGCGAACAGCAATACCGTCGCCTATTCGAAATTCCTCGACCAGATCGACGAGGGCACGGTGAAGGACGTGGCGATCAGCCGCGACATGATCACCGGCACCTATACGAGCGGCGAGAAGTTCCGCACCTATCCGATCAGCGATCCGACGCTGGTGCCGCATCTGCGCCAGAAGAACGTGACGATCTCCGCCAAGCCCGATGAGGGCACGTCGGTGTGGATGGTGCTGCTGTACCAGTCGCTGCCGTTCCTGCTGTTCCTGGGCATCGCCTTCTTCGTCATCAAGCAGATGCAGAAGAATACCGGCGGTGGCGCGATGGGCTTCGGCAAGAGCCGTGCCCGCATGCTGACGCAGAAGGAAGGCAAGGTCACGTTTGACGATGTCGCCGGCATCGACGAGGCGCGCGCCGAGCTGACCGAAATCGTCGACTTCCTGAAAGACCCGTCGAAGTTCGCGCGGCTGGGCGGCAAGATCCCCAAGGGCGCGCTGCTGGTCGGTTCGCCCGGCACCGGCAAGACACTGCTTGCCCGCGCGATCGCGGGTGAGGCGGGCGTTCCGTTCTTCACCATTTCGGGTTCGGATTTCGTCGAGATGTTCGTCGGCGTCGGCGCGAGCCGCGTGCGTGACATGTTCGAACAGGCCAAGAAAAGCGCGCCGTGCATCGTCTTCATCGACGAGATCGACGCAGTCGGTCGCCATCGCGGCGCGGGCCTGGGCAACGGCAATGACGAGCGCGAACAGACGCTGAACCAGCTGCTGGTCGAGATGGACGGCTTTGAGGCAAACGAGGGGATCATCATCGTCGCGGCAACCAACCGCCCCGACGTTCTCGACCCCGCGCTGCTGCGTCCGGGCCGCTTCGATCGCCAGGTCGTCGTGCCGCGGCCGGATATCGAGGGTCGCGTCAAGATCCTCGAAGTCCATATGAAGAAGGTGCCGCTGGCCCCCGACGTCGATGCGCGCACCATCGCGCGCGGTACGCCGGGCTTCTCGGGCGCCGACCTCGCCAACCTCGTCAACGAAGCCGCGCTGATGGGCGCGCGCAAGGGCAAGCGCCTGGTGGCGATGGCTGAGTTCGAAGAGGCGAAGGACAAGGTCATGATGGGCGCCGAGCGGCGGTCGATGGTCATGACCGAGGACGAAAAGCGCATGACCGCCTATCACGAGGCGGGCCACGCGATCGTGTCGATCCACGAACAGGCGTCCGACCCGATCCACAAGGCGACGATCATCCCGCGCGGTCGCGCGCTGGGCATGGTGATGCGTCTGCCGGAGCGCGACAGCTACAGCTACCATCGCGACAAGATGTACGCGAACCTGGCGGTGGCGATGGGCGGCCGTGTCGCCGAAGAGATCATCTTCGGGTATGACAAGGTATCTTCGGGTGCCTCGGGCGACATCCAGTACGCCACCGGCCTCGCCCGCGACATGGTCACCAAATGGGGCATGTCGGACAAGGTCGGCCCGGTGGAATATGCTCAGCCTGAAGGCGAAAGCTTCCTCGGCTATTCGTCGAGTCAGCCGGTTCGCATGTCCAATGCGACTGCGCAGCTGATCGACGACGAGATCAAGAGCATCGTCGAAGGCGGCCTGACCCGTGCCAAGCAGCTGCTGACCGACCATGTCGATCAGCTTCACCTGCTGGCCGGCGCGCTGCTCGAATATGAGACGCTGTCGGGCGACGAGATCAAGAAGCTGATCGCCGGTGAAGAGATCGGCCGCAGCGATCCGTCGGGTCCGAAGGCGAGCGTGCCGCGCGCCGGCACCTCGATCCCGAAGACGCGCCGTCCGGGCGGCCCGTTCGGCAATCCGGCACCGCTCGGCGCCTGATCCGGGCGCCGGAGACTGGCGGCGGTTCAGCCCGCCGTCAGTTTGATCTGATTATGCGGCGGCATTCCCATCCGGAGTGCCGCCGTTGTCGTATAAACCTTTGATCGCCCTTGCCGTTTCGCTGGGCCTCGCCACGCCTGCCGCTGCTGCGATGAGCGTCGGCACCTTCCTGGCCAAGGCCGCGCCGTTGCGCGCGAACCCCTTCACCGCGCTGACCAACCCCGATTATCCGGTACTGAAGGCGGAAGCCGATGCCGCGACGCGCCAGCTTCGTGCGGAGGGGGCGGCGCGGGTCGCTGCGGGCAAGCCGCCGATCGCCTGCATCCCCGATGGCGAATCGATCGGCATCCTCCAGATGCTGGGCGGGCTGGATGCGCTGTCGCCGGCGGACAAGAAACTGCCGCTGAAGGACGGCTATGCGCGGGTGTTGGCCAAGACCTATCCGTGCCAACGGAATTGAAGTGCTTCCTACCCAGTCGCTCTGAGCCTGTCGAAGGGCGCGTTCCCCAAACGTAGCACCTGTGGAGAGCCCCCCCTTCGACACGCTCAGGGTGAACGGCGTTCTTGGCGTGGCACGTCACGCCTCGCGCGGTGCGTCCTCGGCGTCGACGCCCGCCGTCACCCGCCGCCCCTCGCGCTCGTCGGTGAGGATCTGCCAGCCGGTGAGGAACAGCGCGGCGACCAGCGGGCCGACGACGATGCCGCTGAGCCCCGCCACCTCGATGCCGCCCAGCGTCGTCACCAGCACCAGCCAGTCGGGGATCCCCGTGTCGCGGCCGACCAGGATCGGGCGCAGGATATTGTCGGCCAGACCGATCACCGCGACCCCCGAGACGATGACGACCACGGCCTGCCAAATGGCACCCGTCGCCAGCAAATAGATCGCCACTGGCCCCCAGACGAGCGCGGGCCCCACCGCCGGCAGCAGCGCGACGAGTGCCATCAGCAGGCCCCACAGCAGCGCCGCGGGCAGACCGACGATCCAGAAGGTGATCGCGCCCAGCGCACCCTGCGCGAGCGCGACGAGCACCGAGCCCTTGATCGTCGCGCGCACCACCGCAACGAAGCGACCGAGCAGGCGGTCGGCCACGGCACGCTCCAGCGGCAGCGCGTCTCGGATCTTGGGCGCGAGCCGGTCGCCGTCGCGCAGCAGGAAATAGGTGACGTAGAGCCCGACACCGAAGGCGAGCAGGAACGCCGCCGTGTTGCGGCCGATCGACAGCGCCTGCGACGCGATGCCGCGGAAGCTGGAGCGCACCGCCTCGACGATGCGGGCCTGCGCGTTGTCGAAACTGCCGAGACCCGAGCGGTCGAGCGGGCGCTGCACCCATTGCGGCAGGCCGTCATGGACCTGCTTGAAGTAGCTGGCGAAATCGATCTGGCCGCTTTGCACCTTGGCATAGACGCCGGCGGTCTGGTCGATCACCATGCCACCGATCGCCAGCGTCGGAACGATGACCGCGACGAAGATGATGAGCAAGGTCGCCGCCGCCGCACGGTTGCGGTGCCCCGGCCAGCGTTTGAGCAGCCATTGGAACAGCGACTGGAACAGGATCGCGGCGAGCACCGCCCACAAGAGCGCGCCGATGAACGACGACACGATCGCGAGCAGGCCCACGCTCACCGCCACGAGGAAGACGATCAGTCCCCCCGATTCCAGCCGTCGCCTGTCGATCATATCGCCCCCGTCTGCACCCCCGCCGACTGCGGGACGGGGCAAGAACCCGTCAGGACCGTTTCGGGTCCGTCACCGCTCGTCGGGGCCGAGCGCGGGATCGAGGTCGCGGGGGCGGACGTAGCGGTCGAGCCGCGCCTGCCCCTCGGCGACCGCACGCCAGCATTCCGCCCCGGTCGCCATCTCGGCAAGCGTTGCGGTCGGGTATTTTTCCTCCAGCCGGTCGCGCAACGCGCCGCCGCCAAACGGCACCAGCAGCATCGCCAGATCCTCGAGACCGGGGTTGTGGCCGACCATCAGGACCCGTTGCGCCTGATCCGGTAGCTCATGCACGACGTCGAGCAGCGTCGCGGCGGAGGCGAGGTAGATGCGCCGTTCCCACACCGGTTCCAGCTTGCGGCCATAGCCGCTGGCGATCGCGTCGAGCGTCTCCATCACGCGCACCGCGGGCGAGGCGACGATATGGTCGAAGACGAGGCCCTCGTCGCGCATGTGCCGGCCCATCGTCTGCGCGGCGCGGCGGCCCTTGTCGTTCAAGGGACGGTCGAAATCACGGGCGACGGGATCGTCCCAGCCGGACTTGGCGTGGCGCAGCAGCGTCAGCGTCTTCAACCGGCGTCTCCGTCCTCGACCGCGATGCGCGCCTCATGCCCGATCGCGGGCGACAAGGAAAGCCGCCCACCGATGCGCGCGGCGACGCGGGCCACCGCCTCGTCCAGCGTCACGCGCGTCACGGCCACGCCGGGCGGGAAGGCGGCGAGCAACCGCGAAGGCATCGCGGCCGACAGCATCACGAACGCCCCCGAATCGTCGGCGCGGCGGATGAGGCGGCCGAACGCCTGGGCGAGCCGCGCGCGGACGATACGGTCGTCATAGGCCGAACCGCCCCCCGCCAGCCTTCGCGCGGCGTGGAGCACGCTCGGCTTGGGCCAGGGCACGCCCTCCATCACGACGAGCCGCAGCGACGAGCCGGGCACGTCGACGCCGTCGCGCAAGGCATCGGTGCCGAGCAACGAGGCGGCGGGATCGTCGCGGAAGATGTCGACCAACGTGCCCGTGTCGATCGGGTCGACGTGCTGCGCGTGGAGCGGCAACCCTTCGCGCGCCAGCCGGTCGGCGATGCGGCCGTGGACGCCGCGCAGGCGCCGGATCGCGGTGAACAGGCCGAGCGTGCCGCCGCCCGCCGCGACGATCAGCCGCGCATAGGCATTGGCGAGCGCGGGCAGGTCGCCGCGCTTGACGTCGGTGACGATCAGCACCTCGGCCTGGCGGTCATAGGCAAAGGGGCTCGCCGCCTCGAACCGCGATGGTGCGCGGGCGAGGTGTGGCGTGCCGACACGCGCCTCCGCGGTCGGCCAGTCGCCGCCGCCAGTCAGCGTCGCTGAGGTGACGAGCACGCCATGCGCGGGCTTCAGCACCACCTCGGCAAAGGGGCGCGTCGGGTCGAGCCAGTGGCGATGCAGGCCCATGTCATATTCGCGCCCCTCGATCCGCTCGACCGCCAGCCAGTCGACATGGTCGGGATCGGCGGGGCCACCGACGCGCGCGAGCAGCGACAGCCACGCCGCCACCGTCTCCGCACGCCAGCCGATCGAGGCGATCGCGCCCTCGATCCGCGCACGTGCCGGACCGTCCATCCAGTCGGGCGCCTCCGCCAGCACCGCCTCCAGCCGCCGGCCGAGCGTCACCAAGGGGCGGACGAGCGCGTCGAGCGCAGCCGCGGCGGGCGCCGCCGCCTCGATCAGCTCGGGATTCGGTTCGGCGAGTTCGGTTTCGAGGCCATAACCGGCGTCGCCCGGCTGTTCGGCGCGGGCATAGGTGAGGCCGCGGACGGCGGCGAGCAGATGCTCGATCGGCCCGAACGGCGCACCTTCGGCGATCCGCCCCAGCCAGCCGTCGCTGGCGAGGTTGCGTGCCGCCTCCACCGCATCCTGGATTGCGATGCCGCCCTGTTCGTCATAGCTCGCGACATCGGACAAGCGCGCCTGAAGCCCGCGCCGCCGGCCGCGCCCGCCGCTTTCGGGGCCGAGAATCCAGCGCCGGAGTTCAATCGTCTCCTGTCCGGTCAGTGCGGTGGCGAACATCGAATCGGCGGCTTCGAACAGGTGATGGCCTTCGTCGAAGACGTAGCGGGTGGGGCGCGTCGTCGTTTCCCGGCCGCGTGCGGCGTTGACCATGACGAGCGCATGGTTGGCGATCACGATGTCCGCGTCGGCCGAAGCGCGCGCGGCGCGTTCGATGAAGCACTTCCGGTAATGCGGGCAGCCCGCATAGACGCATTCGCCGCGGCGGTCGGTCAGCGCCGCCGGGCCGTTGCGCCGGAACAGCGTCGGCAGCCAGCCGGGCAGGTCACCGCCGACCATGTCGCCATCCGCGCTATAGGCCGCCCAGCGCGCGACCAGATGCGCGAGGATCGCGGCGCGGCCGGCAAAGCCGCCCTGCAACGCATCCTCCAGGTTGAGCAGGCACAGGTAATTTTCGCGGCCCTTGCGCGTCACCACCTTCTCGCGGCGCACCGTGGCGTCGGGGAAGACGCGCTCGGTTTCCTTGGCGAGCTGGCGTTGCAGCGCCTTGGTATAGGTGCTGATCCACACCGCGCCGCCCGCGCGCTCGGCCCAGAGCGAGGCGGGGGCGAGATAGCCCAAGGTCTTGCCGATCCCCGTCCCCGCCTCCGCAAGGACCATGTTGGGCGCGTCACGCATCGCGCGCGGCGCGAAGGCTTCGGTCGCGGCGGCGGCGAAGGCGCGCTGGCCGGTGCGCTCCTCGGCCCCCGCGCCGGTGAGGGCGTGGAGCCGCGCCTCGGCATCGCCAGGGGGGACGGTCGCGGACAGTGGCGCGGGACGCGGGGCGTGCTCCTCCCATTCGGGCAGCGCGGCGAACAGCCAGCGTTCGTTGGTGCGCGGCTTGGCGATCAGCGGGCCGATCGCGGGGGCCCAGGGCCAGCGCAGCCGGCCGAGCGACTGCACCGCGGTCCACGCGCCCTCACGTTCGGGCCAGTCGCCCTCTGGCACGGCAAGCAGGGCTGCGGCGGCTTCGCGCAGGAAGGCGGCGACATCCTCGTCACGCGTCGGCGGTGACAGATCGACCGCCCGCGCGAGCCCCTTGGGCGTCGGCACCGCAAAGCGCGCGGGGTGGAGGAAGGCGAACAGTTCGAGCAGGTCGAGGCCCGACAGCTCGGGGTAGCCCAGCCGCTGCGCGACCAATGCGGCGTTGAGCAGGATCACCGGCGTATCCGCCGCGATCCGGATCGCCTCGCCGCGCCCGATCGGCCGCGTACCCTCCGCGGTCGCGATCCAGATGCCGCCATGGCTGGCGTGGAGGGCGGGATAAGGGATCACCGGTGCCGCTGTACTCCACCGGAACGGAATGGCAACTCGCCAACCCGCGCGCGGCGGACGTCATGCTGCATTCATGAAACCGCGCCCTTTATCGCTCGTTCGGCAGACATCGTTCGACACGAAAGGGAAATATATCATGCGCCATATGCTGTTCGCGCTCACCGCCGCTTCGCTCGTCCTGCCTGCCAGCGTCGCGCTGCCGGTCAGCAAGGCCGAGGCCAAGCGGCATCACCACCGCTATGCGCATGAGCGCGGCTATCGCTATGCGCACGGCTGCCGCTATTCGAGCGGGACGACGGGCCTGGTGGCGGGTGGCGTCGGCGGTGCGCTCGTCGGCAATTCGCTGCTCGGCCATGGCGCGCTCGGTACGATCGCGGGCGGCGTCGGCGGTGCCTTTGCCGGCCGGGCGATCGATCGCACGATCACCGCCAAGCGTCGCTGCCGCTAAGGCGCCGCGATCCAAAGTGTTGCGGGATGCGCGTCGGAACCTTAGTCCGGCGCGCATCATGACCGATACCGATCTGCGCTCCGCCGCTCTCGACTCCAAGGCCTGGCCGTTCGAAGAGGCGCGCAAGCTGCTGAAACGCTTTCCGGACGGCAAGCCAGGGGGCGCACCGATCCTGTTCGAAACCGGCTATGGCCCGTCGGGCCTGCCGCATATCGGCACGTTCAACGAAGTGCTGCGCACGACGATGGTGCGCAACGCCTTCCATGCGCTGAGCGACCAGCCGACGCGCCTGATCGCGTTCAGCGACGACATGGACGGCCTGCGCAAGGTGCCCGACAACGTCCCCAACGGCGACATGCTGCGCGAGCATCTGGGCAAGCCGCTGACGCGCATCCCCGATCCGTTCGGCAAGTTCGACAGCTTCGCCGCACACAACAATGCGATGCTGCGCGCCTTCCTCGACCGGTTCGGCTTCGACTACGAATTCGCCTCGTCCACGGACTATTACGAGGGCGGCAAGTTCGACGACGCCATCAAGGGTGTGCTGCGCCACTATCAGGGTATCCTCGACGTGATGCTGCCGACGCTGCGGGCGGAACGGCGCGAGACCTATTCGCCGGTCCTTCCTGTCAGCCCGACGAGCGGCGTCGTGCTGCAGGTGCCGGTCGAGGTGGTCGACGCTGACGCCGGCACGATCGCCTTCACCGACGAGAGCGGCGAACGGATCGTCCAGTCGGCGCTCGGCGGCATGGCGAAGCTGCAATGGAAGGTCGACTGGGCGATGCGCTGGGTCGCCTTGGGCGTCGACTACGAAATGGCGGGCAAGGACCTGATCGATTCGGTGACGCAATCGTCGAAGATAGCGCGCGTGCTCGGCGGACGCCCGCCCGAAGGCTTCAACTACGAGATGTTCCTCGACGAAAAGGGCGAGAAGATCTCCAAGTCCAAGGGCAACGGCCTCAGCCTCGACCAGTGGCTGACCTATGGCCCCGAGGAAAGCCTCGCCTTCTTCGCCTATCGCGAACCCAAGAAGGCGAAGGCGCTGCACTTCGGCGTCATCCCGCGCGCGGTCGACGATTATTGGCAGTTCCGCGGCAATTATCCGGCGCAGGAGCTGCCGCAGAAGCTGGGCAACCCCGTCCACCACATCCACGACGGCAACGTGCCCAGCGCGACGTTGCCGGTGACGTTCGGTCTGCTGCTCAACCTCGTCGGCGTGATGGGCGAGGCGAGCAAGGAGCAGGTGTGGGGCTATCTGCGCAATTACGTCCCCGATGCGACGCCGGAGCGCGACCCCGAGCTCGACCGGCTGATCGGCTACGCCTTGGCCTATGCCCGCGATTTCGTCGCGCCGACGCTGAAGCGCCGTGCGCCCGAGGGCGTCGAGGTGGACGCGCTGCGCCGGCTGGACGCCGATCTCGCCGCGCTGCCCGCCGACGCGAGCGCGGAGGATATCCAGAACGTCGTCTACGAAATTGGCAAGACCGCCGGCTTCGAAAGCCTACGCGACTGGTTCAAGGCGCTGTACGAGACGCTGTTGGGGTCCGAACAGGGGCCGCGCATGGGGAGCTTCATCGCGCTGTACGGGGTGGAGAACAGTCGGACGCTGATTGCCGAAGCCTTGGCGAAGGCCACTGCCTAAGTCCTCCCCCGCCAGGGGGAGGTGGCGCCGCGTAGCGGTGACGGAGGGGGAGGTATGCGGCGGAGGTCGTGTTTGCGGAAGCACGCCCTCCACCGCCGCCTTTGGCGGCAGTCCTCTCCCCGCTAACGCGAGGGAGGAATTGGCTGAATCCGCCCTCGCTCTTGCGCACTAAAGCGGAACTACGCGCCGCCCTTGGCCATTGATCTTGCTGCACTGCAGCAAGGTCGGTTAGGGCAGCATCCATGACGTTACGACAGACTGCCGAGGCGCATCCCGGCCTCGTCCATCTTGCGCTTGCCGTCGGCGGGTTTGCGATCGGGACGACCGAATTTGCGGCGATGAGCCTGGAGCCGGACCTGGCCCGCGGGCTGGGCATCGACGCGCCGACCGTGGGGCATATCATCAGCGCCTACGCCTTGGGCGTGGTGGTCGGCGCACCGACGATCGCGGTGCTGTCGGCCCGTATGGCACGGCGCAGCCTGTTGATCGGGCTGATGGCGCTGTTCGCGATCGGCAACACGCTGTCCGCCCTCGCGCCGTCTTATGGCTGGATGCTCGCGTTCCGATTCCTCGCAGGCCTGCCGCATGGCGCCTATTTCGGGATCGCCTCGCTCGTCGCTGCGTCGCTGGTGCCGACCGCGCAGCGCACGCAGGCGGTCGGGCGCGTGATGCTGGGCCTGACCGTCGCGACGATCGTCGGTGTGCCGGTCGCGACCTGGCTGGGGCAGATGGCGAGCTGGCGCTGGGTGTTCGCGCTTGTCGCGCTGCTGGCGCTGACCACCGCGAGCCTCGTCGCCGTGCTGGCCCCCATCGACAGTCCCGATCGCAGCGCCAGTCCTTTGCGCGAACTCGGCGCGCTCAAGCGGCGGCAGGTGTGGCTGACGCTCGGCACCGGCGCGATCGGCTTCGGCGGCATGTTCGCGGTCTATACCTATCTCGCCGCGACGCTGCACGACGTCACCGGCGTGGCACCGCAAACCGTGCCGGTCGTGCTGGCGGTGTTCGGCGCCGGCATGACGATCGGCAATCTGATCGTGCCGCGCTTCGCGGACCGGGCGCTGATGCCGACGGCGGGTGCGCTACTGCTGTGGTCGGCGGCGGCGCTGGCGGTCTATCCCTTATGTGCGGGGAGTCTCTGGACGCTGATCCCCGACGTCTTCGCGATCGGCTTGGGGGGTGCGCTGGGCACGGTGTTGCAGACGCGGCTGATGGACGTGGCAGGTGACGCGCAGGCGTTGGCCGCGGCGCTGAACCATTCGGCGTTCAATACCGCCAACGCGATCGGCCCGTGGCTGGGGGGCCTCGCCATCGCGGGCGGGCTCGGCTGGACGTCGACCGGACTGGTCGGCGCCGGCCTGGCGCTGGGCGGCTTTGCGATCTGGGCGGTCTCGTTCGCCATCGAGCGCGGCGGGTTCGGCTTGCCAGCGAGGCGCGAGCCGTTACGTCAGACGGGATGACCAAGGCCTCTGCCCATCGCCGCCACGCGCTGCGCGCCTTTCTGCATGGAGAGGCGGCGGGCGGGATCGTGCTGATCGCCGCGGCCGCGCTGGCGATGATTGCCGCCAACTGGCCGGCGACCGCGCATGGCTATGACGCGCTGCTGCACGCGCAGATCGGCCCGACGCTCGCCCCCGCTTTGGGGCCGATGACCGTCCACCTTTGGATCAACGACGGGCTGATGGCGCTGTTTTTCCTCCTGGTCGGGCTGGAGATCAAGCGCGAGTTCGTCGGCGGCCGGCTCGCCAGCGCCGACCGGCGGCGGCTGCCGTTCATCGCGGCGGTCGCGGGGATGGCGGTGCCGGCGCTCGTCTTCCTGCTCGTCGCGGGCGATACGCCGGGATTGCAGCCCGGCTGGGCGATCCCCGCCGCGACCGACATCGCCTTCGCGATCGGCGTGCTGGCGCTGCTCGGATCGCGCGTGCCCTCGTCGCTCAAGCTGCTGCTGACCACCGTCGCGATCGTCGACGACATGGGCGCGGTGGCGATCATCGCCATCGCCTATACCGATTCGATCCGCGTCCTGGCGCTGGCCGGCGCGGGGCTTGCGCTGCTGGTGCTCTACGTCCTCAACCGGCGGCAGGTGATGGCGCTGTGGCCCTATCTGCTGGTGGGGGCCGCGCTGTGGCTGTTCGTCCTGCAATCGGGGGTGCATGCCACGATCGCCGGCGTGATGACCGCCATGCTGGTGCCGATCCGCCGTGATGCGGCGGGGTCGCCGCTCCACCGGCTGGAGCATGCGCTGCATCCCTGGAGCGCCTTTGCCATCGTACCGCTGTTCGGCTTCGCCAATGCCGGCGTATCGCTGACCGGCGTCGGGCTGGAGACGTTCGCCCAACCGCTGGTGCTCGGCATCGCGCTCGGCCTGTTCCTGGGCAAGCAGACCGGCATCCTGGCAGCGATCTGGGGTGCCGACCGTCTCGGGATCGCACGCCGCCCCGCGGGGGTAAGCTGGGGGCAATTGTACGGCATGGCGCTGATCGCCGGCATCGGCTTCACGATGAGCCTGTTCATCGGTGGCCTCGCCTTCGCCGATCCTGCGCAGATGGATGCGGTGAAGATCGGTGTGCTCGCCGGTTCGATCGCTTCGGCCCTCGCGGGCGCGGCGGTGCTGGTGATCGCGGGACGCCGGGCGCATGCCGCCCGCTGACGCGGCCATCGCGCCCATTGCGCTCGGCACGCCCGCCTATCGCCGGCTGACGCTGGCGATGCTGTTCGCGGGCTTTTCGACCTTTTCGCTGCTCTACGCCGTCCAGCCGCTGCTGCCGCTGTTCGCACGCGATTATGCGCTGAGCGCGGAGGGCGCGTCCTTGGCCGTGTCGCTCGCGACCGGCCCGCTGGCGATCGCCATCCTGTTCGCGGGCGTCCTGTCCGACCGGATCGGGCGGCGGCCATTGATGATCGCGGCGATGTTTTCGGCGGGGCTGTTGACGCTTGCCGCAGCGGTGGCACCGGGATGGCATGCCCTGCTGGCACTTAGGCTGCTCACCGGCCTTGCGCTTGCCGGCGTGCCGGCGGTCGCCATGGCCTATGTCGCCGAAGAGGTGGATGCGGCGACGGTGGGCGCGGCGATGGGGCTGTACATCGCCGGCAGCGCGCTGGGCGGCATGGGCGGGCGACTGATCGCCAGCCTGATCGCGGACGTCGCGGATTGGCGCTGGGCGCTGGGCGGCGTCGGCTTCGCCGGCGTGGTGATGGCGGAGGCGTTTCGCCGGCTGGCACCGCCGTCGCGCCGCTTCGTCGCGAGCACCGCGCGCAACCCGCTCGCCGGCATCGCGATCCTGCTGCGCGACCGGGCGTTGCCGCTGCTCTACGCCGAAGCCTTCCTGCTGATGGGCCTGTTCGTCACGCTGTACAATTACGCGGGCTTCCGCCTGATCGCGCCGCCGTATGGCCTCAGCCAGGCGGCGGTCGGCATGGTCTTCCTGCTCTATATCCTGGGATCGGTGAGTTCGACGCTGTTCGGCGGCTTTGCGGGACGGGTCGGGCGGCGACGGGTGTTCTGGCTGCCGATCGTCGTGCTGATCGCGGGCATCGCCGTCGCGGCGGCGACACCGCTGTGGCTGGTCGTCGTCGGCATCGCGCTGGTGACGATCGGCTTTTTCGGCGCGCATTCGATCGCCAGCGCTTGGGTGGGGCGGCGCGCGGCGGGCCATCGCGGCCAGGGCGCCGCGCTTTACCTGTTCTTCTATTATCTCGGATCGAGCGTGCTGGGCTCGGCCGGCGGCATCGCGTGGAGCCGCAGCGCTTGGCCGGGGGTGACGCTGTTCTGCCTGATCCTGGCGGCTCTGGCATTGGTGGTGGCGCTGCTGCTGACCCGGATACCGCCGCTGCCGATGCCCGAAACGAACGGACCCGGACTGCCTGCGGCCTGACCGAACCGGGCCTATCTTGTCGGCGGCAAAGCTTTTCTTTCTATTCCCATCAGAATGGAGGGATATGCTCGCAGGTCTGGGAGACTTGCCATGCCGACGCTGTCCTCACCGCCCGAATCCCCTGCCGCCGGCGCGACGCTGGACGAGGCAGTCGGCGCGCTGCGCAGCGCCCGGGCGGCGTGGCGCGACCGGCAACAGCCCCAGCGCGCCGCGGCGATCTTCCCCTCGCGCGACGCCATCGAGCGCGTCGTCGCGCTGCTCGCCGAAGCGCTCTATCCCCGCCGTCTGGGCCAGCAACGCGTCGCGCCGAAGGACGAGGATCATTTCGTCGCCGCCAAGCTGACCGCCGCCTTCACCGATCTGGAACGCGAGATCGACCGTGAGCTCGGCTATTGGCAGATGGAGGCGCGCACCGCCTTCGCCGCGGATCAGGCCGCGACGATCGTGCGGCTGTTCGCCGGCACGCTCGGCGATATCCGCCGGCTGATCGACAGCGACGTCGAGGCTGCCTTCCTGGGCGATCCCGCCGCGGGCAGCACCGACGAAATCCTGGTCTGCTATCCAGGCGCGATCGCCAGCCTGCATCACCGTATCGCGCACCAGCTGCACAATCTGGGCGCGCCGATCGTCGCGCGCATGATCTCGGAGCTCGCCAACGAGCGTACTGGGATCGACATCCACCCCGGCGCGACGATCGGCGCGCGCTTCTTCATCGACCATGGCACCGGCGTCGTCATCGGCGAAACCGCGATCGTCGGCACCGGCGTGCGCCTGTACCAGCACGTGACGCTCGGCGCGCGCAGTCCGCTGGGCGCGGCGCGGCGATCCCCGCGCGAACGTTATGCCCGGCATCCCATCGTCGGCGACGATGTCGTCATTTACGCCGGCGCGACGATCCTCGGCCGCGTGACGATCGGCGATGGTGCGACGATCGGCGGCAACGTCTGGCTGCTCGACGACGTGCCGGCCGGCGGCGTGGTGGTGCAGCCCGAAGCCACGTTGCTCGCGCCCTCCGCCAGCCTCGCGTTGCGCGACACGCTGGTCGCGGCGCTGGTGTGATGGGGCAGGCCCGCCCTTTGTCACGCCGCCCCGTCATAGGGGTGCTGTGCTGCAACGAAGTCGCGGCGCGGCCGGTGCAGGTCGTCGCGAGCCGCTTCATCGCGCCGCTGACGACGCTGGCGCAGGCGACCGTGCTGCTGGTGCCCGCGATGCCGGGGACCGCCGATACCGACACGCTCTCCGCGGTGCTCGACGGACTGCTGCTCACCGGATCGCGCAGTCATGTCGCGCCCGGTCGCTATGGCGGCGCGCCGCTGCCAAGCGATCAGGTGACGGATGATTGCCGCGACGAGGTCGCGCTGGCGCTTGCCGGACGGATGATCGAGGCGGGCAAGCCCGTCTTCGGCATCTGCCGCGGGCTGCAGGAGATCAACGTGCTGTTCGGCGGCACGCTGGCTACGGCCAGCCATCCCGGCCGCCACCATCGTGGCGCGTGGGAGGGTGATTACGATTCGCTGTTCGACCACGGCCATGACGTGGAGCTGACCCCTGATGGCCGGCTCGCCGGCGCGACCGGCGCCCGCCGCGTCCGCGTCAATTCGGTGCATCAGCAGGGCATCGACCGGCTGGGCCGCGGCCTGTCCGTCGAGGCGATCGCCGCGGACGATGGCCTCGTTGAGGCGGTATCGGCGCGCCCCTGCGGCGGCGAGGTGCTGGGCGTGCAATGGCATCCCGAATGGGACGCCGCCGATTCGCCCGCCAGCCGCGCCTTCTTTTCGCTGATCGGCGCCGCCCTGCACCGCGGCCGCCCACCCGTTCCATCGCCATCCGGTTTCTAAAGGGAGAACGACATGAAGACTGCCATCCTGCTGCCCGTCCTCGGCCTCGCTGCACTGGGCCTTGCCGCCTGCGGCCCCAAGACCGAATCGGGCAACACAGCCGCGGAAACGGTCACGCTCAACGACGACGGCGCCGTCTTCGACAATGCAGCGGGCCTGGAAACGGACGGCAATTCGGCCGCGGGCGATACCGCGCCGACCGGCAATGTCACGGACAACGCCACCGCCCCGGCAGCCGGCAACGCGCTGTAACGCCTACCCCTTTTTCGAACACGCCAAGGTAAGCTCCCTAGGCGTAGACTGGCGGTCCGACATTGCTGGTGTCGGGCCGTCTCTTTGTGTGGGGGGCTTCAACACGACCTCGCTCCAGCGAATGCCGGAGGCTTTGGCGGCTGTTGGTGCGCTGCGCCGGGAGATCGCTGCCCATCGCTTGGATGACATGTCAGGCGGCGAAGAGGGCCAAACCCCGCCAACCCCTCCAACCGCACGACGCGGGAGTAAATCCCGCGCCGTCAGTCGCCGCTTTGGCGGCGCTGGCCGTGTCGGCGGATGACAGCGAGGCTGCGCCTGCTGTCACCGGCGGGCAACCCGCGTTGCCCGCCTTCCGCCGTCACAGCTTCTCGGTGAGTTCCGGCACGACCTTGAAGAGGTCGCCGACGAGGCCGATGTCCGCGACCTGGAAGATCGGGGCGTCTTCGTCCTTGTTGATCGCGACGATGACCTTGGAATCCTTCATGCCGGCGAGGTGCTGGATCGCGCCCGAGATGCCGACCGCGATATAGACTTCCGGGGCGACGATCTTGCCGGTCTGCCCGACCTGATAGTCGTTGGGCACGAAGCCCGCGTCGACCGCCGCACGGCTCGCGCCGACGCCCGCGCCCAGCTTGTCGGCGAGCGGTTCGATCAGCGCGTGGAAGTTCTCGCCGTTCTGCAGCGCACGGCCGCCCGACACGATGATCTTGGCCGACGTCAGTTCGGGACGCGCGTTCTGCGCGATCTCGGAGCCGACATAGGACGACACACCCTTGTCGCCGACCGAGGCGACCGCCTCGATCGCGGCCGAGCCGCCCTCGGCCGCCGCCTTTTCGAAGGCAGTGCCGCGGACGGTGATCACCTTCTTGGCATCCGACGTCTGAACGGTCGCGATCGCATTGCCGGCGTAGATCGGCCGCGTGAACGTGTCCTCGCCCTCGACCGACAGGATGTCGCTGATCTGCATCACGTCGAGCAGCGCGGCGACGCGCGGCGCGACATTCTTGCCGGTGGTGGTCGACGGCGCGACGAAGGCATCGTGATGCCCCATCAGCTCGACGACCAGCGGCGCGATATTCTCGGCGAGCGCATGCGCATAAGCCGCGTCGTCGGCGACATGGACCTTGCCGACACCGGCGATCTTCGCCGCCGCCTGCGCGACACCATCGACGCCCTGGCCGGCGACGAGCAGATGCACCTCGCCCAGCTTCGATGCGGCGGTGACCGCCGACAGCGTGGCATCCTTTACCGTCGAGCCATCATGCTCGACCCATACGAGCGTCTTCACTTGGCAATCCCCATGGCATGCAGCTTGGTCACGAGTTCGTCGACATCGGCGACCTTGATCCCGGCTTGGCGCTTGCCCGGCTCGACGACCTTCAGCGTCGTGATGCGGGGCGTGACGTCGACGCCGTAATCGGCGGCGGTCTTCTGCGCGAGCGGCTTGGACTTCGCCTTCATGATGTTGGGCAGCGAGGCGTAGCGCGGCTCGTTGAGGCGCAGGTCGGTGGTGACGATCGCGGGGAGCGGGAACTTGTCGGTTTCCAGGCCGCCGTCGACTTCGCGCGTCACGGTGACGTCGCTGTCGGTCAGCTCGACCTTCGAGGCGAACGTGCCCTGGCCCCAGCCGAGCAGGCCGGCGAGCATCTGGCCGGTCTGGTTGTTGTCGTCGTCGATCGCCTGCTTGCCCAGGATGACGAGGCTCGGCTGCTCTTCCTCGACGATCTTGGCGAGGATCTTCGCGACGCCGAGCGGCTCGACCTTGGTGTCGCTGGTCACAAGGATGCCACGGTCGGCGCCCATCGCCAGCGCCGTGCGGATCGTTTCCTGCGCCTTCGCCTCGCCGATCGAGACGACGACGATCTCGGTCACGCCCTTGTCCTTCAGCCGGATCGCCTCTTCGACGGCGATTTCGTCGAAGGGGTTCATGCTCATCTTGACGTTGGCAAGATCCACGCCCGAGCCGTCCGCCTTCACGCGGGGCTTCACATTATAGTCAAGCACGCGCTTGACCGGCACCAGCACCTTCATAGGCTTCCTTCCGATTGCGCCTCCGACACCTTTTTGGCGTCGTATCGGCGGGTGAGATGGCGGTTTTCCGTGCCTTTCGCAAGTCCGGTACGGAAAGCGCCGGTTGCCGTAACGGCAGGTCTACCGCCCAAACGAATCAGGCCCGGACATGATGCCCGAGCCTGAGGAATTTTCTATCGCAAAGTCCTTCCCCGCCAGGCGGGGGAACCGTTCGGCATCGGCCGAATGATCGAAGGGGACGTCAGGACCGGCCTTCATAAACGGCACCCTATCCTCCCCCTCCGTCACCGCTGCGCGGCGCCACCTCCCCCTTGCGGGGGAGGACTAAGGGATCACGCGGCCTTCTGGACCTCTGCGACGATCTTCTTCGCCGCATCGCCCAGGTCGTTCGCAGGAACGATCGCGAGGCCCGAGTTCGCCAGAATGTCCTTGCCGGCCTGCACGTTCGTGCCTTCCAGGCGGACGACCAGCGGCACCGACAGATTCACTTCCTTAGCGGCAGCGACGATGCCCTCGGCGATGATGTCGCACTTCATGATGCCGCCGAAGATGTTGACGAGGATACCCTTCACCGCCGGATCGGCGAGAATGATCTTGAACGCCGCCGTCACCTTCTCCTTGTTGGCGCCGCCGCCGACGTCGAGGAAGTTGGCCGGGAACATGCCGTTCAGCTTGATGATGTCCATCGTCGCCATGGCGAGGCCGGCGCCGTTGACCATGCAGCCGATGTCACCGTCGAGCTTGATGTAGGCGAGGTCGTACTTCGACGCCTCCAGCTCCATCGCGTCCTCTTCGGTGGTGTCGCGCAGCTCCATCAGGTCCTTGTGACGGAACATGGCGTTGCCATCGAAGCCGACCTTGGCGTCGAGCACGACCAGCTTGCCATCGTCGGTGACGGCGAGCGGGTTGATTTCGATCTGCTCGGCATCGGTGCCCAGGAACGCGTCATACAGCTTCGACGCGACGCTGGCCGCCTGCTTGGCGAGGTCGCCGGTCAGTTCGAGAGCGGCGGCGACGGCGCGGCCGTGATGCGGCATGAAGCCGGTCGCGGTGTCGATGTCGATCGAGTGGATCTTCTCGGGCGTGTCATGCGCCACGGTTTCGATGTCCATGCCGCCTTCGGTCGAAGCGACCATCGAGACGCGGCCGGTCGCGCGGTTGACGAGCAGCGCGAGGTAGAATTCCTTGGCGATGTCGACGCCGTCGGTGATGTACAGGCGGTTGACCTGCTTGCCGGCGTCGCCGGTCTGGATCGTCACCAGCGTGTTGCCGAGCATGTCGGTCGCGTGCGCGCGAACTTCATCAGCGGTCTTGGCGAGACGGACGCCGCCCTTGGCGTCGGGGCCGAGTTCCTTGAACTTGCCCTTGCCGCGGCCGCCGGCGTGGATCTGCGCCTTGACGACATACAGCGGTCCGGGGAGCTTCTTCGATGCCTCGACCGCTTCCTCGACGCTGAGCGCCGCAAAGCCTGCCGGCACGGGCACGCCGAACTTCGCCAGCAGTTCCTTGGCTTGATATTCGTGGATGTTCATGGCCTGCCTCGCATTATGCTATAAAGAGGAGATTGCCGCCGCCCTTTGCACAGGCGGCGCGACGAATCCACCCCGGATATAGCACGGGGTCCGATCGTTATCGCAAACGCTTCGCATTAGATGGAATACGCATGTCCTGGCCGATCGGCATCCTTATGTTTCTGGCGACGGTGATCGGCATGGAGGGCTTTGCCTATGCCGCGCACCGCTGGATCATGCACGGGCCGGGCTGGTTCCTGCATGCGAGCCACCACACCAAGCGCGAAGGCAATTGGGAGCTCAACGACCTGTACGCTGCGATCTTCGCGGTTCCCTCGTTCGTACTATTACTTGGCGGGGTACAGCTGGGCTGGTGGCCGGGCTTCGCGTGGATCGGCGCGGGAATCGCGGCCTATGGCGCGATCTATTTCGGGTTCCACGACATCATCGTCCATCAGCGGATCCCGACGCGCTATCTGCCCAAGTCCAGCTACATGAAGCGGATCGTCCAGGCGCATCGGCTGCACCATGTCGTCGAAACGCGCGAGGGCAACGTCAGCTTCGGCTTCCTGGTCGCTCCCCGGCCCGAAGCCTTGAAGGCCGAACTCAAGCGGCGCGGGCGGCAGGGGGTGCGAGCGCCCGCCGGGGAGCCGTTGGCAGAAAAGTAACGCCTTCCGTGGCACGATACAGCCATGGAACAGCCGACCTTCACGCCGCCGTACCAGCCCATCGCCCTTAACGGGACGGAGGAGGGCGCCGAGTCGCGCCGATCGCTGCGCAAGGCGGTGACGATGCGCGCGCACCTGCGCGATCGCGGGCAGACCCGGTTCGAAATCGACGTGACCGACCTGTCGCTGATGGGGTTCCGCGCCGAAACGTCCTTTACGCTATGGCCGGGCACGATCGTGTGGCTGACGCTGCCGGGGCTGGCCGGTCTGGAGGCCGTGGTCGCGTGGCGGGACAAGACGCAATATGGCTGCGCCTTCGCCAAGCCGCTGCACCCGGCGGTGTTCGACCATATCATCGCGCTCAGCCAGCGATAGGCGCTGACGCCGGTAAAGCCGTCGTCAGTCGCGTCACGCTGTACGCGTGAGTGGCCGCGCCTGCACCCGTCAGTCGAACAGCGACGACACGCTCGTTTCGTCGGCGATGCGCTTGATCGCCTCGCCCAGCAGCGGCGCGATCGGCAGGTGGCGGATCTTCGACGTCGCACCGATCGATTCGTGATTGCCGATCGAATCAGTGATGACGAGTTCGGTCAGCACCGATCCCTCGACGCGCGCGACCGCGCCGCCCGACAGGACGCCGTGCGTGACATAGGCGACGACATCCTCCGCCCCCGCCTGCCGCAGCGCCGCCGCCGCATTGCACAGCGTACCCGCCGAATCGACGATATCGTCGACCAGGATGCAGAAGCGTCCTTCGACGTCGCCGATGATGTTCATCACTTCCGATTCGCCGGCACGCTCACGGCGCTTGTCGACGATCGCCAGCGGGGCGTTGTCGAGTCGCTTGGCGAGCTGGCGCGCACGCACGACGCCGCCGACGTCGGGCGAGACGACCATCAGGTTGCGACCCTTGAAGCGCGCATGAATGTCCGCGCTCATCACGGGTGCGGCATAGAGATTGTCGGTCGGGATATCGAAGAAGCCCTGGATCTGCCCGGCGTGCAGATCGACCGACAGCACGCGGTCGGCGCCGGCGACGGTGACCAGATTGGCGACGAGCTTTGCCGAGATGGGCGTGCGCGGCCCCGGTTTCCGATCCTGGCGCGCATAGCCCATATAGGGGATCACCGCCGTGATGCGCTTGGCCGACGCGCGCTTCAGCGCATCGATGATGATCAGCAGCTCCATCAGATTGTCGTTCGCCGGGAAACCGGTCGACTGGAGCACGAACACGTCCTCGCCGCGCACGTTTTCCTGGATTTCGACGAAGATCTCCTCGTCGGCGAACCGGCGGACCAGCGCGTCGGTCAACGGGCTTTCGAGATAGTTCGCGATCGCCTGCGCGAGCGGAAGGTTCGAATTGCCGGTGATCAGTTTCATGCGCTGGGCTCCCTTGCGCCGCCCTTTATCGTCGATGGCGCCTTTCGCAAACCGCTTCGCTTCGCCCGCCCGCGGCGGTAGGAGCGCGGGCATGACCGTCATCGCCCGCTTCGCCCCCTCTCCCACCGGCATGCTCCACGTCGGCAATATCCGGGCGGGGCTGCACAATTGGATGTTCGCGCGGGGGCAGCGCGGGCGGTTCGTGCTGCGCATCGACGATACCGATGCCGAGCGGTCCGAGGAGCGGTTCGTCGACGGCATCCGCGCCGATCTCGCCTGGCTGGGCCTGACGCCCGATGCCGAGGTGCGCCAGTCGCAGCGATTCGCGCTGTATCAGGCGCGGTTCGATGCGCTGGTCGCGGCGGGGCGCATTTATCCGGCCTATGAGAGCGCACAGGAACTGGATCTGAAGCGCAAGATCCTGCTCGGGCGCGGCCTGCCACCGGTGTACGATCGCGCGGCGCTGACGCTGAGCGATGCGCAAAAGGCGCAGTTTGAGGCGGATGGCGTCGCGCCGCACTGGCGGTTCAAGCTGGATCATGACGCACCGATCCATTGGGACGATCTGATCCGCGGTGCCCAAAGCTTCGATGCGAAGACGATGAGCGATCCCGTCGTGCGCCGCGCCGACGGATCGTGGCTGTATATGCTACCATCGGCGATCGATGATGCCGATCTGGGCATCACCCATGTCGTGCGCGGCGAGGACCATGTATCCAACACCGCGCTGCAATTGCAGATGTTCGATGCGATGGGCGTCACGCCACCCGCCTTTGCACACGAAGCGCTGCTGACCGGCGCCGAGGGCAAATTATCCAAGCGTCTGGGATCGCTGGGCGTCGCGCATTTTCGCGACGCGGGGATCGAGCCGCAGGCGGTCGTCGCGCTGCTCGCGCGGATCGGGACGAGCGATCCGGTCGAGCCGATGGTCGATCCCGCACCGCTGATCGCCGCCTTCGACTTCGCCCGCTTCGGCCGCGCGCCGGCGCGATTCGACGAGGCGGAGCTGGCGCAGGTGAATGCGCGGATCGTCCACCAGCTGGCCTATGACGCGGTCGCCGATCGGCTGCCCGACGGCATGGGCGCGGCGGAATGGGATGCAGTGCGGCCGAACCTGTCGCGCGTCGCCGAGGCGGCGGACTGGTGGCAGGTGATCGAGGGGCCGATCGCCGCGCCGACGCAGGACGACGAGGCGCGTGCCTATCTCGCCAACGCGGCGGCAGTCGCAGAGGGACTGGACTGGGGCGACGACGCCTGGGCGGCGCTGACGACGTCGCTCAAGGCAGCGACGGGCCGCAAGGGCAAAGCGCTGTTTCTACCGCTGCGTCAGGCGTTGACTGGGCTCGACCACGGCCCCGACATGGCGGCGCTATTGCCGCTTATCGGCCAGCCGCGCGCCGTCGCACGCCTGCGGGACGCAGCTGGATAAGATCGGCCGCGCTTTGCAGGGGCAGTCGCCGTTCGGACGGGTAAATCGCGCGGGCTGGCGTCCCGCTTAGCCGTGAGCCCTTTCTCCCCTTCCTGTCCGCCTCTGCGACGCAAAGCGGCATCGCCCAACCCCTTGACGATCATATGTTATGGTGTAACGTTTCATGTCTGAGCGGCGTCGCCCCGGTCGAGGGCGACCCGACAGAGAGGAGACGGACGATGTATGCAGACCGCTACGCCAAGCCGACCCGTTTCAACCCCGGTGGACTGACCGCCGCCATCGCGATCAACGCCGCGCTGGTCGCGGCGCTGATGTTCGCGGTGCCGAAGATTCTGCCCGAGGGCCCCGACCATGTGCTGGTCATCGGCAATATCCCGCTCGACCCGCCACCTCCGCCGCCAATGCCAGAGGTGAAGCCAGCCGAAACGGCGCCGCATCATGCGACCGAGACGATCCTGGCACCCGTGCCGGAAATCACCGTGCCGACCAACCCGACCGACCTGGCCCTAACGACGATTCCGACGCCACCGGCACCGACCAAGATCATCGGCACCGATCCCGGGCCGGCGGTCGAGGCACCGGCACCGCCCGCGCCACTACCGTTTGTCGGCCCCAGCATCGATGCGCGCTACGCCGACGCCTTCCAGCCGGATTATCCCGCAGTCGAACGCCGCGCCAATCGCGATGGTCGCGTGACGGTGCGCGTGCTGGTCGGCGTCGACGGGCGCGTGAAGCAGATCGAACAGGTCAACGCGACCAGTGATGCCTTTTGGCGTACGACGCAGGAACGGGCGCTGAAGGCCTGGCGCTTCAAGCCGGCGACGCGCGGTAACGTGCCGGTCGAGGCGTGGCGGACGATGACGCTGACGTTTCGCATGGAGGATGCCGGGTAAACGGCGTGGGGTGACGCTTCCGTCCGAGACGCGTCACCCCAATCCGGGCCAAAACCTTTCCCGGCCCCTGCCGTCTCATAACACTGGAAAACCCCGGCCTGCGCCGGGATGACGGCCACCCCGGGTTGCCGAAGACGGGTTACGACCGACGCGGCTTGATGTCCGCCTTTGCGATCTGCGCGCCCGAGGTACGGCATTGTGCGCCGATCATCGGATAGGGCACGTCCGTGTTGCGCGCGAGCTGATCGGGCAGTGCCGCCCGGCATTGCGCCATCGACTGATAGTGGATCGGGACGACCCGAGCCTCGGTGCATTGGACGTTGCCGTCGCCGCAGCCCATGATCGCCATCACGTAGAACAACGGTTCCATGATGCCCTCGCTTGTCAACTGGTAAAATTCGCGAGGGCGCTAGTATGTTCCGCGGCGCGCTTTCTTCGCAGGGACGCCGTGCCTACATAAGCGGCAATGCCGCCCACCGATCCGACCAGCCAGACCCGCGCCGACCAGCCGTTGCTGCCGACGCTGCGCCGTTTCCTCCCCTATCTGTGGCCTGCGGGTGAAACGGGCCTGAAGGCGCGCATCGTCGTCGCGATGCTGCTCGTCGTCGCGAGCAAGATCGTTCAGGTCTTCGGCGCGGCCTATACGCTGAAATATGCGGTCGACCGGATGAGCGTCGGCGACCGAAGCCTCGTCACGATCGTCGTGCTCCTGGTGGTTGGCTATGCCGCCTCGCGCTTCTCGACGACCCTGTTCGACAATCTGCGCAACGCGGTGTTCGAACGCGTCGGGCAGGATGCGACGCGGCGCCTCGCGGCGAGTGTCTTCCGTCACCTGCACGGCCTGTCGCTGCGCTTCCATCTGGAACGGCGCACCGGCGCCGTCACCAAGGTGGTCGAACGCGGCACCAAGAGCATCGATACGATGCTGTATTTCCTGCTGTTCAATATCGCGCCGACCGTGCTGGAACTGGCCATGGTGTTGACGATCTTCTGGACCAGCTTCGGCTGGCCGCTGGTCGCGGCGACGGTGGCGATGGTCGCGATCTATATCGTCTTCACGCAAAAAGTGACCGATTGGCGCAACGCGCTGCGGGCGCAGATGAACGACCTCGACACCGGCGCGGTCGCGCATGCGGTGGATTCGCTGCTGAATTTCGAGACGGTCAAATACTTTGGCGCGGAGGAGCGCGAGGCGAAGCGCTATGACGCGGCGATCAGCGCCTATGCCGCCGCGGCGACCAAGTCGGAAAATAGCCTTGCATGGCTCAACGTCGGCCAGGCGCTCATCACCAACGCGATGCTTGGCGGCGGCATGGCCTATGTCGCCTGGGGATGGAGCCAGGGGCGGTTTTCGGCGGGCGACGTGGTGTTTGTGTCGACCTTGCTGTCGCAGCTGTTCCGGCCGCTGGACCTGCTCGGCATGGTCTATCGCACGATCCGCCAGGGCGTGATCGACATGGCGAGCATGTTCGCGCTGATCGATACGCCCGCCGAGGTCGTCGATGCGCCAAACGCCGCGCCGCTGGTGGTGGATCGCGGGCGCGTGCGGTTCGAGGACGTGCATTTTGGCTATGACGCGGATCGCGAAATCCTGAAGGGCCTCGACCTCGACATTCCGGCGGGCACGACGCTGGCGGTGGTGGGGCCATCGGGCGCGGGCAAGTCGACGCTCGCGCGGCTGATGTACCGGTTCTACGACGTCGATGCGGGCGCAATCACGATCGACGGGCAGGACGTGCGCACCGTGACGCAAGCCTCCCTGCGCACCGCGATCGGCATCGTGCCGCAGGACACCGTGCTGTTCAACGACACGATCGGCTACAACATCGGCTATGGCCGCGAAGGCGCGTCGGACGCGGAGATCGCCCAGGCTGCGGCAGGCGCGGCGATCGCCGGCTTCATCGAACGCCAGCCCGATGGCTTCGCGACGCGCGTGGGCGAGCGCGGACTCAAGTTGTCGGGCGGCGAGAAACAGCGCGTCGCGATTGCGCGCACCCTGCTCAAGAACCCGCCGATCCTGATCCTCGACGAAGCGACCAGCGCGCTCGACAGCCGGACCGAGGCCGAAATTCTCGACACGCTGAAGGCGATCGAGCGCGGCCGCACGACGATCGTCATCGCGCACCGCCTGTCGACGGTGGTGCATGCCGACCAGATCGTCGTCCTCGACGGTGGCCGGGTGGCGGAACGCGGTACGCACGCGGAACTGCTGAAGCGCGGCGGGCTCTACTCCGAAATGTGGGCACGCCAGGCACAGGAGCGCGACGACGAGGATGTCGCCGGCGCCGGCGAGGGCGCGCTGGCGGCGGAGTGACGCCGCCAAAACGGATCAGCTACGACCTTCAGCGCTGAGGCATAAGCTTCATACGGCTTCCCCACGCAACGTGACGGGGATGTCTTATAATGAAGATAATCGATGGCCTTTGGGACCAAGGCTTCGCACTCGACAAGCACACCGTATCGAGCACGTATCTCGGCGACGACGACAATGGGAATCCGCAGTTCGACACAAAGCGTACCGACATTGGCGAGGCTTTGTTTCAGCTGAAATATCGCGGCGGCTGGCAATACGTACCGGCACTGGCCGATGCCTTGGCGAAACAGATACAGGCCACTCTTCCGCGGTTCGATGTCATCGTTCCGATGCCTGCATCCGCCGTACGGCCGCGCCAGCCCGTGACGGAGCTTGCGACGGAGGTCAGCCGCATCCTCGGCATTCGGATGGACGGCGCCCTGCTCCAAAAAACCGCCACGTCACAGCTCAAAGACCTGACCAACCGATCGGATAAGGACGCCGTGCTGGCCGATGCGTTTTCAGTCCGCGACGCTGGCCTGGCTGACGGCCCCGTCGATGTGTTGCTGATCGACGATCTGATCCATACTGGTGCTTCTCTCGACGCCGCGTGCGCCGCGTTGCGGACCTCGCACAGGATCGGGCGCATCTATGTGGCTGTGTTGACTTGGAGATAACAGTGCCCACCAGCGGGACGGTCTTCATCGCCGGATCCATCGCGATCAGCCGACTGCACCCTGTCGTCTGCGATCGCATCGGGAATGCCGTCGATCGTGATATGGCGGTCGTGGTGGGCGATGCAGATGGCGCCGATACGGCAATTCAGCGCGTGTTGCTGGATCGACAGGCGCGCGCCGTTACGGTCTACTGCAGCGGAGACCGCCCGCGTAACAATGTCGGAGATTGGCCCGTCGAGCATATTTATCCCGATGCTCCGCCGGGCACGCGCCGGTGGTTCACTGCCAAGGACATCGCGATGGCGGAAGCCGCCGATTACGGGCTCATGATCTGGGATACGCGCAGCACGGGCACGCTTTCGAATGTCATCGAATTGCTCTCCGCAGGCAAAAAGTCCGTCGTGTTCGTCAACAAGGCGAAAGAGTTCATGAAGGTTGCCGATGTGGAGGGTCTAAACCGTCTGATCGACTTGATGTCGGTAACGGCAAGGGACAAAGCAGAGCAGAAGATGCGCCTGTCCGATAAGGTCGGCGCTCTTCGCCATCGACAGGGTGCACTGTCTTTATGATGTGCCCGTCCAACAAGGCAGGCGACGGCGACGGGCAGATGGCTTAGCCTACGCCTCGACGCTGCGGCCCGTCCCGCCTACATGAGCCGGTAATGCGTCCCGATCCCCTGCCCACCCTGTCCCGCGTCTTCGGCTTTGCGGGGTTCCGCGGCGTGCAGGAAGAGGTCGTCCACCGCGTGCTAGCCGGCGAGCGGACATTGGGGGTGATGCCGACCGGCGCGGGTAAGTCGCTGTGCTACCAGCTGCCGTCGGTGATGCTGGAGGGGACGTGCGTCGTCGTCTCGCCGCTCATCGCGCTGATGCACGACCAGTTGCGTGCCGCCGAAGCGGTGGGCATTCGCGCAGGCACGCTAACCAGCGCCGACCAGAATCGTGGCGAGACGATCGCGCGGTTCAAGGCTGGCGAACTTGACCTGCTCTATATCGCACCCGAACGCGCTTCGACCGGGCATTTCCGCGAGCTGCTGGGCAGCGCGAAGCTCAGCCTGTTCGCGATCGACGAGGCGCATTGCGTCAGCGAATGGGGGCACGATTTCCGCCCCGATTATCGCCTGCTCGCGCCGCTGATGGACGCCTTCCCGGACGTGCCGCGGCTGGCGCTCACCGCGACGGCGGACGCGCATACCCGCGCCGATATCCTGGCGCAGCTCGGCATTCCGCAGGATGGGCTGATCGTGTCGGGCTTCGACCGCCCCAATATCCGCTATGCGATCACCCCCAAGGCGAACACGACCAAGCAGATCGCCGATGTGATCGCAGGCACGCCCGGCCCCGGCATCGTCTATGCGCAAACGCGCGCGGCGACGGAGAAACTGGCGGAGGCGCTCGCCCGCACCGGCCGGCCGACCCGCGCCTATCATGCGGGGCTGGAGCAGCATATCCGCGCGAAAAACCAGGCGGATTTCGTCGCTAGCGAAGACATGGTGATCTGCGCCACGGTCGCGTTCGGCATGGGCATCGACAAGCCCGACGTCCGCTTCGTCGCGCATGCCGGCCTGCCGAAATCGATCGAGGCCTATTATCAGGAAACCGGCCGCGCGGGCCGCGACGGCGATCCGGCCGTGGCGCATCTGTTCTGGGGTGCGGAGGATTTCGCGCGTGCGCGCCAGCGGATCGGCGAGGTGGAGCCTGAGCGACAGGCGGGCGAGCGGACGCGGCTGGCCGCGCTGGGGGCGCTGGTCGAGACGGCGGGCTGCCGGCGTCGCATCCTGCTGAAGCATTTCGGCGAAGACCTCATCGAAGACTGCGGCAATTGCGACAATTGCTTGGGGTCCCCCGATGCGGTCGATGCGACGACGGTTGCGCAGAAGTTTTTGTCCGCCGTCTTCCGTACCGGCCAACTGTTCGGCGCGGGCTATGTCGAGCAGGTGCTGCTGGGCCAGTCGACCGACCGCAGCATCGATCGCGGGCACGAGGCGCTGTCGGTGTGGGGCATCGTCGCGGGCGAGGAGGCGGCGCTCGTCAAGCCGGTCGCCCGCGCGCTGCTGTTGCGCGATGCCTTGCGGACCAATGCGCATGGCGGGCTGGAGTTCGGCCCCGGCGCGCGGCCGATCCTGAAGGAGGGCGCGCGGGTGATGCTGGTGCTGCCGCCCAAGCGGGTCCGCGGCAAGAAGCGTGACGCGGGCGTGGCGATCAAGCCGGCCGATAATCCGCTGTTCGAAGCGCTGCGGACCTGCCGCCGCGATCTGGCCAAGGAGGCCGGCGTGCCGCCCTATGTCATCTTCCACGATTCGGTGCTGCGCGAGATGGCGGCGCAGCGGCCGACGAGCCGATCCGCGCTGATGCACCTATCCGGCATCGGCGCGCGGAAGCTGGAGGCGTATGGCGACGCGTTTCTGGAGGTGATCCGCGCGGCGGATTAGCGGCGAGCCAAGTCCCCCGTTCGCCCTGAGCCTGTCGAAGGGCATGCTACCCCACGCGGCGTCGCGCGTGGGGACGCCTGTGCTTCGACAGGCTCAGCACGAACGGTGGTTGTGGACCGGGCGATCGCTGCACTAAAATCCTGTCGGACCGCGACCAAAACGGCTGACGCGGCTCGGTTGATCGCGTAACGGGACCGGATGGCCGATATCCGCACGATCAACGAATCCATCAGCGTCGCCCCCCAGATCTCGCCCGAGGACATGGCGGCGATCAAGGCGGCGGGCTTTGTGGGCATCGTCAACAACCGCCCCGACGAGGAGGAAGCGGGCCAGCCGGCGGGCGAGGCGATCCGTGCTGCGGCGGAGGCGGCGGGCCTGACCTATGTCGCGATCCCGATCACGCATGCCGGCTTCTCGCACCCGCAGATCGACGCGATGACGCAGGCGCTGGTCGGCGCGGACGGGCCCGTGCTCGCCTATTGCCGGTCGGGAACGCGCAGCTGCAACCTGTGGGCGCTTGCCGCCGCGAAGGCGGGTCGCAACCCCGAGCTGCTGGTCGCCCAGGCGCGCGTCGCCGGCTACGATCTGTCGGGGATGCGCCCGACGCTGGACGCGCTCGCCGGCGGGCAGTGATCCGGCCATGCGCTTCGATGAGACGGCGATCGGGATCGCGCTGATCGCGGGCCTAATGGTACTGCTGGTCGTCGGCGGCATCGTCTGGGCGGTGCGCCGTGGACGCGTCGGGCGGATCGAGTCGCCCGAAGAGGCCGCCGCGGCGGCGGACGAGTCGCTGGGCGGATTCGAGACGTTGGGCGCGGTGGTCGGCGCGGATGGCGTGGGCGCGCTGGCGGTCGATCGCGCGGGCCGCGTCGCCGTGATGCGCCGCTATGGCAAAAGGATCACGGTGTGCGAGATCGCGTGGCTCGCGCTGCGCTCGACGGTAGAGGGGATCGAGATCGACAGCGGCGACCGGCGCATGGGCCGGGTGCTGATCGCGGGCGTCGATGCGCTCGACGTGCGGCGCTTGGCGCCAGCGGATCTCAAGAAGATGATCGGCTGAAGCCGGTATCCCTCCCCCGGCGCGACCGGAGGAGGGGCAGGCGGATTACGCGGCCTGCGTTTCCAGCGCGGGATAGTCGGTGTAGCCCTCGGGGCCCTTGCTATACCAGGTCTTCGGGTCGTCCTGGTTGAGCGGCGCGCCCTGGCGCAGGCGTTCGACCAGATCGGGGTTGGCGATATATTTGCGACCGAAGGCGATCGCATCCGCAACACCCGAATCCAGGTCGGCCTGCGCACTGGCGCCGTCATAATCCTGGTTCAGCACCAGCGGCCCCTTGAAGACCTTGCGGATTTCGGGGCTGAGCTTTGGCACGTCGCTCTTGCCGAACGTGCCGTCGGGGCCCTGTTCGCGCAGTTCGAGGAAGGCGATGCCGAGCGCGTCGAGCGCCGCCGCGGCGGGGACGAAGACGCTGGCGGGATCGCTGTCATCAGCGCCCTGCGTCTCGCCATTGGGCGACAGGCGGATGCCGGTGCGGCCCGCCCCGATCGCATCGGCGACGCGTGCCACCGATTCGCGCATGAAGCGGATGCGGTTTTCCGAGCTGCCGCCATAATCGTCGTCGCGATGATTGGTGCCGTCACGCAGGAACTGGTCGATCAGATAGCCATTGGCGCCATGCAGCTGCACGCCATCGAAGCCGGCACGGATCGCGTTGCGCGCGGCCGTCGCATAATCGTCCTGTACGCGGGCGATGTCGTCGAGCGTCGCGGCGCGCGCCTCGCCATAGGGGTTCGGCTCCTTGTGATAGGGCGCACGCGTCGCCGAGGACGACAGCGGCGTCATGCCGATCACGTCGGGGCGCGACAGGCGGCCCATGTGCCAGATTTGCGCGACGATCTTGCCGCCCGCCTCATGCACCGCCGCGGTCACCGGCTTCCACGCCTCGACCTGCTCGTCGGTCCACAGGCCCGGCGCGTTGGGCCAGCCCAGCCCTTCCTGGCTGATGCCGGTGCCTTCGGTGATGATGAGGCCGGCGCTGGCGCGCTGGCGGTAATAGTCGATCATGATCTCGGTCGGCACATGGCCGTCGGTCGAGCGGCCGCGGGTCAGCGGCGACATGAGGATGCGGTTGGCGGCGTGGATATCGCCCAGCTGGATGGGGTCGAAAAGGCTCGGCATGGATGCTCCGTTAGTGGCCTGACGCGGGGAAGATAGGGCGCTACAGGGCGGCATGCATCGGCCCGACCCCACAAGAAAAACTGTGCCTGCGCCAACGGTGCCGGTTGCCGCTACGGACACCGCGCCCGCGCTGGGCTTCGTCGCGCTGATCCTGGCGAATATCGCGCTCGCATTCGGGCCGTGGTTCGTGCGGTTGGCCGATGTCGGGCCGGTGGCGGCGGGGTTCTGGCGGATCACGCTGGCGATTCCCTTCCTCGCCGCATTGTCGCTGGCGGCAGGCGCCCGGCCGGTGCGGATGCCGGGCGGGCTGTGGCTACTGATCGCCGTCGGGGGCGTCGCCTTCGCCGCCGATCTGGCGAGCTGGCACCTCGGCATCGTGCGCACGACGATGGCCAATGCGACGCTGTTCGGCAATTCGGCGATCCTGATCTATCCGCTGTACGGATTCCTGGTGGCGCGCGCCTGGCCATCGCGCGGACAGGGGATCGCGCTGCTGCTCGCGGCGGTCGGTGCCGGGCTGCTGATGGGCCGGTCGTACCAGGTCGATCCGCGCAACCTGGCGGGCGACCTTCTCTGCATCGTCGCCGGCATCCTCTACACCGTCTATTTCATCATGATGGCCAAGGTGCGCGAAACGATGCGACCGCTGCCGGCGCTGGCGCTGGCGAGCTGCGCGACGGCGCTGCCGCTGCTCGTGTTCGCGGTGTTGCTCGGCGAGCGTGTGTGGCCGGGGCATTGGAGCGCGCTGCTCGGCCTCGCCCTCGTCAGCCAGGTCTTCGGGCAGGGCTGCATGATCTATGCGCTGGGCCGCATGTCGCCGCTGATCGTCGGCATCGCGCTGCTGATCCAGCCGATCGTCGCCGGCGCGGTGGGCTGGATCGCCTATGGCGAGCGGTTGCAGGGAGCCGATTGGATCGGCGTGGCGTTGGTCGCGGTGGCGCTGGTATTGGTGCGCCGCGCCGAGGTTGCACCGGCGCGTGCGCAGGCGCAGGAGATGGCGGCATGACCCAGGATACGATCGACACCAGCGACCTGACGCTCGACGAGATTCGCGTGTCGCTCGCCCCCGGCATCGCCGCCAATGCCGCGTTCGACGGCTGGGGTGACGCCGCGCGCGATATGGCGGCCGAGGCGGCGGGGATCGACCGCGACGTTGCACGACTCGCCTTTTCCGGCGGTGCGGTCGACATGATCGATGCCTGGTTCGCGCATATCGATGCGGCGATGGCGCAGGAGCTGCCGCCCGAACGCGTTGCGACGATGAAGATTCGCGAACGCATCGCCGGGCTTGTCGAGTCGCGGCTCGACGCTTTGGCCCCCGATCGTGAGGCGCTGCGCCGCGCGCTGACCATCCTCGCCATGCCCCAGAATGTCGCGCGAGCAGCGAAGCTCGGCTGGCGCAGCGTCGATACGATGTGGCGCATGGCCGGCGATACCGCAACCGACTACAATCACTACACGAAGCGGACGATCCTACTCGGCGTCTATACCGCGACGATCACGGTGTTCCTGGACGACGACAGCGAGGGACAGGCCGACACGCGCGCGTTCCTGTCGCGGCGGATCGACGGGATCATGCGGTTCGAGAAGGCCAAGGCGGGGTTCGTCAAGCGCTACGAGCACCGGCCCAGCCTGTCGCGCTTCGTCGGGCGGCTGCGGTATCCGGTGGTGTGATCCCCGGACCTAGTCTGGGGTGACGGACTTTGTACCGGGCGGCGCGTCGCATCCCGATAGGTCGGAGACGCACCCTTTACTCGCTCCTGCGTAAATGATAATCACTCGCAGCATGGATATGTCGCGTACGCCATCCCTCGATCTCGTCTCGCTGCCCCGGCGTCAGCCGGCGACGGTGGCGGGGATCGACTGGGCGCGACTTGCTGCGCCCGAGGCGCGGCGGTTGCGCGAACTGGGTTTCGATGAGGGCGTGTCGGTCGAGGTGCTGCACCGCGCTTCGCTGGGCAGCGGCCCGATCGCCTGCCGGATCGGGCGGATGACCGTCGCGCTGCGCCGCGCGGTGGCGGGAGCCGTCCACGTCGCGCTGCCGGCCGGCGCCGAATAAGCCGACGCCGCCCGTGCATGCAGCCCCGCTGGTGGCGCTGGTCGGCAATCCCAATGCCGGCAAGAGCGCGCTGTTCAACGCGCTGACGGGCGCGCGGCAGAAGGTCGGCAATTATCCCGGCGTCACCGTGGAGCGGCATTCGGGCCGGCTAGTGCTGGACGATGGTCGCCCGGTCGAGCTGATCGACCTGCCCGGCGCCTACAGCCTCGAACCCTCCAGCCCCGACGAACGCGTGACGCGCGACGTCGTCACCGGCGCGAGCAGCCTGGAACGCCTGCCCGATGCGCTGGTGGTGGTGGTCGACGCGGCCAATCTCGACAACCATCTGCGCTTCACGTTGCAGTTGATCGCGCTCGGCCTGCCGGTGGTCGTCGCGCTCAACATGGTCGATCTCGCCGAACGTGACGGGCTGACGCTCGACGCGGCGGTGCTGGAGCGCGAGCTGGGCGTGCCGGTGATCGCGACCGTCGCGGTGCGCAAGCGCGGGCTGGACGGCCTGCGGGCGGCGCTGGGATCGATTCTGGTCGGCGGCGCGGCGACGCGCCTGCGCCCCTCGGATGGCAGCATCGACGACGATATCGTGACGCTGCAGCGCCGCGCGCGACAGATCGCCGCGGCGGCGACGGTGTCGGAGACGGCGGGGCGGCGCTGGGCGCATGCGCTCGACGCGGTGGCGCTGCACCCGGTCGCGGGTCCGCTGCTGCTGGTGACGATCCTGTTCGTGATGTTCCAGGCGGTGTTCACCTGGGCGACCGTGCCCGCCGACGCGATCGATGCGGGCTTCGGCGCGTTGCAGGATGCGATCAAGAGCGCGATGCCCGACGGCTTCGTCCGCTCGCTGCTGACCGACGGGCTGATCGCCGGCGTGGGCGCGGTGATCGTCTTCCTGCCGCAGATCCTGATCCTGTTCCTCTTCATCCTCGTGCTCGAATCGTCGGGCTATATGGTCCGCGCGGCGTTCCTCATGGACCGGTTGATGGCGACCGTCGGCCTGTCGGGGCGCGCGTTCATTCCGCTGCTGTCGAGCTTCGCCTGCGCCGTTCCCGGCATCATGGCGACGCGCGTGATCGACGACGAGAAGGACCGGTTGACGACGATCCTGATCGCGCCGCTGATGACGTGCAGCGCACGCTGGCCGGTCTACACCCTCATCATCGGCGCGATGATCCCCAACACGCCGCTGCTGCCCTTCGTGCGGTTGCAGGGCGTCGTGATGTTCGGACTGCTCATCACCGGCATCGCCGGCGCCTATGTCGCGGCGCTGATCCTGCGGCGTACCGTGACCAAGGGCGCCTCGTCGGGCTTCATGATGGAAATGCCCAAATATCAGATGCCGCGGATGCGCGACGTCGCGCTGGGGCTGTGGCAGCGCGCGGTGATCTTCCTGAAGCGCGCCGGCACGATCATCGCGGCGACGACCGTGGTGCTTTGGCTGCTGCTCAGCTTCCCCAAGCCGCCCGAGGGCAGCGGGATCAGTCCGGTCGACTATTCGGTCGCCGGCCGCATCGGCCATGGCATCGAATATGTCGTCAAGCCGATCGGCTTCAACCGCGACATCGCGCTGGCGCTGTTGCCGGCGATGGCAGCGCGTGAGGTCGCGGTGTCGGCGATCGGCACCGTCTATGCGATCGACGACAAGGACGGCAGCGGCACCGACCGCATCACCGACCAGATCCGCGGCCGCTGGACGCTGCCGACCGCGCTCGCGTTCCTGATGTGGTTCGTCTTCGCACCGCAGTGCATCAGCACGATCGCCGTGACCCGACGCGAGACGAACGGGTGGAAGTGGCCGCTGTTCATGGTTGGCTACCTTTTCGCCGCTGCTTATGTCATGGCGGGGATCACATTCTGGCTGGCAACGTTTGCCGGCCTCTAAGAGGATCCCATGGCAGGCAGCGTCAACAAGGTCATTCTGGTCGGCAACCTGGGGCGCGACCCCGAAAGCCGCAGCTTCCAGAACGGCGGCAAGGTGGTCAACCTGCGCATCGCCACGTCCGAATCGTGGAAGGACCGCAACAGCGGCGAACGCAAGGAAAAGACCGAATGGCATTCGGTCGCGATCTTCAACGAAGGCCTCGCCAACGTCGCCGAGCGATTCCTGCGCAAGGGGTCGAAGGTCTATATCGAGGGCCAGCTCCAGACCCGCAAATGGCAGGACCAGAACGGTCAGGACAAATATTCGACCGAGATCGTGCTGCAGGGCTTCAACAGCGTGCTGACCATGCTCGACGGTCCTAACGGCGGCCAGGGCGGCGGCGGTGGCGGCCGTAGCGGTGGCGGCAACGACTGGGGCGGCGGCGACGACTTCGGTGGCGGGTCGAGCGGCAGCTACGGCGGCGGCAGCCGTGGCGGTTCGTCTGGTGGTGCATCCGGCGGCGGCCGTGGTGGCTTCGGCGGCGGGCAGAGTGGTGGTCCGGGCGGCGGCTTCGCCGACGATCTCGACGACGACGTGCCGTTCTGAGCCGTCGTTCAGCGATGACACCCGTCTGTGAACCGGCGAGCGAGACGCGCCGGGCCGAAGCCCTCGCCGCGCACGACCCGCAGTCGTTGCGCGACGATGCCGCGCTCACCCGGATCACGGACTTTGCCGCGGCTCTTTGCGACGCGCCGATCGCGTTGATCAGCCTGGTCGAGGCGACGCGACAGACCTTCCTGTCGCACACCGGCGTCGACATGACGGAAACGCCGCGCGACACGTCCTTCTGTGCGCTCGCCATGATGGAACGCGGCATCACCGTGGTGCCGGACGCGACGCGCGATATGCGCTTTTCCGCCATGTCGCTGGTGACGGGCGAGGCGCACATCCGCTTCTATGCCGGCGCACCTTTGGTCGCCGACGATGGCGTGCCGCTCGGTTCGCTGTGCGTGCTCGACACCCGCCCACGGCCCGAGGGGCTGACCGCCCTGCAACGGCAAGGGCTGGAAACGCTGGCGGAGGCGGTGATGGCCCGGCTGCGCGACAGCCGCGATGCCGCCACGTGGCGCCGCACCGATCGCGACACGCGCCAACGCCTGTCCGACAGCGAGGATCGCTTCCGCACACTGGCCGACACGATGCCGCAGATGGTGTGGTCGACGCTGCCCGACGGCTTCCACGATTATTACAATGCGCGCTGGTACGAATTCACCGGCGTGCCGGACGGATCGACCGATGGCGAGGGCTGGAACGACATGTTCCATCCCGACGATCAGGCCCGCGCCTGGGAGATATGGCGCCATTCGCTCGAGACAGGCGCGCCGTATCAGATCGAATATCGCCTGCGCCATGCCGACGGCACCTATCGCTGGGTCCTGGGCCGGGCCCTGCCGATCCGCGACACGGACGGGCAGATTACGCGCTGGTTCGGCACCTGCACCGACATCCACGAACAGAAACTGGCGCTGCACGAGCGCGAATTGATCAGCCAGGAGCTGTCACACCGGATCAAGAACATCTTCTCAGTGATCTCCGGCCTGATTTCGTTCGCGGCGCGCGCACGGCCCGAGTTCGCGCCGGCCGCCGCCGATCTGCGCGACCGGATCATCGCGCTGGGGCGGGCCCATGATTTCGTGCGACCGCACAGCCCCAATTCGCGGCCCGCGATGCAGCAGAATTCGCTGCACGGCCTGCTCAGCGAGTTGTTCGAACCCTATCGGCGTGGGGACTATCAGCCGATCACGGTCAGCGGCGATGCGGTCACGATCGACGATCGCTCGGCCACCCCGCTCGCGCTACTGTTCCACGAGCTCGCCACCAACGCGATGAAATATGGCGCCCTGTCGAGCGAGGACGGTGCCGTCGACGTCACCGTCGCGCGCGACGACGCGGACGTGGTGCTGTGCTGGAGCGAACGCGGCGGTCCCTCAGTCGCCGCGCCGGATGGGCCGCACGGTTTCGGCAGCCAGCTGATCGAACTGTCCGCCGTGCGACAGCTGGGCGGGGTGGTGACGCGCGAATGGAAGGCGGAAGGACTGGTCGTAACGGTCCGCGTGCCGATCGCGACGCTGAACCGCGCCTAGGCCTGACGGCTCGAATCGAGCAAAACGATATCGTCGTTGGCGGCGGGTGACCGCCCCTCCGCCGCGAGAGCCGCCGCAGCGAGGATCGCCGATTCACTGAACGGTTTGCGGATGTAACCCAGCGCGCAGTCGCGCCCGCAATCGATCTGTGCCGGATTCGCAGTGACGAAGACGACCTTCACGCCATAATCGCGCGCGATCTGCTCCGCGATACGCGGGCCGGTCGGCCCATCGCGCAGGTTGACGTCGACGAAGGCGAAGCCGCAACCCGGTGCCGCCTGCAACGCACTTTCCGCATCCGCGGCGATGCCGGCGACCTGATAGCCGCCATCGACCAGGATACGCTCCAAGTCGAGGGCGACAAAAATCTCATCCTCGACGATTAGTGCGGTTTTGGTCATCATCCATCCTGGCTTGGAGCCGAGAAACCGCTTTCACATAGGTTTGTTCCGAACCGTCCAGGTTTATGTCCGATACGGACGTGCGCCGTCAATGCCGCAACAGAAAAACTGCATGCTGTGCCAGCAGGTTGGCCGCTGCCGAACTGCGTTGCCGGTCGCCCGACAGAAACCATGCCCCCTCCACGGTCACGCCACGCGCTTTCAGGAAGGCGCGGAAGTCGTCGATCGTGACGTGATGGATGTTGGGGGTGTCATACCATTGTTCGGGCAATTGCCGCGTCACCGGCATCCGCCCACCCCACAGCAGCGACAGGCGGATGCGCCATTGCGCGAAATTGGGGAAGCTGACGAACGCCCGCCGGCCGATGCGAAGCAGATGATCGAGCACGACATCGGGCGCCCGCGCGGTCTGCAGCGTCTGGCTGAGGATCGCATAGTCGAAGCTGCGATCGGGATAGGCGGCGAGATCGATATCGGCGTCGCCCTGGATCACCGACAGCCCGCGCCCCACCGCCGCCGCGACATTGCCCGCGTCGAGCTCCAGCCCGCGCGCGTCGCAGCCCCGCTGATCGCGCAGCGCCGCCATCAGCGCGCCGTCGCCGCAGCCGATGTCGAGCACGCGCGATCCCTGCGCGACATGGCCGGCGATGACGGCGAGGTCGGGGCGCAGCGTCATGACGCCGTCTTCAACAGCGCGGCGGCCGCGGGCGACAGACGCTCCATGAAGCGATCGGGGCGGAGCAGCGCGTGGAAGCCGAGCGCTTCGTACACGCCATGCGCGTCGGCGGTGACGAGGCCGATGCGGCGGATGCCGGCAAAGGCGGGATGGTCGACGAACCAGCCGACCATGCGCCGGCCCAGTCCCTTCCCGCGGGCCGCTTCGTCGATCCAGACGTCGGCGATCCAGGCGAAGGTCGCGTGATCGGTGATCGCACGGGCAAAACCGATCTGCTCGCCGCCAGCGTAAGCGCCCAGGCAGTGCGAGCCGGCGATGGCGCGTTCCACCAACGCCCGGTCGATCCCCGGCGACCAGTAGCTCGACGCGAGCCAGCCATGGATGCGTGCGATATCGAGCCGGTCCTTGTCGTCGTCGAGGTCGATCCCAAGGTCCATCATCGCCCGCCTTTCAGGAAACCGTCGATCACGCGGTTCATCTCCGGCGCGTCGAGCAGGAAGGCGTCGTGGCCATAGGGGCTGGACAGCTCGACAAAGCTGACCGGTGCGCCGGCAGCGTTGAGCGCGGCGACGATGTTGCGCGATTCCTGCGTCGGATACAGCCAGTCGGTGTCGAAGCTGACGAGGCAGAAGCGCGTCGCCGGCCCTCGGAAGGCGTTGGCGAGCAGGCCGCCATGTTCCTCGGCCAAATCAAAATAGTCGAGCGCGCGGGTGATGTAGAGGTAGCTGTTGGCGTCGAACCGATCGACGAAGGCGAGGCCCTGGTGGCGCAGATAGCTTTCGACTTGGAAATCGGCGTCGAAGCCGAAGCTCTTGGCACCGTCCTGCTTGCCGGGGCGGGCTTGCAGCCGGCGGCCGAACTTTTCGGTGAGGCCGGCTTCGGACAGATAGGTGATGTGCGCGGCCATGCGCGCGACGGCGAGGCCGGCGGCGGGGGGATCGCCATCGTAATAGTCGCCGCCGCGCCATTTGGGATCGGCCATGATCGCCTGGCGGCCGACTTCGTGGAAGGCGATATTCTGCGCGGAGTGGCGCGCGGTCGAGGCGATGACGACCGCCGCGGCAACGCGATCCGGGAAGGTCGCCGCCCAGCTGAGCGCCTGCATGCCCCCCATCGAGCCGCCGACCACCGCCTTCAGTCGGGCGACGCCGAGATGGTCGAGCAGCATGGCCTGCGCACGGACCATGTCGCGGATAGTGATGACCGGGAAGGCCATGCCCCAGGGGCGCCCCGTCGCGGGATTGATGCTCGCCGGGCCGGACGATCCCATGCAGCTGCCGATGACGTTCGAGCAGATGACGAAGTCGCGCGCCGGGTCGATCGGCTTGCCGGGACCGACGAGGCGCGTCCACCAGCCAGGCTTGCCGGTGCGCGGGTGGGTGGAGGCGACGTGCTGATCGCCGGTCAATGCGTGGCAGATCAGGATCGCATTGCCGCCATCGGCGTCGAGCGTGCCATAGGTTTCGTAGGCGATCTCGACCGGCGACAGCAACGTGCCGCCATCGAGGCGCAGTGGCCCCGGCAGCGTCGCCTGTCGCCCGCAGCCGAACCGCATATCCTCGCTCATGGGCGCATCGCTACGGCGGGGCGCGCGTGGAAGCAAGTTGTCAACGTCGGCGCCGCCCCGCTAAGGCTCGCGGCCATGTCGGACACCACAACCGCCCCCGCCCCGAAGCCCTGGATCTTGGGCATCGCCCCCTACATCCCCGGTCGCGCCACCAGTGAGGACGGCCGCAAGGTCGTCAAGCTGTCGTCGAACGAGAATCCGTTCGGTACGCCCGAGGGCGCGCGGGCGGCGTATCGCGACGCGGCGGGGCATCTGGAGCGCTATCCCGACGCCGCCGCGGTCGACCTGCGCGGCGCGCTTGCCAGCCATTACGGCGTCGAGGCGGAGCGACTGATCTATGGCACTGGATCGGACGAGGTGTTGCACCTGGCCGCCGGCACCTTCGCCGGGCCGGGCGACGAGATCATCCACGTCCGCTACGGCTTTGCGGTGTATGAGATCGCGACGCGGCGCGTCGGCGCGACGCCGGTGATCGTCGCCGATCGCGACTATGCGACCGATGTCGATGCGATCCTGGCCGCGGTGACGGACAAGACCAAGGTCGTGTTCGTCGCCAACCCCAACAATCCGACCGGCACCTATTCCACCCGCGAGGAGATCGCGCGGCTCCACGCCGGGCTGCCCAAGTCGGTGCTGCTGGTACTCGACCAGGCCTATACCGAATATCTGGAGCCCGAGGACGACGACGGCGGGTTGGAGCTGGCACGTACGCAGTCCAACGTGCTGGTGACGCGCACCTTCTCCAAGATTTTCGGTCTCGCGTCCGAGCGGGTGGGCTGGGGCTATGCGTCGGCGGAGATCATCAATGCGATGCACCGCATCCGCGCGCCCTTCGCGTTCAGCATCGGGGCGCAGGCCGCCGCGACCGCGGCGCTGAACGATGCCGCCTTCGTCGCGCACAGCCACGACCACAATCGCCAGTGGCGCGGGTGGTTCAGCGAACAGGTCGACGCGCTGCCGGGCCTGCGCGCGGTGCCGAGCAAGGCCAATTTCGTGCTCGTGCTGTTCGAGGGCGGCCTATCCGCCGAGGACGCGTACAAGGCGCTGATGGCGGCGGGCTATGCGACGCGCTGGCTGCCCGGCCAGGGGCTGCCCCATGGCCTGCGCATCACGATCGGCACCGAAGAGGAAATGCGCGCGGTGGTGGACGTGCTGCGCGCCGAGGTGGAAAAGGCGGGCTGATGCTGCCCTTCGCGCGCGTCACGATCATCGGGCTGGGGCTGATCGGCTCGTCGGTGGCGCGCGCGGTGCGGGCCACGATGCCGACGGTGCGGATCACCGGTTACGACGCCTCGCCCGAGGTGCGCAGTATCGCGGAGCGGATCGAGCTCGCCGACGATATCGCTGACACGGCAGGCGCGGCGGTGATCGATGCCGACCTCGTGATGCTGTGCGTGCCGGTCGGCGCGATGGGTGCGGTAGCGGCGGAGTTCGCGGACGACCTGCCCGCCGATGCGATCGTCAGCGATGTCGGCGGATCGAAGGAAAGCGTGCTCGCCGCGCTGCGGGCCGTGCTGCCGCATGCGACGATCGTGCCGGGGCATCCGGTCGCCGGCACCGAGCATAGCGGGCCCGAGGCGGGCTTTGCGACGCTGTTCCGCGGGCGCTGGTGCATTCTGACCCCCGAAGAGGGCACGCCCGAGGCGCCGACGCTGCGGCTGCGCGCGTTCTGGGAGGCGCTCGGCGCGCAGGTTGAGGTGATGACGCCCAAGCATCACGACCTGGTGCTGGCGGTGACCAGCCATGTGCCGCACCTCATCGCCTATTCGATCGTCGGCACCGCGAGCGACCTGGAAGAGGTGACGCAGAGCGAGGTCATCAAATTTTCGGCGGGCGGCTTTCGCGACTTCACCCGCATCGCCGCGTCCGACCCGACGATGTGGCGCGACGTGTTCCTGAACAATCGCGAGGCGGTGCTGGAAATCCTGCAGCGGCTGACCGAGGACGTGACGATGCTGCAACGCGCGATCCGCTGGGGCGACGGCGACCAGTTGTTCGACCTGTTCACCCGGACGCGCGCGATCCGCCGGTCGATCATCGAACAGGGGCAGGATGACGCCAAGCCGGACTTCGGACGGAGCCACTGAGCGTTCCGTTCACGGCAACGTGGACACATGGACACCTGAACAGAAACGATCGAGGCCTATCGTTTCGGTTTCTGTCGGGATGGGACAGAGCTATCGTCCGTCATTGCGAGCGTAGCGAAGCAATGACGAGTTGGGGGATGTAGCCGGCAACCCGATCCTAAACGTCCAGCACGTTGATCGCCGTGTGGACCCGCGCCTCGATCTCGTCGCGGGGCAGGCCGGCAGGGATGACATCGCCGATGCGGATCGTCACCACGCCCGGGCGCTTGGGCCCATGCCGGGGCCAGACGCGGCCCGTGTCGAGCGCGATCGGCACGCACGGCATGCCGAGCGCCCGATAGAGGCCGGCGAAACCCGATTGCAGCGGCGGCCGCTCACCCGGCGCGACGCGCGTGCCCTCCGGATAGATCAGGATCGAGCGGCCTTCCGCCTTCAGCGCCTTGGCATCGCGCATCATCGATCGCAGCGCGCTCGCCGACGCCTCGCGATCGGCGACGATGCCGCCATATTGCAACGCCGCCCAGCCCCAGAAGGGGATGCGGCTGAGTTCGCGCTTGATGACCATCGCCGGGCCGCCGAGCAGCAATTGCAGCTCCAGCGTTTCGAACATCGCCTGATGCTTGGCGGCGTAGAAGACGGGCCCTGCCGGGCGCTGCCCCTCCACGACGACGCGGATGCCCATGATGCTACGGTAGAGCAGCCGGTGCATCCGCGCCCAGAGATGCGCGTGCCGCATCACCGCGCGCCGGCCGAACAGCGCAGAGATGGGCACCGCGAGCACGATCGGCACCGACAGGCCGTAGAAGAACAGCGAAAACAGCAACGTGCGCAGGCGGTTCATGCCCCGATCCCCAGCCACAGCGCGACGCGGCGCAGCAGCAGCTTGTTATATTCGTTGACGAGCGTGCCGAGCCGCGGCGTGCTGGGCACGCCATCCCCCATCACGATGACGCCCGGCCCCAGCACCGCCGCCAGCTCCATCCGCGCGCGCGGCACGTGCCAGTCGGAGGTGACGAGGCGGACGGTGCGATAGCCATGGGTCTTTACCCAAGCCGCTGTTTCCTCGGCGTTCGAACGCGTGTCGACGGCGTCGGCGCCCAGATCGATGCAGCAGGCAAAAAGCTTCGGCGAGGTGTGATAGGTCCGGGCGAGATCGATCGGCCGCACGCCGGGCGCGACGCCGGTGACGAGCATCCGCCGCGCCTGCCTGGCCTGCAGCAGCGCGATGCCGCGATCGATCCGCCCCGCGCCGCCGGTCGGCACGACGATCGCATCGGTGGTGTTGCCGGTGAGCGGCGGCGGCAGCAGCAGCATGAAGGCGGCAAAGCCCAGGCACCAGCCGAGCGCGGCGAATCCCATCAGCCGGACGATCATAGCAGGCGCGCCGTCACAGGATGCGCCTCAGCGCGGCTACGATCGTCACCCGCGCGATGACGGTCGCGAGCAGGACGAAGCCGATCGGCAGCAGGACCAGCAGCGCCCAGTCGCTGACAGTCAGCGTGATGCCGCTAAGCAATTGCGATCCCAGCGCCGCGACGCGCGTGGCGAGGAACAGCAGCATGGCGAGCGCAGCGACGCTGCCCGCCACCCCGCCGATCGCCGCATCGAGCGCGAGACGGCGCTGGAACAGCCGCGCGACCTGCACGTCGGTGGCGCCGAGCATGTGCATCACCTCGATCGTCGCGCGATGCGTCTCCAGCCCTGCGCGGGCCGCGAGGACGACGACCGCGCCGGTCGCCGCCAGCATCAGCGCCACGAGGCCGAGCGCGAGCCAGGTCAGCGTGTCGAGGAAGCTGCCGACCGGCGACATCCAGCGCTGGTGCCGGTCTATCCGCGCCGTCGCGCTGATATCGTGGACCGCCGCGACGATTCGGCCGGCATCGGCGCCGTCGGCGAGGTCGACATCGATCATCGCGGGCACGGGCAGGTCGGGATCGGCGTCGCTGCGCCCCAGCCACGGTTCGAGCAGGCGCATCAGCTCGGCGCGCGGCACCGGCGTCGCGCGGCGCACGTCGGGCAGCGCGCGCAGCACGGCGAGGATGCGCGCGGCGACCGCATCGCGCGCGACCGGGCTGCCATCGACCACCTGCACCGTCAGCCGCCCGGCGAGCTGGCGTTCGAGCGCCGTCGCCGACTGGCGCGTGCCGAGGCCGAGCGCGGCGGCAAGCAGGGTGAGGAACAGCATGATCGCCATCACCCCCGTCATCGCGCGAAAGCCGCCCGCTTCGTCGAGCACGCGGCGGTCGGCGCGGTTGGTGCCGCCCGCGCTCATGCCAGCCCCTTCAGCGTCGGTGGGTAGCGGAGCGAGCCGGTGGGATCGAGCAATTGCCCCTTGTCGAGCCGCATCATCTGCGCGCCCGCGACGCGGCTGAGCAGGTGCAGATCGTGCGTGGCGACGACGACGGTGGTGCCCAGTTTGTTGAGCGATTCGAACAGATGGATCAGGCGATCGGCCATGTCCGGGTCGACGTTGCCGGTCGGCTCGTCCGCCACCAGCACTTCGGGGCGGCCGATCACCGCGCGGGCGATGGCGACGCGCTGCTGCTCGCCGCCCGACAGCGTCGCCGGCCGCGCACCGGCGCGGTCGGCCAACCCGACCCAGGCGAGCATTTCGCGTACCGGCTGCTCGATATCCGATTCTTCCACCCCGGCGACGCGCAGGGGCAGCGCGATATTGTCCCAGGCGGACAGGTGCGGGACCAGCCGGAAATCCTGGAAGACGACGCCGATGCGGCGGCGAAATCCGGGCAGGCGCGCGCGCGGCATCGTCACCGCATCCTCGCCGAACAGGCGGATGATGCCGCGGCTGGGGCGCTGCGCCAGATACAGGAGCTTCAGCAGCGAGGTCTTGCCGGCGCCGCTCGCCCCGGTCAGGAAATAGAAGGCGCCGCTGGTCAGCGTGAAGCTGATGTCGGACAGTGTTTCCTGCCCGGTGCCGTACCGCAGCCCAACATTTTCGAACTGCACGATATTTGCCATGCGCCTGGCCGCAACCGCTCCATCTAGGTGCCAAGGGCCGTCAGCGGCCGTGTTCGATCAAGCCTTCGCATGGCGACGCCGCGGCTTCAAGCTTGCCACGCAGGCGGCGCACGTGCTTACAATCGCCGCCATCCCGCGGAGGTCTCTTCCCCGCACGGCCATCTGTCGTAAAGCGTCGCGCATGATCCTCGAATGTCCCGAATGCAGCACCCGCTATCTGGTGCCCGACAGCGCGATCGGGGTGGAGGGCCGCACCGTACGCTGCGCCAATTGCCGGCACAGCTGGTTCCAGGAACCGCCGGTGCCCGAAGAGGAAGCGCTTGCCGCGCCTCCTCCTCCCCCTCCCCCGCCGCCGCCCGTCATGGCGGACCAGCCGCGCTTCGACCTGCCCGATGCGCCCGAGGAGGAGGCGCCGCCGCCGTTCCTGGAGCCTGCGGTGCTGCCGGGTGCGCGCGTCGCCGCGCCCGAGCCCGTCGTTGCCGCGCCGGACTATGACGCCTTCGCGCATCGCCCGCCGTTCCGGCCGCGCCGCAACGCGCTGCGCCGCTGGACGGTGATCGCGGTGTTGGTCGGACTGTTGCTGATCGCTGGGATCGGCGCGATCCTGTTCGTCGGTGCGCCGGGGCTGCTTGCGCGCGTCGGCCTGCCGGTCGGCACCGACGAATCGCCGCTGCGGCTGAAGGACAATCCGATCGAGCGGCGCGAGCTGGAAAACGGATCGGAACTGTTCGCGGTCAGCGGGCAGATCACCAATCCGTCGTCCGAAAAACAGCGCGTGCCGGATATCCGCGCCGAGCTGCGCGATGCCCAGGGCCGCATCGTCTACAGCTGGACGATCAACCCGCAGCAGCGGACGCTGAACCCGGGTGCGTCGATCGACTTCAATTCGGCCAAGCTGGACGTGCCGTCGAATTCTAAGCGGCTGGAGCTCAGCTTTGCCGGCGAAGCCGCCAACCCATAAGCGCGAACCGGCCGCCGTGCAGCACCGCGGCGGCCACCATGCCGAGGCCCGACGCCCAGACCAGCGCCATCGGCCCCATCCCCTGATGCACCAGCCACCAGCCCAAGCCGCCTGACACGATGAAATAGGCGAGGATGCTGTTGACCCCCGCCACCACCTGATCGCCAAGGCTGCGCAAGGCGTACATCAGTACGACCTGGATGCCATCGAAGACGATGAACGGCGCCCACACCGCCAGCATCGCGGTGCCGAGGACATGGACCGGCGCCGTCGCCGGGAACAGCGCGACGATTCCCGGCGCGGTCGCCCGTAAGATCAGCATCAGCAGGCCGAGCGCACCGATCGCCAGCCCGACCGCGATCAGCGTGCGAGGGATGGCGGCGGCCGGCTGCCCCTCCCCCACCGCATTGCCCGCACGCACCCCCGCCGCCGATCCCAGTCCGATCGCGATGGCGAAGGTGACGTTGTGGATCGAAAAGACGATCTGAAAGGCATGGGCGGCGACGTCGCCCAATTGCGTCGATAGCGCGATGAGGATCGAAAAGCCGGCAAGCTCCAGCCCCGAGGCGATCGCCGGGACGAGGCCGAAGGCGGCGAGCGCCACGACGCCGCGCGGCACGCTGGCCCAGGCGGCACGGTCTGTGCGCCGCACCTCACGCTCCTGGGCGCGCGGCAGGGTGAGCGCGCTCGCCACCATGCCGGCGGCACCCAGCAGCGAGGCGATGCTGGTCGCGAGCGCCGCCCCCACCGCCCCCAATGCCGGCAGGCCGAGATGCCCCGCGGACAGCGCCCAGGCGAGCACCGCGTTGACCGGCAACACCGACAGATTGACCGCGGCGACGCGCCCGGGGCGGCTGACGCCTTCGAGGAAGAAGGCGGCGGCGACGTTCACTAGCTGGAACGGAAAGGCGACGGCAAAGGCGCGGACGACGCGCGCGCTCTCGTCGATCCGGTCCGCCGCAACGCCGACCAGCGCGAGCAGGGGTTCGGCGGCGACCAGGAACAAGCCGCCGATCGCGACGCCGAGCAGCAGTCCCAGCACGAGGCCCTCACGCAGCACGCCGCCGGTGCGCGGCAGATCGCCCGCGCCGTCGGCCCGCGACGCCATGACCAACACGCCCGACAGCCAGGAGAGCCCGGCGACGATGCCGACGAAGCCCAGCGCGCGGCTGGCACCCAGCGCCGCCACCTCTTCGGTGGCGACGAGACCGACGACCATCACGTCGGTCACCTGCAGCAGCGTCCAGTTGAGGCTGGTCAGCACCACCGGCCAGGCGAGCGCCAGCAGGCGCCGGGTTTCACCATGGATCGAAAGAGCTTGGCGGACCGTCATGGCCCCGCGCTACCGGAGTGGGCAGGCCGCGAAAACGAAAAAGGGGCGCTTGCGGAGCATGAAACGCTTTGCTAGGGGCCTGCGCCTGCCAGATGCCGGCTCCGCCCGGTATTCTCATCACGTGCGGCCGTGGCGGAATTGGTAGACGCGCAACGTTGAGGTCGTTGTGGGCGAAAGCCCGTGGAAGTTCGAGTCTTCTCGGCCGCACCACTCTCTTACCTGCAAGGTGTTGAGATTGCTGGATTAGCCAGCACACTAGAGGCAGCTCACCCCACGTCCACACCCACATTCCTGGTCGGTTAGCTGCGAACAACAGCGAACAATTCGGGCGTTGGTTACACCTGGTCAACCTGTCCTAACTATCGCTGGCCGCCAGCCTTGCAGAGGGAATGCGGTGACGGATCAGTATGCGATGACGCCCAAGCAGGCCCTTGCCATGATAGAGGGGACTGGCGTCGAGGATCCCGCAAAGCTGATTCGGGATCACGCGGCGGCGGGGCTAATTCGATCCTACGCTCAGCTTCAGGTGACGATTGCCCCCGACGGCGGGAGGCATGAAGTCAGAGGCGGCAAGGTCCAACCGGCCACTTGGGAACGGGTTGTTGCTGCCGGGGCAGATGCTGACGTGTGGAGCGGCGGAACGGTACGCTTGGTTGGTTCTGACCTGATCGGGGGCACACCGGCCATTCACGTCACAGGTGTCACCTTCCATCTGAGCGACATTGAGCGGCTGGCCAATCAGCAAAGGCCGTCGGTTGAGGGTGGCAAGCCCCAACAGAACGTATCTGTCGCACCCAACGAAAGCGGGGAAGATCAGGGTCCCACGCAGAAGTCTGCCCGTCAGAAGCGACCGCAGCCCGATCCAACTGCAATTCAACCAGGCGCGATCCTCTGCACCATTAAGCAGGCTGGTGAGGCGCTCGGCATCGGCCGCACGAAGGTCAATGAACTGATGACCAGCGGACGCCTCATTCGGAAGCGGATCGATGGCGGCGTGCGCATCGAAGTGGCTAGCGTTAGATCGCTGGCTGAAATTTCGGACTGATTGACTCCTCTGGTCATCGCGTCGATGCTTCCGCCTATGACGGTATTTCTCTTTGCCGATGAAGCAGGCTGCTTTTCTTTCAAGCGTGGCGACGGCGCCAGCAGGTACTACATTCTCTGTACTGTTGCGCTGACCGACTGCACTCTTGGCCACGAATTGATGATGCTAAAGCGTCGGCTGGCTTGGCAAGGCGCCCCGATTCGCGACTACTTTCACTGCACGTATGACAAGCAGGCGGTTCGCGACGAGGTTTATGCCCTTATCAGTCAGCACGACTTCACCGTGCAAGCGACCATCATGGAAAAGTCAAAAGCCCAGCCACAAACCAGGATCACGGAGAACCGGTTCTATCAGTATGGTTGGCTATACCATCTGAGGCATGCATCTAAGCGCTTCTTGGCTAAGGACGATACACTTCAGGTCACCGCGGCTACGATCGGCAAGAAAGCTAAACGCGCCAGCTTCGAGGATGCCGTGAAGGATGTATGTCGCCAGATTATTCCCAAGGAGCGGTTCCGCACTGCTTTTTGGCCGTCAGAAACCGACCCATGCCTTCAGCTCGCCGACTATTGCACCTGGGCCATTCAACGAAAATGGGAGCGAGGCGACGCTCGCTCGTACGATCTCATTGCGAAGAAGATTAACTATGAATTCGAGCTATGGGAGCACGGAACGGTGCATCAGTACTAAGGAAAAGTTGCGGCCGCACTCCCAACTATCCCTTGCGGGAAGTTCCGATGGGGCCCGTGTCGTTAGGCGCCAACCGCAGCATTGTTGAATCACATATCTGCCTGGCCGTCAATTCTGACGCCGAGTTCCACGTGTCGAATCACCGGCGGTTGCGGCCACTTGGCAGGCGCTTGTCCTCACTTCGCAAGGCGGCAATCGCCTTATCCGCTTCTGCCTGCCTTTCCGCTTTGCGCTGAGCGTCATAGACGGCGTATTGACGCTCAGCATATCGTTTAGCGTCTGTCGCCGATATATGTCCACCGTGAGTAAGGACAACGCGTCCGAGCATGCTCAATTGCTGATCAAGCAGACGCTTGGCGTCATCCATCATGACTAACCTGCCAAGCTCAGCCTGGTCCTCGAAGATGTCGAGCAGGATGGTGGTGAGGCGATTCAATTCCTTAACTTCGGTACTGCCGAAATAGTTTTTTGAAACCGTAACATCACCCTTGCGGATGTTGTCATTCGGCCAAGTCGTTAATCCCATGTTGGGCTGCTTAGCGTCGGCGCGGCTCTGCACAATCTCGGCCGGCGTATGCGAGGTTACCGCGTATACGATCTTCGCTTGAGTTCGGGTGTAGAAGTCCCGCCACGCTGGTGAGTCACCGTCATAATCTTGGCACATCGCGCAGATGCGCCTCAGCTCACGATAGACATTCGCCTCATCCGACCGAATATCTCGGATTATCTCGCGTAGCTCGGCAAGCCGATCCGCATTCTCGGGCTGCTTCAGCCGGCTCGAGTCGATCACGAAGCCCTTAGTCGCGAACTGCACCAGCTTCTCGGTCGCCCATCGTCGGAAGAGCGTGGCCTGTGCTGAGGACACCCGGTATCCGACCGATATGACCATATCCAAGCTGTAGAGTGTGGCAGGCCGACCGGTCGATGTTTGCACTTTTTGCAAAGAAGTCGATTCGTCAAGCTCGCCCTCATCGAGGATGTTGCTAATGTGTCGGGATACGACCGATACGTCCCGACCGAACATCTCGGCGATCTGGGCCTGGGTCATCCAGAGAGAGTCGCCCACGAACCGAATGTCGAGCCGCGTGCCCTTATCGGTGCCGTAAACCAGAAAGCGGTCACCGGTGCGTTCGTCTTCCTGCAAAATGACCGGCTCAAGTTCGCTCATAATCGCCTTTCGTGCCGCTAGGATTCGGCCGCGGGGAACAATCGAGGAACGATCCCCATGATGCAAGGGGGGGGGCGGCCGGCTTTCACGATACGAACATCGCCTCGACGATCGCCTGCATCAGCACGCCGCGCGGCACCGGAACGCTGACGGACGTGTAGCCCAGATTCTCAGCACGACGTTGGCCATACAACCCGATCCACGACCGGCCATGCTGTCGCCATGCCCGCTGTAGCGCCGGGACAGGCAATAGGACGCACGTCGCTGCGGGCGCATGGGCATAAGCGATGAAGTCGCAGGCCAGCGGCTTCTGCACCCAGCCCGGCGATTGCCGCGCCTCGTCCGACCAGCGTTCCAGCAGCACGTCGGGCCAGTCCTGCGTGCGGATCTTCTCGTCGACCGTGTAGGTCCGGCCACAAGATAGCGTCAGCAGCCGATCTATTCCGCCCCGCTGCGCCCAACCGTCATGCTTCACAGCGACGGCCGACATCAACGTTGGGAATGCCCGCCTGTATATGGGCAGCCACCAGTCGGGGCCGTATTGCTCCGCAAGGTCGTGGCTGTCTTGGAACCGATGGACACGCTCGAAGCCCGCCACCTGCGATCTGCGGGCGACGGGCTGGTGCTTCAGCGGCCGGGGCGATGCCGGCTGCCATGAGGCGAGGCTATTCGTGGGGTATCTCCTGCTTGTAGCGGTAGCCGCCGAACTGATCCCTCAGCGGGCCGGCGGATTGGTCATCGCCATAGATGGGGATGTAGTTGCGGCCGGGATCATCCTCGGCGGCGCCCCAGAAGGTCGCACCGTGCTTGTGAACCGGGCCGCAGCCGTCGTCGTGCGCGTCGTCGACGTCTGTCTCCGGCTCAAGATCCGGATCGCCGTCAAGAACGTCCATGCGGTCGATCAACCGCTCGGTCAGCCGCGCCAGCTCGGCGCGGGGTAGCGACGGGATCATCGTCAGCAGCTGCGCGACAGAGGCCGTGTAGTCACGCCGGCACCATTGCCGCCGCAGCCGACGTGGCCACGGCGAGCCGGTTCTGTGCGCACCGCGCGGGACGGGATGCATAAGGCCCATGATCACCCCTCCCCGTTCTGTCGGCGCTCAATGGTGACGCGCAGCGCTTCGGCGCGATCGGGGTGCCCGACGATCTGCGCCATCAGCGGCGTCAGCTCGTCCGCGGGACAGTGCTCTACCACCAGCCACAGCTTGCGGCCGGACGCGAGGGCGTAGCCGCCGCCGATCTGGACGAGGTTGTGCAGCCAGGCGGTGGGGTTGAAGGGCGGCGCCGGCACGGGAGCACGCATCTGTGTCGTGTTCATGCCGGATCCCCCAGCCCCGCCACCCGGCGGGCGTCGGCGTGCAGTTCCTCTAGCCAGTCCATGCCGTCGCCCATCTGATGCTTGACCATGAAGGCCAGCTTGGCGGCAAGATCGGCCGCGGTGCCGACCGGATGAGCGGCTACGTCGCTCTGCGCACGACAGCAGGCAGCCCACAGTTCGTCACTGCGCTCGCCGCTGCGGCGGATACCAAACCGGTCGTTCGCCTCTTCCAATTCACCGAACGTCCGGTTCCACAGGTTGCCGAGCGCGGCTGTGGCAGCCCGCACGTTGGCGTCGTGAACGTCCTTGCCATAGGTGGTCGCCGCCTCGTGCGCATTGTCAGCGGTGGCAATCAACGCGGCAAAGTCAGGGGAGATCGAGGCGGCTGAGACAGGTGCCAGGCCGTAGGACGCAGTGGCGAGGACCGGGAATGCCGCGCCAGCCCTGAGAAAGTTTCGACGGTCGAGCATCGATCAGCCCTCCACTTTCGACGGTGTCGTGGGATCGAGGGCATCCACGCGCGCTTGAATAGCGCGGAGATGGTCGCCCAACATCGCGAGCAATATGCACCCGTGATTGTGCTGAACGTGGTCATTGGGATCGGCAGGGAGCGCCCTGAACAGGTCGCCCGCCTCGATCGCGAACAGCGTCGCCGCGGCGCAGGACAACCCGTCCTGCAGGAGGTTCAGCTGCATCATGTTGCGGTCGAGCATGGTTCAGCCCTCCCGTGCGACATGGGCAAAGGCGAAGACGCCATCAACCATGCGCTGGCCAGCGAGCTTCAGCATCGCCTGCAAAGTCTTGGCTGCGCCCATCGCTTCGTCCTGCGTGCGGATCTGGAGATGCGGCGGTCGCGGTCCCGTACGGGCATCGCCGATGACGAGCGGCTCAGGCAGGCCAACGATACGCTCACCGTCGGCACCGATCATCAGCGTGCCGCCCAGATCGTGCCACTGGTTCACCCAGGCGAGCACCATATCGACGTCTGTCGAGAGGTGATGCGCGTCGAGTAGGAGTTGTCGGACATGCTCAATCGGCACCGTGCCGGCGTCGTCGTACCGTTGAATGATTGCATTGACCTTGTCGGCCATGCCGGCGGCGGACCGGGGCCGCGTCGCGACGAGCTTCGTCAGGGTCTCCTCCGACTGGTCCGCCAGCTGATCGATAACGTCCTGATCCTGCGCAGCGTCGAGGTCCGTGATCTGCCGCCGGTAGCGCGTCAGCAGTGACGAAAAGGCGTGCGACATGCTGATAGCGTTCATGATCAGCCCTCCATCTTCGCGGCGAGGGCGGTCTCGGCGGCGGCGTCGATTGCGTCGGTCACGCCGATGGAACGGCACCAGGCATTGAATTGCGGGTAAGCGGCGTCGCCATGCGCATGGTATGCGTCAAGGGCGCGCTGACCATAGGCATCGCGGATCGCCGTCAGCGCTTCGGCGCGATAGCCAGTATAGCGAAACGCCTTGCCATAGCCGTAGGGATGGAAGGCCTTCGACCACTCGCCCGATGGCGGATGGCCGGCGCAGGACGCGAGCAGCATCTTGGCACGAGGGTCGTCAGTCCAGCAGCTGAGGTTGTCGTTCGCATTGTCCCGAAACGTCACGGGGCTGGCGACGACGGGGGCGAGGGTGTTAAGGGGTGCGGTAGCCATGGTTCGATCCTCCAGTGATCGTTTGTGGTCAGGCTGGGTTTGGAGGGCCTAATCTCCTCACCCAGCCGGCTTGTGATCGTTTTCATATCACCGCGAACGGTGGCGAACAAGAGCGAACTGATATAATTGCGATCAGATGATGAAAGTTGAGCAATGTCGGGCTGCTAGAGCCTTGCTCGACTGGTCCGCGCAGCAACTTGCCGATCAGGCCGGCATCGGCGTCGCCACCGTACGGCGATTCGAAAGTGGAAGCGTCGTTGCCGCAAGTTCGGTGGAAGCGATGATGTCGAGCCTTGGTGCTGCTGGCATCGCCTTCATCACCGCCGGTGAGGTATCCCGCAGCGGCGGTGATGGTGTTCGGCTTACTTCAACTTCGCGAGACTGATCCTCACGACCATGAGCGGCTGCCGATGCGTATGGACATGACAGCCCTGGCACAGCGCTTCCATGTATTCCCACTGGTTGCGGAAGGGGTGGCCCTTACGAAGCCGGTGGTGCGCCTCGACTGCCGGCTTGCTGGCGCAGTGCTGACAGGTGGGATGCGCATCCAAGAACAGTCCGTTCCTCTTCTGACGGCTGTTCGGCTTGCTGGTACGCGGCTTGGCGCGCCAAGGACGGGTATTGCTCATCTTTTTTCCTCCTATTGCTGATGAACACCCCTCCTCCCTCCAACGGAGGCGCCATGGCTGGCGCACATCCTTAAAATCGGCACAAAAACTGGCCTGACCCACACACAGCGAACGAGATCAGCCACCCGCGCGCGCGCGAGGCGGGTGGGCTATGGTTAACGGCGATGCTTCAGATTGCGTGTATGCAACAGCGCGGCGCGATGCCTGACATTGCTCGCAGATCGGGCGGGCATGGTGGCCCTTGCAGCGGGCCGATGAAGGTCGCACAATCAGGATCGGCACAGCGGACGATCTCGCTGCCCATCACCCAAGGGCCATAGATAACACGCAGGCGAAGCAGGCTGAGCGACCGAAGGCCACGGCTCGCGCGCCATGCCTGTCGGATCGACGAATTGCGCTGCTCCAGGGCGTTCGTCGTTGGTCCTTGGAAACCACCGTCTCGAGCAGGCCGGAGCGCCCGGAAATAGTTGAAAATCTGCACCTGATGCTCGTCGAGGAACTTTAGGAACGCCTGCACTTCGTCGAGGTCGCGGAATTCGCCCAGCCGTCGGCGGAGCGCATTCAACCGCGCGTGTGCATCAACCTCATTCAAGCAGCGATAGAAGCCGGTGAGTTCGTAGCGCGCCCAGTATGCGCGCCGGACACGGGGCACCTGCCTGAACACGTTAAGGAAGGCATCGAACGTAAGCGTGAGCTGCTTGGCGCCTCGCTTTCGGCGGGTCTTACGCTTACGGCGATCGACAGCGAGCAAGGCGGGCTTCAGCGCGTGGAGCTCAGCGGCCAGATCGGATTGTCCCGACTTTCGCAGCTTGTCTAGTTCCTGGGCGATCACCCGCCCCAGCGGCTTCTGATAGCGTCGGACGACATGCCACTTGTCGGCCACATGCACGCCCTCACCGAAGGGCTTCTTGCCAAGGCTGACATTCGTCTTGTGAAGGTCGGTGACGAACACACGCACGTCACGATAGTCGATGTGATCTCGGATCCACGCGCGCGCCGGCCCTACCAGCTGCGTCTCGATCAGCCCGATCGGTCTGCCGGTCCAAGCCTCAGCGAAAACGGTGTAATCTGTGTCCTTGATCGTCAAGCCGTCGCTGGCCAACGTCCTGGGGGTTGGGAAACGGTGCCCCGCCTCGAGTCGCGTCGCGAGGTCGAGGGCGATATTGCGGACCGCCGTCTCAGGCAGGCCCGTGGTGCGCGCAACGTGCGCCAGGGGATGGTTAGTCACCTCGTTCTCGACGTATGCGATTAGCCGGCGAGTCGCCTTCCATCGCTCGTCGACATCGTCACCGCGTTCGGAGAAGGTGGGGCGGCCTGCGCACCCCTCGCAGCGGAATCGCCTTCGTTCAATGTGCAGGACGGTCGGCTTGCCGCGGGACGGCGTGTCGTGGACGCGGAAAGAGCGGCCTTTTCCATGCAGCGTTACGCGTGCGTGGCTATGGCACTTGGGGCACGCCGGTTTGGTGATCAGCGAAACATCGCATCGGACGGCGTTGTGCGTCACGCTGACATCGTCGACGTTAAAGCTGGCCAGGCCGAAGAACGCGTTCACGTATCCCGGCTAGAGGACGACGGTTAAGGCGCCCTTGACGCCCACGAGCGATACAATTCGATGTTTACCGCCCGTTAGACGGTTACGCCTACTCAATTGTCCCAAGAAATGGGGATGGCCAATGTACATAGAATTCGATGGATTCGAACTTGCCCGAGCGCTTAAAGGGCCGGAACGAGACGCACTGGCTGAAGCCCTCGTAGGTTGCACATTCTACCCTGCCGAAAGTGTGGACGACGAGGGGTTTGCAATTGAGTCTGTAAATCCGGATACCGCCCGGGTAGGGGTACGAACCTCAGCCGGCAAACCCCACGACGTCCCGCTAACTAGGGGTGTCGTGGCGTCGTCACCAGGCGTGCGAGCGGCAATTGTTCGAATGCGCGCGCTTTTAGAAGCGCCAGAACCGCAGGACGTCGCGACCCTCCGAGCTGCCGGTGTCAATGTGGAGATGACCCGTGCTGACGCCAAGTTCCTTGCGACAGCGCTGACTTGGCGCGATCTACCAGATCAGCAGGACCGTTTCGCGTTTTGGTCGATCACTAAGCGCCATGGTCTCAGCGACCTGCTCGCGGCCACCGTGCGAAAGTGGGCGGGGTTGGTTCGGGGGCCTATGCCAGCGGATCTCGCCATCCGGCTCGTGCTAAGTCAGCGGGCAGCAAAGGAATATGATCGCGCGCTCGAGACGGTGGCTGTCGGCCTTGCAGATCCCGCGTCCAATTCCCAGCAACACGGCATTCTGCTGACCCAGCAGGCAGTAGTATTACTTGATATGTACGATGAGACCGGCGATCAAACGTCACTATCTCGCGCATGTGACGCTTATCGGTCTGCCTTGCGCATCGATCCGCAGTCCCCTTACCTCCGCCGCGTAGCGGGACGCATTGACCGTTATGGGGGCTGCTGACACGCCTCCATGTCTCCTCAGGCAACGACAGCCTCGTAACGGATCAGTCGGTACGACACCGAAGTATTGGAGGGGGCAGAGCGACACATTTCTCGCGAAAAGGCGTCGGACATAAGGCTGATCAAAGAAACTGACCCCCCCATATTGCCGCCACTATCGACATCAGCTGACAGTGGCTGCTGCTTCGACTGCAGCAGGAATCGGACGTCCCCTCACGACCGACCTGCTGCAGTAACTATGCGTCACATGTTCCGCGCCTGCCTCATTGCGATCTGGAATCGTCTGCGTCGTCCATTCTCAGGTATGGCGGCCTTGAAGGATTGCCGCACCTGCGTCGTAGTCACGCTGGGGCTTTGAACGCTCGTCCTGCTGCTCCTTGAGAGCCTGCTGGCATTCTGCTCGATAAAGGCGGTCCAAGTCGCCGGGCTTCATATGACGCCGACCGAACTTCCACGGTTTTGGGTCTCCAAACTTACGGGTGAACGCGCGTTCAAGCTCCGCCTCGTGCATATCGCGCAGCTTCGCATCCCAGTCCGGCCCCATCATTGTACTTACTCCCGTGTTGGGAACACCGGCCCCCGAACGGTCATCTTCTTCGCAGGAAAAGGTTGCTGAAGGACTACGACATCGTTGAAGCTACCATGCAGCCAGCGGTCCCAGTCGCTCTCCTTTAGAATGGTGATCATCGCCTTGGGGTGAATTGGAGCGACCAAGTCGTTTGGATCACACGTCACCATAGAGAAGCCGGCACCCTTCGCCGTGTGCTGCCAGAAGCCGGCGACCGCGAAGATAGGCTGGTCGACGACGCTAAACCACATCTCTCCTTTGATCGGCTTGCCCTCGCCGACCTGATGTAGGTCAGGCGTCCATTCGCAGAACTCGGTAAGGGGGATTAGGCAACGGTTTTCCGGCTCGGCCGCTAACTTCCGCCACTGCGGCAGGCCGAGGTTTCGGACGTTCGTCATCGGCCACTTCGCTCCGCCGCCCAGCACGTCCCACAACATGACATCTACGGCACGGCGACCGCGCTCTTGGCGGACGACGAAAGCCTTCGACTTGGGGAATAGCTCCTGCGGATCCTTATTCGGCCGAACGACGTGTTCCGCCCACGTCGCGCCGAAGCGTTCGAAAAGCGTCTCAGGTTCGCTCGAAAGGCGCGCTCGGTTGCACATCAGAACCACCCAGCGATGACGACGGCGACCGAGGCGAGCATTGCAATACCCAAGCCCCATGCCTGCACATAGATCCACTTATCTTCGCGGGTCATTGCAGTCTTGTGCCCCTTAGTTGGTCGAGGCGCGCGGCGATCTGCATCCACCGGTTCACGCCACCCTCGTCGTTTTCCAAGGCCAGGGCCGCGATCCGCTCGGCGACATGGGTCGGCGCCTGCTCCCCATATTGCCAGTCCAACGCAAGTGCTTCGGCCCATCGCTCTCGTTCCGGCGTCATATCGGCAACGTCCTTCCTGGCGGTGCTTCCGTCAACCACTGCCAGCTGAGGATTGTGCCGCCGCTCGACGATTGGCAGTGTGCCTCGATGTTCATGCGCCCCCTGCTCGCCGTGTCGCTCCTCGCTACCTTGGCGTCCTGCGTTTCGCCTCAAACCCCGGTCGCGCAGTCGGCGACCGCCCCCGAGACGAACCGTCCGCTCAAGATCGCGTCATGGAATCTGGAGTTTCTCGCGGAAAAAGATGGCGTCGGATGCGAGCCGCGTAGCGATGCCGATTATGCGGCCATGCGGCGCATAGTGGACGGCATGGATGCCGACGTGATCGCCTTTCAAGAGGCGGAGAACGAGGCAGCCGCAGCCCGGGTGTTCGACCCGGCGCGGTATACCATCGTCATGGAACAGCGTCCTGGGGCAGCGTCGGGCAGCTGTGGCGGCCGGCATCCCGAACAGACGTTCATCAGGCAGGCTGTGGGCTTCGCGATCAGGAAGGGCATCACAGTTGATCGGAATCCTGACCTGACGGCGCTCCAGCTCGGCAATCCGCAACTTCGGTCGGGCGTGGATATTCGTGTCCTCGCTCCGGGACATCAACCGATCCGCCTGCTGGCCGTCCACCTGAAGTCAGGCTGCTTCCAAGGCGATCGTGCGCAGGCGTGTGGCACCCTCCTGCAACAGGTGCCGGTGCTGGAAAAATGGATCGATGCCGCCGCCGACGGTCCCGACCGCTTTGTCGTTCTGGGTGATTGGAACCGCCGACTCGCCGAAAGCGGAGATGCGGTCTGGGCTGAGCTGGACGACGGCAACCCCGCCAATGCTGATCTAAGCCTCGCCGACGAGGGTGTGACGCCTCGTTGCGATCCTCGGTATCGCGCCTTCATCGATCACATTGTTCTGGATCGACGCGCCGCCGCGCCGGCCAGTGGATTCGCGGAGACTACATATGGCACCGGCCAAAAACACCTGTCGGACCATTGCCCGGTCAGCGCGCTCATAGTCGACTGACCCCATTCGGATCCGCGCGTTTCATCTGAGTCGACGTTCGATCTACGCCTTAACCGTCGGCACCTCCGCCAGCCTGGTCGTCCATGCGGGGGAACGCATTTCTGACCGCAGTTTCCATTCGCGGCGAAACCCCTGCGATGCCGTGACTGCGGTCCACCGACCGAACTTGCCGTTGATGTCGTCGAGAGCGGTCATCAGCCGATCGCGCTTCGTTGTGTCGCCCTCGAATAGCGTCCTGGGCCGCATATCGGCAGCAACGAGATCGTCCAGCATGATGCCGGCCTTCGTGAACGCATAACCGTCCCGCCAAGCCCTTTCGGCACCGCGCCGGGCGGCGGCGATCAATTCGAGGCTGTCGTTCGTCATTGGGTGCAGCGTCACCGTGCGAGATCCGGCATATTGGGGTCGGTCGGGCCTGTGACGGTTCGTGTGGAAGAAGACAGTCAGTCGGGCGGCCACAAGTCCGTGCTGGCGCAGCTTCTCACCTGCGCGCATGGCATATTGGCTCAACGCGCCCATCATCGAATCGAACGTCCTCACCGGCGTGCCGAACGAGCGCGCCACCGCCATGCCCTTGCGTTGCGGCTCGACCATCTCGACCGCTGCGGACGGCACGCCACGCAGCTCGGCAACCAAGCGCTCTAGTACGACAGTGCCGACCGACCGCGCCTGCTTCATCGGCATGTCGCGCAGCATGCCGGCGGTCGTTATGCCAAGGTCATTCAGCTTGCGGGCCGTGGCGCCGCCAACGCCCCAGACATCCCCAACCGGAAATGCCTGCATCACGTCGTGGCGCAGCCCATCATCGCGAAGGTCGGCCACGCCGTTGAATTCGGCGTTCTTCTTGGCGGCGGCATTCGCCAGCTTCGCGAGCGTCTTCGTCTCGGCAATGCCCACGCACGTCGGGATCGTCGTCCACTGCCGCACCTGGTCCCGTATCTGATGAGCGTGGGCGACCAGGTCACGGTCTTCGAACCCGGCGAGGTCGAGGAATGTCTCGTCGATCGAATAAATCTCAAAATCGCGGGCGAACGCCTCGCATGCCGCGATCACGCGGCGCTGCATATCGCCGTACAGGGTATAGTTCGACGACAGGACGCGGATGCGGTGCCTGCGGACCAGATCGCGCAGGTGGTGGATGGGATCACCCATCTTGATGCCCAATGCCTTCGCCTCGGCCGATCTCGCGATGGCGCAGCCGTCGTTGTTGGACAGGACGATGACGGGCACGCCCACCAAACTGGCGTCGAAAGCGCGTTCGCAGCTGACGTAGTAGTTGTTGCAGTCAATCAGCGCGATGGGCGAAGTCATGCCGCTACGCGCCGGGCGACGGCTACGACGACGCCCCAGATCTCGACGAACTCGTCGACGAGGATGTGCGGATAGCCTTCCGCCTCGGGCACGAGCCAGTGCCGCCCGTCCATGAATCGCAGGCGCTTCAACGTCCGCTCGCCATGCACCAGCGCAACAACGATCGAGCCAGCCCGCGCGGTCTTCGCGCGATTGACCACTATCAGATCGCCGTCGTTGATGCCGATGCCTGACATTGAATGCCCGTCTACCCTCATGGTGTAGCTCGCCGCGGGGTGCTCGACGAGCCAGGCGCCCAGATCGATGGGCTCTTCCATGTCGTCCTGGGCTGGCGACGGGAAACCGGCTGGCGTGCGCAGCAGGAGTAACGGCGTCTCGCGCGGCACCAGTTCGTACGGAATTTCGTGCAGGCGCAACGTGTTCATCTCGAATCCCTTGGTCGCGTGCATTGTAACGCCCGCCAGAACGAAAACGGAACATTGAATCGCAACGGCTTGTCGCATGGCGGCCCTGCGCCACGTCGCGGTCTGGGCTATGCTGGTCGAATGACCGCCCGCCGCCACGCCATCCTTGTCGTACTCGCGTCGCTGACGTCCGCCTGTGCGGCCTCACCCGCGATCGATGGGCCAGTCGGCATCGGTCAGACGGCGGTGGTTGGTGGTCCGCACGTGCGACCCGATCGAGTGATCGAGGACAGCCGCTGCCCGGTCGGCGTCACATGCGTATGGGCGGGCCGGGTCGTTCTGCGGGCGACCGTCAGCGGCGGCTCCTGGTCGAAGCCAATGGACCTTATTCTCGGCGTGCCGGTCTACGTTGCGGACGGCAAATTGACGCTCGTCTCGGTCGCGCCGGCCCGCAAGAAGGGTGAGACGGCGCGCACCACACCATTTCGCTTCGCCTTCAAGTTCGAGGGCGGAATGTAGCGACGGGAACGGGGCGCTTGGGTCGTTGACGATGAGCCGCTAGCGTCGCAGCATCGCGACGCCCGATGATCGGGCGGGAGAATGTCAGATGCGCAAGCTGTTCGTCGCCGCCGCCACGCTGAGCCTGTTGGCAGGCGCCCCGGCATTCGCCGCGCCTTGCAAGGACGCGAAGACCGGGAAGTTCATCAAGTGCCCGCCGAAGGCAGCAGCTAAGGCTGTCCGCTGCAAGGACGCGAAGGGCAAATTCGCGAAGTGCGGCACCCCCGGCGCGAAACCGATGTAATGATGCGGGGGGAGCGGCACTCGACCAGCGCCGCTCCCGCTTCGTTACTTCTTAGCGGCCGTGGCGGGCGTCACTGCCGATACCTTTAACGGCGCTTCGACAGCCGCGGGAGCAACCGGCGCAACGACCATCGGTGCTGGTGCGCCGCCAGCGAAAGCGACAGGCACGTCCTCGTCAATGAAGCCGGTCACAGGCGCACCGAGCGGGATATTCGCGCTGGTCCCGGTCATGAAGAAACCTGCCACGGGAAGCACGGCGATCGCGCCGACCACGCCAACGGTGCCGGTCGTTCCCTTGTCGTCGAGCTGACCGGTCATTCGAATCTGACGTCCGTTCGCGCGGACATACAGGACGCGAGCATTGATGCGGCCTGACTTGCCCCACATTCCCTTGTTGCGCACCTCGGTCACTTCGCCGGTTGCCGGGCTACCCGCCGGAATGACTGTGACGCCATTCACCTGCACAGGCTCGGCCACCTCAAGCTGAAACCGCTGCCCCACCTTCAGTTTCTTCCCATTGGTAGTCAGCCCCTCGGCCATTTTAAGCGGGACCGACGTGCCTGCGCGCAGGACAGCCGCGTCAGGCGCGCCCGCGACGATCGGCGTCGTTACGGACTGCGCGAATGCAGGCGAGCTGAAAACCAGCGCCGCAATGACCGCACCAGCGAAAACTTTCATTATTCCTCCCCGTTCGATTCGACTGCCCCCAGTCGAGAAATGGAAAGAACTTCGTCGGCCTTACCCCGTCAAGCCTTATTCGCTTGATGAGCGATCAATTTACGAGTCATCCTGATAGACAACACGCCGATTCGGGGGGCGCAATGCGAAAATTCATCTTCACGCTATTCGTTCTTATCGGACTTTCCGGCTCACCCACTTTTGCAGCATCCACGATCAGCAACGTATATTGCCGCGCGCAGCCGAAGGCCACGTCGTCGATAATCACCCGGATTCCAGCGGGCAGTTCTGTAGCTGTGCGAAAGCGCCAGCCGTCGTGGACGCTGGTGATGCGACAGCCGCAGGACTGCTGGATCAACAGTCGCTACCTTTCAGAGGACAGCGCAGCGGAAGCCAATCGTTACAGTCTTCAGCGAGTGCGAAGTGGGTCCCATCGAGCCACCCATTCGGCATATCGGTTCGGGCAGCCATCGCGGCGGTCGCACGCCTGGGCTGCACCAACCTATCGATCGCCGAAGAAGCACACGCGCGCACGACGGGCACCAAGCTACAATTATGGCGGCTCGTGCCCATGCTCAGGCCGCAACATCTGTGTCGGGCCACGAGGTGGGCGCTACTGCATCACCAGCGGTGGCAACAAGCGATACGGGGTTTAGCGCTAGGCCGCGCGTCAACTCGAGCTGATCAGCCTCGATCAGGGCTTTGCCGTAATAGGCACAGAGGCCCGACTAGCCGGGCGCGGCTCAAGGGTCGCTACCCTATCGTCACCGCCGAGATGCCGGGTATCATACAGGCGTCGCAGGATCAGAGCGAGATCCCGTTCGGTCAGGCGCGAGCCCGAATCGATCATGACGCCTTCAGGGAGCGGCTCAACCCAAGCGGCGAGACGGTTACATGCCGCACCGAGTTCGGAATCCGGGGTATCGTCGAAAGCTGCCATATCGACAGGGTAAGGCTTCCTCATCAGCCTGCAAGATCATAGGTCGATGGCATGCAGGAACTGACCCTTGCCGTCGTTGGCATCGACTTTCCCAACGCGGACGGCAGCAATCGTCGATCCGAGGCAATGATGACCCTGCCTGGCGAGTCCGTCGAGCTGGTCCCGGATCCGAAAAACAAGCACGACAGCAATGCCATCGCCGTGATCAGCCCCCGCGGCATTCAGTTGGGCTATGTCAACGCGGAGCGGGCGCCGTACATCGGCAGCAGGATGTCGCGCGGCGAGGATGCAGAGGCGATCTTCCAGGGAATGGACGGGGGATCAGCATTCATCCGCGTGCGATTTGGCGGCGGCGCGCCGACGTTGCCGCCACCTCCACGAAGTCCCGCCTCGGCACCCCCGCCGCCACGAACGTCGCGGCGATCTGAGCCGTACGATCCGCAAGCGTTCTATCCTGATGAGGAGGGGCCTGAATGGGGCGCGTAGAAGGCGCTCTTAGCCAATGATGACAGGGACTCCGATCCGCCCCATACCGCCCAAAAGTTTTTGGGGGATTATCATGTTTCGAGCGAGTATCTTGGCGCTTGCCTTGGCATCGACCACGACGGTGGCGCAGGCGCGCAGCGAAGTTGACCCGGTAAGAGTACGCGCGCAACTCGACTTCCTCGCAGGACCGGATCTGCATGGCCGTGGCAGCGCAACGCCGGACGAGGCTGTTGCCGCCGCCTATGTAGCGTCGCAGTTACAAGGCTATGGCCTGAAGACCGCACCAGGGATGACCGGCTACCTGCAACGCATCCCGGTTTTACGTCAGGCGCAGGCCGGTCCCGTAGAACTGCTGATTGATGGCGTTCCTGCCCCTGACGCCACGCCGTTGCGAGTCGTGGGTGGAGTCTGGGGTGGCAAAGTCGCGATCCTTGGGCGCATAGCCCCCGACACGAAGGCCGCCGTGCTCGTTGTGCCTGATGTCGGGGCCAAGAACGCGGACATCGCCAAGGCACGCACTCAAGTCGGCGCGGCAGTGACGATCGTTATCGCAGACAAAGATACCGTACGGGCCACCGAAGCTAGCGGCGGGCGACCGGCCTTGCCCCGGTATTTTCCGAATGAAACACCTACGGGACGCACCTCGACGGTAGCGGTCGGCCCAGACACCATGCGCCGATTGCTCGCTGGCGCTCCGACCGTCACGCTGTCCGTACCCTTCACTCTTGCCCACGACAGCACGACAAACGCTGTCGCCTATCTCCCTGGCAGCGATCCGGCAGCCGGCGTCCTGTTGCTGACAGCGCATCTTGATCACCTTGGCATCGGTGCGGACGGTACGATCTGGCCGGGTGCCAACGACGAGGCGTCGGGCACGGTCGCGCTGATGGAGATCGCTCGATCCATGGCGATGGGTAAGCGCCCCCGCCGCGGCATCCTGTTCGTGGCCTACGGCTCGGAGGAGCGGGGCGGCTTTGGTGCGCGCTGGTTCGGCGATCATCCGCCCGTGCCGCTGAAGGACATCGCTGCGAATATCGAGTTTGAAATGATCGGCGCCAGCGTCCCGAAGCTCGCGGCCGACCGGCTGATGATGACTGGATACGAGCGATCCGACTTAGGACCGGAACTTCGCGCTCATGGCGCGCTGATCGACGCCGATCCCTACCCCGAGCAGCACTATTTCCAGCGATCCGACAATTACGCTCTCGCGCTACGTGGTGTCGTAGCTCACACAGTGTCGGGCTACGGCGAAGTTGCGACCTATCACACACCGCAGGACACACCTGATCGGATCGATGCGCCGTATATGGTTCGCGCGATCGAGTCGCTGCTGAAGCCAATCCGCTGGCTCGCAGACAGCCGCTTCACGCCACGCTGGAATAAGGACGGTCAGCCAAAAGAATGACGCTGCGCTAGAACCCGATCCTGACGATCCGCCACCAGCGCCGCAGACGCGCCCATAGCGTCTCGCGCGGGTGTCGAACTGGCGGCGGAGGACGTTGCCGACGGTCGTGTGGGCGTCTTGCCATACCGCATAGGATACCAGGCAAGTCTTCATCGGCTGTAAACGGCTCGATCTGGCTGAGTTTAGATAAGGGGCTTACCGTATCCCGAATCCTGCCCTGCTGTTCTCGCCGTCGTCGAAGCGGTCGCGACCAGCCAGCACGTTCTCCAGCTGATCCAGCGTGTGCGGCACGTCGATGTGCTGCGCCCCGAGGAACAGGCGGCTCCCCTCCCCCTCAGGCACCGCGTGAGTCAGCTTGTCGATGTCCACCAGGGCCTTACCGGAGGGCAGGATGTCGATCTGTACGAAGCGCATAAATTGATCTCCCGCAGCGTCGCTCTGCTTTTAAAGTGCCGCAAGGGCTATGGACACCGAAGCGTTCCATCTATGAACGAGCATCTGTGCAAAAGACCATGGGAGGCGGACGTGCGTGACATTGGGTCCATGATCGCAGCGGCCGGCGCCATCGGCTTCCTGGCAGTCGTCTTCCTGATGCCAACCAGCGTCAATGCGGGAATGTACGGCGGTGGCGAGGTAACGAACCTCGCCCTACAGCAACGACAACTTCTGGCGGGTATAGGCACCGCGTCGCTGTTCCTTGCCGGGGTCATCCTACATGCAGTCGGCTCGTTGATGCCCACCAACGCTGCGGCCGACATTCCTTCGGAGGATGAAGCGACCATGGCGAGGCTTGGCATCACCCGGGATGCGCAGGGATACCACGCCGGCGGGTTCGTCTACTCATCCTTCGCGTCGGCGGCGAAGGCGAGCCGACGCCGCTAACCCTGCAACCGCTGGTGACGGGTCAGGGAGCCAGGCGCCGCCTTCAGGGACTCGCTTACCGCGGTTTTACCGACCTGCACCGCGAAGCCATTCGCTTGGCTAAGGATACGCCGCTCGAACCCGGCCGGGTTGACCGAGTTCCGAGCATCGACATGTACGGTCTGATGGACCGTGACGTTTGCTGGTCCACTCCTCGCGACGGTCGCGTGCGCCGGTATGGCAAGCATCGGGTTGTCAACACGAAGCGTCTCGTGCGCCCCCACCATCGCCCGCGGCACGCCGTTGATGCTGAGGACGTTCCTATCGACGCCGCCACGGCCGCCGACTTTAATGGTGCCGCCGGTTGCAAGGCCAGGTAGCCCACCGCCTCCGCCGCCGCTAAACACGCTAGCTACAGATCCGATGAATCCACCTAGGCCACCACCACCGCCGCCCCCAACGAAAGCGCCCAGCAGCTGCAACAAGGCGCGCTGAAGCGCCAAGCGCGCCAAGTCGGCGATGATGCCGGAAATGGCTTCGCCTACGACGCCGCGCAGCTTCAGGAAATTACCCGCAGCGGTTGCCAGTCCGTCGTTAAGACGTTCGATGCCGCTGACCGCGACCGTTCCGAGCGCCTGGTCAATCTCGTCCCCTGTGCGCGGTATCTGATCGAGATATGCCGTGAGCGGGTCTTGATTGTTTCGCTTGATCGTCGCCTCGCCATACGCGCGCAGTGACGGCAATGCGTCAAGCGTGCCCTGGGCTAGCGCCGCCTCCTGCGGACTCGCTTTACCGGAGGCGGCTAGGTCAAGCACCTTCTGGGCTGTCAGCCGCTGTTCCTCGATCGACAGGTCGAGTAGTTTCAGCTGTATCGCAGCACGATCCTTGGTCGTCCGGGCCAACCCTTCCTGTGCCTGAAGAACATCGCGCTGATGGCCGACCTGTGCCTGCGCACGCTCCAGTTCTTCGTTTGCAAAGCGGATCGTCTCATTGCGGTTTACGAGATCGAGACGGTTCTGCGTGATCTCATCAATCAGCTTCTTGCGGGCGTCGTATTCCGCCTGCGTCAGATCGCCGCGGTCTTTCTGTTCGTCGATCCGCCCGACTTGGCCCTGCTGGTCGAGCTTGATCCGCTGCCGGCTGAACTCATCCTGCAACCGGGTGTCCGACGTCAGGTCGGACTTCGATGATAGCAGGTCGCTACGGAGCCCCAGCAGTTCGCGCTCAGCACGAGCGGTGTCGCGGATGTCCTTCAGCCGCTCCCGTTCCGCCTTGGCCGCATCGCGTGTGGCCTTGGCATGGTCGCGCTTCGACTGCGCCGCGGCCTTCTCGGCCGCCTCTGCCGAATTAACTGCCGTCTGTGCCTTCGTCAGATCGGCTCGGTATTGCTCCAGCGCTTTGCCGTCGCCAGCCTGAATCGATCGGCCGCGCTCCTGCACCAGCGCGAGCCTCGCCCGGGCTTTCTCCACCGCCGATGTGGCGGTGGCTAGCGCTACCTGTTTCTCGACCAGCCCCGTCGTCGCCTGCCCAATGCCGAGTAGCGCTTTCTGCTGTGCGGTGGCTGTGCCGGTCAGCACTGCCTGTTCCGCCTTCAGCCGCTGCACGCCCTGGGCATAGTTTACCGTCGCAGCGGCCGAAGCCGTGATCGTTTTGACAAGGCTCCTGTATTCCGGTCGATCGCCGACAGCCTGTCGGACGGCAAGCGCGAAGTCGTTGATAGGCTGCCGCGTCCGGATCGCCTCCGCAGCAAGTTCGCGCAGCCGTTTCTTGACGGGATCCGACGTTTCCTGCTGCTTCGGAACGGTGACGCCGCCGGCTGTGAAGACGGGCGTTGTGTCGATGATCCCGGCGGCTCGCTGGACCGACGTGATCGTGCTGTTTCGCGCTTGAACGTAGGACTTCGTCCCGCTCTCGATGTCACCCTGTCGTGCTTGGGCAGCGGCAAGCCGTTGAATTGCAGTCGTCTGTCGATTGATCGCACCGGTCGTCGTATCGACAAAGCGGGCCAGATCGATCTGCGCCTTGCTCATGCTGTCTGCCGCGTCACCGCCCTCTAGCAGACGCGGAATCAGCACCGTTCCGAGGATAGAGCCGGCGGCGAGGATGGCCGCGCCCCATGGCCCCGCGAAGAAAGCGGCCACCTTAGCCGCCTTCCCGCCCGTGTCCGCCAACGCGTCCGCGATCTGCGGTGCCTGCTGTGCGAAGATCAAGGCGGGGTTCTGACCGCCAGCTGCCTGAGCGCCAACATCCGCGATCTGGCGGCCTATATTACGTCGAGCGTTAGCAATTCGAGCGGAAGCCTGATCGACGTCGTCGGCGGTCTTCTTGGCGCTTTTACCCACGCGATCGAAGCTGGCCGTGCTGTTCTTCGCCAGCTGGTCGAGATGCCCCTCCAGCTGCTTCGCGGATCGTTGCATGTTGTTCGTTGAGGAAGTGAACGTCGCGTCCATGTCCTGGATGTCGGACTTGGCCTTTGCCAGCTTGGCGATGATCTCAACCGACACGGTTTCGGCTGTGTAAGTCATGCCCGATCCCCCCTAGCGTTCCGGCGACGCATCAGTTCGTCTGCGCCTTCGCGGCGGCGCGGCCGACGGCTCCAGCAACGAGCTTGCTGATCCCATCGGCTTCCATCATCGCGGCCGGCCCCATGTAAGGGCGGGCAGCCATACGACTGGTGCCTACCTCCAGTGAAAGTGCGGCTTGGGACTGCGAAATTACCACGGCGCTTGTTGCGCCTGTCTGATCGTGGCTGATGCCGCGTACCAGATCCCCCAGGTTGTTATTGGGGGCCTCGCCCGGTCGACTGGCAACGTGTCCCTTGCCAGAAACCGAGCCTTCGAAGATCAAGCCTTTCGCCCGATCTTCGACCAGGCGCGCTCCTTGCAGCACCGCCCGCCCCACCTCTAGGTCAAGCGCCGCGGCCAAGCGCTTCAGTCCGCCGCGGCCCATCATTCCATCTCCGGGGCAGGTGGCGCCTCGACACCGTAAATCAGCGCGCCCAGCGTCGCGAACGCATAGTGCCACGCATCTTGGACGGGCTGACCCACGACATATGCGTCGATCAGCTGAAGCGCCCGCGCAGCCGACACAGGAACCTCAGTCCCGTTGACGATCCCATGGTTGCCACCGATCAGCCCGAGGCGGATCGTCTCCACGCAGTCCCGTTGCGTAATTTCACTGGCGAGAATCTCCGCCTCGGTAATGTTCGACCAATCGACTTCACCGGTAGGTAGGAATGCGCGGCCCTTTGCAACGCGAGCGAAGATCGCCCCCACACCCAACGGAATGATCTCACCGTTCTTGCCCTGGTACGCGCAGGATCGCTCAAGCTCCTCCACCTGCTTCCGGCCAAGCTGTAAACGGTAAAGACCATCGCCAAAGGGGACGGTGATCCCGGTCTCGCGCGCTGGTCGAGCCTGGATGTCTCGGCAGAGGTCGATCAGGCTGACGATGTCCGGGCTGGTGTATGCGATCGCGGTGCCGTCGGCGGCGGAATGAACGATGCGGGTGGCAGTCATGCGCGATGCTCCAGTGCCCATGCAGGAATTTTCGGCGGGCCGGCGGGGATGGAAAAGGCAGCGACTTCCTCAGGCGTTGCCGGGCGGCCATGGCCACACACCGCGAGCAAAGCCCGAACGATCCTGATCAGCACGATTACGGGACCGGCCGCCGCTTTCTCGGCGATCGATGTTGCTAGGCTCGGCGAGACGGGAAACGCCTCCCCATTACGCACACCAACGCCGCCGCCGGTCAACGCAAGGCGCACTGCATGCAAGTAATGCGAAGCGGGCGCGCGCGCGTCGTCGTCAGGACCGTCGACTTGCATAAGACTGCCCCACAGGCGGCCGATGCCACTGTCCATGAGGTTCTCAAGTTCGCAGAGCTGCTGATACCCCAAACACAGCCTATACACGGCATCGCCGATGGGCAGCCAAAGATCCGTGCGGGTCTCGCTCATGGATCGCTCCCAAGCTGTGAGCGGCCGTCCGTCTTCCTGCCAGACGGCGGCGGCACCTTCCCCTCTGACGGTTCGCATCATCGACACAGCGCATTCTGCCGGGTGGTGATGGCCGACGCGTGCTTCACAACGTAGGCTATAAAGTCCGCGGGGATAACGGCGGATCGGGAGTCAATGATGGCGACAAACCGGCTCTGCAGCGCAAGCATCTGCCTATAGGCCTTGCGATCCGCCTGGAGACTCTCGCGTCCCTCCTCATTCACCCAGCGCGCTACCACCTTCCAGCTGGTGGAATAATGGTCGACGACATCCCAACCCAGCCGAGTGAACTGTTCGCGGAAGTCGGCAGGCTTCGAACGAAGGGGCGCACCGCCGGAACGCTTGGCAGGAATCTCGTCGGGCATCTGCAACTCCTTTCTGCCGGTTAAACCGGGAAAGGGTGTGGTCTTTTACCGCCGTCAACTCGCTGCGGAAGCGAAGTTGGCGGCCGCGAGTAGCGGCCGCTCAGTTGCATCCTTCAGCGCCATAGCGAGCGCCGACACGATCTCGTTTGCGCAGCCCGGATCGGCCACGAAGGAAGCTGGCTGCTCAGCATACGACCGCGGATGGCCTGCCGCGTCGTAATACACTTCGTGCAGCGCAACGTGATCGCCGAAGTCGATGATGCGATAGTTCCAGGTCATGGCCGTGCCTTTCTCGACGCCATACGTCTTTCCGCAGCCGAGGCGCGAACCGCAGCGGCGCGATCAGCCCGAAGTTCGGACGCTCCTTCTTCCAGAATCCATCGCCGGATCACGCGCCAGTTGGTCTGGTAATGCTCATCAATGCCGTCCCAGCCCATCTCGATATAGCGCTCGCGGAAGTCGGCAGGCTTCGGCCGGTATGGGCGAACGAGACCCGTATCGTTGGTGCGGGGCGCGCGATGAGGCATGAATGTCGCGCTAGGGAAGAACGGCCCGGCGGATTACCGCCGCCACATTGCAGCGAGGGACCGACAGATGATCTGGCGCCACCTGATCAACTTATTCACCGGCCGCGAGGCACCGGACGCGCCGCCGATCTGGGCACCATACGAGCCAGTGACTGTCCTGCCGGACGAGGAGGTTCGCGCGGCGCTGGTGCAGACAGGACTATGCCATGGTCGAGACGAGGATGTGGCATTCGTGAAGGCCGCGATCGGCGAGGCCACGTTCGCCAAGGGCATTGATCTGCGACGTCACGGCACACAGCTTGACAAGCCAACGCTCAAGGCCATGAACATTCGACCAACCGCAATGCTGACCGGCGAGTATCTGGCGATTCTGACGCCGGCGGGTCTTGCAGACCCTATCGAAGCGGCGCAGCTGCTAACGACTGCCTACCTCGGGCAGATAGCGGGCACCAATGCGCTGGGCCGCGCTGCGCACGCGGGCATCGCATTCGTGGAGGTCATCCCCAACACCATGGCGGCCGGGCCTTGCCCGGCATGCCTACAAATAGCGGAGAAGCTAGTGCCTGTTGCGGAAGCGCCGACCGGCCCCTTGCCGGAATGCCCGCATCCTACACAGTGCAAGCTATGGACCCGGGCCATTTTGACGCTCAATTGATTCTGCCGCCTGTCACACCGCCGGGGGCAGGCGTTCTAGAATACGGGCTATCGGCATCCAGTCGTAATCCGGCGATGCCAGGAGATCATTTAGAGCAGCCTCTTCACGCGGCAGCGACGTCAGCATTTCTAGCTCTTCGTCTGTCAGGCCGCTCATATCGTAGTGCGTTGTTGGGGTGCGAAAAGCGCTCTCGATGCGAGCGAGGCGTGCAACAATTCCAGCATTCATGTTCCGACACTCTCCAACAGATCCCGGCCATTGTGCGGTAAGGCCCGGATCGCGCTCCCCTGCGGTCCAACGCCAACGATACGGATGATGTGGATGTCGTCGCCGTTCGGCGGCGCGTGATCATAAGGTCCAACGATCACCACGCGGCGGAACCCACAATTCGACTTCCGACTTTCCAGCGCGACCAGACGCCGTGCAAGATCACGCATGGCGATGCTCGTTGAAGTACAGGTGGCGGTTCCACGATCCGGGCACGTCGTCCTTCGGGTGGATGCCGTTGCGCTCATATTCGAGGCGCTGTGGTCCCTCAGGAGAGGGCGCGACGAACTGATAGCAGCAGATCATGTCCCCCTGCTGCTCCTTGGGCATGATCTCCCAAGGCAGCAGGACCATGCGCCGCCCAACGGTCGCTGGCTGAGCAGCCTCAAGCGCGGCGAGGCGGCGTTCGATTACCGCGGTCATAGGTAGGCATCCGCAGGTGACATGCCGGCGTAGATGCGCTGCAACCAAGGCTCGGCGGTCGCGAGCACCATGCCACGCCAACTGTTGAGCGCTTCCGCAACCGAGCGCCCGCATGGCGTGCCGTCGCTGATCAGCTCCCCTTCGTACCGTTGACCCGCCGCGTCGATCTCAGCTGCGGTCATGCCGGGATCGTTGCCCTTAACCTGTTCCAGACGAGCAAGGCGTTCAGCAATGCGCATGACGTTCTCCCGAATACAGTTGATCGTCGGCTACCGGGTGGCCGTGCAGGGCCATGATCTTCGCGAAAGGCGTCGCAACCGGCGCGAACCGCATGTCCCAAGCGCAATGTTCGGCCGGGCTCATCTTCGCAAGGCGGTCGGCCAGTGAGATCGATGCGGCGGAATCGGGGAACCGGCTGGCCAGGCGCCCGACCATACTGAGAACAGCGGCGGAATCTACAACCTGAGCCACGGCACGGCCGTGTTCACCCGCTGCGGCATCTTCCAGTCGACGCAGGCGATCATCGATCTTCATTTGGCACCTCGTGCTTCCAAGGCTTCCAGCCGTTCCATGATCTCGGCCGTTTCCACCGCCTTTCGGTGCTGCTCCATCAACGCCGCGAAGGCCTGCCCCTCAGTGGGAGTAAGATCACCACCAGCCACAGCCTCTAGAACCGACGCCAGGACGGCCGGATGGTCTTTCGCCCCAGTGATCGGCGGCAGATCGAAGGCAAGGGGACGATCCTTGCGCGGAGGTACGAGCCGTTCCAGGCATAGCCTGAGGGCAACGGGATCACCGTCCAACGCCTTATCGATCGCGATGCGCGTCAGCTTTTCAGCTTCCCCGTCGAGGAGAGCTTCGGCAGCGAGAGTAGCTCGGCTACGAGCACCCTTGGGCTTGCCGGGGTTGCCGGGTCCGAATGGGCGACCCCGCGTTTTTTCGCGGTCATTTCGCGGCTCGGTCATGCTGAAATGCCTACGCTTGCCGAGTGCGCAGTCTTACCGCCGCCAACCGTTTCAGCCGGGAGCGGACGGGGTCGTTCCAGCCTATTGGCGCTATTGTCACTATTGTCACAGGGCCACGCATTCCCGAGCGACCCCATCACGACCTGCGCCGACACCCATTTCCCGGATAGATAGATAGATGACTTTTCTAGCCTACGCCGCGCGAAGGCCGAGAGCGTCAGATTGCGCGCGAGCGCTCGTGACAATAGCGACAATAGTGACGATAGGCGCCCGATCATCGGCCGAACTCCCACAACATGACAGGCGTGACGGTCGGGTGCTTGCCATGGCCCATCCCTCCGCGGGTGAAGGCAGCCCGTTGATCACCGTCGGCAACGATGGCGCGCTGCTGATCCAGCAGGACGATAGATCGACCACGCAGCCACACCGCTAAGCCCGAAAATTCCCAGTCGTCGCGCGGTCCGATCCCAAACAGATCGCCAGCCGACCAGTTCAACGCCATCGCGTTCGCCGCCCACCCGCCGCGAGCAAGCCCCAGCGCATCGCGGACGATCCCCCGCCAGCGGTCCGCCAGATCTCCCCTCCTCGGCGCAGGCATGTACTCAAGCGTCCGCAGAGAGGCCGCGAGATGCTCGGGCAAGCCGAATGTGTCCGCGACTGGCGGCATGACGGCGGGCTGCTCACGCCGCTGAACTACGGCAGCCGCGACGTCACGCCAGCTGCCCATTGGCCACCTCATGCACAGCCGGATTGACGAGAAAGTCCTTGCGAGCCTTGCCCGGCGTATCTCCGTCCCGCCCCGGCGCCGACCGCAACCAGCCTGCCTCGATGAGCAAGTCGGTTGCCCCCTCGACATCAGCTGCCACCTTAAGTGTCGCAATGCCGCTGTTACGCTGGATGTCGCGGGCGTTGATCCGTTGCGCGGCATGCTTCCTGATGTACCGCGCCAACGCTGCGGCGTTCCGCTCCACCTCTGGAAGAGCAGCATCACCGAACACGCGAAGAGCGGATGGCTTGGCATAGTCATCGACGAAGCCGAGCACCGAAACCAGTGTCGTCAGGCTGATCGTCTCCGGCTCGCGGCCTTCGTTCGCCGCCCAAGTCATCAACTCCACGACCAGCGCGAGCCTCAGGACCATACCCCTCAGCTTTCCGACGAAGCCCTTGTACAGTGACGATGCCTCACGGACCGCAGCGTCGTTGTCACGAACCCATGCCTCGAATACGTCGGCCGCATCGTCGGCAAGCAGAAGCACCCGCGCGTCGATCCGGCCGTCCTCCAGCCGCGGGGCGTCAAGCTGCTGAAGCCGGCGATACATGCGCTCCAGCTGGTCGGTATCGGCGATTTGACGGGGGCGCTGATATAGGATTGGATCGGGCCACACCCACAGGAAGCGTGGAACCAGACCGTCGTCCGCCGTCTTCAGCAGGCATTCGCGCAGCTTCTCGGGCTGGATTCCACCAAGGACGGTCACGCCATTGAACGGTACGAACAGCGGTCCAGCCTTGTTACTCTTGCGATCGATGACGTGTGGCCGACCACCATACGCCTCCAACCAAAATTCGCGGCCGCCGGGCGAATAGCGATCGAAGCTCATCAACCATGCGGCGAGTTCGTCGCGCAGGTGAAGGGTGCCGTTAGGGTTGCCCGCCAATATCTCGCCAAGCGCTTCCGGTGTTGCGTCCTGTACGACCAGGCGGGGGCGCTGCGGCTCGTCCGGCTCGACAGCCGCCGTCGGCATCGATGGCGTCGCCACACCGTCCTTAGTCGCGGCTTTCACCTGGGCCTGCCACTCGGCGCGCTCGGCTTTGGCGCGTTCGTTCTCGGTCTGCCAGCTGATCAGCCGCGACTTGTGCTGCTCGGCCAATTCCGTTTCCATCCCCCGAAGCGGACCAGTGGCAGCGTCGATCGCAGGCGACTTGTTCGACGACGGATCACCGACCGGCGCGACCCATAGGACACACGGCTCCTGCCACTGGGGCGTCGTAATGTACGGCTGCACCCGACGTTTCGCGCCGACCAGCGAAGCAACGACCCCGAGGACACCAACCGCCACATAGTCGACAGGCGCCCCGGCACCGGCCGCAAGATCGCGGATCAAGGGCCACAGCGATCCAAAGATGCCAGTGGGCATGACGGGGGGCGTGGTGCGCCCCCCTGTTAGGATCGTCATGTCGGGCGTCGGCCAGGGACTGGATCGACGGGGGCGGACAACAGTGCCGCCGTCGAACGGTTCTGGCGAGAATGGGCGGGCATCCTCGTAGGCCGCCTGGAATGCTGCGGCGCTCATGACCGCACCCCCATCAACTCGGCGTTGAAGTCCTTGTAGCCGGGCGTGGGCCGCATGATTCGGGTGGCAAGCCCGGCGGCTGCAAATGCCTCCGCGGCTTTCGCCGCCGCCGCCGCACCGGCGGAGTCACCATCGGCACCGATAACGACCGCCCGTGTCACGGGAGCGAACGTCATCTGCGGCATCATAGACGTGCCCGCGGCGACCCATACCGAACGGCCCAATGCCTGATGCAGCGTCAGCCCATCCTCAAGCCCTTCGGTAACGAGCATGCTGGCGGACGGCGGCCCGAGCTGGATCGATCCGCCGATCACGTTGCCGAGGCTGTATTTCACCTTCGGCTTTCGATCGGTGTCCGTCACCTTCGTCGCTGCCTTACGGCCATCCTCCGTCAGGTAAGTCCGCTGCAACCCGACGAGTTCGCCCGCGGGATCGGTGACGATGGCGATGAGCGCGGGCAACGGTCCAGGACCGTTCGCTGCCAGCACGCCGTTCCCTTCAATTTTGGGCGGCGCGAGGCGCGCGAACCGCAGGGTGTGCGGCAGGTCTATCGTGATCCCGCGCGACCGCAGGTACACCGCGGCGGGCGTCCCCTCGATCGGCATAGACTCGTTGACGATCCGCTGCGCCACGGGGCGCATATCGGCCTTCGGCTTGGCGGGTGCGCGCTGCTGCTCCAATTCACGCAGTGCGCCCCCGTCGAGCATGTCAATCGCAGCCGGGAGCTTCACGCCATAGGCCTGCTGCACGAAGTCGAGGACATCGCCCGACCAGCCACAGCCGAAGCAGTGCGCCCGACGATCATCTGCGTAGATCGTGAAGGAAGGGGTGCGGTCGGGATGGAAGGGGCAACAGGCCTTCAGCTCGTTGCCCGCCCGGAGCAGCTTCACGCCTGCCTTCGATGCCACACCCGACAGGGGGAAACGGTCGCGGATCCCGGCCACGATAAGCGCCAAGTTGTTGCTGTCGATACGGCGGGTCATGCGGCACCACCCGTCCTGCGGACGAACGGCAGGATCTTAGCGCTGGGACGCTTCCGGCGTCGCAGGTTGATGCGTCCCGGATTGTCGAGCGTCTTGAGGCTGATGCGCCACGGGGTCACTTCGACGTATACCGCTCCACTTATCGAAACACCGTCAGCGTCACTCCCGAGTTCACCGGTGCGTTCCAAGGCGAAGATGCGGTCGCGCCCGAACGTAGCGACGGGAGCAAATTCGTCTCGATCCGTCTGAAGGTGCGCAAGGATTTTTCCGTCCTCTGTCATCAGGACCACGACGCGGTTGTGCTGTGTGCTCATCGCCCGTTCCCCCTGTCGTAAGGCTCGCAAAAGTCGCCGGCCCGTGGTGAGGTGGATCGCGGTGCGTCTTGCCTGTGATCGAAGCGGCGCAACGCCTTCCCGTTCGCTTCGATGGTGAGGGGCAGCCGCATCTTTGCAGCCGTGACTGCGGCGATACGGACTGCATCTGCATACTCCCGTGCCGTCGCGATCCGGGACACGAACGAACGCTTCCCGTTCTCTACGGCATGTTGGACCACGCACCACCGCGGCCCCTCAACCTGACGCAGCACGATCATCATGCGGGGTTTTGCTGACCTAGTCATGCAACACCGCCTTTCGCGACGGCTTCGAGGTAGGCCATGTAAGCGAGTGCCATCTGGAGGCTTGCCGCAGACACCTCTACGCCCCCGTCCGTGGCATCGCTGACACGATCGGTCAGGTGCTCAACCGCAAAACTTGCCCAGCGCTTGGGCATGGTCGCGTCCTGGGTGGCTACGGCACCCAGTCGAGTCGCAACATATTGCCGAAGAGCGGTGCCGCCACCGATGTCCGTAATCTCTTCAACCGTCAGTAGCGTTGAACCATCCGCCATGCTGGCATCTGCTGGCCAAGCGAGATTTGGCTTCGGCATGGTCATGACTCCGCCTCCTGTCGGTCTAGGACGGTCGCTCGCCAGACGATGGCATTCGCGCCCGAAACGTTGCGGCGGCGCTCGCCGGTGTCCCGAATCATTCCCTTGTGGCGAAGTTCGGTGAAGCGGGGTTGCAGCGAATAGCGGGGATACTCGGCGATCGCGCATGTCTCGTCGACCGTCAGCCCCGCAGGATGTTCGCAGAGCACGCGGTGGACAATAGCGCGCAGGTGATCTGCGACGGGTGCGATCCCGGCATAGGCGGCAGCGCTGGTGTCGGTCCGGCCCATCATGCGCCCGCCTCCCATGCCATGCCAGCAACGAGGTGAGCCCGCAGACCATAGACGCCGTGCTGCTGAAGCCATTGCAGGCGACGCTGGTGAGTGATATTCGAAGAGATGTCGCCGCCAAGCTGACACATCATCGAAAGCCGCTCGGTGCCAGCCGGGCGGCTTTTCCGCTTAGTAGGGCGCGGGTGCCCTTTGCGTGATGCCATCTTCTATCACGCAGCCTCTGCCACCAACGCGCGGATGCTGGCAGTTTTCACTAGACGGCGACGACCAATCTGCATGGTCTGCAGCTGACCGGCGCCGATCAGTTCGTACAATTTGGTGCGTCCGATACCCAACGTCCGAGCCGCATCTTTTACTGGAACTGCAAGAGTTTCCATGGTCGCCTCCTATGCTTAACGCATCGGTTGTGGGCGAACACTGGCGGACGGGCGACGTAGGTGAATGGAGAAGAACGGAGCCTTTAATCTCCGTTTCTCTCCCTAGCGGTCGCTGCGCGTTGGAGTCGGCGTATAATTGCCTCACGGGAAGCACCGGTGGTCTGATCGGCGAAATGACTCGCCGCCTCAGTGTTGCTCTTCACCCGTCCTGCCCGTTTCAGCGCAAGCATCTTCTCGACGAGCGGGTCGTCCATTCCTCTGTATCCCGATCCGCGAGGTCGCCCCTTCGCAACGGGAGCTTGGTCAACCTTTACCGCGGTAGTCGGTGAACCCGCCGCTGCACCAGATACTGCGTCGAGCAGTGCGCTCCCCTCCATGCCGCCACGAATAGCGACGACGCGGGCACGAAAAGCAGCCCAATCGTCTCGCTTTATCCACAGGCGCGCATGAATATACGACGGGGGTATCGCGGGCTGGCCTTGCACCGGGATGTATCGGCCGGTGGCCAAAGTCGCATGCCAATTGCAAGCGCTCGGCGTGAAGAGCACCCGATGATCTCGCGCACGTTCCCCGGCGTCATCGGCAGTCCATATCGTCAGTTCTCCACGCGCGAGGGCGTGCTTTAGTGACTCCTCTGCAACTGACGGCAAAAAACTGCGGATTATCCAATCCCTACGGGCGCCTGCCTTATCCTCCTCTGAAGGCCCATAGAAAGGCATTCTCTCAGCGAGGCTGGTGTAAAAACCATATGCGGGGTGTGATCGGTCTGGCGGCAGAACCCCGAATGTCTCATAGATGCCTCGAAACTCCTGCGAGGCTTCATCAAGCCTTACGGCAGCGCTGACGATGTAGCCGTCGTCGATCATACCGAAGCCGCCTCGGCCATCACATAAGCGCCCCAACCCTCCATCAATTCTCGCCGCATCTGCGGATATTGAGTTCGCTTGTATGCCCGGATCACCTTGTTCGGTTCGATGTGCGCCAGCGCGATCTCAGCGACGGCATCAGGAATGTGGGTCATGTTCTCGGCTGCCCAGTCGCGGAAAGCACTGCGAAAACCATGCGCGTCGAATGGCTCGTCGCTGTCTCGCAGCACCTTGTTCAGGGTCATGTCGGAGAACATGCCGGCCCCGCGCCCAGGAAATATGAGGGCATCATCCTTCGCTGTTTTGCGAGCCGCGGCGTTCTCCAGCACCTGAAGCGCAGCCGTGCTCAGCGTGACGGAATGGGCAATGCCGGCCTTCATGATGTCGGCCGGACGGTTCCAGTCTCGCTTATCGGCATCGATCTGGTTCCAGCGGGCTGCCCGCACCTCACCTGGGCGAGCGGCGGTCAGGATCTGAAATAGCAGCGCCTGTCGCCCCACCGTTGGCGACGCTGCCCGTAACCGCTTCACGAACGCAGGAACGTCAGCCCATGGCATGGCTCGATAATTGCCACCCTTAGGCTGTCGTGGGAGGGACGCCGATACCGACTTCCCCGGCGCCTCGGTCGGGCGCCATCCCTTGCCATGGGCGAAGTTGAGCACGCGGCCGATCCGCTGCCGCACCTTGCGTCCCATGTCGGGCTTGCTAGTCCAGATCGGCAACAGCACATCGACGATGTCGGCGGCGGAGATCTGGTCAACGCGCTTGTTACCGATCGCAGGGAAGGCGTGGATCTCAAGCGAGCGCAAGAATGTCGCTGCCTCCTTGTCCTTACGTCCGATTGACCACGCCGCATGCGCGTCTTTGGCAGCCTCGCGAAACTTCGGGATGCTCCGCCGCTCGCGGTCGCGCTCCATCACCGGATCCAGCCCGGCCTTGGCGGCGGCGCGCAGCATACGGGCTTTCTCACGCGCTTCCGTGAGGGTCAGCAGCTTACGCTGCAGGAGGGGGATGTCGATCGGAGAGGCGTCCGCCTGATCCTTGCCCGATACAAGGCGTGCGAGGTCCACGCTGCCAAGGCCGATGTCGCGGCGCTTGCCATCGACCTGCACGCGCAGCACCCATGAACGCGCACCACCGGGCTGCACGTTGAGGTACAGTCCATCACCATCGTGGTGGCGCCCCGGCTTGGCCGACCGCACCTTCGGCGCGCTCAAACCGGGCATGATGTTCCTCCGTTCATCCCCACACTCTCGCGCGGTTGGTGGCGAACGTCAACGAACAAGTACGGAACAGAACTTGAGAACGGCGAGGGAACACAAGGCGTAGAACGAACAGCAGCGAACAACCACGAACATCAAGTTAGATGCATCTCGGCCGCACCACTCTTCAAAGAAATCGCAGAACGCTCGTCGGTCAGGCGGCGCCCAGCCGGCGCAGATAGGCGCGGACCGCGGTCTGGCCGGTATCGCTGAGCGAGACCTCCATGCGCCGCCGGTCGTGCGGATCGATGACGCGATCGACCAGCTTCAGCTTGTGCAGATGATCGATCCAGCGCTGCGACGTGGTGACCGGCGTATGCGCGGTGCCGACCAGCGCCTTGACGTTCAGCGTCCGCCGCTCCTCATGCGCGACGAACAGCGCGAGCAGCATGTCCCACGCGGGCTCGTGGAACAATTCGGCCGGAAAGTGATCGAAACGCGCCATGCGCTGCGCCAGCAATTGCTTGGCGAGCTCGCGCGCATCGGGTGCCGCCGCCGCCTCGTCGCGGTTCGGCCGGTCGTGCGTTTCGTCGCCGGTATCGCCATACGCGAGCCGATCCGCGCGCGCGCCAAATTCACTGGCGATGGCCGACAATTGTGCCGTCAGGTCCTTGACCAGCCCGGCAATGGATTCCCCCGCCATCCGGCGCCCCCCAATGCGTTAATTGTCGAACGGAAATCTAGGCGACATCCATCGGGAAACACAAGAAATTCTCGGAGAATTCCATTACCCCCGATGCGACCGAAACGCACCAATCGCCATTTTATCGTGAGGCATGCATCCATTTCGGCGGCGACGCGTTCTTGCCTGTCGTTCGCCGTTTCGGCGGACGTGTGAAGGACCCCGGTGCCGCTCCCCCCTTACGCCTGCCTGCGCGCCATCGGTACGGCCGTGCCCGCGAACGATATCCACAATGCCTTCATCGGCTGGGCCAAGGCCCAGGTCGAGCCGCGCCATGCCGCGCTGTTCGATCGCATGGCCGCGCGCGCCGGTATCACGCATCGTTGGTCGGTCCTGCCGGGGAGCGCTGGGCACAGCCCGGTCGATGCGGGCGGCTTCTATGCGGACGCGCTGCCCGGTACGGCGGCGCGGATGGCGGTGTATGCCGAGGCTGCACCGGCGCTGGCCCTCGCCGCGATCGACGATCTGGCGACGCGCGTGGAGCTGGACGGCATCACCCATCTGGTCGTCGCGAGCTGCACCGGCTTCGTCGCGCCGGGGATCGACCAGATCATCGCCGCGCGGCTGGGCCTGCCGACCGCGGAGCGGCTGCTGATCGGATTCATGGGCTGCTATGCCGCAGTGGTCGCGTTGCGCACCGCGCGGCATATCGTCCGGTCCGACCCCGACGCCCGCGTGCTGGTGGTGACGGTGGAGCTGTCGACGCTGCATCTGCAGGCGACGCACGAGATCGAGCCGCTGCTCGCCATGCTGCAATTCGGCGATGGTGCCGCCGCGGCGCTGGTGACGGGCGCCGATGCGGAGACGCAGGGGCTGATGCTGGAGGCGCCCTTTGCCGCGACGCTGCCCGACAGCGAGGCGCTGATCCGCTGGAATATCACCGACACGGGCTTTGCGATGCACCTCGACGGGGCGGTGCCGGGACGCATCGCCGCCGCGCTGCACGATCCCGCGCTGGTCGCGACGCTGACCGACGGGGCGCCGGCGCAGGACCTGTTCTGGGCGGTGCATGCCGGCGGACGATCGATCCTGGATGCCGTGCAGGGCGCGCTGGCGCTCGACGGCACCGCGCTGGCGGCGTCGCGCGCGGTGCTGAGCGACAATGGCAACATGTCGTCGGCGACGCTGATGTTCGTGCTGGCCCGCCTGCTCGCCGCCCCGCCCGCGGTGGACCAGGGTGTCGCGCTTGCCTTCGGTCCCGGGCTTGCCGCCGAAGGATTGCGGCTGCGGTTCGTGGCATGACGCTCGCCACCCGTGCCCAGGCGGACGAACTGATGGACGCGGACGATCTGCCCGCGGACGTCTATGCCGCGGTGGTCGCCGACCTGGCGCGCGTCAACGTCGTGACGATGGCGGCGCGACCGACGCTGCGCTTCCTGGCGCGTGCCGCGCGCGGCGCCGATCGGCTGCGCATCCTCGACGTCGGGTTCGGCGATGGCGACATGCTGCGGCGGATCGCGCTCTGGGCGGCGAAGCGGCGGCTGCCGGTCGAGCTGGTCGGCGTCGACCTCAACCCGCGCAGCGAGGCGGCGGCGCGCGCGCATACCCCGCCCGAGCTGCCGATCCGCTGGATCACCGGCGATTATGCCGATCTGGCGGGCGGCGGATGGGACGTGATCCTGTCGAGCCTGGTCGCGCACCATATGACGCACGATCAGCTGATCGCCTTCCTGCGCTTCATGGAGACCGAAGCCAGGCGTGGCTGGCTGGTCAACGACCTGCATCGGCACGGTTTCGCGCATGCGGGCTTCCCACTGCTGGCGCGGATCGCGCGCTGGCATCCGATCGTGCGGCATGACGGCACGCTGTCGATCGCGCGCTCCTATCGCCCAGCCGAATGGCCGCCCCTGCTCGCAGAGGCGGGTATCTCACATGCGCGGGTGTTCCGCGCCTTCCCCTTCCGGCTATGCGTCGAACGGCTGCGCTGATCGTCGGCGGCGGGCCGGCCGGATCGGCCGCGGCGATCCGCCTGGCGCGTGGTGGCGTGACGCCGCTGCTGCTCGAGCGGCATGCGGCCGCGGATGCGCTGTGCGGCGGCTTCGTCAGCTGGCGGACGCTCGATCGGCTGAAGGATCTGGGTATCGACGCCGATGCGCTCAACCGCGATCGGCTGACCGAGGTGGTGCTATTCGCGGGCCAGCGCGTGCGGACCGCACGCCTGCCCCGCCCCGCCGTCGGCGTGTCGCGGCGGCGGCTCGATACTTTGCTCCGCGAACAGGCGCAGGCGAGCGGCGCGGGGCTCGAAACCGGCGTCACGGTGCGCCGGGTAGAGGGCGATGCGGTGTGGCTGGACGACGGCTGCCCGCTGCGCGGCGACGCGCTGTTCCTTGCCACGGGCAAGCACGACCTGCGCGGCCTTGCCCGGCCGGCGGAGGCGCGCGGCACGGACCCGACGTTGGGCGTGCGCGTGCGGCTGGGCCCGGCACCCTCGCTGGAGCAGGCGTTGCGCGGGCGGATCGAGCTGCACCTGTTCGACCGCGGCTATGCCGGCATCGCCTTGCAGGAGGATGGCAGCGCCAATCTGTGCATGGCGGTCCACCGATCACGCCTGCACGAGGCGGGCAGCCTGCCCGCGCTGCTGGACGCCTTGGGCGCGGCGCATCCGCGGCTGGGCGAGCGGCTCGCCTATCGCGCGTCGGATGCGCCGATCGATGCGATCGCCAACGTGCCCTATGGCTGGCGCGAGCGCGGCGGCGCGGCGGGGCTGTTCCGGCTGGGCGACCAGGCGGGGGTCATCCCCAGCCTGGCCGGCGAAGGCATGGGCATCGCGCTGGCGAGCGGGATCAGCGCCGCGGACGCGTGCCTGCGCGACGGTCCTGCCGGATCGGCGGCGTGGCAGGCACGGTTCGCGCGGCAGCTGATCCGGCCGATGGCGGTCGCAGGCGCGATCCGGACGCTGGCGGAGCGGCGCTGGGCCGCGCTGGGCGTTGCATTGGCGCCGCCCGGGCTCATCGGACTGATCGCCAGCGCGACGCGGGTGGCGGGCTGAGCCGCCACCGGTCGCAGCGTCCGCGCAAATCGGCGCGGCCCGATGCGCACGTGCTTGTGACCCGCCCCGGAAGCGCGTAATCGCGGGCCCCTCCATGGCTCGTGCGCGCACCTCCCGCTCCGCTCCCGCCCCCCGCTCTCGTTGGCGTCGGCGGATCGTCGTTACCCTCCAGATTCTGATCGGTCTCGGCATCCTCGCCTTCGGCGCGCTGGTGATCGCGGTCTATGTCGCGCGCTCGCAGCTGCCGAGCTTCGACGAGCTGAAAAGCTCGCCCAACGGCCAGATGATCCGCGTCCATGCCGCCGACGGCAGCATCATCGCCTCATTGGGCCCAAGCTACGGCGAATGGCTGCCCTATGCGCAGATCCCCAGGATCATGCGGCAGGCGACCGTTGCGGTCGAGGATCGCCGGTTCCGCGGCCATCCGGGCGTCGACCCGATCGGCATTGCGCGGTCGGTGCAGGTCCGCTTCGAACGCGGGCGCTGGGTGCAGGGCGGATCGACGATCACGCAGCAGCTGGCGCGCAACGTCTTCCTGAACAACCAGAAGAAGTTCGGCCGCAAATTCCGCGAATGGATCCTGGCGCTCGCGCTGGAACGCAAGTTCAGCAAGGACGAGATCCTCGAGCTGTACCTCAACAAGATGTACTACGGCGGCGGCACCTATGGCATCGACGCCGCGAGCCGGAAGTTCTTCGGCCATGGCGCGAATCACCTGAGCATCGGCGAGGCCGCGGTGATCGCCGGGCTGGTGAAGGCGCCGTCCAACTATTCGCCGACCGCCGATGCCGAGGCGGCGCGCGGCCGCGCCGGGGTGGTGCTGCAACAGATGGTGCGCGCAGGCGACATCACCGAGGCGCAGGCGCAGGCGGCGGACGTCGCCGACCTGAAGCTGACGCCCGAACGCCAGCAGAACAGCGCGCGCTACTTCACCGACTGGGCGCTGCCGCAGCTCGATACGCTGATCGACGAGACCAGCGCGCCGCTAGAGGTGTGGACGACGCTGGACCCCGCGATGCAGCGCGAGGCGGATGCGGCGATTCGCGCCAATGCGCCGAACGGCGTGCAGGGTGCGCTCGTCAGCCTGGATCGCGACGGCGGCGTGCGCGCGATGGTCGGCGGCAAAGATTACGTCACCTCGATCTACAACCGCGCGACGCAGGCGGTGCGCCAGCCGGGATCGGCGTTCAAGCTGTTCGTTTATCTCGCCGCGCTGGAGGCCGGGCATAAGCCCGAGGATACGATCGTCGATGAACCGGTGACGATCGACGGCTGGAGCCCGCGCAACGATTCGCGCCGCAATTCGGGGCCGGTCAGTCTGCGTACCGCCTTCGCCTATTCGCTCAATACGGTGGCGGCGAAGCTGGGGCAGGAAGTCGGCTTTTCCACCATCGCCGCGATGGCGCGCCGCTTCGGCATCACGACGCCGATCAACACGCATCCCGCGATGGTGCTGGGCACCAGCGACGTGCGGCTGATCGACATGACGAGCGCCTTCGCCAGCGTCGCCAACAAGGGCGTCGCGGTGACGCCGTACGGCATCACGCGCGTCACCGCGAACGGCCAGACGATCTATAGCCACGAGGTGGATCGCAGCCGCGTGCTCGTCGCGCCCTATGTCGCGGCCGAGATGATCGACCTGTTGCAGACCGCGGTGAACACCGGCACCGGCCGCGCCGCGCAGATCGGTCGGCCTGTCGCGGGCAAGACCGGCACCACCACCTCGCTGAAGGACGGCTGGTTCCTGGGCTTCTCGAGCGGTCTTACTACCGGCGTGTGGATGGGCCGCGACGACGCCAAGCCCGTCGCCGGGCTGCACGGCGGCACCGCGCCGGCCAAGGCATGGGCGGCGTTCATGAAGCCCGCCACCGCCAACCGGCCGATCGAGCAGTTCGATACGCAGGTGACGCTGCCCGACTGGCAGCTGGAGCCGGATGAGGAGGCCTATTACGGCCAACCCGACGATGGCTCTGCGGGCGCGCCGATGGTCGATCCGGACGGCAATCCGCTGCCCCAGGCGCCGCGCGAGACCGATCCGCAGGCGCAGGGCGAACCGGCGGACGGCGGCGCGCCCGACACGCCGCCGCAGCAGCAGCTGAACGACCTGATCGACCGCGTCACCGGCCGCGATGCGCCGTCGCGAGATCCGGCGCCGCGTGATGGCGTGCGGGACGGGCAGCGTGCGCCCTCCGCCACCGCTCCGTCGCGGCAGGGCCCGCCGCCGCGTGATGGCTATCTGCCGCCGCGCGCGCCGCTACAGCGCCCGGTTCAGGACGATCGCCCGACCCAGTGAAGCCCCGCGCCGTGCGTGCGCAGCCAGGCGCGCGCCGGCGTCGGATCGCCGTCGTACAGCTGCGCGACGAGCGCGTGGAAAGCGGGGCTGTGGTTCATGTGGACGCGGTGCGCGACCTCATGCGCCACCGTCGCGCGGCGTACCCAAGCGGGAGCGAGGATCAGCCGCCAGCTGTAGCGGATGACGCCGTCGACGGCGCAGCTGCCCCAGCGCCCGCGCGCATCGCCGATCGCGACCTTCGTCACGCTCACGTCGGCTTTGTCCGCATAATAGGCCGTGTCGTCGGCCAATTGGTCGAGCGCGGTGCGCTTCAGCCACGTCTCGACGCGGCGCGGCAGCGTGTCGAGCGGGCCGGATAGCGACAGCGTGTCGCCCACCACCTCGACCCGGCGACGGCTACCCGGCTGCCAGTCGATGGTCAGCGACCGGTCGGCGACGGTCAGCACCATGCCCGGCGCATAGGGCCGCGCCACCGGCAGACGCGCCTGCTGTTCGGCGATCCAGTCCGCCTTGCCGCGCGCCCAGGCGAGCGCGGGCTTCAACGCGGCGCGGCGCGGCAACACCAGCCGGGCGCGGCCGCTCGCCGGATCGATCGACAGGCGCACGCGCCGCGCGGTGGGGTGGCGGACGACCTCGAACGGGTCGCTCACAGCTCGCGATCGACGATATGGTTTTCGAGGTCGCCGACATCGTCCTCGCTGACCGTCCAGCCGCGCACCGAGATACCGGCGATATGGACCGTCTCGCGATCGCCGCTGATCAGATAATGCCAGTCGCGCAACGGCTCGCCCGCCGCGCGCAGGCGATAGGCGCAGGTGGAGGGCAGCCAGTCGATGTCGCGGACATTGCCCGCGGTCAGCCGCACGCATTCGGGCACATAAGCGCGGCGGTGTTTATAGTCGGAGCAGAAGCCGGTGCGGCGGTTCAACAGCCGGCAGGCGACGTTGGTCGGCACGACCTCACCCGTATCCTCGTCCTCCAGCTTGTGGATGCAGCATTTGCCGCAGCCGTCGCACAGAGCCTCCCATTGGCCGCGATCAAGCTGCTCGATCGGCAGCTCCCAGAATTTGCTCATGTCGCCCAGCGCTTGATCTCGTCGGCCACGGCTTGCGGCCCCTTGTCCGACGGCAGCAGCGCAAGCGGCTTGCCGTCCGGGCTCATCAGATAGGTGGCGCGGCTATGATTCACCAGATAGCCGCCGCCGGGCTGCGCTTCGCCCTTGCCGGCGAACACGCCATAGGTCTGCGACACCGCGGCGATCTGCGCGGGCGTGCCGGTCAGCCCGACCATCTGCGGCGAAAAGGCGGAGACGAAGCTTTTCAGGACCTTGGGCGTGTCGCGTTCGGGATCGACGCTGACGAAGATCGGTACGATCCGCTTGGCGAGATCGGGATCGCTCTTGGCGAGCAGCGCAACGCCCTTGCCGATCGCCGCCGCGTCGGTGGGGCAGACATCGGGGCAATAGGTGTAGCCGAAATACATGATCCGGTATTTGCCCGCGAAATCGCGGTCGGTGACGGTGCGGCCGTCCTGATTGACCAACGTGAATGGCCCGCCGATCTTTGCGCCGGCGAGCGGCGGCGCCGTGGTGGCTGCGGGCTGGCAGGCGGCCACCGCCAAAGCGGCGGCGGGCACGGCGAGGCGGGCGAAGCGCAGAATGTTCATGACCGTGGCAGCTGTGATCTGTTACCGGTGCGCCCGCAAGTCTTGTCCAAGGGACCTACGATGATCCGCCGCCCTTTCCTGCTCGCCCTCAGCCTCGCCGCCGCCGTGATCACCCCCGCCGCCGCGCAGCAACAGTCCGAAAGCTACAAATTCCTGCAGGCGATCGAGAAGGAGGACGGCAAGACCGTCACCACGATGATCGAAACGCCGGGCAGCACGATCATCAACACCAAATCGCCCACCACCGGCCGCGGCGCGCTGCACGACCTGACGAGCCATTCGGGCAATCTCTACATGCAGTATCTGCTGCAGCATAAGGCCGATCCCAACATCCGCGATGCCAAGGGCAATACGCCGCTGGCGCTGGCGGTGATGGCCGGACGCGACGATCTGGTCGACCTGCTGCTGATGTTCAAGGCGAACCCGAATCTCGCCAATTCGTCGGGCCAGACGCCGCTGATCCTGGCGGTGAACACCCGCAACGAAGGCATTGCGCGCACGCTCATCAACAAGGGCGCAGACCCCGACCAGACGGACAATCTCGCCGGCCTGTCGGCGCGCGACTATGCGGTGCGCGATTCGCGCAATCCGGCGATGGTGGCGCTGTTCAAGGATGCGCCGAAGAAGGTGCGCGCCCAGGTGTCCGGCCCGCGGTTGTAGAGCGGACCTCTGCGGGGTCGCATGATCCTCCCCCGCCAGGGGGAGGTGGCATGCCGCAGGCATGACGGAGGGGGCAGAAAGGAACGTCCCTGCCCACGACGCGTGCCCTGACCTCCCCCTCCGTCACCGCCTTCGGCGGCGCCACCTCCCCCTGGCGGGGGAGGAATGATCGGTGCCACGGCGCAGGGCCGGGATGACGGTTTGGGATTAGAGGTTCAGCAGTCGCGCGACCTCGGTAAAGTCGTGCGCGATCGCCTGGACGCCCAGCGCCTTCAGCCGGGCGTCGTGGCCGATGGCGCAATGCGTGCCGGCGCACAACCCGATGACGTGGCCGCCGGACGCGACCGCGCCGGTGGCGCCGACCGGGGAATCCTCGAGTATCGCGCACGCCTCGATCGGCACGCCGATCGCCGCGGCGCCGTGCCAATAGAGGTCGGGCGCGGGCTTGCCGCGGGTTACGTGCTCGCGGCCGCTATAGATATGGTCGCCGAACGCGTCGGCGAGGCCGATATGGTCGAGGTGACGGCGGATCCAGCGGGTCGGGCTGGACGAGACGACCGCGCGCGGCAGATCGGCGGGCAGCGAGCGCACGAAGGCGACGGCACCGGCCACCGCATCGATCCCCTCCGCCATCGCGCGCGCATCCTCCGCATCCCGCGCCGCGTCGAAGCTTGCGGGGATCGGGCCGCCGATCCACGCCTCGATCGCCGTGCGGAAATCGGGGCCGGCGAGACCCATGAAGTTCGCCATCGAATCTTCGGGGGTCGTCGGATAGCCCGCGTCGGTGAGCCATTCGGCAAGCTGGCGGTTGCCGGCGAATTCACTCTCGATCAGGACGCCGTCGAAGTCGAACAACAGGCCACGCGGCGTCATGCGGCGGCTCCGCCACGGGCGCCGAACAAGGCGCTGCCGACGCGGATGTGCGTCGCACCGATCGTCACCGCGGTCGGATAATCGGACGACATACCCATGCTGAGCCCAGTCAGGCCGACCTCGCGCGCCAGCTTGGCGAGCAGCGCGAAATAGGGCGCGGGCTCGACGTCTGCGGGCGGAATGCACATCAGCCCGACGATCGGCAGACCGGCAGCGCGCGCCTGATCGAGCAGGGCGGGCAGATCGGGGATGGCGCAGCCGCCCTTCTGGTCTTCCGCGCCGATATTGACCTGCACGAAACAGTCGGGGCGGCGGCCGGTCTTCGCCATCGCCTTGCCCAACGCCTCGACCAGCGACGGGCGGTCGACCGAATGGATCGCGTCGAACAGCGCGACCGCGTCGTCGGCCTTGTTCGACTGGAGCTGGCCGATCAGGTGGAGCGACACGCCCGGATAGGCCGCGCGCAGCGCCGGCCATTTCTCCGCCGCCTCGGCAACGCGATTTTCGCCGAAGACGCGATGGCCTTCGTCGAGCAGTGGACGGATCGCATCGGCGTCGTGCGTCTTGGACACGGCGATCAGCGTCACCGCCTCCGCCTTCCGGCCGGCGATGTGCGCGGCCTGGGCGATGGCGGTGGTGACATTGTGGAGAGCGGAGGGTGCAGGCGGGGACAGGGTGTCGGCGGTCATGACGCTCGCTATAGCGGGGTGGTGGCCGATCTGAACCGCAATCTGTCTCCCCGGCGTCATGCGTGGCTGATGACCGACGAACGCATCGGCGCGGCGCTGCTGCCCGCGATCCGGGCGTTGCCGCCAGGTGCGGGCGTGGTGTTCCGCCATTACGGCCTGCCGCGAGGCGAGCGGCATCGGCTGTTCCTGATGGTGCGGCGGCTGGCGACGGCGCGCAAGTTGCGGATTAGTGCAGCCGGCGGGTTGCCAGGCGTCGGGTCGCATGGCGGCCGACGGGCCCTCACCCATGCGGCGCATGACCGGCGCGAGGCGATTCGCGGTATCCGCGCGGGGGCAGCGTGGCTGTTCGTGTCGCCGGTCTTTGCTACCCGGTCGCATCCGGGTGCGCGGGCGCTGGGCGTGCGGCGGGCGGTGGGTGTCGGACGAGGGCTTGGCGCCGGCCGTGTTGCGCTCGGCGGGATGACGGGCGCGCGCTGGTTGGCGATCCGCCGCTATGGCTTCGATGGCTGGGCGGCGATCGATGGGCTGATGCCGGGCAGGCGCTAGGCGAACTGCCGGTCGTCATTGCGAGCGTAGCGAGGCAATCCAGGGCGTCATGATCCGGCTCTGGATTGCTTCGCTACGCTCGCAATGACGGGGGTGTTGCCACTGCTTCGCACCATCAGCAAAAGATCCTAGCCTTCACTGCGATGACGGTGATCAGGTCAGGTCACGCCCGCCCCGTCACCGATGATCAGAAGCGGAAGGCGGTGCCCACGTAGACCGACTGGCTATCGCGCCGCGTATCGTCGAGGCGGGTCAGGCGGTCGCGATCCGAGCGGTAGCGCATGCCGGCGGTCAGATCGAGGTTGCGGGTCAGCGAATAGGAGCTGCTGACGTCGACGGAATAGCTCGACGGTTCCTGCGTCAGCTTCGGCGTAGTGTCGAGCGGACGATCGGAGACCGCCATCACGCGGCTGCTGGCGCGGCCGGCGCGATAGGTGAGCGCGACATCGGTCGATTCGCGGCTGCCGGGCACGGGGCCGAGATCGATGTGGTTGATGCCCCCGGAGACCGCAAAGCGCTTCCAGCCCACCGATGCACCGAGGTTGTAGGCGATCGGCTGGATGCCGACGGTCGGTGCCGGTGCGGTGGTGCGGGCGGCATCGGCGAGTGCGACGCGGTTCGAGCGGACGCGGACCGCGACGGTCACCGCGCGCTTGTCCTGCCGGGCCTCTGCCGGGGTGAAGCGGAAGTCCATGCCGTCGAGGCCGCCGCGCGCGATCGCCGCGGCGAGTCGCGGGTCTGCCGCGGCCGGGGTGAAGGATCCGGTGAAGCGCGGTGTGGCCGACGTGATGCGACGGGCGGGCTGGGCGCGTTCGGCGGCGCCGAATGCGGGCGCGACGGCGACGCCGGCAGCGACCAGCGCTCCCGCCATCAACACAGTCATCGCACGCCCACCGGCACGCTTCGCAAACACAAGCAGTCCCCTCGACTCCCGCTGCAACGCGCCTAACACGATTCCGGCGCGCGCCAATATGGAAGTATTGCTGGCTCAGGCATCATTTTGTCCGACTGTTGCAATCGGCACACAGGTTTTGGCGGCCGATCGTCCCAATCCGGTCGAATCACGGCTCGCTTGCGGGTGATCGTGCGCATCTATAGAGCGAGAGCGCTTCTTTTTCTGCAGGACAGTCACGCCCATGATCCGCTCGTTGCGCACCGCCCTCATGGTCGCCGCCATCGCCCTGCCGCTCGCCGCTTGCGGTGGTCGCGGCAACAAGACCGTCGCGAGCGCCGATCTCGCCGCGTCGAAGATCACGACGATCGGCGTCAACTCCTACCTGTGGCGCGCGAGCCTCGACACGCTGTCGTTCATGCCGCTGCTCCAGACCGATTCCAACGGCGGCGTCATCGTCACCGACTGGTACGTCAACCCGCAGGTGCCGACCGAGCGGATGAAGGTGACCGTGTCGATCCTGGACCAGGACCTGCGCGCCGATGCGCTCCGCGTCGCGGCGCTGCGCGAAGTGAACCGCGGCGGCCAGTGGGTGTCGGCGCCGGTACAGGCCGCGACGACGCAGAAGCTGGAAGACATCATCCTCACCCGCGCCCGCGACCTGCGCCGGGCGTCTATCGCGGGCTGATGCCTGCCTGCGGTGCCGGGCCCCCTTGCGGCCGGCACCGCGCTGATAACGGAAATTGCTGAATGACCACGCGTTTCAACGCGCTGACCGCGGACTCGGCCTGGCAGAAGGTCTGGGACGATCGCCAGACCTTTGCCGCCAAGGATAACAGCGGCAAGCCGCAAAGCTACGTCCTCGAGATGTTCCCCTATCCGTCGGGGCGCATCCACATGGGCCACGTCCGCAACTATACGATGGGCGACGTGCTGGCGCGGTTCCGCCGGATGCGCGGCTATGAAGTGCTCCACCCGATGGGCTGGGACGCGTTCGGCATGCCCGCCGAGAATGCCGCCATGGAAAAGGGCGTGCATCCGGGCACCTGGACGCTCGCCAATATCGAGACGATGAAGGCGCAGTTGAAGCGCCTGGGCTTCGCGCTCGACTGGAGCCGTGAGCTCGCCACCTGCAAGCCGGATTATTACGGCCACGAACAGGCGCTGTTCCTCGACATGCTCGAGAATGGCCTGGTCTATCGCAAGGAATCGGCGGTCAACTGGGATCCGGTCGACATGACCGTGCTCGCCAACGAGCAGGTGATCGACGGGCGCGGCTGGCGGTCGGGCGCGTTGGTCGAGAAGCGCAAGCTGAACCAGTGGTTTTTGAAGATCACGCAATTCGCCGACGAGCTGATCGAAGGGCTGGGCGAGCTGACGCACTGGCCCGACAAGGTCAAGCTGATGCAGGAGAACTGGATCGGCAAGAGCCAGGGCCTGACCTTCGGGTTCCAGGTGTCGAACGGCGAGACGATCGAGGTGTTCTCGACGCGGCCCGACACGATCTTCGGCGCGAGCTTCGTCGCGGTGGCGGCGGATCATCCGATCGCACAGGCGCTGGCTGGCAACCCGGAGGTTGCCGCTTTCATCGCACGCTGCAAGCAGGGCGGCACGACCGCGGCCGAATTGGAGACGCAGGAAAAGCTGGGCTACGACACCGGCCTCACTGCCGCGCATCCGTTCGATCCCGCGCGCCGGCTGCCCGTCTATATCGCGAACTTCGTGCTGATGGAGTATGGCACCGGCGCGGTGATGGGCGTGCCGGCGCACGACCAGCGTGACCTCGATTTCGCGCGGAAGTACGACCTGCCGGTGCAGCGCGTCGTCGCGGATGGCGACACGACCGATCCGGTGTTCGAGGGTGACGAGGCCTATACCGGCCCCGGCGCGCTGGTGAACTCGGCGTTCCTCGACGGGATGGACGTGGAGGCCGCCAAGCGCGCGGTCATCGCCAAGGCCGAAGACGGCGGTTGGGGCAAGGGTTCGACCGTCTATCGCCTGCGCGACTGGGGCGTGAGCCGCCAGCGCTATTGGGGCACGCCGATCCCGGTGATCCATTGCGAGGCGTGCGGCGTCGTGCCGGTGCCGAAGGATCAGCTGCCCGTCGTGTTGCCCGATGACGTGTCGTTCGACGTCCCAGGTAATCCGCTCGATCGCCATCCGACGTGGAAGCATGTCGATTGCCCGTCGTGTGGCAAGCCGGCACTTCGCGAGACCGACACGCTCGATACGTTCGCCGATTCGTCCTGGTATTTTATACGCTTCGCCAGCCAGCCAAAGGACAAGCCGTTCGACCGCGCCGTCGCCGAGAGCTGGCTCCCGGTCGGCCAGTATATCGGCGGTGTGGAGCATGCGATTCTTCACCTGCTCTACGCGCGCTTCTGGACGCGGGCGCTCAAGCACATGGGACTGCTCGACATCGCCGAGCCGTTCACCGGCCTGTTCACGCAGGGCATGGTGACGCACGAGACGTACAAATCCTCGGACGGCCGCTGGCTATCGCCCGGCGACATTCGCGACGGCATCGAAACCGCGACCGGTAATCCGATCACGGTCGGCCGCGTCGAGAAGATGTCGAAGTCGAAGAAGAACACGGTCGATCCCGAGCCGATCGTTGATCGCTACGGTGCCGACGCGACGCGCTGGTTCATGCTGTCCGACTCGCCCCCCGAACGCGACCTGCCGTGGAGCGAATCAGGAATCGAGGGTGCATGGCGCTTCGTCCAGCGGCTGTGGCGCCTGTTCGACGGCGAAACGCCGGAACCGGGTGACGGCGACGATGCGGCGCTCGATCGCAAGCTGCACCAGACGATCCTGGGCATCGAACAGGACATCGAGGCGCTCGCCTTCAACAAGGCGGTCGCGCGGCTGTACGAGTTGGTCACCGCCATCGAGCGTGCTGCGCCCGGCGCGTCGCGCCGCAACGCGGTCTACACGCTGATGCTGCTCGTCGCGCCGATGGTCCCGCACATTGCCGAAGAGGCCTGGGCAGCCAAGGGCCTGGACGGCTTGATCGCCGATGCGCCCTGGCCCGAGGTCGATGCGCGCCTGCTGGTCGAGGATGAGGTGACGATCGCGGTGCAGGTCAACGGCAAGCTGCGCGATACGCTGACGGTCCCGAAGGACATGGACCGCGAGGCGCTGCAGGCCGTGGCGCTGGCCAGCGACAAGATCGTCCGGAGCCTCGACGGCAAGGCCCCCAAAAAAGTGATCGTCGTTCCCGGCCGATTGGTGAATATCGTCGCATGATCCGTTTTGCCGCGCTTCGCCTGACGCTCCTCGTACCACTCGCGCTGATGGCCAGCGCCTGCGGTCTCAAGCCGCTATATGGCGGCGGTGCTGGCGGCGCGGTCGCGGGCACGCTCTCGCATGTCGAGGTCGCGCCGATCGAGGGCAAGGCTGGCTGGCTGATGAGCAATGCGCTGCGCGACCGGCTGGCGGCGGATGGCAGCAATGCGCCGCGCTATCGCCTCGACGTGAAGCTCGACGACAAGATCGCCGGCTTCGGCGTCCGGCGCGACGACAGCGTGACACGCGAGCGGAGGACGCTGCGCGCGCGCTATCAGCTGGTCGATCTCAATGACGGCAGCGTCCTGGTCGACGCGACGGCAGGATCGGACGCGGGCATCGACGTCGTCCAATCCGAATATGCGACGATCGCGGCGGAGAATACGGCGCTGGAGCGCCTGTCGGGGATCGTCGCGGACCAGATCGTCTCGCGGCTTGCCGTCTACGCCAACGGCCGTCCTGCGGGGCGATGAAGGCTAACGCGCGCGATATCCGGTCGGCGCTGGAACGCCCGTCGCCGGATATCCGCCTGTATCTGCTTCACGGTCCCGATGCCTCGGCGGCGGCGGAGCTTGCGGGCTTGCTCGCCAAGGCGATGGGACCGGAGGCGGAGCGTATCGATCTGGACGGCGCAACGCTGCGCTCCGATCCAGCGCGTTTGTCTGACGAGGCGGCCTCCATGTCCTTGTTCGGTGGTGCGCGGCATATCCGCGTGTCCCCGGCGGGTGAGGAGTGCCTGGAGGCGTTCACCGCGCTGCTGGAGGCGGATCATGCCGGCAACCCCGTGGTGGCGCTGGCACCCACGGTCAAATCGACCGCTAAGATCGTCAAGCTGGCGATCGACTCGCGCCGGGCGATGGCGTTTGGCGCCTATGAACCCACCGCGGCTGATCTGGAGCGCCTGGCAGCGGGCATGGCGCGCGATGCGGGCCTGCGCCCCGGCGGCACCGTGCCGGCGCGGCTGGCGGCCGCCTGCGGTGGCGATCGTGCGGTGCTGGCGCGCGAGATCGAGAAACTGGCGCTATTCCTCGACGCGGCGCCTGACCGCCCGCACGACTTGGACGATGCGGCGCTCGACGCGATCGGCGCGGACCTGGGCGAAGCGGAGACGAGCCGGGTAGTGGACGCCGTCGTCGGCGGGCAGACCGCGGTGCTGGGTGCGGAACTGGCCCGGTTGAGCGAGGCCGGCACCTCGCCCATTCCGTGGCTGCGCCAACTTGCGCGCAAGCTGATGACGCTGGCCGAGATGAAGGCGGAGATCGACGCCGGCGCTGGGCAAGACAGCGTCTTCAAACGCCACCGCGTGTTCTTTCGGGAGGAAGCCGCGACCGCGCAGGCGCTGCGGCGCTGGAATGCCGCGATGCTGGCGGCCGCGCTCGACCGGGTGCGGCATGCCGAGCGGGCGGTGATGGCGAGCGGGAATGCGGGCGGCGTTCTCGCGGACCATGCGCTGACCGAGCTGACCCGTGGGGTCGAGCGGCGGGGGTAGGCCCGCCTCGCTCGTATCGTCACGCCTGCGCAGGCCGGGCTCTTGGTGCGCCTTATAACCGGCAGATCCCAGCCTGCGCTGGGATGACGATCAGGTCGGTTTTAGCGCAAGACCCGCCCGAATAGCGCCAGCGCCCAGCCGGTCGCCGCGACGAACAGCGCCGGATCGTAGCGCGGCCCCTCGTCGCGCAGGAACGCATGCTGGGCGTTCACCTCATGCCATTCATACGTCGCGCCGACGTCTTCGAGACGCGTCCGGATTGCCTCACGCCCCGCATAGGGGACATGCGGGTCCTGCCGGCCCCAGACGAACAGCGTCTCCGCCTTGAGATCGACCATGCGCGCCAGGCTATCGTCGCTGCGCCCCTCGCCCAGCGTGCCGCTGTGGATATCGGTGGGATAGAAACACGCGGCGGCGCGGACCCGCGGATCGAGTGCGGCGCGATAGGCCAGATGGCCGCCGAGGCACACGCCGACCGTTCCCAGCGCGCCGGTGCAGGCCGGATGTGCGACGAGCGCGTCGAGCGCGATCCGGGCGTCGCTATCATAGGCCGCGACGGGCTTCGCGATCTTCAGCGCATTGCCGCGATCGGTGCCCGGCGGATCGTAGCGGAGCACCGTGCCCGGCACCTCGTATTCGTGATAGACCTCGGGCACCGCCACGACATAGCCGTGCCCCGCGAAAAACGCCGCAAGCCGACGGATCGGGTCGGTGACCTGATAGATTTCCGAAAACAGCAACAGCCCAGGATAACGCCCCTCCGCCACCGGGCGGAACCAGTGCGTCCGCATCACCCCGCCATCCGGCGTCGGCAGATCGTCGTGCTCGTCCGATCGGAGGATCATATCGTGTCGCCGGTCAGGCGCTGGCACACCATGTCGAGCTGATCGAGCGTGCCATAGGTCAGCGTCAGCGTGCCGCCCTTGTCGCTATGCGCGATGCGGACGTTGAGACCGAGCAGGTCCGAGAGCTGGCGCTCCAGTGCCGCGATATCGGCGTCAGGCGCCTGTGGGGCCGCGCCACCGCCGCGGCTACCCCCTGCCCGCTCCGGCTTGGCGCCGCGGGCGAGCTTTTCCGTTTCGCGTACCGATAGGCCGCGGGCAACGACCTGCTCCGCCAATATCTCGACATCGCGCGCACCGAGCAGCGCGCGCGCGTGGCCCATCGACAGCGAACCGTCGGTGACGCGCGCCTGCACATCGGCCGGAAGTTCCAGCAATCGCAATAGGTTAGCGACGTGACTGCGCGATTTGTGGACGATCTTGGCCAGCGCTTCCTGCGTATGGCCATATTCGCCCGCAAGCCGCTGATACGCCTGCGCCTCTTCGATCGCGTTGAGGTCCTGGCGCTGGATATTCTCGATCAGCGCAATTTCGAGCGTCTGCGCATCGTCGAAGTCGCGGACGACGACGGGCACCTCATGCAGCCGGGCCCGCTGCGCCGCGCGCCAGCGGCGTTCACCCGCGACGATCTGATAATCGTGACCGTGCGGCCGGACGACGATCGGCTGGATCAGTCCGCGCGCGGCGATCGAGGCGGCGAGTTCGTCGAGCAGCGCATCGTCGAAATGGCGACGCGGCTGATCGGGGTGCGGCGCCAAGGCGCTGACCGGCAGCATGCGTACGCCGCTCGGCGTGTTGCTCTTGGCGCCGGGCGTGACAGGTGCCTCGGTCGCCATCTCACCCAGCAACGCGCTGAGGCCCCGCCCCAGCCCGGCCGGGCGGCTGCGCTTGCCACCATCGCTCATGCCGCCACCGCAGCTGTTTGCGGCAAGCGTGCGATCAGCTCGCGCGCAAGATCGATATAGGCCTGCGATCCCGAACAGCGATGATCGTAGATCAGCGCGGGCAGACCATGGCTCGGCGCTTCGGACAGGCGGACGTTGCGCGGGATCACCGTGTCGAACACCACCTGCCCCAATACCGCGCGGACATCGGCCGCGACCTGATCGGTCAGGCGGTTGCGACGATCGTACATGGTGAGCGCGACGCCGAGGATGGCGAGGCCGGGATTGAACCGTTCGCGGATTCGCTCGACCGTGGTCAGCAGCTGCGACAGCCCTTCCAGCGCGAAGAATTCGCATTGCAGCGGCACCAGCAATTTGTCCGCGGCGACCATGGCATTGATGGTCAGCAGGCCCAACGACGGCGGGCAATCGATCAACACGATGTCCCAGCGCCCCTTCACCTGCGCCAGTGCGCGATCGAGACGATGGGTCCGGTGGTCGAATTCGACCAGTTCGATCTCGGCGCCCGACAGATCCTGCGTCGCGGGCACCAGATCGAGGCGCGGCACCGGCGTGCTGATGACGGCATCGGCAATCTCCGCCTCGCCGACGAGGACGTGATAGCTCGACCGCCCGCGCTTGGCTTGGCCGATGCCGAGACCCGTGGACGCGTTGCCCTGCGGGTCGAGATCGATCAGCAGAACGCTCTTGCCGGTCGCCGACAGCGCCGTGGCGAGGTTGATCGCGCTGGTGGTCTTGCCCACCCCACCTTTTTGATTGGCGACGGCGATACAGGTCATGGTGCGCGCCCCTTGTGACGATCGACGATGAGGATCGCCGAGTCCGGATCGGTAAGACTATGTTCCACGTGAAACACTCGATCGCGCTGGCGGCGGAGCGCGGTAAGCTGCTCCGGCTCGATCCGACCGCGAGGCAGGATCCAGCGCGTGTCTGGTTTGGCGCATGGCGCTGCTGCTTGCAAAAGCTTTTCGACCGATGCCACCGCGCGGGCGGAGATAATGTCGTACCGTCCCGAGACAGCCTCAACCTTACTTGCCATCACATCAGCGTTGGCGATGCCGAGGTGGTCGACACATGCCTGGAGAAAGGCGGCGCGCTTCTTTCGCGGTTCCACCATCGTCACCTTGCCGTCGAAGAGCAGCGCGACGACCATGCCGGGAAAACCGCCACCGGTGCCAATATCCAGCCACGACTCCGCTGATTGTTCCACGTGAAACATCAACTGCGCCGAGTCGAGTGCGTGGCGCACCCAGATCGTCTCGATCGTCGATGGCGCGATCAGATTTTGCAGATCGTTCTCAGCGACCACCATATCGAGAAACACGGCGATCCGCTGAACGCGATCCGGTCCGTACCGCTCCGTCATCAATCCGCGAGCGTCATCTTCGGTCATGCTGCCCGCCTTTGTGCGTAAAGATAGATGGCGGATAGCGCCGCCGGAGTAACGCCCTGCACGCGCGAGGCCGCGCCCAGCGAGCCCGGACGCGCTCTGCGGAGCCGATCGATCATCTCGTTCGACAGCCCAGGCACCGCGTCATAATCCAAATCGGACGGTAGCACCGCGTGCTCGTCACGGCGCATCCGCTCGACCTCTTCGGCCTGCCGCTCGAGGTAGGGGGCGTAACGCGCATCCTCAATGACTTCGTCGAGGACCCCAGCCGGAGCGATGCCGACCACGTCGGGCGCGACCATGTCGAGCGTGACGCCCGACATACGCAGCCATTCATAGGCGGTCCGCCGGCTGCCATCCTGCGCGACCTTCGCACCGCGCTGGGCGAGTTGCGATGCGGTGACCATGCCCGACAATCCTGCGCGGATCGTCATTCGCTGCTCGTGCAGATCGCGCTGGTGTGCTCGCCGGGCGTCGCTCAGACATCCAAGCCGTTCGGCGATCGGGCCGAGCCGCGTCTCCGCATTGTCGGCTCGGAGCGACAGGCGATATTCGGCGCGCGCGGTCAGCATGCGATAGGGTTCGGTGACCCCCTGCAACACCAGGTCGTCGATCATCACCCCCGTATAGCTCGATGCGCGATCGAGAACGCAGGGCTCCAGATCGCACGCGGTCGCCGCCGCGTTGAGGCCGGCGACAAGGCCCTGCCCCGCCGCTTCCTCATAGCCCGTCGTGCCGTTGATTTGTCCCGCGCAATACACGCCGGGAATAGCCGCCAGCGCGAGCGTCGCGTCCAGACTGCGCGGGTCGAGATAATCATATTCTACGGCATAGCCAGGCAGCGTGATTGTCGCGCGCTCGAGCCCGGTGATGCTGCGGATCATCGAAGTCTGCACATCGACGGGCAAAGAGGTCGACAGGCCGTTCGGATAGACGGTCGCATCGTCCAGTCCCTCGGGTTCGAGAAAGACCTGATGTCCGTCCCGGTCGCCAAAGCGGTGCACCTTGTCTTCGATCGACGGGCAATAGCGGGGGCCCTGCCCCGCGATCGCCCCCCCGAAGAGCGGCGAGCGATCGAGCCCACTGCGGATCGCATCGTGCGTCGCGCCATTGGTGCGGGTGATCGCACAGGCGACCTGCGGCAGCAGACGCGCCGTGGTCATCGGCGACATGGTCCATGGATCGGTATCGGACGGCTGCTCGTCGAGCCGCGCCCAGTTGATCGTGCGGCCGTCGATCCGTGGCGGGGTGCCGGTCTTCAGACGCGACAGCGGCAGGGCCAGCGCCCGCAATTGCTCCGCCAGCTTGCGCGCCGCGCGCTCGCCGATGCGACCGCCCTCATGGCGTTCGTCACCCCGGAACATTCGGCCGCCAAGGAAGGTGCCGGTCGCCAGTACCACGGTCCGCCCCGCGATCCGCGCGCCATCGCCCAATACGACGCCGGTCGCGCGACCCCCGTCGATGACCAGTGCGTCGACATCGCCTTCGCCGATCGTCAGCGTCGGGAGGGCGGCGAGCATCGCCTGGATCGCCGCGGCATAGCGCCGCCGGTCCGCCTGGATGCGTGGTCCCTGCACCGCCGCGCCCTTGCTGCGGTTGAGCATCCGGTAGTGGATCGCCGCGGCGTCGGCGGCCCGGCCGATCAGGCCGTCGAACGCGTCGACTTCACGAACGATGTGTCCCTTGCCCAAGCCGCCGATCGCCGGGTTGCACGACATCGCTCCGATCAGGCGTCGGTCGTGGCTAAGCAGCAGGGTGTTTGCGCCACGGCGCGCGGCGGCAGCGGCGGCTTCGGTGCCGGCATGGCCACCACCGACGACGATCACGTCATACATGCGATGCGCCTATGCCAGCGCGTGCGGAACGTCAAAACTGTTCCACGTGGAACATCACTTGCCGATGCAGAAGCGTCCGAACAGGGCGTCGAGCATCGTCTCCGTGGCGTCGATACCGAGGATCGTGGCCAGTGCCCGTCGCGCCAATCGCAGTTGCTCGGCGATGACGAGCGGGTCACCGTCCGAATGTCGTATCGCGTCCAGAGCATCCCGGCACGCCGCGCGTTCGCTTTCGCGAAACGCCAGCGCGTCGCTCCGCGGCACCATGGCCTCCCCCCGCGCTGCAATCAGGCGCCATACCGCCTCGACGCTGGCGGCATCATCCTGCGACACTGCCGCCTGCGTTCCCTCCGCCGCAACCCGGCCAAGCACGTCAGCCCGCGCGTGCAGCCATATCGCATCGTCGCGCGGTGGCGGGGTATCGCCCAGCCACAGCAGCACGTCCGCCGCGACCATCGCATTCTCCGCACGCGTGACGCCGATCTGCTCCACGGGATCATCGCTCTCGGTCAGCCCCGCCGTATCGGTGAGCACATAGACCAGACCGTCCCGCACCACGGTCGCTTCGATCCGATCCCGGGTCGTGCCGGCGATCGGCGAGACGATCGCCAGCTCGCGCTGGCTGAGCAGGTTGATGAGCGTCGACTTGCCCGCATTGGGTGGACCGGCGAGCACCACGCTGATCCCGTCGCGCAGCCGTTCGACGGGTGGGTTGGCCAGCACCGCCGCCAGCTCCGCCGCCAGCGCGCGCTGGCCTTCGACCACCGCCGCCATCGCCGCCGCGTCGTCGTCGACATCGTCCTCATCGGCAAAATCGAGTTGCGCTTCGACCATCGCCGACAGCATCGCCAGCCGATCGAGCCAGCCGCGCACGCGCTGGCTCACCACGCCTTCCGCCGCCGCGAGCGCGGCCACCCGCTGCCGCTCGGTATCGGCGGACAACAGGTCGGCGAGACCCGCAGCCTCGGCCAGATCGATGCGCCCATTCGCCAGCGCCCGGCGCGTGAATTCGCCTCCGACCGCAGGGCGGAGGCCAGGCTGCTCGCCCAGCGCCCGCAGCACTGCTGCGATCACCGCACGGCCGCCATGGCAATGCAATTCGACCAGATCTTCGCCCGTCGCTGTCGCCGGTCCAGGAAAGACCAGCACGAGCGCGCGATCGAGCAGCGCACCCCCGGCATCGCGTAACGCGCGCACCCGTGCCTCACGGGGTGGCGGCAAGGGTCCCGCCAGCGCGGCCACCGCCATCATTGCGTCGGGACCGCTCACCCGGATGACACCAATGCCAGCGGGTGCCGCGCCGCTCGACAGCGCGAAGATCGTCGTCATCAGCTGCCCGAGCCGCCGCCCGTCTTGGTCGCCGTCTCGAACATCTGGCGCCACATCGCAAAGCCCGCTTCGCCCATCGGCGCCCAGCTTTTCATCATGTTCTCGAGCAGTTCGGGGCGGACTTGGCCGTTCATCGTTTCCAGCATCGCGGCGACATAGCGTTCGTGCAGCGGCGTCAGGTCGGGCAGGCCCATCGCGCGGCGCGCCTCTTCCGGGGTCAGATCGACGTCCACCGTTACCTTCATCGCATGCATCCCGTTGCGGCCCTGTGGCGTTTGCCATAGCCCAGCCGGATCGGCTGCGCGAGAGGAGCACCCATGACTGCCACGTCCCGGACGATCACCATCGACACGCTAGACGGCAAAGGCCGTTTCGACACCTATGTCGCCGAACCTGCAAGCACGCCGCGTGCGGCGATCGTCGTCATTCAGGAAATCTTCGGTGTGAACGCCGGGATCCGCAGCAAATGCGATCGGCTGGCGGCGGACGGCTATCTCGCGCTCGCCCCCGACCTGTTCTGGCAGATCGCACCGGGCGTCGAGCTGGACCCCGACGTTACCGACCAGATGCAACGCGCGCTCGACCTCATGGGACAGTTCGATCAGGATGCCGGCATCCGCGATACCGAAGCGACGATCCGCACCGCGCGGGGCATGCTGGCCGATGGCGGCAAGGTCGGGGTCGTCGGCTATTGTCTCGGCGGCCGCCTCGCGTTCATGACTGCGGCTCGTACCGATGTGGACGCCAGCGTCGGCTATTACGGCGTCGGCATCGACGGACTGTTGGGCGAAGCGCATGCGATCGCGCACCCGATGCTGCTGCACATTCCGCAGGAAGATCATTTCGTCGACAAGGATGCGCAGGCCCGCATGCACGCCGGGCTGGACGATCACCCCAAGGTGACGCTGTTCGACTATCCCGGCGAGGACCACGGCTTCGCGACCGAGTTCGGCCAGCGTCGCTCGGACGAGTCGGCGCAGCTGGCCGACCAGCGCACCGCGTCCTTCTTCGCGGCGCACCTCGGATGACACGAAAAGGGGGGCTTCGCGGCCCCCCTCCCCTTATCCGAATAGCTTCATCAGCCCGACATTGGGGTCGACCACCCCTTCGTAGATCATCTTGCCCGCGACATAGACGATCACCGCCAGCCCGACGTAGGCGATCCAGCGATAGCGCTCGATATATTTGGCGATCAGGTTCGCCGCGATGCCCATCAACGCGACCGAGAGCAGCAGCCCGATGATGAGGATGCCGGGATGATCGCGCGCCGCACCGGCGACGGCGAGCACGTTGTCGAGGCTCATCGACACGTCGGCCACCGCAACCGCCCAGGCGGCGGCAGCAAAGCTCTTGGCAGGCTTCAGCCCAGCGGTCTCGTCGCCGTCAACCTCGGGTGAGCCGGCGTTGTGCTCGCCGCGCAGCTCGCGCCACATCTTCCATGCGACCCACAGCAGCAGGATGCCGCCCGCGAAGATCAGCCCGATCACGCCGAGTAGCCAGCTGACTGCCAGCGCGAAGATGATGCGCAGGACGAGCGCGGCAAGAATGCCGATCAGGATGACCTTCTTGCGCTGATCTACTGGCAGGCCCGCGGCCAACGCGCCGACGACGATCGCATTGTCGCCCGCCAGCACGACGTCGATCATCAGCACCTGCACGAACGCGGACAGCGCGGCGGGCGTCGTGATGTTCGAAAAATCGTTGATGATATGCTGCCAGATCTCGGCCGGAGACCCCGGCCCGCTGGCGGCGGCCGCGCTCAGCATGGCGATGATGGACACGTCGTTACTCCCCGTTGATGCCGTGGTGCATACCGCAGCAACGCGCAAAAGCCATCGGCGACGCGTGGATGAGGATTGTGACGTTGTGTTGCTGGTGACGAAGCGCGGGCAACACGTCGTCACCCCGGGCTTGACCCGGGGTCCCGCTATGTCTGCCCGGGACGGTAGAAAAGCGAGCGGGACCCCGGCTCTACGGCCGGGGTGACGGATGGAAGTCGGCGGACGCGGGCGAAGCCCGCGTCGGACGGGTTGCGCCTGGGCGCACCCGCCGGCCGAGCCGGTGCGAGTCCTGCCGCAGCATGCGGCAGGCCGCACTCGGCTGCGGCTATTGGTTCATGCTGTCGAAGAAGTCTTCGTTGGTCTTCGAATTCTTCATCTTGTCGAGCAGGAATTCCATCGCGTCGATCGTGCCCATCTGCATCAGGATGCGGCGCAGCACCCACTGCTTGCTGAGCTTGTCCTTGTCGACCAGCAGCTCTTCCTTGCGCGTGCCCGACTTGCCGACGTCCAGCGCCGGGAAGACGCGCTTGTCGGCGACCTTGCGGTCGAGGACGATTTCGGAGTTACCCGTGCCCTTGAACTCTTCGAAGATGACTTCGTCCATGCGGCTGCCGGTATCGATCAGCGCGGTGGCGATGATCGAGAGCGAGCCGCCCTCTTCGATGTTACGCGCCGCGCCGAAGAAGCGCTTGGGGCGCTGCAACGCATTGGCGTCGACACCGCCGGTCAGCACCTTGCCCGACGACGGCACGACGGTGTTGTAGGCACGGCCAAGGCGCGTGATGCTGTCGAGCAGGATCACGACGTCCTTCTTGTGCTCGACCAGGCGCTTGGCCTTTTCGATCACCATCTCGGCGACCTGAACGTGGCGCTGCGCGGGTTCGTCGAAAGTCGAAGACACCACCTCGCCCTTCACGCTGCGCTGCATGTCGGTGACTTCCTCGGGTCGCTCGTCGATCAGCAGGACGAGCAGGAACACCTCGGGATGGTTGTCGGTGATCGCCTTGGCGATGTTCTGCAGCATCACCGTCTTACCCACACGCGGCGGCGCGACGATCAGCGTGCGCTGGCCCTTGCCCTGCGGCGAGACGATGTCGATGACCCGCGCCGACTTGTCCTTCTGCGTCGGATCGGCGGGATCGAGCGTCAGCTTCGATTCCGGATACAGCGGCGTCAGGTTGTCGAAGTTGACGCGGTGGCGGACGGCTTCGGGATCGTCGAAATTCACCGAGGTGAGCTTGGTCAGCGCGAAATAGCGTTCGCCATCCTTGGGCGCGCGGATCTCGCCTTCGACGGTATCGCCCGTGCGCAGGCCGTGCTTGCGCACCTGATTGGGAGACACATAGATATCGTCCGGGCCGGCGAGGTAGTTCGCTTCGGGCGAGCGCAGGAAGCCGAAGCCGTCCTGCAAAACCTCGATCGTGCCGAGGCCCATGATCTGGTCGCCATTTTCCGCCTGCACCTTCAGGATCGCGAACAGCAGATCCTGCTTGCGCAGCGTCGAGGCGCCCTCGACCCCCAATTCCTCGGCCATGCTGACCAGGTCGGCGGGGGTCTTCTTCTTCAAGTCTTTAAGATGCATGGAATAATCCGAATGCGTAGGCAGTGGGGAGAGGCTTCAGATCGGCGAAGGAACCGCAGCGACGAACAGCCGGAGGAGGAACGCGGAGCCACCGGGCGGCGGCTCTACGCGTCGGCAGGAGGTAAGAGGGCCCAAGGCCCCCGTCAAGCGCAGAACAGCGTCGCGCCGATCAGAACGGCTTTACGAACACCAGCACGACGATCACCGTCGCCAGCAGCGCCGGCACCTCGTTGATCATGCGCAGCGTGCGGCCATCGAGCCGCATCTCGCCGCGCGCCAGCCTTTTGGCATAGCCGACCGCCCAGCCGTGATAGCCCGACAGCAGCAGCACGAGGGCGAATTTGGCGTGCAGCCACCCCGCGCCCCAATGCTGGCCCACGGTGGCGAGCGTCAGGCCGAGTATCCACACTACGATCATCGCCGGCGTCAGGATGATGCTGCGGATCTTGCCCTCGCGCTCCACCCACAGCGCCGCCTCGTCGCTGCGCCCCGCCGCCAACGCCTCCTGATGATAGACGAGGTAGCGCGGCAGCATGAACAGGCCCGCCATCCAGAAGATGACGAAGATCACGTGCGCCGCGACGATCCACAGATAGGCGCCTGCCAGGGCTTCCATTACGCGCTCCTTACCCGTTGGATCAGATGTTCGACATGCGCGATCGGGGTGAACTGGCCGATGCCATGGCCGAGGTTGAAGACGTGCGGCCGGTCACGGAAGGCGGAGAGCGCCCGGTCGATGCCCGCGTCCAAGGCCGCACCACCGGCGAGCAACGCCAACGGGTCGAGATTGCCCTGCACCGGCAACCCCTGCGGCAGCACCGCGTCTGCCCAGGCCGGATCCACTGTCTCGTCGAGCCCGATCGCGTCGACGCCAGTCTCACGGGCATAGGCGGGGAGCTTGCCCCCTGCCCCCTTGGGAAAGCCGATGATGACCGCGTTCGGACACCGCGCCCGCAGCCCGGCAACGATCGCCGCATTGGGCGCGATCACCCAGCGTTCGAACTGATCCGGTGACAGCGATCCTGCCCAGCTGTCGAACAGCTGCACCGCCTCCACCCCGCTTTCGATCTGCCGGGCGAGATAGTCGATCGTCATCGCGACGATCGCATCGATGATCGCGCCGAACGCAGTCGGGTCGGCATAAGCGAAACCGCGTGTCTCGCCATGATCCTTCGACCCCTGCCCCGCCACCATATAGGTCGCGACCGTCCAGGGACTGCCGGCAAAGCCCAGAAAGGTGGTCTCAGGCGGCAAGGCAGCGGCCACCCGCTCACAGGTCGCATAGACCGGCTCGAGGCGCTGAGGCACCCGTTCCAGCGCACCCAACGCATGATCGACCAACGGCGGGGTCAGCCGCGGTCCCTCGCCCGGGCCGAACGTCAGCTCCTGCCCCAGCGCCCAGGGCACCATCAGGATATCGGAGAACAGGATCGCGCCGTCGAAACCGAAGCGGCGGATCGGTTGCAGCGTCACCTCGGCTGCCGCGACCGGATCGGTGGCGAGCGCCAGGAAGCCGCCCTTCTCCGCCCGCAACGCGCGATACTCGGGCAAATAGCGGCCCGCCTGACGCATGAGCCACATCGGCGGCACGGCCGGCTTCGCACCCTTCAGCGTGGCGAGCAGCGGCTTGTTCACAGGATCGGTCAGCGTCCTTCTTCCTATAATAAGATTCTTAGAAAGGATGATGAAGTGATTGGCACGTGGAATACGGGATAAGCGGATTCATGCCCTAATCACCCACAGGTTGACGGGCAAGGACACCCGGAATCGTGTCGATTCGGTTCGCCATGTCCCCGTTTTCCACGATCTGTGGATAAAAACGTGCCATGTTGGCGAACATGTGGATGAAATGCGGGTTGTCCACGGCGTTGGGGTCGCTTGGCGGACCTGCCGACTTGTCCTATCGATCATCCCCATGTTGTCCACAGGTCTGCCCCGGAGGTCGCGATGATGCGCCTCCACCTCCACCTTCTATCGGACTCGACCGGTGAGACGCTGGAGAACATCGCGAAGGCCGCGCTCGCGCAATATGACGACGTCGAGACCGTGCGCCATTTCTGGCCGATGGTGCGCACCGAGGCGCATCTGGAGCGCATTCTGCAGGAGATCGCGCAAAACCCCGGGCTGGTGATCTTCACACTGGTGAACGCCGCGACCCGCCGCATCCTGGAGCAGCGGTGTCTGGCGCTCGGGTTGCCGGCGGTGGCGCCGCTCGATCCGGTCAACGATGCGCTGTCGGGCTTGCTTGGCCAGCAGGCAAAGGCGCGGCCGGGGCGTCAGCATGCGCTCGACGCCGCCTATTTCGCCCGCGTCGATGCGATCCAATGGACGATCGCGCATGACGACGGCATCGCGCACGAGGATTGGGAGGAAGCGGATATCGTCCTTGCCGGCGTGTCGCGGTCGTCGAAGACGCCGACCTCCATCTATCTCGCCAATCGGGGATGGAAGACCGCGAACATCCCGATCGTCGTCGAAAGCCCGCCGCCGCGGATGCTGTTCGACCTGAAGCGCCCGCTCGTCGTCGGGCTGACGACCAGCGCCGACCGGCTGATCCAAATCCGGCGCAACCGCCTGCTGTCGCTCAACCAGATGCCCGATACGGCCTATGTCGAGGAGGAAGCGGTGACACGCGAGATCGCCTTTGCGCGGCGGATGTTCGCCGACAACGGCTGGCCGGTGATCGACGTGACGCGCCGTTCGATCGAGGAGACGGCCGCGGCGATCATCGCGCTGGCGAATGAGCGGAAGGGATGATGTGTCCGTCTGCTTTGTCTTCGTCATCCCGGCGCACGCCGGGATCCATGGTTCCGACGCACTCAATTGTAGCGCGTACCATCAGCGGCGCGCGTCCATGGATCCCGGCATGCGCCGGGATGACGAGTAAAAAGGTGTTGGCATGACCCCCCTCCTCCTCGCCTCGCAAAGCGCGTCGCGCCGAGCGATGCTCACCGCCGCGGGCGTTCCGTTCGACGCGACTGCGGCGGGCGTCGACGAGGATGCCGCCAAGGCGTCGCTCGCCGGTCGATCGCCGCGCGACCTGGCCGATGCGCTTGCCGAATTGAAGGCGGTGAAGGTCAGCCTGCGCCATCCCGACCGGCTGGTGCTGGGCAGCGACAGCGTCGTCGCGCTTGCCGATGGTCGCCTGCTCGACAAGCCTGAGAGCCGTGAACAGGCGGCCGAGCATCTCGCCGCCATGTCGGGCACCCGCCATGAATTGTGGAGCGCCGCGGTGATTGCCGAAGCCGGACGCCCGGTCTGGCGCCATGTCGAGGCGGCGCGGATGCATGTCCGCCCCCTCTCCCCCGCCTTCATCCAGGCGTATCTCGACCAGGAATGGCCGGCGATCAGCGGCTGCGTCGGCTGCTATCGGATCGAAGGGCCCGGCGCGCAGCTGTTCAGCCGCATCGAGGGGAGTCAGTTCACCGTGCTGGGGCTGCCGCTGCTCAACGTGCTCGACTATCTGCGCGTCCGCGGGATGCTGCTCGCATGAACGGCGATCGCGCGCTGGCCATCATCGTGGCGGTGATCGCCGGCCTCGGCCTGCCGTTCGCGGCGATGGCGATCCTGTTTTCGCCGATGCTTTATGATTCACCGAATGCGGGTGGCTGGCCACTGACCGTGCTGTTCGTCGGCCTGATGTCTGCCTTGCCCTGCCTGATCGGGGCGCTGGTCCTCGGCATCGTCGCGGCGCTGGCAAAATTCGCAGCGAAACGTCGCCCGTTGCTGCTCGCCGCCATCCTCGCGCTTGCCGCGCCGGTCGTGCTGATCGGCGTGGGCGCGCTCACCATCGACCTCGTCTGCGACGGTCGATTCGAATGCCGGAACCGTTCATGACCCCTTATGCAGACGTGATCGGCGATCCGATCGCCCAGTCGAAATCGCCGATCATCCATCGCTTCTGGCTCGATCAGCTGGGCCTCGACGCCGACTATCGCAAGACGCTGGTGACCACCGACGACCTGCCGCGCTTCTTCGCCGAGCGGCGCGACGATCCCGCCTGGCGGGGCTGCAACATCACGATGCCGCACAAGCTTGCCGCGCTCGACCATGTCGAGGATCGCGGGGACGTGCGCGGCGGTATCGGCGCGATCAACACCGTCTTTCGCCCGGAGGACGGCGCGCTGGTCGGGACCAACACCGATGCGGGCGGCTTCTATGCACCGATCGCGGGGTTCGATTTCGCCGATCGGCCGGTCACGGTGATCGGGGCTGGCGGCGCGGCGCGCGCGGTGCTGTTCGCGCTCGCCCGGATGAACGTGGGGCCGGTGACGCTGCTCAACCGCAACGTGTTGAAGGCGGGGGTGTTGCTGTCGTCCTTCGGCCTCAAGGGGCAGGCGCTGCCTTTGACCGCACCGGTGCCGCCCGACACGGCGCTGCTGGTCAACGCCAGCACGCTGGGCATGACCGGCCAGCCCCCCCTGCCCGTCGATCTGCCTGACCTCGACGACGATAGCGTCGTGTACGACATCGTCTATTCGCCGCTCGAAACGCCGCTGCTCGCGGCGGCGCGCGCGCGGGGACTGGAGACGGTCGACGGGCTCGAGATGCTGATCGGCCAGGCGGCACTGGCGTTCGAACTGTTCTTCGGCGTCGCACCCCCGCGCGACCGCGACGAGGAGCTTCGCGAGGCACTGCTGGCGTGACCGCTCCGTCGATGGCGCACCCGCTGATCCTCGGCCTCACGGGCTCGATCGGTATGGGCAAGTCGACGGTTGCCAGTATGTTTGCCGACGAGGCGGTGCCGGTGTTCGACGCTGACGCGACGGTGCATCGCCTGCAAGGCCCCGGCGGCCGCGTCGTCGCCGCGATCGAGGCGGCGTTTCCCGGCACCACGTCGGATAGGGGTGTAGACCGCGCGAAGCTGTCGGCGGCCGTCCTTGGCGATGACGACGCGATGCGCCGGCTGGAGGGGATCGTTCATCCTGCCGTGGCGGAAGAGCGTGCGGTTTTCCTCGCCGCCAACGCCGATGCGCCGTTCGTCGTCTTCGACATTCCCCTGCTCTTCGAAACCGGCGGCGACGCGCATGTCGATCGGATCGCGGTCGTCTCGGCAGCCCCGGAGGTGCAGCGCGCGCGCACGCTCGCCCGCCCCGGCATGACGCCCGCCAAATTCGACGCCATCCTCGCGCGCCAAATGCCCGACGCGGAGAAACGCGCGCGCGCCGACGTCGTCATCGCCACCGATGTCGCGATCGACCAGACGCGAGAGGCCGTCCGCCGCGTCATCGCTTGCATGAGGGCCGAAGCAGGCGGATAAGAGGGTAATGCGTGAGATCGTCTTCGATACCGAGACCACCGGCTTCAAATTCAGCGAAGGCGATCGGTTGGTCGAGATCGGCTGTGTCGAGATGGTCAACCGGGTCGAAACCGGCCGCACTTTCCACGCTTATTACCATCCCGAACGCGACATGCCCGCCGATGCGGAGCGCGTTCACGGCCTGTCCGCGGCATTCCTGTCGAAGTTTCCGGTGTTCGCCGAGGGCGTGGCGGAGCTGCTCGACTTTCTGGGCGATGCGCCGCTCGTCGCGCACAACGCCTCGTTCGACTTCGGCTTCCTGAACGGCGAGCTGGGTGCACTCGGCTTCCCGCCGATCTGCCACAAGACGCGGATGGTCGACACGCTGCAGATCGCGCGCAGCCGCCATCCCGGCGCCAAACATACGCTCGATGCGCTTTGCACCCGCTACGGCGTCGACCGGTCGCACCGTGTCCACCATGGCGCGCTGCTCGACGCGCAGCTGCTGGCGCAGGTCTATGTCGAGCTGATGGGCGGACGGCAGATCGGCCTGGGGCTGGTCAGCGAGGTCGCGACCGCGGACACGCTGGCGCCGGTCGTCCGCCGCCCGGTCACGGTACGCCCGCCGCGCACCTTTCGCCCGTCCGAGGCGGAACTTGCCGCTCATGCGGCATTTGTTTCCAAGTTGCAGGATCCAATCTGGGGGGTCGCGGCGTTCGATTAACGCCAACCGGGCAAAGGCCAACAGGTCAGCCCCTATCAATGGAGAAGACGATGGATATCCGGATTTCTGGTCATCAGGTCGCAACCGGCGACGCGCTCAAGAATCATGTGAGCGACCGGCTTCAGGGTATCGCCACCAAGCATTTCGCGCGCGCCATTTCGTCCGAAGTGACGTTTGGCAAGGGGCCGCATGACGTCGGCTTCCGCTGCGATATCGTGGTCCACGTCATGAAGGGTCTGGTGCTGAAGGGCAGCCACCAGGCGCAAGAGGCGCACCTCGCGTTCGACGGGGCAGCCGAAAAGATCGAGAAGCAGCTGCGTCGCTACATGCGCCGCTTGAAAGACCGGCACGCCAGCGAGGCGGCGGCCATTCAGGACGACATGGGCTATGACAATGCGGGCTATACGCTGTTCCAGGAGCCGGCAGCGAGCGAGGACGATGTGGGCGACGCGCCGCTCATCATCGCCGAAACGCGCGTCGACATCCCCGATGCCAGCGTGTCGGATGCGGTGATGATGCTCGATCTGCGCAACACCGCCGCCCTGTTGTTCAAGAATGCAGGCACGGGCGCCTACAATATGGTCTATCGTCGCGGCGACGGCACCATCGGCTGGGTCGAGCCGCAGCGCGGCAGCGTGCAGGCACAGCAGCCCGCCGCAAGCTGATCTTTCCACCCCCCGCCGGTACTGTTACGGGCCCGGCGGGGCCCTTTTCTTTTATTCGAGACCGGGATGAACGACTTCAGCGATCTGCTGCGCCCCGAGGCGGTCTATAAGGACGTCGCCGTCGCGCATAAAAAGGCCCTGTTCGCGCAGCTTGCGACCGCGGCCGAGGGCCTGGGCATCGACGGTCGCCTGACCGCCGAACTGCTGGCGGCGCGTGAAAAGATCGGCTCGACCGGCTTTGGCGGCGGAGTCGCCATCCCGCATGCGCGCCTGCCCGATCTGCCCGCGGTGACCGGCGTCTTCATGCGCCTTGCCCAGCCGATCGAATTCGACGCGGTCGACGATCTGCCCGTCGATCTGGTGTTCATGCTGCTGTCGCCGGTCGATGCCGGTGCGGATCACCTGAAGGCGCTCGCCCGCGTGTCGCGGCGCTTACGCGACCGGACGTTCCTCACCAAGCTGCGCGGCGCGGGGTCGCCTGATGCGCTCTACGCATTGTTCACCGCCGACGCGGCGCGCGACGCAGCGTGAGCGGGACGGCCGACGACAGCGGCGCACAGGCGCATTATCGCAGCCTCGAATCGCTCTACGCTGCCGCACCGATCAACCGCCTGTTCGAATCACGGCTGGAAATTGTTGCGGCGGGCGTCGCGCGCATCCACTTCCTGATCGGGCCCGAACATTATCATGCGGCCGGCGCCGCGCATGGCACTAGCTATTTCAAGATGTTGGACGACGCCGCTTTCTATGCGGCGAACAGCCTCGTCACCGACCGGTTCCTGCTGACGACGGCGTTCAACCTGCTGCTTACCCGGCCGATGAAGGCGGGGCCGGTCATCGCCGAAGGGCGCTGGATCAGCGGCAAGCGCCGCGTCTACGTCGCCGATGCGCGGCTGATCGACGCCGATGGCGAGGAGGCGGCGCGCGGCACCGGCACGTTCATGCGCTCGCAGATCGCGCTGTCCGGCCTGCCCGGCTATCGCGCCGCACCGTGAGCGATCGGCTGCCGACGCATCTGGTGGTCGGGGCGCTGCTGCGCCGGGTCAACGATGCGGGCGGCATGGCGATGGTGCGGGCGAAGGGCGATCCGCAAGGGGGCGCAATTCTGCTGCTGATCGAATCCCGTTCATCTCCGGTTCGGGTTCTCGAACGCACGATCGATTTCGATGGCGTGGCGATTCTAGCCGAATCGGTCCCGCCCGATGGTGCCGAAGCCTATTGGCGGCGGCGGTGCAGTCGCGACCCCGATCTATGGGTCGTCGAACTGGATATCCCGGAAGCCGAACGGTTCGCCGCTGAAACGATCCTGTCGAATTGACTCGTGACGGATGTGTGACGATGGCTCGCGCACGTTGAATGCGCGTTGTGCCGCGCCTGGGTGCGATCCGGGTCGGTGACGCAGTCGGGGGGATGCCCGGACGATCAGCCTGACTGATCGGGTCCGTGGTCCAACCGCATATCGAATACGTTGATGACGATTTTGCAGCGCGCCGCGGCCATCGCGGTGATGTCTTTCTCTCTGGCGGGCCTGATCAGCCACAGCTCGCCGGTCCGGGCCTCGGATCTGAATCGCACCGCGATTCCCGCGCCGACCGCCCCCTCCACCGATCCGGTCGTTCCGGCATCGGTCCCCGTCTCTCCCGCTCCCGTTGCCGCGACGTTCGGACCCGCCAAGCCGGTGGTCCAGCCGCTCCCCACGGTTGAAGCCAGCGAAGACGAAGAGTATAACAGCCTCGCCGAAGCCGTTGCCGCGCAGGACAGCGCCGACGTCGACGAGACGCAGCGCTGCCTCGCCGGCGCGATCTATTTCGAATCGAAGGGCGAACCGCTCGCGGGCCAGCTCGCCGTCGCCAACGTCATCATCAACCGCTCGAAGTCGGGCCGCTTCCCCAGCGATATCTGCTCGGTCGTGAAGCAGCGCGGCCAGTTCAGCTTCGTGCGCCACGGCGAAATCCCGGCGATCGACGAAGGCCGCGCGACCTACCGCACCGCCCTCGCCGTCGCGCGCGTCGCGCTGGATGCGGCCTGGGACAGCCCGGCTCCCAAGGCGCTGTTTTTCAACACGCCGAACCGTCGCCCCGGTGCCAATGTCACCAAGATCGCAATGATCGGCAACCACGTCTTCTATCGCTGATCCGCAACGGGGCGCTTGCCTCGTTCGCTGAATGTTCTAAACCGGAGTCATGCTCGACATGGCTCCGGTTTCTTGCGTTGAGGGGGGTGATCCCGCGATCTGCGCCGCCGACGTCGCGCGCGGCGTCACGCGGATGCTGCTGCGCCACGACCTCGTCACCATTCCCGAAGTTCCGCTGGAGGGCGGCCGCCGCGCCGACCTGATGGCGATCGACGCGCGTGGGCAGTTGGTGATCGTCGAGATCAAGGTGTCGCGCGCCGACCTGATGGGTGATGGCAAATGGCCGGACTATCTCGGTCACTGCGACCGGTATTATTGGGCGGTGCCGGCGGGGTTCGATACCGCGCCGCTGGACGGTGCGGCGTTCCTGCCGGAGCGGACGGGCGTGATCGTTGCGGATCGCTACGACGCGGCGATCCTGCGTGAGGCGCATAGCGTGCCGCTGGCCGCGCACGTTCGCAAACGCTGCACCCTCGCCTTCGCGCGGCGCGCGGCGCGACGGCTGACGGGACTCACCGACCCGGAGGCGTTCGTCTGAGCGAAGTCAGAGCTGGTGGCCGGTCCGGTCCCGCTTCGTCGCCAGATAGCGTGCATTATGGGGATTGGGCGGCAGCGCATGCGCGACGCGTTCGATCACCGTCACGCCCGCCGCTTCCAGTCCCGCGACCTTGGCCGGATTGTTGGTCAACAGCCGCACGGTGCGCTGCCCCAGCAGCGACAGCATCCGCGCCGCCACGCCGAAATCGCGCGCGTCGATCGCAAAGCCCAGCCGCGTGTTGGCATCGACCGTATCGAACCCCTGATCCTGTAACGCATATGCGCGCAGCTTGTTGACCAGGCCGATCCCACGGCCTTCCTGTCGCAAATACAACAACATGCCCCAGCCCTGCGCCTTGATCGCCTCGATCGCCGCACGCAGCTGCGGTCCGCAGTCGCATTTCAGGCTGCCGAGCACGTCGCCGGTCAGGCATTCGCTATGCAGGCGGACCAGCGGCGGCGATCCATTGGGCTGGCCAACCAGAAGTGCGACATGTTCGTCGCTCGAATCGGGCGAGCGGAACGCGACGATCTCGGCTTCCTCGGCGCCGTCGACCGGCAGCCGGGCGCGCGTCGCGAGACGCAACGCGCCGGATGCCTGATGCGCGTCGATCGCGGCCGGATCGATCGTCACCTCCGCGCCGATGCCGTCGAGGACGAAGGCCGGCAGCAGTCCCGCGATCCGCGCCAACCGGATCGCCGCGAGGCTCGCCGCCGGGCGATCGATCGCCATCGTGCGGAACGGCCCTTTCAGCGGCGTCGCGAGATCGAATTGCGGATCGGCGAGCGCGACCGCGGTAGAAAAGTCGAGCCACGGCGCCGGCTCGATCGCGACCGGCGTGTCGGGATCGGCGGCGGCGAGCTGGTTGGTCAGCTTCAGCGTCGCGGCGCGGCCGTTGGAGATGAGCAGCGGGAATGTGCCACCGCCCGCGAAGGATTCGAGCCCGATCGGATCGGCAGTCTCGACCGCGAGCAGGGGCAGGGGGGCCTCACCCGGCGCGGCGATGGCGATCGGCCAGCCGCGGCGCAGCGCGTCGATCGCGCGCGCGACATCGCGGGCGGACGCGCTCATCAGAAGGCGAACTCGGTCAGGATCGGCACATGGTCCGATGGGCTCAGCCAGCTGCGGCAGGCTTCGTGGACGACGTGCGCCGTGGCCTTCTCCGCGACGTCGCGCGTCGCCCACATATGGTCGAGCCGGCGGCCGCGGTCGTTCTTGGTCCAGTCGGGCGAGCGATAGCTCCACCACGTGTGAAGGCGCGCGGGGGCGGGGTGGAAATGCCGCCCCAGGTCGACCCAATCGTTCGAGGCCTGGAGGCGATCGAGCGCCTCGACCTCAATGGGGGTGTGGCTGACGACCTTCAGCAGCGCCTTGTGGCTCCACACGTCGCTGGGCAGCGGCGCGATGTTGAAATCGCCGGTCAGGATGGTCGGCACGTCGAGCGTTTCCGACCAGCGCGTCATCCGTTCGACGAAGTCGAGCTTCTGGCCGAATTTGGGGTTTACGTCGCGATCGGGAACGTCACCGCCGGCGGGGACGTAGACGTTTTCCAGCCGGACGCCGTTGGGCAGGCGGACACCGACGTGGCGCGCCTCCTGGTTCGCCTGCCAGTCGAAGCGATCGTCCTCGATCAGCGGCACGCGGCTGAGGATCGCGACACCATGGTGCATGCGCTGGCCGTGGATGACGATATGGTCGTAGCCGAGCGCGCGGAAGGCATCGAAGGGGAAGTCGGCGTCGATGACCTTGGTTTCCTGGAGGCACAGGATGTCGGGTTCCACCTCGCGCAGGAACTGTTCGACGATGGCGATCCGGAAACGGACCGAATTGATGTTCCAGGAGACGATCTTCACGCCGGTGCATCTAGGCGGGGGCGGGGAGGGGGGCAAGGTTCGGGCCGACCTTGGGGCCGTATGCGCCATGCGCCTTCCGGTCGCCCTGAGCTTGTCGAAGGGCAGCTCTCCCCGAGCTTCACGCTGGTGGCAACGTGCCCTTCGACAGCGTCAGGGCGACGGGAGAGGGGGCGCGTCATCGGCCAAGCCCATGACGTCGAACGGGCTGCGCCCGCCGGCCGGTTCATGCGGGCTTGCCCCGCATGAACGGAAAGGCCCTCGCTCCGGGGGCATGGAGCGAGGGCCGACCTAGCGTTCGTCACGCAGGCGGGAAGTGGTTGATGGTCATCCGGGCAACAGGGGGAAAAAATCCCGAACGCCCCACATCCGCGAGGACGTCTCTAGGCCAGCAAACCTGTCGGGTACATGAATGAACCCGGCTCAGCGGACGTTCGGCCTCCGCGGATCGTTCCATTTGAACGTCTGGTCGCTCACCGGCACGCCGAATCGCTGATTCGACAGGCGAATCGTCGTGCGGTTGTTCTGGCTGTCGAGCGCGACCCAGCCCTGCAGCGCGAGTCCTGCCGGGGCCGCCGAGTCGCGGGCGAAGATCAGCGTGATCTTGCCATATTCGGGGTGCTTGGGATCGTTCGCCTCGACCGAGACGACGCGGTCGTTGCCCGTCTGGACGAGCTTCGCATAGCGGGTGATGTCGCGCGTCGGATCGAGCAGCACGCCCAGCGGCGAATTCTTGATCGGCCAGCGCTGCACCTGCCGCACCGAATAATCGATGAAGGTCAGCGCGCCGCCTTCCGCCACGATCAGGATCGGCACGCCCTTTTCATACTGGAAGCGCAGCTTGCCCGGCTTCTTCAGCGTGAACGTACCGGTCAGCACCTTGCCGTTGCGGTCGGTCTGCGTGAAGTCGGCGGTCATCGTCTCGACCGACTGGAGGTGGCGCTGCACCGCGGCGAGGTCGCCGGTCGCCTGGGCGGGCAGAGCGGCCGGCGCGACGAGCGCGATCGGCAGGGCGAGAGCAAGAGCGTATCGGGTCATGCGGGTCCTGATGCGGGGAAGGCGTTGAACCGGCCCTTAACTGTCGGGGCGGGTGTTGGTGCCGGGAACATGGACGACGTGAACACCCAAAAGAAACCGATCGGTTCGTTTTTGAAGGTGATGTCGTGGGCCCATCCTCACCCTTCCGCGGCTGCGCCGCTCCCTCCCTCTCCCAACGGGAGAGGGAAGAGCCGCCATAGGCGGCTCAGGGTGAGGGTGGGTGCGGCACGGCCGGGGTATGAGGGCGGTGATTCTCATTCATCGTTTGATCGCAAGTGCTTAAATGTCACCCGATCCATCACTTCCCCAGCAGGTTCGCCTGCCAGAACATCAGGCTGGTCCAGAACTGATAGTCCTGGTTCTCCTTCTTGGCGTAGCCATGGCCTTCGTCCTTGGCGAGCAGGTGCCAGGCGGGCACGCCATTGGCGCGCACCGCGGCGACCATCTGATTGGCTTCCGAGGCGGGCACGCGGGGGTCGTTGCCGCCGGTGACGACCATCAGCGGGATTTTGAGCTCCTTCGCGCGGGTGAGCGGGCTGATCTCGACCAGCTTGGCGCGCTGGGCGGGATCGCGCTCGTCGCCATATTCGACGCGGCGCAGGTCGCGGCGATAGCTTTGCGTGTTTTCGAGGAAGGTGACGAAGTTGGAGATGGCGACGATGCAGTTCGCCGCCTTGAACCGGTCGCCGTACCGGATCGCGAGCGCGTAACACATATAGCCGCCGTAGCTGCCGCCGGTCTCCGCGATCCGCTTCGAATCGATGCGCGGGTCCTTGTCGAACCGGTCGAGGAAGGCGCCGATGTCCTTCACCGAATCCTCGCGCTTGAACGGCCCGTTGTCGAGCGCGACGAAGCGCTTGCCGAACCCGGTCGAGCCGCGGACGTTGGGGTAGAAGAGCGCGATGCCCAATTCGTTGAGCAGGTAATTGTTGCGCCCCAGGAATCCGGGGGTCGACTGCCCCTCCGGTCCGCCGTGGATGTTGAAGAGGAGCGGGCGCTTGCCCGGCCAGCGCTTGGGATCGGGACGGTAGAGGAAGCCCGACACGGGTTCGCCGTCGAAGCTTTTCACCTCGACGAATTCCGGTTCGACGTTGCGCGCGGGATCAAGGCCGCCGGTTTCGCTCGCGGTCCAGCGCGTCACCGTCAGCGACGCGGGATCGAGCGAATAGGTGTCGGTCGGCGCCTTGGCGGAATTGAGCGAGAAGCCCAGCGCGCCCCATGGCGCGAATGCCACGCCGCCGATGCTGCCGGCGGGCAGCGGCACGGTGCGGGCGCGGCGGCTCGCGATGTCGAGCAGCTTCAGCCGGTCGATGCCCGCTTCGTTGACGACATAGGCGATGGTGCGGCCGTCGTCCGAAATGTCGAAAGCGTCGACGTCCCACTTCGGTTCGGGGGCGACCGCGGTGAAGCGGCCCGTCTTCGGATCGATCGTGCCGAGGCGCTGGAAGTCCGATCCCTCGTCCGACGTGACCCACAAGGTGCCATCGGGCGCGAACTTGGCCTCGCCATAGGCGATGGCGGCGGCAGGATCGCCGATCGGTGTCATCGCGCCGGTCGCGACGTCCATCCGGTACAGGTTGGTCTTGTTGACCGAGCGATATTCGGTGACGACCGCGGTCTTCGCATCGGGTGCGAAGTCGCTGATCGCCCAGCCGCCGCCCTTCACCTGCGCGACCAGCCGGTCGCTCTTCGGATTGCGCGGATCGATGACGTAGAGGTCGTTGTCCGCGCCGTTGCGCCGTGTCGACGAATAGCCGAGCCAGCGGCCGTCATGGCTCCAGGCGTTGATCGCGTTGCGGCTCTTGCCGTCGGTCAGCAGCGTCAGGCGGCCGTCCCGCAGCGTGTAGAGCTGCCAGAATTCGCTGCCGCCGACGTCCTTCTGCACGACCATCACGTCGCCGCGCTTGGGCGCATAGCTCGCGCGGGCGATCGCATCCGCCTCGAACGACAGCTGGCGGCGCGCGCCCATCGGCATCGCGACCTCGTGCGCCTGCACCGTATTGCCGAAGCGCGTCGCGATCAGCACGCCGCGCGTCACCGGATTCCAGCCGCCGAACGCCGACGAGCGCGATTCCATATAGGGCCGCGTCGCATCGGCCAGCGCCTGCGGCACCGGCGGGATACCATCCGCCTGAATCGCGGCGGGCGGAGCGATGGTGGCGCTGTCCTGCGCCATGGCGGTGCCGGCCAGCAGAAGCGCGGCGGCGGCGGCGATGCGTTTCATCGAATGATACTCCCCGGTGTATTATGTCTTAGCTACACCTTGCCAGCTTGGCGGCGGGGATCAAGGAAAATGGCGATCGGGGCGCGGGGCCATCAGGCGTGGCCGTTGCAAACTGCGCGCGTGACGCTGCGGCTGGCGATGTCGTACGCGACGCTGATCTGCATACAGCCGCCATCCGACATGGAGGGCAGGTCGATTGGCTTCGCGAACCACCGGCGGCGGCCGGCGGGGGTTTCGGCGGTCAGAAATTGGGTCTCCTGACGGTCCATCTCGGCGTTCTCTTCGGGCGTGCAGGGCCGCGTCTTAAAGTCGTCGGTCAGGAGGTCGCACCCCTCGCGCGGGTCGGACGGCAGCGAAGGCAGGATATAGGTCGCGACAACATGCGTCGCCTCCGACCAGGCATAGTTGCGGCCGTAGGCGGCGAAGGGCCAGGCTTTCTGGGGCAGGACGATACTGCGCTCGATCGCGTCCATCACCGCCTGCTCGCGCGACGGGGGTAGGATGGCGGACGCGGGGGTCGAAAGCAGTGCCAGCATCGGTAGCGCCTGGACCGAACGTGTCGTAGCGCTGATGCGTGTCATGATCGATGCCCCTGCGGCGTGAGCGCGCCATCATGCCGGCGTCCTGCTTTGCATCAAGGGGGTTCAGCTTGAACGCCAGCGTAACGGTCGGCAAACCTGACGTATATGACGTATATGACGTATCCGATCCACCGTTACCGCGCGTTCGCCGATCTCACCCGCACCGAAGTCGAATTGCTCGGCACGCTTGGCGAGGGCGCGGTGGTGCGCCGGCGCGGCGAAGTCTTCCAGCGCGAAGGCGATGCGGTAGGCGGCTTTTACCTGCAGCTGAAAGGCTGGGTAGCCTCGTCGATCATCCTGCGCAGCGGCAACCGCCTGATCCAGAAGGTGCATCTGCCCGGCGACATGCTGGGTACGCCGACGATGGTGCTGTCGGAGGCGGCGGACACGCTGACCGCGATCACCGAATCGGTGACCGCCCTCGTGCCCTATGCGCGGTTCGGGCGGTTGTACCTGACGGCGCCGCGGCTCGCTGCGCTGTTCACGGTGGCGGTGCAGATGGAGCGGCTGGCACTGATGGATATGCTGGCGATCACCGGCAATGCCTCGGCGCGCGAACAGCTGGCGCGGCTGTTGATCGACCTGCACACCCGGCTGACGCCGATCGGCATGGTGGAGGACGATGCGTTCGACCTGCCGCTGACGCAGGAGGTGATCGGCGATCTGCTCGGGCTGACCGGGGTCCACGTCAACCGCACGGTGCGCGCGCTGGAGGACGAGGGACTGATCGCGCGGACGGGGCATCGTGTGCGGTTGCTCGATGTCGATCGCCTGCGGCAGCTGTCACCGCTGCCGCCGCGCCAGCCGGCGTTCGAGCCGGCGTGGCTGCCGGCGGCGCGGTAGGGCTTCATCGACTCGTAACCCCGGCGGCATAGAAGGCGTCGGATGGATACGCACCCGACGTTTCGCGTGACGGTCGATATGGATCGCGGCTGCTTCGAGACCGCGATGCAGGGCTTCTGGACGCTGGAGACGCTGGCCGATTTCCGTCGTGCGCTGGAGGATGCGGTTGCCCGTATCCGCGCAACGGGCCGCGAGCCGGTCAGCCTGTGCGACTATTCGGGTGCGATGGTGCAGAGCCAGGAGGTCGTGGCGGGATTCATCGCGATGATGGCCGATCCCGCGGTGCGATCACGACGCGTCGCGGTCTACACGGGCGCCGCGCTCACCAGGTTGCAGGCCGAGCGCGCCAATCGCGACCATGCCGAATTCCGCTACTTCGAGGACCGGGACGCGGCCTTGGCATGGCTGTTCTCCCCGGAAGGGGCCTGATCCCCCGCCTCAGATCGCGTGGCCTTCGGTATCGCGCAGCACTTCGCGGCGGCCGACATGGTCGGGGCGGCCGACGATGCCGTCCTTTTCCATGCGTTCGATCAGGCGCGCGGCCGAATTGTAGCCGATGCGCAGCTGGCGTTGCAGCCAGCTGGTCGAGGCCTTTTGCGATTCGCACACCAGCTGGATCGCGGCGCGATACTGCTGGTCCTCGGCGGTGTCCTCGCCTTCCGGCGCGCCGTCGAGCGCGAAGCTGTCCTCGGGCTCTTCGGTGACCGAGCTGATGTAATCGGGCTGGCCTTGTGCGCGCCAGTGATCGGCGATGGCGCGTACCTCGTCGTCGCTGACGAAGGGGCCGTGGACGCGGACGATGCCCTTGCCGCCGGGCATATAGAGCATATCGCCGCGGCCCAGCAGCTGTTCGGCGCCCTGTTCGCCCAGGATCGTGCGGCTGTCGATCTTGCTGGTCACGTGGAAGCTGATGCGCGTCGGCAGGTTCGCCTTGATGACGCCGGTGATGACGTCGACCGACGGACGCTGCGTCGCCATGATCAGGTGGATGCCCGCCGCGCGCGCCTTTTGCGCCAAGCGCTGGATCAGGAATTCCACCTCCTTGCCCGCGGTCATCATCAGGTCGGCAAGCTCGTCGACGATGACGACGATCTGCGGCAGCGGTTCGTAGTCGAGCTGCTCTTCCTCATACACCGGCTGGCCGGTGTCGGGGTGGTAGCCGGTCTGGACACGGCGGCCGAGGCGTTGCCCCTTCGCCTTCGCCGCGCGGACCTTGTCGTTGAAGCCCGCCAGGCTGCGCACGCCGACCGACGACATCTGGCGGTAGCGGTCCTCCATCGTCTCGACCGCCCATTTGAGCGCACGCACCGCCTTGGCGGGATCGGTGACGACCGGCGACAGCAGGTGCGGGATGTCGTCGTACATGCTCAGTTCGAGCATCTTGGGATCGATCATGATCATCCGGCACTGTTCAGGCGTCAGCCGGTAGAGCAGCGAGAGGATCATGCAGTTGAGGCCGACCGACTTGCCCGAACCGGTGGTGCCGGCGACGAGCAGGTGCGGCATGGGGGCGAGATCGGCGATCACCGGATCGCCGGCGATGTTCTTGCCGAGGATGATCGGCAGCTGCGCGGCCTGATCCTCGAACGTCTGGCTGCCGACGAGTTCGTGCAGACTGACCGATTCGCGCTTCTGGTTGGGCAGTTCGATGCCGATCACGTTGCGCCCCGGGATCACCGCGACGCGCGCCGAGATCGCCGACATGTTGCGCGCGATATCGTCGGCGAGCGCGATGACGCGGCTGGCCTTGATGCCCGGCGCCGGCTCGAGTTCGTACATCGTCACGACCGGGCCGGGGCGCACTTCGTTGATGACGCCGTGCACCTTGAAATCGTCGAGCACGTTCTCGAGCAGGCGCGCGTTGCGCTCCAGCGAGGCCTTGTCGATCGTGCCCTTCGGCGCCGGCGGCGCAGGGGTCAGCAGGTCGAGCTGCGGCAGCGTATAGCTGTGGCCGAGGTCGAGGCTCTGCTGCTTGGGCTTGGGCTTGGCGGCGGAGGGCGCGAGATTGCGGTCGGCGATGTTGGGGGCGGGACGTGGGTCTGGCGTCGCGATCGCGCGCGGTTCGACGACCTTGCGCGCGAGCTGGAGCGGTTCCTCGTCCCCGTCGTCATAGGCGTCGTCGTACAGATCGTCGCCATCGTCATCGGCACCGATCGCGTCGCCACGCGTGCGGCGCAGGCGGAAGCGGCGGTCGCCGAGGTCGATGTCGAGGCTCTTGGCCCAGATGACGATACCGGCGATGCCGACGATCAGGCCGATGCCGCGTGCCGCCCAGCGCTCTGCGCCCGGCTGGCCGATGAAGGACAGGCCCCATTCCACCGCCTTCGCAATCGACAGGCCGGCGACGCCGCCCCAGCCGGCCGGCAGCGCCAGCACCGACGCATCGGACACGAAGGCGAGCGCGGCGGCGATCAGCGCCACGCCAATCGCGGCATTGCGCAGCATCGCGAGCCAGCGCCCCGCGGGCCGATCGCGCCACAGCCGCGCGGCGACGATCGGCGCGATCGGCAGCAGCAAGGCGACCGCCGGGCCGAACAGCGTGAGCGCAAGGTCGGCGAACCAGGCGCCGGGCGGGCCGGCGAGATTTTGCACCGGGCCCCCGGAGGCGGTGTTGAGCGCGGCGTCGCTGGCGCGATAGCTCGCCAGCGCGAGCACCATCACTGCGGTGGCGACGAACAGCGCGATCGCGGCGACCAACGCGCCGCCCCGCACGGCGCCCGCCTTCACCGTCTCACGCAACAGCCCTGGCTGCGCACGGCTCGCCATCGCTCGATTCCTTCAATGTTCCGAAAAGTTAACGCGGGTTCATCGGCCGATGGCGCGATTCCGTCAAGATGGCGGGCCGATCGCCTGCTTCACCCGTTCGCCCTGAGCCTGTCGAAGGGCGCGTGCCACCAGCGATGCGCTCGTGGGCCGCCCTTCGACAGTGAGCAGGTGAAACCATCCCCCGGATGGTTTCAGCCGAGCCTGGGAGGCTCGGCAACCTGCTCACCAGGTGAACGGGGATGGGCAAAACAGTTCAGGGACAAGGCGTCGGCTACGAAGCGTCGGACCCGTTGGATCGCCGCTACCGCCGCCGCCCGCCAACCCATTGAATAGCGGAGACGAATGCGGCCGACGGTCGTGTCCGTCAACGTGGTGTAATTTCAGGTGTGCCACCGGGCCGCATCGTTCAGGCGGCCTTGGGTGTAATCTGTAGGGGCGGTACCTCCTCGATCTGTGGTGTGGCGAGAGCGGTCATGCCTT